>Ga0070741_10001157_pt1 | contig 83440 bp, 93 predicted proteins | sample Coa_R1_4_FD_66440 | JGI IMG/M metagenome (GOLD analysis project Ga0070741, IMG submission 66440) | Surface soil microbial communities from Centralia Pennsylvania, which are recovering from an underground coalmine fire - Coalmine... | ecosystem: Environmental > Terrestrial > Soil > Unclassified ...
CTCATCGCCGACTACACGCTCACCACGTAGTCACGACCGATCCAGCCGCAGCCACCCACAACACCAGCCAGGAAGCCAAAAACAGCCCGCCCACTCAAGGGAACTTCGGGCTAGTCGTCCAGCCGCTGCTCGGCCCGCTGCTCCCGGAAGCGCCGCGCGGCGTCGATCGCCGCGCCGAGGTTGAGGCCCTTGTCCTTCGCCTGCTTGATCAGCATCACGGTCTCGATCGCGTCCATGTCGTAGATCCGCTGCTTCTTGCCCTTGGTCGGGATCTGCGCCTTGTTCGTCCAGTAGTCGAGCTGCATCTTCGAGATGCCCGCCAGGCGGCACACCTGGCCGAGGTAGAGCTCGACCTTGTCGAGGTGGTCAGCGAAGTTGATCGGCTCAAGCAGGTCGACGTGCTTCGAGTACGCCATGTCCGCCCCTCGTCCCGGTTTGCCCCGACCCCGCGCCTCAATGTATATCGCCCGGCTTCGCAAAAGGGAAGCCGGAGCGGCCGCCCCGCCGGCCTACCCGGAGTCGTCCGCGGGGCCGCCCTCGTCCTCGCCGGAGTCGATCACCGGGGCGAGCGTCGAGACGACCTCGCCCTCCCGCAGGCGCATCACGATCACGCCCTGCGTGGAGCGGCCGAGCCGCTTCACGTCCACGGCCGGCATCTTGATCACGGTGCCGGCGTTCGAGATCAGCATCACCTGGTAGCCGTCGCGGACGACGCGGGCGCCGGCGAGGTGGCCGCGCGCCTCGGTGAGCTGGACCGTCTTGACGCCGAGGCCTCCGCGGCCCTTGCGCGGGTACTCGGACACGCGCGTGCGCTTGCCGTAGCCGTTCTCGGTGACGACGAGCAGGTCGGCGTCGTCCCGCGCGATCTCGGCCGCGATCACCTCGTCGTCCCCGCGGAGGGACATCCCGCGGACGCCCTCGGTCGCGCGGCCCATCGCGCGCGCGTCGGCCTCGGCGAAGCGGATCGCCTGCCCGTTCCGGGACACGAGCAGCACGTCGTCGCCCTCCGAGCAGTGGCGCACCGCGACGAGCTCGTCGCCCTCGCGCATCTTGATCGCGATGATCCCGTCCGCCTTGAGCGGGGTGTTGTACTCGGCGAGCCGCGTCTTCTTCACGACTCCGCTCCGGGTCGCGAAGAGCAGGTATTCGGCCTCCTCGAAGCTCCGCGTCTGGATCACCGCCCGCACCTGCTCGCCCTGGCGGAACGGCAGCAGGTTGACGATGGCGCGGCCCTTCGACTGGCGCGAGCCGAGCGGCAGCTCGTGCACCTTGAGCCGGTAGACCTTCCCCACCGAGGTGAAGAAGAGCACGTAGTCGTGCGTCGAGGCGACGAAGAGGTGCTCGATGTAGTCGTCGTCCTTGAGGTCCATCCCCATCACGCCGATCCCGCCGCGGCGCTGCTCCCGGTACGCCGTCACCGGCAGCCTCTTGATGTAGCCCGAGCGGGTGATCGCGATCACCATGTCCTCCTCCGCGATCAGGTCCTCGAGCTCGAGCTCCTCCTCGGCCGCCACGATCTCCGTGCGGCGGTCGTCGCTCCTGCCGTACGCGCTCTTGAGCGCGAGCAGCTCCTCGCGGATGAGAGCGTCGATCTTCGCCTCGTCGGAGAGGAGCTCGCGCAGCTCCGCGATCCGCGCCTCGAGCTGGGCGTGCTCGTCCTCGACCGCCCTGCGCTCGAGCGCGGTCAGGGCACGGAGGCGCAGCTCGAGGATCGCCGAGGCCTGGAGCTCGGAGAGGTCGAAGCGCTCCATGAGCTCGTTGCGCGCCTCGTCGACGTCCGCGGCGCCGCGGATCAGCGCGATCACGGCGTCGAGGTTGTCGAGCGCGATCAGGTAGCCGCGCAGGATGTGCGCGCGCCGCTCGGCCTTGCGCAGCTCGTCCTGAGAGCGGCGCGTGACGATCTGACGCTGGAAGTCGAGGTAGTGGCGGACGAGCTCGAGCAGCGACAGCGTCCGCGGCACCCCGTCGACGAGCGCGACGGCGTTGTAGCCGAACGTCGTCTGGAGCTGCGTGTGCTTGAAGAGCTTGTTGAGCACGACCTGCGGCCGGGCCTCGCGCTTCAGCTCGATCTGGATGCGCATGCCGCTGCGGTCGCTGTGGTCGGCGAGGTCGGAGATCTCCGTCAGCACCTTGTCGTTGACGAGGTCGGCGATCTTCTTGATCACGCCCGCCTCGCCGCCCTTGCGGACGCCGTAGGGCAGCTCGGTGACGATGATCGCGCTCTTGCCGCCCCGCAGCTCCTCGACGTGGGCGCGCGCCCGCATCACGATGCGGCCGCGGCCGGTGCGGTAGGCGTCGCGGATGCCGGACCGGCCGACGACGATCGCGCCGGTCGGGAAGTCCGGGCCCCTGAGGTGCTTCATCAGGTCGTCGACGTTCGCCGACGGCTTGTCGATCAGCGTCACGATCGCGTCGATCGCCTCGCCGAGGTGGTGCGGCGGCATGTTCGTCGCCATCCCGACCGCGATCCCGGCGGAGCCGTTCACGATCAGGTTCGGGAAGCGCGCGGGCAGGACGAGCGGCTCGCGGAGCGACTCGTCGTAGTTCGGCCCGAAGTCGACGGTGTTCGCGTCGAGGTCGCGCAGCATCTCCTCGGCGAGCCGCTCGAGCCGCGCCTCGGTGTAGCGCTGCGCCGCCGGCGGGTCGTCATCGATCGAGCCGAAGTTGCCCTTGCCCTCGACGAGCGGGTAGCGCAGCGAGAACGGCTGCGCGAGGCGGACGAGCGTGTCGTAGATCGCCTGATCGCCGTGCGGGTGGAACTTCCCCATCACGTCGCCGACGATCCGGGCCGACTTCACGAGCGGCCGGCCGGCCCGGTTCCCGTTCGTCCACATCGAGTAGAGGACCCGCCGGTGCACCGGCTTGAGGCCGTCGCGCACGTCGGGCAGCGCGCGGCCCACGATGACCGACATCGCGTAGTCGAGGTAGCTCGAGCGCATCTCCTGCTCGAGCTCGCGGGGCTCGATCCGCCCCGGCCCGAGCGCGCCGGTCTCCAGCTCAGACACCGAGCGTCACACGTCCAGGAAGCGGACGTCCTTCGCGTTCTGCTCGATGAACTCGCGGCGAGGCTCGACCGCGTCGCCCATCAGCACCGAGAAGAGCTGGTCCGCCGTGTGCGCGTCCTCGACGTCGACGCGGATCAGCAGCCGCTTCGCGGGGTCCATCGTCGTCGCCCACAGCTCCTCGGCGTCCATCTCCCCGAGGCCCTTGTAGCGGGAGAGCTGCATCCCGTGCTTGGCGGCGTCGAGCACCTTCGCCCGCAGCTCCGAGAACGTCTCGGCGAGCTCGCGCTCCTTCCCGCTCGCGACGGCGAAGGGCGGGAGCCCGACGATCTCGCCGAGCTTCGCGTACGCCTTGCGCACGTGGCCGTAGATCGGCGAGCCGAGCAGCTCGACCGGCACGCTGATCGACCGCGCGGTGCTCGTCTCCGTCTCGACGAGCCTGACCCGGAAGGACTCGTCGTCCTGGTCGAGCACGGCGAGCTCGTAGCCGTTCGGGGCGATCTCGCCGATCGCGCGAGCGACGTCCTCGGGCTGCTCGATCTCGTGCTCGACGAGGCGGTGGTGGATCATCAGGTCGGTCGCGGGACCGCCGAAGTCGGAGCGGAGCCGGGCCGAGTAGCCCTCGTACTGCGCGAGCTCCTTCGCGAACCGCGCCCACTTCGCCTCGGTGAGCTTCACCGCCTTCCCGTCGCGGTTCGAGACCTCGACCGACGGGATCCGCTCGCGCGCGAGCAGCTCCTCGAGCTGCGCGTCCTTCTCGAAGTAGAACTCCTGGCTGCCGAGCTTCGCGCGGTAGAGCGGCGCGGCCGCGATGTAGACGTGCCCCCGCTCGATCAGCTCGGGCATCTGCCGGTACAGGAACGTGAGGATGAGCGTGCGAATGTGGGAGCCGTCGACGTCGGCGTCCGTCATCACGATCACGCGGTTGTAGCGGAGCTTCGAGATGTCGAACTCGTCGCCGATGCCGGTGCCGATCGCCGTGATCATCGCCTGGATCTCGGCGTTCGAGAGCACCTTGTTGATCCGGTTCTTCTCGCTGTTGATGATCTTCCCGCGCAGCGGCAGGATCGCCTGGTAGGTGCGGTCGCGCCCCTGCTTGGCCGACCCGCCGGCGGAGTCGCCCTCGACGATGAAGAGCTCCGCCGACTCGGGGTCGGAGATCGAGCAGTCGGCGAGCTTGCCCGGCAGCGACATGCTCTCGAGCGCGGACTTGCGCCGGGTCAGCTCCCGCGCCTTCCGCGCCGCCTGGCGCGCGCGCGACGCCGCGATCGCCTTGTTCACGATCTGCCGCGCGTCGGTCGGGTTCTCCTCGAGGAACTCGGCGAGCTTCGCGTTGACGGTCGACTCGACGAGGCCGGCGATCGGCGGGTTGCCGAGCTTCGACTTCGTCTGCCCCTCGAACTGGGGGTTCTGCAGCTTCACCGACACCACCGCGGCGAGCCCCTCGCGGACGTCCTCGCCCTCGAGGTTCTCTTCCTTCTCCTTCAGCAGGCCCTTGTCGCGGGCGTACTTGTTCAGCGTCCGCGTCAGCGCCGAGCGGAACCCCTGCATGTGCGTCCCGCCCTCGACGGTGTTGATGTTGTTGGCGAACGAGAAGACGGACTCCTGGTAGGAGGTGTTCCACTGCATCGCGACCTCGACGTAGCCGGCGGCGCTCTCGCCCTCGAAGTACGCGATGTGCCGGTGCACCGGCTCCTTCGCGTGGTTCACGTACGAGACGAAGTCCCGGATGCCGCCCTCGTAGTGGAACTCGACGGTCTCCCCCCCGGCGCGCTCGTCGGTGAAGACGATGCGCAGCGCGCGCGTCAGGAAGGCGGTCTCGCGGAAGCGCTGGCGCAGGGTCTCGGCCGAGAACTCGAGCTCCTCGAAGATCTCCGCGTCGGGGAGGAAGGAGATCGTCGTTCCGGTCTCCTTCGACATCCCGACGGGCTTCATGTCGCCGGCCGGGACCCCGCGGGCGAACTCCTGCCGGAAGACCTTGCCGTCGCGCGCGACCTCCGCCACGAGCCACTCCGAGAGGGCGTTCACGACCGAGACGCCGACGCCGTGGAGCCCGCCCGAGACCTTGTAGCCGCCGCCGCCGAACTTCCCGCCGGCGTGCAGCTTCGTCAGCACGACCGTCAGCGCGGGGAGCCCCTGGTCGGGAATCACGTCGGTCGGGATGCCGCGGCCGCGGTCGCGCACCGTGACCGAGTTGTCGGGGTGGATCGAGACCTCGATCAGGTCGTTGAAGCCCGCCATCGCCTCGTCGACGGCGTTGTCGACCACCTCGTAGACGAGGTGGTGGAGGCCGCGCAGGCCGGTCGAGCCGATGTACATCCCCGGCCGCAGCCGGACGGGCTCGAGACCCTCGAGGACCGTGATGTCCTTCGCGGAGTAGGACGCTTTCGCCGGAGACTTCGCCATAGAGAAAATGCCCTGCAAAACTGCCGTTTCGCGGGCACCCCCAAGTGTATCAGACCGGCCGGCCGCGGGCGGCTCTCGCGAGCGCGAAAGACACCGCTTTTTGCACACTTTCGCGCAGCTTCTCGTCGCTCGCGGCCGCGGCGATCTCGCGGGCCCGCGCGAGCTCCTCGGGACCGGGCGAGACGGCCGCGTCCGGGCGCGGCGGGGCCTCGGAGGACGGGAGCGGGCCGGGCGCGAACCGGACGCGCTCGACCCCCATGCGCGCCGCGATCTCGGCGGCGCGGTGGCCGAGCTCGAAGGCCCACACGGCGTCGGAGGTGGCGACGTGGAGCGTCCCGTCGCGTGCGATCCGCGCCGGCCACGCGTTCCGGGCGATCGCCTCGCCGACGGCGGCGGGCCAGCGGTCGACCGCCGCCGCCAGGTCGCCGCCCGCGCCGAACCGGGCGAGCTCGGAGCGGAGCTCGTCACCGAGCCTGTCCAGGGCTCACCTCCACGAGCTGGGCCGGCTCCGCCGGCAGCGCACCCGGGTGGGTGGACGTGACGACCGCCTGCTCCATCGAGGCGATCCGCCGGGCGAGCACCCGGCGGCGCTCGCCGTCGAGCTCGGAGAGGACGTCGTCGAGCAGGAGCAGGGGCTCCGGCCGCGCGAGCTCGGCCTCGGCGAGGACGAGCGCGAGCACGGCGAGCCGCTGCTCGCCCTGCGAGCCGAAGCTGCGCAGGTCACGGCCGCCCGCCGCGACCCGCACGTCGTGGAGGTGCGGCCCGAGCCCCGTGACGCCGCGGGCGACGTCCGCGTCGAGCCGCGCCGCGAGCGACTCGGGCGAGGGCGGGTCGCCCTCGTAGGCGAGCGCGAGGCCCGGCAGGCCGAGCTCGCCGCCGCGCAGGGCGAACCCCGGCGCGAGCGCCTCCAGCGCGTCCCGGCGGGCGGCCACGAGACGGGCGCCGAGCTCGGCGACCTGCGCCGTCCACGGCTCGAGCGCCGCGCGGCCGGAGAGGCCGAGCTGCACCCGCCGCAGCGCCGCGTTGCGCTGCGCGACCGCCGCCGCGTACTCCTGCGGCAGGCCCGCCCGGGCGGGCTGCAGCCGCGCCAGCACGCGGTCGAAGTACGCTCGCCGCGCGGACGGCCCCGCCTTGACGACGGCCAGGCGGTCGGGGGTGAAGACGAGCGCCGGCAGCTCGCGCCGGAGCGGCTCGGTCGAGGGGAGCCGCGCGCCGTCGAGCTCGGCCGCCTTCGGCGCCGCCGTCGAGAGCACGACTCGCGAGCGGTGCGGCACCCCGTCCCGCACGAGCTCGAGCGTCACCGACGCCGACGTCTGGCCGAACCGGACGAGCTGCCCGTCCGCGCGCGTGCGCGGCGAGAACCCCTGAGTCCCCACGTGGAGCGACTCGAGCAGGTTCGTCTTCCCCGCGCCGTTCGGCCCCGCGACGAGCACCACGCCGGCCGCGAGCTCGAGCTGGAGGGACGGGTACGAGCGGTAGTTCCTGAGCGTGACGGCGCCGACGATCAGCCCGCGAGGCGGATCGGCATGAGCAGGTACGTGTAGTCGGAGGACTCGCCCTCGAGCACCGCCGGCCGCAGCGGGCTGATCAGCTTCACCCGGACGGTGGCAGAGTCGACCGACTCGAGCCCGTCGCGGAGGAAGTCCGCGTTGAAGCCGATCTCGAGCGGGTCGGCCGCGAACGGCGCCGGCAGCGACTCGCGGGCCTCGCCCACGTCGGGGGTCTGCGCCGAGACCGTCAGCTCCCCGGCGGCGAAGCGCAGCCGGAGCGGCGAGTTCCGCTGCGCCATCAGCGCCACGCGGCGCACGACGTCGAGGAGCTCCTCGCGGGGGAGCTGGAGCTCGTGCTCGAACTGCTCGGGCAGGAGCTGGCGGTAGTTCGGGAACTGCCCGTCGATCCGCCGCGTCGTGAGCCAGGCGCCGTCGACGCCGAAGACGACGTGGTTCTCGTGCAGCCCGAGCTGGACCTCGTCGGCGGTCGCGGCGACCCGCGCGAGCTCCTGCAGCGCGCGGGCCGGGATGATCGCCTCGAGCTCGGGCAGGGGGCCGCCGGCGGGCGTCTCCTTGACGGCGAGGCGGTACGAGTCGGTGGCGGCCATGATCAGCCGGTCGCCCTCGAAGCGCACGAGGATCCCGGTCAGCACGGGGCGGCTCTCGTCGCGCGAGGCCGAGCGGCCGACCCGGGCGATCGTCTCGAGCAGGGGCTCGCGGTCGACGGCGTGCAGGGGCAGCGCCTCGACGTCGGGCAGGCGCGGGAAGTCCTCGGCCGCGTAGGTGTGGAGCCGGTAGCTCGCCGAGCCGGAGCCGATCGCGAGCATCGACTCGTCGGCCCGGTGCTCGAGCGCCGCCTCCGCCTCCGGCAGCGCGCGTACGATGTCGAGGAGGAGCCTGCCGGGGACGACGACCTCCCCCTCGCCCTCGATCTCCGCCTCCACCGACGAGCGCAGCGACAGCTCCATGTCGGTCGCCGCGAGCTCGAGCTCCGAGCCTGCCGCGCGCAGGCGAATCCCGCCGAGGACGAGCACGGCGGTTCGCGTCGAGACGGCGCGGGCCACGACCGAGAGCCGGTCGGCGAGGGCGTCGCGCGTAACGGTGAGTTTCAACACGCCGGAGGCCACGAGGACGTCCGAGTCAATCATGAATTGGAAAATCCAGTCGTCGTAGTAGAGCCTGTGGAAGCCGGGGAGAAGCCGCCGGGTCGCAGGGCGAAGCCCATTGTGACGGTGGGTCCGGACGGGGAAGGCTCGGCGGCTTTCGACACCGTCACGGGGTCACCGGGCCTGCTTGACACGGGCTGTGAGCTCCTGGACGAGGTTGTACACAGACCTGTCCTCACGGATCAGCCGCGCGATCTTCGAGGTCGCGTGGATGACGGTCGTGTGGTCACGCCCGCCGAACTCCTTGCCGATCTTGGGCAGCGAGGAGTCGGTGAGCTCGCGGGCGAGGTACATCGCGACCTGGCGGGGGTAGACGATGTTCTGCGAGCGGCGGTCGCCGGTGAGCTCGTCGAGCGTGACCGCGAAGCGCTCGCAGACGAGCTCCTGGATCCGCTCGATCGAGACCGCCGCCGCCTCGCCCTGCGGGAAGACGTCCTGGAGGACGTCCTGCGCGAGCTCGACGTCCATGCGGCGGTCGGTCAGAGAGGAGAAGGCGACGACGCGCGTGAGCGCGCCCTCGAGCTCGCGGATGTTCGTGGAGACCCGGCTCGCGATGAACGTGAGCACCTCCGGGTCGCCGATGTCGATGCCGTCGGCGTTCACCTTGCGGCGGAGGATCGCGATCCGCGTCTCGAGGTCGGGAGGCTGGATGTCGGTGATGAGACCCCACTCGAACCGGGACCGCAGGCGGTCCTCGAGCGTCGCGATGTCGCGCGGCGGCCGGTCGGAGCTCATGACGATCTGACCGCCGGCCTCGTGGAGCGAGTTGAAGGTGTGGAAGAACTCCTCCTGGATCCGCTCCTTGTGCTCGAAGAACTGCACGTCGTCGATCAGGAGGACGTCGTAGGCGCGGTACCGCTGCTTGAACCCCTCGATTCGCTTGTCGCGGAGGGAGTTGATGAAGTCGTTGACGAAGGTCTCCGAGGTCACGTAGCGCACGGTCAGCCGCGCGGAGTGCTGGCCGATGTAGTTCGCCACCGCGTGCAGGAGGTGCGTCTTCCCGAGCCCCGTGTGACCGTAGATGAAGAGCGGGTTGTAGGCCTGGGCGGGCGCCTCGGCGACCGCGAGGGCGGCCGCATGGGCGAACCGGTTCGACGACCCGATCACGAACGAGTCGAACGTGTACTTCGGGTTGATCCCGCCCGGGTCGGGTCGCGGGAGCGGCGGCGGGAGCGCCGCCGTGCGGCTCGGCTCGGCCGGCGGCCGCACGGTCAGCCGCAGCCGGCGGTCGGTGCCCGTCGCGTCCTTGACCGCGGCGCGGATCAGCTCGACGAAGTGGCCCTCGATCCACTCCCGCGTGAAGTCGTTCGGCACGGCGAGGACGAACGCCTCGTCGTCGACGCCCGCGGCCCCGACCTCGCTGAACCAGTTGCGAAAGGTGTTCTCGTTGAGCGCACCGCGCAGACGGGCCGCGACGTCCTCCCAGAGGGCGTCGGCGGTCAACTCGGCGGGGTGGTTCAAAAGCTCAGCGGCTCCTCACGGTGAAACGGCGGAAGGGCGCCGACAATAGCAGCGCCCCCGCCGCCGTTTCAATGAGGATTTCGGGCCATGACGCGGCCGCCAAAATGCCCTCGTTTGCAGGAGAAAAGCACTCCTCCACACCCGTCTCCACAGGTGTGGAGAAAGCCGATCCGCGCAGCGGCCGCACGCCGCGTTTCCACGCCTTTTCGCCCGCCGGCGGGCTGTGGACAACCCCGCTCCGGGGGATGCGTCTATACTGGCCTCCGCCGCGCGAGCTTCGCCGGCTTTTCACTCTTTCGAGGGCATGAAACGCACCTACCAGCCAAACGTGCGCCGCCGGAAGCGCAGGCACGGCTTCCGCGCCCGCATGGCGACGAGAGCCGGCCGTCTGATCCTGAAGCGCCGGCGCGCGAAGGGCCGCAAGCGCCTCTCCGCTTGACGGCGCCGTGCAGCGGAAGCACCGCCTCTCCAGCTCGCGCGACTTCGACGCGGTCTACCGGCACGGACGCTCGGTCTCGACGCGCTTCCTGACGCTGCACTGGTTCGAGCGCGAGGGGGAGGACGCGGCCGCCGAGCCGCGGCTCGGGCTCGCCGTCCCCCGCGCGGTCGGGAACGCCGTCGTCCGCAACCGGATCAAGCGGCAGCTGCGCGAGATCTGGCGCGCCAGGCTGGTCGAGGGGGCGATCGCTCCGGCCAACGACTACGTGATCGCGGTTCGGCCCGGGCTGCCGGAGGCGGTCGACGCGCGCGGCTACGAGTGGCTCGCCGAGCGGGTCGACGAGGTGCTCGGGAAGGCCGCCGCGTGAGGCACCTCAGCCTCCTCCTGCGCGCGCTCCTGCCGGCGGTCGGCGTGCCGGGCGCGCCGACCTGCAAGTACCACCCGTCGTGCTCGCAGTACGCCTCCGACGCCCTTCGCAAGCACGGGCTCCTGGTCGGCTCGGCGAAGGCGGCGTGGCGCCTCGCGCGGTGCAACCCGTGGTCGCGCGGGGGAGTCGACTACGCGTGACCCTCGCGCTCGTCCTCAGCTTCCTCCAGCCGCTCGAGGACGCCGTCAAGTGGCTGCTCGACCGCTTCCACGACGACGTCGGCCTGCCGTGGGCGTGGTCGATCGTCGCGACGACGGTCGTGGTGCGGATCCTGCTCGTGCCCCTCACCGTGCGGCAGATCCATTCCATGCAGGCGCTCCAGCGGCACGCGCCGGAGATGAAGGAGATCCAGCGCAAGTACAAGGGCGACCGGCAGAAGCTCAACGAGGAGCTGATGAAGTTCTACCGGGAGAACCACATCAACCCGGCCGCGTCGTGCCTGCCGCTCCTCGCGCAGCTCCCGGTCTTCTTCGCGCTCTACTTCGTCCTGCGCGACTTCTCGAAGCACCCGCCGCCGGGCGGCCTGTCGTGGCTCCACATCGTCCCGGACATCAGCGCGAAGGCGAACGCGCACTGGTCGGGCTACGTCTTGCTCGGGATCTACGCCGGGAGCCAGGTGCTCTCGAGCTACTTCATGTCCACGACGATGGACAAGGCGCAGCGGACGATCCTGATGATCGTCCCGCTCATCTTCATCACCGTCGTCGCCCACTTCCCGACCGGCCTCGTGCTCTACTGGGCGACGACGAACCTGTGGACGGTGGGGCAGGGGCTGATCACCCGGCAGCTGATGCCGAAGACGCCGCTGCCGGCGTTCGGCCCCAGGCGGACGTCGCGAGCCCCGGCCAAGGAGCCGTCCAGGGCCGCCGCCGGCGACGGCGCCCGGGCCGCGCCGCCGAAGCCGCGGCCGCAGCAGCCGCGCCGGGTGAAGCGCAAGAAGGGCGGGCCGCGGCGGTGACGCCCTCCGTCGAGGCGACCGGCGAGACCGTCGGCGAGGCGAAGTGGAACGCGCTGCGCGAGCTGGAGCGGATCGTGCCCTCGCTCGACCGCTCGACGGTGCGCTTCCAGGTGCTCGACGAGGGCCGGCGCGGCCTGCTCGGCCTCGGGTACGCGCCCGCGCGCGTGGTCGCGACGGCGGACGAGGCCGCCGCTCCGGCCGGGGCCGACGCCGAGGACGCCGGCGACGCCGCGCGGGTGCGCCGCCTGCTCGAGCGGGTCACGGCCGCGCTCGGCCTCCGCTGCCGGGTGGACGTCGAGGAGTCGGACGGGGTCGTGACGGCCGTCTGCTCGGGCGGCGACCTCGGGCTCCTGATCGGGCGCCACGGGCAGACGATCGACGCCGTGCAGACGCTCGCGGGCGCGATCCTCCGCCGGGAGGAGGGGGAGCCCCGCAGGGAGGTCGTCGTCGACGCGGCCGGCTACCGCGACCGGCGCCGCCGCCTCCTCGAGGCGCTCGCCGACCGCAGCGCCGACGAGGCGCTGCGCACCGGCGGCCGCGTCGCCCTCGAGCCGATGAGCGCCGCCGAGCGGCGCGTCGTGCACGAGCGGCTGAAGGAGCGCGGCGACGTGACGACCGCGAGCGAGGGGAACGATCCGCATCGCCGCGTCGTCGTCTTCCCCGCCTGAGGACGGCCCGCTCGAGCGGTGGCTGCGCGCCGCCGTCGAGACGCCGGGCCTGACGGCGCTCGGCCTCGAGGACGCCCGCCGGACGCTGCTCGAGGACTCGCTCCGGGCCGCGCCGCTCCTGCGGACGGTCGCGGGCGAGGTCGTCGACGTCGGCTCGGGGAACGGGACGCCGGGGCTGCCGCTCGCGTGGTCGCTCCCGCACCTCCGCTTCGTGCTGCTCGAGGCCGAGCGTCGCAAGTGCGCGTTCCTCGAGCGGTACGCGCCCCCGAACGCCCGGGTCGTGTGGGGCCGCGCCGAGGAGCAGGCGGTCGACTGGGCGGGCGCCGCCCTCGCCAAGGCGCTCGCGCCGCCGCCGGTCGCCGCCGAGTGGTGCCTGCCGCTCCTGCGGCCCGGCGGGATCGCGATCCTCTGGGTGGGCGCGGGCGCGGACCTCGAGCGGGTGGCCGCGGTCGCCGAGCGGCTCGCCGCGGCGCCGGAGGACGCCGAGCCGGGGCTCGCGGTGCTGCGCAAGGTCGGGCCGACGCCCCCGGGCTTCCCCCGCCGGGCGGGCGTCGCGAGGAAACGTCCGCTCGCGTAGCGAAACTTCGACGGTGCGCGCCAGGGTCTACGCCTTCGCGAACCAGAAGGGCGGCGTCGGGAAGACGACGACCGCCGTGAACCTCGCCGCCTGCCTCGCGGAGGCCGGAGAGCGGGCGCTCGTCGTCGACCTCGACCCGCAGGCGAACGCCACCTCGGGGCTCGGCATGCGGGCGAACGGCACGTCCAGCTACGACCTGCTCGACGGCGTGCCGCTCCGCGAGCTCGCGAAGCCGACCGCTTTCCCGAACCTGTTCCTCGTCCCGTCGAGACCTGAGCTCGCGGGCGCGGCGGTCGAGCTCGCCCGCCGCGACGGCGGCGACCGGTACCTCGCCGAGTCGCTCGCGCACGCCGACGGCTTCGACTTCGTGCTGCTCGACTGCCCGCCCTCGCTCGGGCCCCTGACGGTGAACGCGCTCGCGGCGGCCGACCGCGTCGTGGTGCCCGTGCAGGCGGAGTACTACGCGCTCGAGGGCCTGGCGCAGCTGATGCGCTCGATCGACCTCGTGCGCGCGCGGCTCAACCCGCGGCTCGCCCTCGCCGGCGTGCTGATCACGATGAGCGACGGCCGCACCCGCCTCGCCGCCGACGTCGAGCGCGAGGTGCGCGCGCACTTCGGCGGCCTCGTCTTCCGCACGGTCGTGCCGCGCTCGGTGCGCGTCGCCGAAGCGCCGAGCCACGGGCTGCCCGTCACGCGCTACGACCGCCGCTCGCCCGGCGCCGAGGCCTACTGGAAGGTGGCGATGGAGCTTGTCGAGCGTGCCTGAGCGGCCGCGCCGCGGCCTCGGCCGCGGCTTCGAGGTGCTGCTCGGCGGCGGCGGGTCCGAGCTCGCGCACGTGCCGGTCGAGCAGGTCCACCCGAACCCGCGGCAGCCGCGCCGCCGCTTCGAGCACGAGGCGACCGCCGGCCTCGCGGAGTCGCTCCGGGCGCAGGGCGTGATCCAGCCGGTCGTGCTGCGGCCGCGGCCCGCGGGCGGCTACGAGCTGATCGCGGGCGAGCGGCGCTGGCGCGCCGCGCGCGAGGCCGGCCTCCAGACGGTGCCGGCCGTGATCCGGGACGCGGACGACCGCGACACGCTCCTCCTGGGGCTGGTCGAGAACGTCGCCCGCGAGGACCTCTCGCCCGTCGAGGAGGCGCGCGGCTACGCCGTCCTGATCGACGAGTTCGAGCTCTCGCTCGGCACGGTGGCCGAGCGCGTCGGCCGCTCGAAGCCCGCGATCTCGAACAAGCTGCGCCTGCTCGACCTCCCCGACGACGTGCTCGCGATGGTCGAGCGCGGCGAGCTCAGCGAGGGCCACGCGCGGGCCGTCCTCGCCGTCCCCGACCAGGCCGGCCGCCGCAGGCTCGCGCGCAAGATCGTCGCGCAGGGCATGTCCGTGCGGGCGGCCGAGCGGGCGGCGCGCTGGGCCGGCGCCCGCACGAAGCCGCGCACGAAGACGCCCGTCGACCCGGCGCTCGCCGCGCGGGTGAAGGAGGGGCTGCAGCGCCTGACCGGGCTCGAGGCCCGCGTCGCGCCCGGCAAGGTCGAGCTCGCCTACGCCGACGAGCACGACCTCGAGGAGCTCGCCGAGGCGCTCGAGCGGATCTAGCCGGCCCGCCGGCCCCCGAGTGGGCGATCCTGGATTCGAACCAGGGGCCTCCGCCTTATCAGAGCGGCGCTCTAACCGACTGAGCTAATCGCCCGCGGTGCGCCAGTGTAGCGCCGTCCGTGCCGGAGCGAGAAGCGGGGGTAAGCTTGGGGGGCGATGGTCGAGATGACGATCTACGGGGTCTCGTTCGATCTCGTCGGGAAGCAGCCGATCGTGCTCCTGAAGACGGCCGAGGGCAACAAGTTCCTTCCGATCTGGATCGGGCACCCGGAGGCGGCCGCGATCCTGATGAAGCTCCAGGGGGCCACGGCGCCGCGCCCGCTGACGCACGACCTGCTGGTCAACATCCTCAGCGAGCTCGACGTCGAGGTGCTGCGCGTCACCGTCACGGAGCTGCGGGAGAACACCTTCCACGCGTCGATCACGATGAAGCAGGACGGCTCGGAGATCGAGATCGACTCGCGCTCGTCGGACGCGATCGCCGTCGCGGTCCGCACGCAGGTGCCGATCTACGCGGCGGACGCCGTGATCGAGGAGTCGGCGATCGAGTTCGAGGGCGACGAGGTGAACGAGGAGGAGATCGTCGACGAGTTCAGGCGCTTCCTCGACCGCGTCTCCGCCGAGGACTTCGCCGAGGCCGAGGGCGAGGAGGGCGAGGAGCGCCAGTAGCCGGGGTCAGGCGAAGGCGACGGCGGCGCCGAGCGAGATCGAGTTGAAGGTGGCGTGCAGGAGCATGCCCGGCAGCACGCTTCCCGTGCGCGCGCGCAGCCAGGCGAGCGCGCAGCCGAAGATCGCGAGCTCGGGCAGCGCCTGCACGAGCCCGTGGTAGACGGCGAAGCTGCAGCCGACGACGAGGATCGCCGGCACCCGTCCGAAGCGCTCGAGCAGGCTGTAGCCGAGCCCCCGGAAGAGCAGCTCCTCGACGAACGGCGCGACGGCGCCGATCACGAAGAAGTTGGCCGCGAACGCCGGCGCGTGGTCGGGCTGCCAGCTCGTCGGCGTGAGCCCCTGCTCGCGCCCGCCGTGGAGGAGCGGGTCGACCGCCGCGACCGCGCCGTAGACGACGAGCAGGAGGAGGAGCCCGAGCCCGAGGGCGCGCTTCCACGACCGCGGCCGCCGGAGCGCGAGCAGCCCGCGCTCGCCGCGCGCGATCGCGAGCGTGACGGCGGCGATGATCCCGAAGACGACCAGCTCGTTCGCCGTCGTCGACCAGCGGTAGAGGATGTTGCGATCCGGCGGCCCGGCGGCGAAGCGGCTCGCGTACGCGACCCCGGCGATCGCCGCCACGAGGAGGACCCACGCGACGAGGCGCCGGCTCATGGATGATTCCGGCGCGTGGCCGGCCGCGAGTTCACTCCCGAGGAGGCTAACAGCGCCCTCCGACAGGTCCGCCCGCTCGCCGAGCGGATGGTGGAGGTGCGCGCCCGCCTCGCCGAGCTCGAGGGCGAGCAGCGGGAGGTCGTCCGGATCGTCGCCGGGAACGGCAGCGGCGCGGGCGTCGGCGACGCGCGCACGCCCGAGTTCGCGCAGCTCGCGCGCGAGCTGCAGGAGCTGCTCGACGAGCTGGCGCTGATCGGGGTGCAGGTGAAGGACGCCGGGGCCGGGCTCGTCGACTTCCCGAGCGTGCGCGCGGGCGAGCCGGTGCTGCTCTGCTGGCGCGTCGGGGAGCCCGCCGTCGAGTGGTGGCACCGCCCCGAGGACGGCTTCGCCGGCCGTAGGCGGGTCGACTTTTGAGCCACGCCTGGACACGGGTCGCGGTCGCCGGCGGCGTGATCCTCGTCGCGGTCGCGGTCGCCAAGCTGATCGACGGCCGCATCGGCCGCCGCGAGCTCGACCCCGCCACGGCGACGCGCTACCGGGTGCTGCGCCGCTCGCTCGTCTCCGCCGTCGTCTTCGTCGGCGTCCTGTCCGCGCTGCTCGTGATCCCGCAGGTGCGCGCGGTCGCGGGCGGCATCCTCGCCTCCGGGGCGGTGCTCGCCGTCGTGCTCGGCTTCGCCGCGCAGCGCACGATCGGGAACTTCATCGCCGGGATCCTGATCGCGCTCAGCCAGCCGCTGCGGCTCGGCGACGAGATCGAGGTCGAGGGCGACCGCGGCGTCGTCGAGGAGATCGGCCTCACGTACACGTGGGTCAGGCTCCCGGACGGGAACCGGCTCGTGGTCCCCAACGAGCGGCTCGTCTCGGCCTCGCTCCGGAACGCGACGATCCGGAGCCCGACCCAGCTCGCGGAGGTGACGGTGAAGGTTCCGCTCGCGTGCGACCTCCGCGAGCTCGTGTCCTCGCTCGCCGGCGACGCGAACGAGGCGTACGTATCCGCGCTCGGCGAGGACGCGACGATCGTCCTCCGCCGCTGGGTGGAGTCCGGCCACGGCGTCGAGGAGGCCGAGAGCGACCTCCGGCTCGCCGTGCACGACCGGCTCCGGGCGCTCGGGATCGTGTCATCCTGACGGCGGGCCCGCCGTGACCGGCCGAGACGACGACCTCCGCGATCTGCTCGACGCGCACGCGCGCCGCCGCCGGCGGCTCGACCGCCGCCGCCGCAGGCGCCGCGCCGGCGCGCTCGCCGCCGCCGCGCTCGTGGCCGTGGCCGCGGTCGTGCTGGCCGCGGGGATCGGCGCCGGCACCGCGCTCTCGGTGAGCTGCGACCTCGACAGCCTGCGGCCGATCCAGATCGGCCAGAACTCGTTCGTGTACGCCGCCGACGGCACGCTGCTCGGCAGGGTTCCCGCGGAGCGCAACCGCGTCCCCGTCCCGCTGCGCCGGATGAGCCGCTGGCTGCCGGCGGCGACGATCGCGATCGAGGACAGGCGCTTCTACGAGCACGGCGGCGTCGACTACGTCGGCATCGCGCGCGCGCTCTGGCGCGACGTGAGCGCCGGGAAGGTGGTCGAGGGCGGCTCGACCATCGCGCAGCAGCTCGTGCGGAACCTCTACACCGGTCGCGAGCGCACCTTCGAGCGCAAGCTGAAGGAGGCCTGTCTCGCGATCAAGCTCAGCAACCGGTGGACGAAGGAGCGGATCCTCGCCGGCTACCTCAACACCGTCTACTACGGCAACCACGCCTACGGCGCCGAGGCGGCGGCGCAGACCTACTTCTCGCGCCACGCGTGGCAGCTCACGCTCCCGCAGGCGGCGCTCCTCGCGGGCCTGCCGCAGGCGCCGTCGGTCGACGACCCGTTCCACAACCCGGCTGCCGCCGTCGCGCGCCGGAACGAGGTCCTGTACGCGATGCTGCGCAACGACGCGATCACGCGCGCGCAGTACCGCTACGCGCGGCGCGCGCCGCTCGTGCTCCACCCGGGGCGCCTCTACACGAAGATCAAGCAGCCCTACTTCTTCTCGTACGTGCTCGACGAGCTCGTGCGCGTGTACGGCGCCAACGCCGTGCGCGAGGGCGGGCTGCGCGTGTACACGACGATCGAGCCGCGCCTGCAGCGCGCCGCGAACCGCGCGATCCGGGAGATCCTCGACCGTCCCGACGACCCGGCCTCCGCGATCGTCTCCGTCGAGCCGGGCACGGGCGCGATCCGCGCGATGACCGCCGTCATCCCCGGCAACAGGCGCAACCAGTTCAACCTCGCCGCGCAGTCGGCGCGCGAGGCCGGCTCCACCTTCAAGGCGTTCGTCCTCGCCTCCGCGGTCGAGCAGGGGATCGACCCCGACACGACCTACTACCCGTCGGCGCCGTTCACGTGCGTCTCGAGCCCGTGGTGCGCCGGCGACTACGCGGCGGGCAAGCCGTGGAAGGTGACGACCTACGACCACACCTACGTCGGCTGGACCTCGGTGACCCACGCGACGCTTCGGTCGGACAACACCGTCTTCGCGCAGCTGACCCTCGACGTCGGCCCCGACTACGTCTGGCGGATGGCGCGGCGGCTCGGCGTGCACCTGACGCAGAAGCCCGTCGCGTCGATCGGGCTCGGCCCGCTCTCGGTCTCGCCCATCGACATGGCGGCCGCGTACGCGACGTTCGCCGCGGGCGGCGTGTACGCGCGGCCGACCGGGATCACGAAGGTCGTCCTGCCCGGGGGGAAGGTCGACACGACCGCGGGGTGGGGCAAGCCGGACACGAAGCGCGCGCTCTCCGAGGGGGTCGCGTGGAAGGTGACGCAGGTGCTCGCCCAGAACGCCCAGTACGGGACGGGCGCGGGCTCGGGCGACGGCGTCCACCCGAACGCCGGCAAGACGGGGACGACCGAGGACCACGCCGACGCGTGGTTCGTCGGCTACACGCGCGATCTCTCGACCGCGGTCTGGATGGGCTACCCGCGCGGCGAGATCCCGATGCTCTCCGTGCACGGGCAGGAGGTCGCGGGCGCGACCTTCCCGGTGCCGATCTGGCACCGCTACATGTCGGCGGCCGAGTGGCGGCGGCCCGTGCGCCAGTTCGCGACGCCCGCCTCGCCGCCCGCCTTCCGGCCCTTCCAGCGCGGGAGCTACGGCTACCTCGGCTCGTACGGCGCCTCGACCGAGACGGCGACGACGGAGACGGCGACGACGGAGACGACGGAGACGGCCGCCCCGGCCGCGCCGGCGTCTCCGCCTGCGCGCGACCGCGAGCCGCCCCAGCCCCCGTCCGCTCGGGCGGGCGGCGCGCAGTAGGCTGCCGCGTCGTGGCCGAGGCGCTGCTCTCGATCGAGGAGGCGCTCGAGCTCGTCCTCGCACGGGTGAGGCCGCTCGAGGCGGAGGAGGTGGCGCTTGCCGACGCGGCGGGCCGGGTGCTCGCCGAGCCCGCTCGCTCGGCGGTCGACCTGCCGCCGTTCCCGTCCTCGGCCATGGACGGGTTCGCCGTGCGCGCCGCCGACGCGCCCGGGACGCTGCCGGTCGCCGGAAGCGTCGCCGCCGGCCGCCCCGCCTCGCGGCCGCTCGCGCGGGGCGAGGCGGTCGCGATCTCGACCGGCGGCGTCGTCCCGGAGGGCGCCGACGCGGTCGTCCCGATCGAGCTCGTCGAGGAGCGGGACGGGTCGGTTGTCATACGCGACAACGTTGTCGTCGGAGACAACGTGCGCGAGCGCGGAGGCGACCTCCGCCGGGGCGAGCTCGTGGTGGACGCGGGCGTGCGCCTGAGCCCGGCCCGCGTCGGCGCGCTCGCCGCGGCGGGCGTCACGAGCGTCCGCTGCACCCGCGTGCCGCGGGTGGTCGTCGTCGTCACCGGGACGGAGCTCCGCGCCCCCGGCGAGCCGCTGGCGCCGGGGCAGATCTACGACTCGAACGGGTTCATCCTGGCGGCCCAGCTCCGCTCGGCCGGCGCGGCGGTCGAGCGCGTGCCGCCCGTCGCCGACGACGAGGCGGCGACGCGCGCGGCGGTCGAGCGCGGCCTCGCGGCCGACGTGCTCGTGACCACGGGCGGCGTCTCGGTCGGCGTACACGACCTCGTGCGCTCGGTCGAGGCCGAGCTCGGGGTCGAGGAGGTCTTCTGGCGCGTCGCGATGCAGCCGGGCAAGCCGGTCGCGTTCGGCGTGCGCGGGCGGACGCTCGTGTTCGGGCTGCCGGGCAACCCGGTCTCGTCGCTCGTCGGCTTCGAGCTGTTCGTCCGGCCGGCCCTGCTCGCCCTCCAGGGGCTCGCCGACCCCCGGCCCGCCTTCAGGCCGGGCCGCCTCGCCCGGCCTGCGAGGCGGCTCGCCGCCCGCGACGCGCTCCTGCGCGCCCGCACCCGCGTCGACGGCGACACGGTCCTGCTCGACCCGCTCACCGGGCAGCAGTCGCACATGATCGCGCAGGCGGCCTCGGCCGACGCGCTCGTGCTCGTGCCGCAGGGCGAGGGCGAGCTCGCCGAGGGCACCGCCGTCCGCTACCTCCCGCTCTGACGGTCAGCCGGCGACGGCGCGGCGGCGCTCCTGCGCCCGCCGTCCGCCGACGCCGAGCACGACGATCCGGACGAGCTCCCGAAGCGGCCCCCGGGGCGGCCGCTCGCTCGCGGCGGGGTAGGGGGCGTAGCGGCCGGCCGCCGCCGCGGCGAGCTGCGAGGCCGCGGCCGCGCCCGCGAGGACGACGAGGACGGGCGTCGTGCCGACGTAGCCGACGGCGACGAGCCGGAGCAGGTACCACGGTGCGTCGAGGCCGAGGCCGAAGCGCCACGCGAGCGACGCGAGCAGGATGCCCGGGCCGGCGAGGCCGGCGGCGAAGAGGGCGAGCCTGGCCGCGGCCCCCGAGCGCTGCACCTGCGGGAGCCAGAGCCAGAGGTGCAGCGCCGGCAGCACGAACAGGAGCGCGAACGGGTTCGTCGCGACGACGAGCAGCGCGACCACCGCGAGCGCGAGCAGCGCCACGGTCTGGCCGGCGAGCACCTCCTCCGGGCGGACCGTGCGCCGGGGCGTGAGGCGGTGGCGTACGACCACCCAGCCCACGCCGACGACCGCCGCGAGCCCGGTCAGGGCGAGCGCCGGCCAGTCGCCGGCCGTGTCGGGGTTGGGCGGGCGCGGCGGGCCGCTCCCGAAGGCGCCGAGCGCGCGAAAACACGTGAAAACGCCGCCGGCGAAGGCCCAGAACAGGAGCCGGCTCCGGAGCGCCCGCAGGGCGGGCGCGAGCCGCATCCCGTGGCGGCGCCCGAGCGCGAACAGGTCGACCGACGCGACGACGAACGGCACGAGCAGGGAGATCAGGACGAGCTCGACCGCCCAGCCCCGGATCGCCCGGGCGCCGACCCAGACGGCGCTCGGCGTCCCCGGCGGCACCTCGAGGCTCTGGTTGAGCGAGCCGAGCAGCTCCTGCGCCGCGCGTCCGAGGGCGACGAGCTTGGGCGCGGCGAGCCGTCCGGCGGTGTCGCCGAAGGCGGCGGGCGGGCGGCTGCCGCCGGTCGTGAGCGTGAGCGCGGGGATGCCCTGGGCGAGGAAGGCGCCCTGCTCGCGGAGCGTGAACGGGAAGGCGAGGTCGACGAGCTGGGCGAGGAAGCCCGCGTGCCCGGGACGCCGCCCGGTCTGCTCGAGGACACGGCTCGTCGCGGTCGCGACGAGCGACGCGGCCGCGGTCCGGGGCCGCTCGCCCGCGAGCTCGAGCCGCGGCGCGCCCGTGCCGCCGATCGCGTCGAGGTCGATCACGGCGACGACGTGGTTGCGGAAGAGCGAGTGGGTCGCGAAGCGCACCGCCCCGAGCCCGCCGTACGCCCCGCCGTCGGTGGAGAGGAAGACGATCGTGTGCGCCGACTGCACCGCCGCCTGCGCCTCCGTCGCCGGCTGCGCGTACGCGCGCGCGAGCTCGATCAGCGCCGCCGTGCCGGTGGCGTTGTCGTTCGCGCCCGGGCCCGCCCCGGTGTCGTCGCGGTGCGCGGCCACGACGATCACGTCGGGCGACCGCCCGCGCGCGACCGTGCTCAGGTTCTGGAGCCGCACGACGCGGCCGTCTCCGGGCAGCCGCTCGCGCCACGCGTCGGTCAGCGTCGGAAGCCCGTACGGCGCGAGCTGCTCCCGGTACCACTCGGCCGCGGCCAGGGCGCCCGGGCTGCCGGGTACGCGGTCCGGGTACTGCGTCGAGAGCTCGCGCGCGAGGCGCAGCGTCGTCGCCGCGTCGAACGCCGGCGGCAGGAGCGGCTTCGGGAACGAGCCGGGGGTCGTGACGGTGAACGCGGCGAGGAGGAGCGGCAGCGCGCAGACGAGGAAGGCGCTGCGGTAGAGCTGGCTCGAGACCGGCCGCTGGAGCGACCCGCGCCGCGGCCGCCGTGCCGGTGGCAGGGGGGCCGCCATCTCGGGGCTATAGTAGGAGCCGGAGCCGTCAGCGGCGGCGTGGAGGGCAGGCGGATGACGATGGCCGACGCGTCCACAATCCTGCTCGTCGACGACGAGGACGCCGTGCGCAAGGTGCTCACGTTCCCGCTCGAGCGCGACGGCTACACGGTGGTGCAGGCGGCCGACGGGGAGGAGGCGCTCGCCCGCTTCGGCGACCAGCCCGTCGACCTCGTCGTGCTCGACATCATGCTGCCGCGGCTCGACGGGCTCGAGGTCTGCAAGCAGCTGCGCGCCCGGAGCTCCGTGCCGATCATCATGCTCACGGCGCGCGACGACGAGCTCGACAAGGTGCTCGGCCTCGAGCTCGGCGCCGACGACTACATCACGAAGCCGTTCTCGATCCGGGAGTTCCGCTCGCGGGTGCGGGCGCTGCTCCGCCGGGCGCGGGCGCCGCGGCACGAGCCGGGAGCGCCCGAGCAGGTGCTCGCCGCCGGCGGCCTCGTGCTCGACCCCGCCCGGCGGCTCGTCACCGTGGCCGGCCGGGAGGTCGAGCTCACGTACGTCGAGTTCGAGCTCCTGCGCACGCTGATGGCGCACCCCGGTCGCGTCTACAGCCGCCGGATGCTGCTCGAGGCGCTCTGGGGCGGCTCCGACTTCCGCGACCCCCGCACGATCGACGTCCACGTCCGCCACCTGCGCGAGAAGCTCGAGCGCGACCCGTCGCGGCCCGAGGCGATCCTGACGGTGCGCAGCGTCGGCTACCGCTTCCGCGAGGCGTGAACCCGCTCCGGACGGTCGGCGGCCGGCTCGCGCTCGCGCTGCTCGCCGTCGTCGCCGGCGCCCTCGCGATCGTGTACGTCGTCGTGGTGCCGTCCTACGAGCGCTCGCTCGTGGGCGCGCGCCTCGCGGACCTCCAGCACACGCTCCGCTCGGTCGCCGAGCTGCCGCGCCCGGCGGGCGCGGTCCCGGGCCGGCGCTGGGTCGAGACGGAGGCGGCGCCGCTCGCCGACGCCCGGGTGGTCGTCTTCCGGGTCGACCGCGGCCGGCTCGTGGTCGCCGTCGACTCGACGGCCGGCGCCTCGCTCGACGTCGCGGGCGACCCGGTCGCCGTTCGCGCGCTCCGGGCCCGCGACGCCGTCCGCGGCGAGGTCACGCGCGGCGAGGAGCGCTACGCCGAGGCCGCCGTCGCGCTCGGCCGCGGCGGCCCCGTGCTCCTCCTCTCCTCGTCGCTGCACAACGACCTGCAGTCGGTCGGGGTCGTGCGCCGGCGCGTCGTCGTCGCGGGGGCGCTCGCGGCGGGGTTCGCGATCCTGCTCGGCTACGCGCTCGCGACGCTGTTCGCGCGCCGGATCCGCCGGCTCGAGCGCGCGGCGGAGCGGATCGCCGACGGCCACTTCGACGAGCCCGTGTTCGACGGCGCGCCCGACGAGCTCGGCCAGCTCGCGCGGGCGTTCGAGCGGATGCGCCTGCGGCTCGCGTCGCTCGACCGGGCGCGGCGCGACTTCATCGCGAGCGCGTCGCACGAGCTGCGGACGCCGCTCTTCTCGCTCGGCGGCTTCCTCGAGCTGCTCGCCGGGGAGGAGCTCGACCCGCGCACCCGGGCGGAGTTCCTGGGCGAGACGCGCGAGCAGGTCTCGCGCCTCCAGAAGCTCGCGACCGACCTGCTCGACCTCTCGCGGCTCGACGCCGGCCGGCTCGCCGTCGCCCGCGAGAGCTTCGACCTCGCCGCCGCCGGCGAGGTGGTCGCGACCGAGTTCCGGCCGCTCGCCGCGGCGTCGGGCCACGCGCTCCGGTTCGGCGCCGCCGGCCCTGCGCCCGCGCTCGGAGACGAGGAGCGGGTGCTCCAGGTCGGCCGCGTGCTGGTCGACAACGCGCTCCGCCACACCCCGCCGGGGACCGAGGTCGAGCTGGTTGTCGAGAGAGACAACAACGAGGCGCGCCTCGCGGTCGTCGACGACGGCCCCGGCATCCCGGCCGAGGCGCGGCAGCAGGTGTTCGACCGCTTCTTCCGGGTCGCGGGCACGGTTGCGTCCGGGAGCGGCCTCGGGCTCGCGCTCGCCCGCGAGCTGGCCGAGCTGATGGGCGGCCGGCTCGAGCTCGACTGCCCCGCGGGCCGCACGCGCTTCACCCTCGTGCTCGCCGCCGACGCGTTTGGCGCACCCCAGGCGGCGGGAATAGGAGCCCTCGACGAGGCCAGCGCGGGAGGCTTCGGAAGAATTACGGAGGTTTAAGTTCCGGTTTCACCGGGAACCGAGAGGGAGCAGTCGATGCGCGACGGCGGCGGGCACCCATTCGCTGTGCGGCTCTGCATCCCGGCGAAGCCGGAGTACATCACGCTGGGCCGGCTCGCCCTCACCGGGCTGTCGCGCCTCCGGCCCGTCTCGGAGGACACGCTGGCCGACCTCAAGCTCGCGCTCACGGAGGCGTGCACGAACTCCGTGCGCCACGCCTACGACGACGGCGACGGCGTCGTCGAGATCCTCTACGAGCTCCACGACGACCGGCTCGTCGTCGAGGTGACCGACACCGGCGAGGGCTTCCACAACGGCGCCCAGGGGGCGCCGGACGCCGGCGACGAGCTCGTCGAGGGCGGTCTCGGGATCGCGCTCATCCGCGCGGTCGCGGACGAGCTCGACATCGAGGAGCGAAACGGCGGCGGGTCGCGACTCCGGTTCGTGAAGCGCCTCGGCGGCTGACGGCCGCTCAGCCCGCTACTCTCCCGCGACCTTGCTGCAGCTCGTCAACGTCGGGCACAAGAGCCTCGCCGACTACGCGTCGCTCGCGACACGAGGCCTCGTCGAGGAGATCCACCGCCTGGCGGAGCCGCTGCAGGGCAAGCGCGTCGTGCACGTCTCCGCGACCGCCTTCGGCGGCGGGGTGGCCGAGATCAACTACACGCTCGTGCCGCTCATGGCCGACGTCGGGCTCGACGTCGAGTGGCGGATCATCAGGGGCGCCGAGGAGTTCTTCAACGTCACGAAGGCCGTCCACAACGCGCTCCAGGGCGACCCGCGCTCGCTGACGGCGGGGGAGGTCGAGGTCTTCCGCCGCTACAACGCCGAGAACGCGCTCGCGCTCCCGGCCGACGAGTACGACTTCGTGATCGTCCACGACCCGCAGCCGGTCGCGCTGATCGACAGCTTCGAGGGGCGGCGGGCGAAGTGGATCTGGCGGGGGCACATCGACTTCTCGACTCCGAACCCCGAGGTGCTCGACGTGCTGCTGCCGTCGATCCGGCGCTACGACGCCGCGATCTTCCACCTGCGCGAGTACGTGCCGCGGAGCGACGCGCTGCCCGAGACGTTCGTGTGGCCGCCGGCGATCGACCCGCTGACGCCGAAGAACATGGCGCTGTCGGCCGAGGACGCCGAGTACATCGTCGACCAGTTCGGCGTCGACGTCTCGCGCCCGCTCATGACGCAGGTGTCGCGGTTCGATCCGTGGAAGGACCCGCTCGGCGTGATCGACGCCTACCGCCTGACGAAGGAGCGCTATCCCGGCGTCCAGCTCGCGCTCGTCGGCTCGATGGCGCACGACGACCCGGAGGGGTGGGACTACTACCACCGCACCGTCGCCTACGCGGCCGACGATCCCGACATCTACATCCTCTCGAACATGAACAACGTGGGCGCGGTCGAGGTCAACGCCTTCCAGGTGCACTCGGCGGTGACCGTGCAGAAGTCGATCCGCGAGGGCTTCGGCCTGACCGTGTCGGAGGCGCTCTGGAAGGCGCGCCCGATGGTCGCCGGTCGCGTGGGCGGGATCGTCACCCAGATCGAGGACGGCGTCTCGGGCTGGCTCGTCGACTCGGCGGAGGCCTGCGCGGACGCCTGCTGCGAGGTCCTCGCCGACCCGGCCGCCGCCCGCGTGCGCGCGGTGCGCGGCAAGGAGGTCGTGCGGCACCGCTTCCTGACTCCCCGGCTCCTGCGCGACTGGCTCGCCCTCTTCAACCGCCTCTCGGGCGACGAGACGGCGGCCGGCGAGCTCGTCGCCGCCGCGGCGGGCGCGTAAGCCGGCCGCTCCGCGGAGGACGGAGAGTTACGGTTCCCGCCGGTGGCTCGGCGGAAGCTGATCGTCGTGTCGAACCGGGGGCCCGTCTCCTTCGGTCTGGACGACCGGGGCCGGAGGGTCGCGCGGCGGGGCGGCGGCGGCCTCGCGACCGCGCTCCGCGGGCTCGCGGCACGCCACGACGTGACGTGGGTCGCGAGCGCGATGAGCGACGAGGACCGCGCGGTCGCGGCGGAGCACGCGGGCGAGGCGATCGAGCAGGAGGCGGCGGGCGGCCCGCCGTTCCGGCTCCGGCTCGTCGCGTGCGACGCCGAGGCGTACGACCGCTACTACAACGTCGTCAGCAACGGGACGCTCTGGTTCCTGCAGCACTACCTGTGGGGTCTGGCGGTCGAGCCGGACGTCGGCGCCGCGTTCCGCGCAGCGTGGACGGAGGGCTACGAGCGCGTGAACCGCGTCTTCGCCGACGCCGTCGTCGACGAGCTCGACCGCGAGCCCGGCGCCGCCGTGTGCTTCCACGACTACCACCTCTACCTCGCGCCGGCGTACGTGCGCGACGTGCGGCCGTCCGCGCGCCTGACTCACTTCGTGCACGTGCCGTGGGCCCAGCCCGACTACTGGCACGTGCTGCCGGCGGACGTGCGGCGCGCGCTCCACCACGGCCTCTGCGCGAACGACGTGGTGGGCTTCCACACCGAGCGGTGGCGTCGCAACTTCGAGCTGTGCTGCGAGTGGCTCGGCGCGCCCGGGACGCGGACCGTCGTCAACCCGATCGGGGTCGACGCCCACGAGCTCGACGCGCTCGCGGACGACCCGCTCGTGCTCGAGGAGGAACGGCGGATCGCCTCCGCGCGACCCGAGCTGCTCGTCGTGCGCGTCGACCGCACGGAGCTCTCGAAGAACATCGTGCGCGGCTTCCGCGCCTTCGCGCTGCTGCTCGAGCGCCACCCGGAGCTCGCCGGCCGCGTCGGCATGCTCGCGCTCCTCGACCCGTCGCGGCAGGACCTGCCCGTCTACGGGGAGTACCTCCGCGCGGCCGAGGAGGAGGCGCGCGCGGTGAACGAGCGCTTCGGAGCCGGCGCGTGGCGCCCCGTCGACCTCCAGGTCGCCGACAACTTCCCGCAGGCGATCGCGGCGTACAAGCAGTTCGACGTCTTGCTCGTGAACCCGATCTTCGACGGGATGAACCTCGTCGCGAAGGAGGCGCCGCTCGTGAACCGGCGCGACGGCGTCGTCGTCCTCTCCGAGAACGCGGGCGCTCACGAGGAGCTCGGGGAGTGGACGCTCGGCGTGAACCCGTTCGACGTCGAGGAGCAGGCCGCGGCGCTCTACGACGGCCTGACGATGCCCGCGCCGGAGCGGCGGCGGCGGGCGGTGGCGATCCGGGCCCACGTCCGGCGGCGGGACATCGCCGCCTGGACGGACGGACAGCTCGCCGAGCTGGACCGGCCCGCGAGTACGATCCGCTCGTGAGCGAGCTCTCCCACGTCGACGAGGCGTCGGGCGCGGTCCGGATGGTGGACGTGGGGAGGAAGCCGCTGTCGCGGCGCCGGGCGACCGCCCGCGGGCTCGTGCTGATGGCGCCGGAGACGGCGAGGCGCCTGCGCGAGCTGCCGAAGGGCGACGCGCTCGCGACGGCGCAGCTCGCCGGGATCATGGCCGCCAAGCGCACGAGCGAGCTCGTCCCGCTCTGCCACCCGCTGCCGCTCTCGCACGTCGGCGTCGAGCTCGAGGTCGGCGAGGGCCGGGTCGAGATCAGCGCGACCGCGGAGACGACGGCCCAGACGGGAGTCGAGATGGAGGCGCTCACGGCGGTCGCCGTGGCCGCCCTGACGGTCTACGACATGGCGAAGGCGATCGACAAGGGGATGGTCGTCTCCGAGGTCGCGCTCGTCGAGAAGACGAAGGAGCTCGTGTGAGGGCGGCCGTGCTCACGGTCTCCGACCGCGTGTCGCGCGGCGAGGCCGACGACGGGAGCGGCGACGCGCTCGAGGAGCTCCTCCGCGCCGACGGCTACGACGTCACCCGCCGGCTCGTCCCCGACGAGGCGGGCGAGATCGCCGGCGCGATCCGCGAGCTCGCCGGCGAGGCCGAGCTCGTCCTCACGACGGGCGGGACCGGTCTCGGCGCGCGCGACGTGACGCCGGAGGCGACGCGCGGCGTTCTCGAGCGGGAGGCGCCCGGGATCGCGGAGGCGGTGCGCGCCGACTCGCTCGCGAAGACCCCGCACGCCCTCCTCTCGCGCGGGGTCGCCGGCACCGTCGGCCGCGCCCTGGTCGTGAACCTCGCCGGCTCGCCCGGCGCCTGCAGGGACGGCTACGCGGTGATCAGGCCGGCGCTCCCGCACGCCCTCCGGCTGCTCGCCGACCAGCATGCGGCGACCGACCACGTCCACACGTGAGGCGGCCCGTTCCGAGCCCGGGCGCTCGCAGGTTCCGCGCTGAGGGGCGCGCATGAGCGACGCGTTTCCGGAACCGCCCGGGACGGCCGTCCTCTTCGCGCGGCTCGTCAAGTTCGAGCACACGATCTTCGCGCTCCCGTTCGCCTACGTCGGCGGGCTGCTCGCGGTGGGCGGCGTCCCGAGCGCGCACGACCTCCTCTGGGTCACGGTCGCGATGGTCGGGGCCCGCTCGCTCGCGATGGCGCTCAACCGGCTGATCGACGCCGGGATCGACGCCGCCAACCCGCGGACGGCGAACCGCGAGCTGCCGTCGGGAGCGCTCTCGATCGGCGCCGTGGTCGGGTTCTGCGCCGCGTCGCTCTTCGTCTTCCTGGTCGCGACGTGGCAGCTCGCGCACGTGGTGCGCTGGCTCTGGCCGATCCCGGTCGCGGCCTTCGTCGTCTACCCGTACCTGAAGCGCTTCACGTGGCTGTGCCACTTCTGGCTCGGGGCGGTCGACGGGCTCGCGCCGATGGGCGCGTGGGTCGCGATCCGCGGCGACCTGCCGTGGCAGGCGTGGGCGCTCGGAGGCGCGGTCGCCGCCTGGGTGGCGGGCTTCGACCTCTTCTACTCGCTCCTCGACGTCGAGGTCGACCGCGTGCAGGGCCTGCACTCGTGGGCGGTCCGCTTCGGCGAGCCGGGCGTGTTCGCGGGGGCGAGGGCGCTCCACCTCGCGACGATCGCGCTCCTCTTCGCCGCCGGCCTCGGGCTGGCGGTGGGCGTCTGGTACTGGCTCGGGGTGATCGCCGTCGCGGCGCTCCTCGCCTACGAGCACCGGCTGATCGGCCCGGGCGACCTGGCGCGCCTCGACCAGGCGTTCTTCACGATGAACGGCGTGATCAGCGTCGCCTTCTTCGTGTTCGTCTTCTTCGACGCTGTGTGAGCCGGCTCAGCCGGCGCGGCGGAGCGCGCCCGGCGGCTCGCAGCGCCTCCGGAAGACGTAGGTCGGCGCGCCGGCGCCCGGGACGACCGCGGTCAGCTCCCACCCCTCGTCGCCGAGCTCGTTCAGCCACGCGGCGTCGAGCGCCGCCGGCGTCTCGAGCCGGTACTCCCAGCGCGTCCTCCCCGGGAGCAGCTCGGCGAACGACCTGCGCCTGCCGCGGCGCCGGGCGCCCCGCGGCCGGGCCGGGGCCGTCGCGAGCACCGCCTCCCTGAGCCGCTCCGGCTCCGCGCCGTGCCCGCGCAGGATCGCCGCCGCGGCGCCGTCGTCGGCGCGGAGGAGGCCGAGCAGGACGTGCTCGGCGCCGATCTCCTCGTGGCCGAGCGCGATCGCCTCGCGGAGCGCGAGCTCGAGGGCCTTCTTCGCCTTCGGGCCGAAGCGCACCTGCCCCTCGGCGGCGCCGCGCCCGCCGGGGACGGCGAGCTCGACGACGCGGGCCCGGACGCCCTCCGGGCCGAGGCCCGCCGAGCGCAGGACGGCCCCCGCGGCGCCCTCGCCCTCGCGCAGGAGCCCGAGCAGGAGGTGCCCGGTGCCGATGTGGTCGTGGCCGAGGGCCCACGCCTCCTCCTGGGCGAGGACGACCACCTGGCGGGCGCCGCCCGTGAAGCGCGCGAGCACCGGGGCGAAGGCTACTCCCTCGCCGCGCGGCCCGCGGCCGCGGCCTCGGGCCGCGCCGCGGCCGTCGCGAGATCGTCACGATCTCGGCGCAGACACGTCACGGAATCCTCGCTAGCGTTCGAGTAGGGGCGCCGCGCGGGGCCCCCCGAATTTCGCGCGCGCGCAACCGACCCCATGCTCACCGCCCGCAACCTCTCGAAGCGCTTCGGCCCGCGGCTCGTCTTCCAGCGGGTCGACGTCTCGCTCGGGCGCGGCGACTTCCTGCTCGTGACCGGGCCGAACGGCTCCGGCAAGACGACGCTCCTGCGCGTGCTCGCGGGGCTCGCCGCCCCCAGCTCGGGCGAGCTCGACCTGCCGCCGCGCCGGCTCGTCGGCTACCTCGGGCACGAGCCGATGGTCTACCGCGAGCTGACCCCGCTCGAGAACCTCCACCTCTTCGGCCGGCTCTACCGCGTGCCGGAGCGCGGCGAGCGGATCGGGATGCTGCTCGAGCGCTTCGGCCTCTGGGAGGTTCGCCGCGAGCGGGTCGGGACGTTCTCGCGGGGGATGCAGCAGCGGCTCGGGCTCTGCCGCGTGCTCCTGCACGAGCCGGAGCTGCTCGTGCTCGACGAGCCGTTCAACGCGCTCGACGCCGACGGGGCGCGGCTCCTCGACGAGGCGCTCGCGGAGCTCGCGGACCGCGCGTTCGTCGTCGCCACCCACGACCCGGAGCGCGTCGAGCGGCTCGCCACCGGGCGGATCGCCTTCGCATGAGCTACCTCGCCGACGTCGGCGCGCTCGCGCGCAAGGACCTGCTGCTCGAGCTGAGGGCGAAGGAGACGGTGCCCGCGATGCTCCTGTTCGTGCTCTCGACCCTCACCGTCTTCCACTTCGCGCTCCCGCGCGGCACCGGCCACGTCGCCGCGCTCGGCCTGCTCTGGATCGCGCTCGTCTTCACCGCGCTCCTCGGCCTCACGCGCGCGTTCGTGCCCGAGCGCGAGCAGGGCCTGATGGACGCGCTCGTGCTCGCGCCGTGCGACCGGAGCGCGATCTGGCTCGGGAAGGTGCTCGCCGTGCTCGCCTTCCTCGGCCTCGCCGAGGTCGTCGCGCTCCCGGCGTTCGCCGCCTTCTTCTCCGGTCTGGACGGCCGCACCGTCGCCGCCGTCGCCCTCGCCGACGTCGGGATCTGCGCGGTCGGGGCGCTGACGGGCGCGATGGCCGTCGCCGGCCGCGCGCGCGAGCTCGTCCTGCCGCTCCTCTTCCTCCCGCTCGCGATCCCGGTCGTCGTCGGCGGCGTCGGCGCGAGCGCCGGCGCCGGGGGGCGCTACCTCGGCTTCCTCGTGCTCTACGACGCCGTCTTCGGGCTGCTCGCCTGGGCGGCGTTCGAGTACGTCGTCTCCGAGACCTGACGCGGGGCGGGACGACGGCCCGGACTACAGTTCCCCGGGTGAGGGCGATCCGGCTCCCGGAGCTCGCGGCGGCGGCGGCGGCGCTGCTCGGCGCCGCGATCGCGCTGATCGCCTTCTACGCGCCGACGGACGCCGACCAGGGCCTCTCCCAGCGGATCTTCTACTTCCACGTGCCGATCGCGCTCACCGCCTACGCCTGCTTCGGCTGGGGCGCCTGGAAGGCGCTCCTGCACCTGTGGAAGCGCCCCGAGGGCGCCGACCTCGAGAGCTACGTCGCGATCCACCAGGGCGTGGTGTTCGGCTCGCTCACGCTCCTCACCGGCTCGATCTGGGCGAAGATCTCGTGGGGCGTCTGGTGGGCCTGGAGCGACAACCAGCTCGTGCTCTTCCTCGTCCTCTTCCTCTTCTACTGCGCGTACTTCATGCTCCGCTACTCGGTCGACCCGGGGCCCGCGCGGGCGAACATGTGCGCGGTCTACGCCCTCTTCGGCGTCGTCCTGATCCCGATCTCCTTCCTCGCGATCCGGCTCTCGCGGAGCTTCATCCACCCCGTCGTCTTCACGAGCCACGGTCCGCAGATGACCGGCTCGCAGTTCCTCACGTTCTGTGTCGCCCTCGCCGGGATGCTCGCGCTCTTCGCGACGCTCTACCAGCTCGAGCTCGCCGGGAAGCGCCTCGACGCGCACCTGCGGGAGCTGCGCGAGCTCCTCGCATGACCCCCTCGGAGAAGTACACCGCCGCCGCGTACCTCGTCGTCTTCGTCGGCGTGCTCGCCTACGTGCTGATCATCGCGGCGAAGCTGCAGCGGCTGCAGCGCCAGGTCGCCGACATCCTCGAGCGGCTCCGGGAGCGCGATGGCTGAGGCCTTCTTCTGGCCCGCCCTCGTCGCCTACGGCGAGGCCGCCCTCGCGTACTCCTCGCCGCGCTTCAGCGGCCTCGGGACGTGGGGGGTGCGCGTCGGCTGGCTCGCGCAGACCGCGCTGCTCGCGCTCCAGGCGGTGCGCGTCGACGGGTTCCCGTGGTCGTCGTGGGCGGGCTCGCTGAACCTGTTCGTCTGGCTCGTGGTCGGGACGTACCTGATCTGGGGCTGCCGGCCGCGCTTCCGGCTGCTCGGCCTCACCGTCATGCCGCTCGCCGTGGTGCTCTTCCTCGCCGCGCGGATCGGCGGCGGCACGGCTGTCGGCGAGCGCTCGCACTACGGCAACGTCTTCCTCGTGCTGCACGTGGGGCTCGTGCTGGCCGCGTTCGCCGGGTTCACGCTGGCCGCCGGCCTCTCGGGCCTCTACCTCGTCGAGGAGCGCCGGCTGAAGCGGCGCGCGGCGGACATCCTGCGCCTGCGCCTGCCCTCGCTCGTCACGCTCGAGCGGCTCGCGACGCGGACGATCGCGGTCTCGCTGCCGCTCCTCACCCTCGGTCTCGTCGCCGGCTTCGTGCGCCTGCGCGACCGCGGCGGCGGCGTCGACGCGCTGATGGGCGCGACGATCGCCGCGTGGGGGGTCTACGCGGCGTTCCTCGCCCTCCGCCCGACCGGCCGCACCGGCGCGCACCTCGCGCTCGCCGGCTTCGCGCTCGTCATCGTCGCCCGGGTGGCGCTCGCCGGGAGCCACTTTTGAGGCTGTCGCTCGTCGGCATCTCCCACCACGTCGCGCCGGTCGAGCTGCGCGAGCGGGTCGCGCTGCCGCTCGACCGCGCGGCGAGCCTCGCCCGCCGCCTCGGCGACGCCGTCTGCCTCTCGACCTGCAACCGCACCGAGGTCTACCTCGCCGGCGGGGACGAGTCGCGCGCGCTCGCCTCGCTCGAGGAGCTCGCCGGCGAGCCGCTGCGCGCGGTCGCCTACCGGCTGCACGACGAGGCGGCGGCGGTGCACCTCTTCCGGGTCTCGGCGGGGCTCGACTCGCTCGTACCCGGCGAGAGCGAGATCCTCGGCCAGGTGCGCGCCGCCTTCGACGCGGCCCGGCCGGGGCCCTTCCTCGACCGCGTCTTCCGGCAGGCGCTCGCGCTCGGCAAGCGGGTGCGGGCGGAGACGGCGATCGGCGAGAGCCCCGCCTCGGTGCCGGCCGCGGCGGCCGCGCTCGCGCAGCAGGTGTTCGGCGACCTCGCCGGCCGGCGCGTGCTCCTCGTCGGCGCGGGCCGGATCGGCGAGCTCGCGGCCGGGAGCCTCTCGGCCCGCGGCGCCGCGATCGCCTTCGTCGCCAACCGCAGCCCGGAGGCGGGCGCCGCGCTGGCGGCGCGCTTCGGCGCCGAGGCGGTCTCCCTCGGGGACGTTCCCGCGAAGCTCGGCGAGGTCGACGTCGTCCTCGCCGCGACGGGCGCGTCCGGCGCGCTGATCGGCGCCGGCGACGTCCCTGCGCGGCGCCGGCACCCGCTCTTCTTCATCGACATCGCCGTGCCGCGTGACGTCGACCCGGCCGTGGGCGCGCTCGAGGGCTGCTACCTCTACGACATCGACGACCTGGAGGCCGTCGTCGCCGAGACCCTCTCGGGCCGTCGCGCCGAGGCGGAGCGCGCCGAGCAGCTGGTCGCGCTCGAGGCGCAGCGGTTCAAGGAGTGGCGCGCGTCGCTCGAGGTCGTGCCCGCGATCGCGTCGCTGCGGGCGCGGGCGGAGGAGATCCGGGCCGGCGAGCTCGCGAAGCTCGGCGCCCTGAGCGAGGACGAGCGCCGTACGGTCGAGTCGGTCACCGCGCAGATCCTGAACAAGCTCCTGCACCTGCCGACCGTGCGCATGAAGGAGGCCGCGGTCGGGCCCGACGGGGCGCGCTACGCGCACGCGGTTCGTCACCTCTTCGGGCTGGACGAGGAGCCGTGAGAGAGCAACCCCCGCGGGCGGCCCGCCCCCTGCCGGCCCAGGCGCCGACGGCCTTCGTCCGCGTGCGCAGCCGGGCGCGGCGGTGCGGGCCGGTGACGGGCGGGAGGAGGGCCGGCTGTGCTCGTTCGCATCGGGTCGCGCGGATCTAGGCTCGCGCTCGCGCAGGCGGAGCTCGCCGCCGCGGTCGTCCGCCGCGCGGGGCACGAGGTCGCGTTCGTGCCGATCACGACCGCCGGCGACCGCGACCGGTCGCGCCCGTTCGGCGAGATCGGCGCCCGCGGGGTGTTCGTGAAGGAGATCGAGGAGGCCCTGCTCGCGGGGCGGATCGACGTCGCCGTGCACTCCGCGAAGGACATGACCTCGACCGACACCGCCGGCCTCGCCGTCGGCGCGTACCTGGAGCGGGACGACCCCCGCGACGCGCTCGTCGGCGCCGCCGCGATCCGGCCGGGGATGCGCGTCGGCACCGCCTCGGCGCGGCGGAAGGCGCAGCTGCTCGCCCTCGAGCCGACGCTCTCGGTCGAGCCGCTCCGCGGCAACGTCGAGACGCGCCTGCGCAAGGCGCGCGAGCGCGGGCTCGACGCGCTCGTCCTGGCCGCGTGCGGCCTCGACCGGCTCGGCCTCGCGGCGGAGGTCGGGCTGCGCTTCCCCACCGGGACGCTGCTGCCCGAGGCGGCGCAGGGCGCGCTCGCGCTCCAGGTGCGCGCGGGCGAGGAGGAGCTCGTCGCCGCCGGGGACTCGGCGGAGACGCGGCGGCGCGTCGAGGCGGAGCGCGCGTGCGTCGCCGCGCTCGGCGCCGGCTGCCTCGCGCCCGTCGCCGCCCACCACGACGGCGAGCGGCTCGACGCGCTGATCGCCGCCGAGGACGGCTCGTGGCTCGAGCGGCGGAGCGGGACCGACCCGGCCGCCGTCGCGGCCGCGCTCGCCGAGGCGTCGCGGAGGCGGGCGGCGTGAGGGTGATCGTCACCCGCCCGCGCGCGCAGGCGGGCCCGCTCGTCGCGCGGCTCGAGGCGCTCGGCCACGAGGTGGTCGAGTGCCCGCTGATCGAGATCGAGCGCACCTCCGACGAGCCGATCGACTGCGCCGGCTACGAGTGGGCGGTCGTGACGAGCCCGAACGGCGCCGACGAGGTGGCGCGGCGGGCGCGGAACCTGCCGAAGGTCGCGGCGGTCGGCCCCGGCACCGCCGAGCAGCTGCGCGCGCACGGGATCGAGCCCGACTTCGTCCCGAAGGTGTCGTCGGTCGACGGCCTGCTCGCCGAGTTCCCGCGGCCCGAGGGGAAGGTCGTCTACCTCGCGGCCGAGAACGCCCGCCGCCGGCCGATCGAGGCGCTCGGGGCGGACTACGTCCCGCTCTACCGCACCGTCCTGCTCCGGCCCGACCCGCCCGAGGGCGACGTCGTCGTGCTCGCCTCCGGCTCCGCCGCGCGCGCGTACGCCTGGACGGGCGGGCGGGCGCCGGCGGTCTCGATCGGGCCCGAGACGACGCGGGTCGCCCGCTCGGTCGGCCTCGAGGTCGCGCTCGAGGCGGAGTCGCACGACCTCGACGGACTCGTCGCCGCGGTCGAGCGCCTGGCCGCGGCGACGTGAGCTTCCGCTTCGTCACCTTCCTGACCGACTTCGGGGTCGAGGACGACTTCGTCGGCGTCTGCCGGGGCGTGATCCGCACGATCGCGCCGGAGGCCACCGTGATCGACCTCACGCACGGGATCCCGCCGCAGGCGGTGACGCAGGGCGCGATCGTCCTCGCCCGCGCCACGCCCTACCTGCCCGTGGCCGTCCACCTCGCGGTCGTCGACCCCGGCGTCGGCAGCGAGCGGCGGCCGGTCGCGGTCCGCACCGCCGCCGGGCGGATCTTCGTCGGGCCCGACAACGGCCTGCTGATGCTCGCGGCCGACGCCGAGGGCGTCGAGGCCGCGCGCGCGCTCACGAACCCCCGCTACCACCTCGCGCGGGTCTCGCGCACCTTCCACGCCCGCGACCTCTTCGCCCCGGTCGCCGCCCACCTCGCCGCCGGCGCCGCCTTCGCCGACCTCGGCGAGGAGGTCGACGCGGCGGAGCTCGTCCGCGTCGACGTGCCACGCCCCGAGGTCGGGACCGGCCGGCTGCTCGCGACCGTGCTCACGACCGACCGCTTCGGGAACCTCGCGCTGAACGCGCGGCGGGAGCACCTCGAGCGGCTCGGCCTCGAGCTCGGGGACTGGGCCGAGCTGCAGTTCGCGCTCGAGCCGTACTACGCGCGCGTCGCGGCGACGTACGCCGACGCGGAGCCGGGCACGCTCATCCTCTACGAGGACTCCTACGGGTCGCTCGCGATCGCGATCCGCGACGGCAACGCCGCGCGGCTGACCGCGGCCGGGCCCGGCGACCGCGTCAGGATCAGGCCGGCCGAGCACGGCGACGTCCGCTGACCGCGCGCCCGCGAGGCGGCCGGACGACGCGCGAAGAGTGGCGAGGGCCGGACTTGAACCGGCGACACCACGGTTTTCAGCCGTGTGCTCTACCAGCTGAGCTACCTCGCCGCGGCGCTCCAGTGTACCCGGCTCCCGGCCGCAGGGCGCCCGCGGGCGGGGCGCAGTAGCCTTGCCGCATGCCAGCCGGGGAGACGCCGCCCGTCGCGGTGATCGGCGCGGGACTCGACCTCGGCGCGGGCCGCCGCGGGGTCGACATGGGGCCGTCGGCGATCCGGTACGCGGGGCTGCAGGACCGGATCGAGCGGCTCGGCCGCCGCTGCGTCGACTGGGGCGACGTGGCCGCCGGCGTGCCCGAGGCGACCGAGGTCGGGCAGCCGGAGGCGCGCTACCTCGACTCGATCCTGCGCACGTGCGAGCGCGTCGCCTCGCTCGTGCACGACGCGCGTGCCGGCGGGTTCGTGCCGCTCGTCCTCGGCGGCGACCACTCCGTCGCGATCGGGACGCTCGGCGGGCTCGCGCGCGCGGACGGCCCCGGGGCCGCGCTCTGGATCGACGCGCACGGCGACCTGAACAGGCCCGAGACCTCGCCGACCGGCAACGTGCACGGGATGCCGCTCGCGGCCGCGCTCGGCGCCGCCGGCGACGCCTTCGCGAGCGACGCGTGGCCCACGCCGTCGCTCGAGCGGGTCGCGCTCGTGGGCGTGCGGTCGCTCGATCCGGGCGAGCGCGACCTCATCCGGGAGCTCGACCTGCGCGTCTTCACGATGAGCGACATCGACCGCGGCGGGCTCGAGCGGGCGATGAACGAGGCGCTCGCGTACGTCGACGGCGCCGCGTTCGTGCACCTCAGCATCGACCTCGACGCCGTCGACCCGATGGTGGCGCCCGGCGTCGGGACGCCCGTCCGCGGCGGCCTCTCCTACCGGGAGGCCCACCTCGCGGCGGAGCTCGTGGCCGAGTCCGGGCTGCTCGACTCCCTCGACCTCGTCGAGGTGAACCCGGTCCTCGACCGCGAGAACGCGACCGGCCTGCTCGCCGTCGAGCTCGCCGCGAGCGCGCTCGGGGCGCGGATCCTGTAGGAATCCCGGCGATGCGATGCCCGGCCGTCCTGGCGGCAGCGCTCCTGCCCGCGCTCGCGGGCTGCGGCGGCGGGGGCGGCGGGCGCGGCGAGGGCGCCCGGGCGACGACCGAGCCCGGGCCGCGGGCGGCCGTCGTCGTCGCGGGGCTCGAGCCCCCGGCCGGCTGCTACGTGACGGTGCTCCTCGTCGCGGACGCGACGAGGCGCCAGGTCGCGCGGGTGGAGCGCGAGCTCGTCGAGACCCGCGCGATCGCCCAGGTCTCGTTCGTCTCGAAGGGACTCGCCTTCAGGCGCTTCGCGCAGACGAACCCGCACGCGGCGAAGGGCATGCACGCGAACCCGTTCGCCGCGCGCTTCGAGGTGGTGCCGCGCACGGCGAGCGGGGCGTTCGCGATCGTCGGCCGCCTCGCCGTCGAGGGCGGGCCGATCGCGAGCGCGCGTCCGAGCAACGGCTGCGGCTAGCGGAGCCACCGGTCGTCAGTCCGGTTCCGGCTCGCCCTCGTAGTAGACGCGGCCCCTGAGCTCGTCGGGGAGGCAGTCGACGCCGAAGCCGGCCGGGTCGTCGTGCGGGTAGACGTACCCCTCGCCCCGGCCGAGGGCGCGGGCGCCCGCGTAGCCGGCGGAGCGGAGCGCGGCGGGCGGGCGCAGGTGGCCGTGCTCGCGCACGTCCGCCGTCGCGGCCTCGAGCGCCGCGTACGACGCGTTCGACTTCGGCGCGCGCGCGAGGTAGATCGCCGCCTGCGCGAGGTTGAGGCGCGCCTCCGGCAGCCCGACGTGCTCGACCGCCTGCGCCGCCGCGACCGCGACGAGGAGCGCCTGCGGGTCGGCGTTGCCGACGTCCTCGGACGCGAGCACGATCATGCGGCGCGCGACGAAGCGCGGGTCCTCGCCGCCCTCGAGCATCGCCGCGAGGTAGTAGACCGACGCCTGCACGTCTCCGGCGCGCGTCGACTTGATCCACGCCGAGACGAAGTCGTGGTGCGCGTCGCCGCCCTTGTCGTAGACGAGCGGCCGCTTGCGGGCCGCGTCCTCGACGTGCGCCGCGCTCGGCCCGACCCCCTCGTCGCGGGCCGTCTCGACCGCGAGCTCGAGGATCGACAGCGCCGTGCGCGCGTCGCCGCCGGCCCGCCGGGCGACGAGGCGGGTCACCTCCGGCGGGACGGTCGCGCCGAGCTCGGCCGCCCCGCGCGCGACGACCGCGGCGAGGTCGTCCTCTGAGAGCGGCTCGAGCTCGTAGAGCTGCGTGCGCGAGAGCAGCGCGGAAGAGAGCTCGAAGTAGGGGTTCTCGGTGGTCGCGCCGATCAGCGTGACGAGGCCCTGCTCGACGCCCGGCAGGAGGGCGTCCTGCTGCGCCTTGTTGAAGCGGTGGATCTCGTCGAGGAACAGGATCGTGCGGCGCCCGCTCGCGCCGAGTCGCTCGCGTGCGCGCGCGAGCACCTCCCGTACCTGGGAGACCGTGGCGGACACGGCGGAGAGCTCCTCGAACTCGGCGCCGGTCGTGTTCGCGACGATCCGGGCGAGGGTCGTCTTGCCCGACCCCGGCGGCCCGTAGAGCACGAGCGAGGGAACCCGGTCGGCCTCGATCGCGCGGCGGAGCGCGCGCCCCTCGCCGACCACGTGCCGCTGCCCCACGAGCTCGTCGAGCGTCCGCGGCCGCAGCCGCTGCGCGAGCGGAGCGATCTCGCCGAGCCGCCTTCCCGCCGCCTCGTCGAAGAGGTCGGGCATGGGGCCCAGTATGCTCGCGGCCGTGGTCGAGGCCCGGTTCGAGCTGCACGAGCCGGACGGGGCGTTCGCCGCGCTCGAGCGGTTCCTGGCCGCCGAGGGCTTCTGGGGCCGGCGCGGCGTCGCCGCCGACCTCTACCTCGGCTACGGCCTCTCCGGGCCGCTGCGGCGCACGGCGCACCCCGCCCCGCCCGAGCCGTGCCCGCTGCCGCTCCTCGCCTGCCGCATCCGCCCCGACCCGCCGCCGCGCGCGCAGGCCGGGGGCGCGGCGGGCGGGTACTCCCTCGGCGGGTGGGAGCGGAGCTGGGACGACGAGGGCTACGCCGCCGCGATCGAGGCGGTGCGGGCCGCGATCGCGCGCGGCGACGTCTACCAGGTGAACCTCGTCCAGCACCTCTCGGCGCCGTTCGAGGGCGCGCCCGCCGCGCCCGCGCGCGCGCTCGCGGCGCTGCGCCCGCTCGTCCCGAGGCCGTTCGCCGGCGACGGCTGGGCGGTCGTCTCGGCCTCGCCGGAGCTCTTCCTCGCCCGCCGCGGCCGCCGGCTCGCCACGCGGCCGATCAAGGGCACGCGTCCGGCCGGGCAGGAGGTGCGCTCGGAGAAGGACTCGGCCGAGCACGTGATGATCGTCGACCTCGAGCGGAACGACCTCGCCCGCGTCTGCGAGCCGGGCTCGGTCCGCTGGCCCGAGCTCGGGCGGCAGCGCGAGCTCGCGGGGGTCGCGCACCTCGAGTCGACGGTGGAGGGCACGCTCCGCGAGGGCGCCGGGCTCGCGGAGATCCTCGCGGCGACGTTCCCGGGCGGGTCGGTCACCGGCGCGCCGAAGGTGGCGGCGCTCGACCTGATCGCGGCGCTCGAGCCGGTCGGCCGGGGCGCCTCGATGGGCGCGCTCGGCGTCGTGCGGCCCGACGGGGACTTCGACCTCGCGCTCACGATCCGCACGTTCGCGGTCGCGGAGGGGCGCATCCACCTGTGGGTCGGCGGCGGGATCGTCTGGGACTCGGACCCGGAGGCGGAGATCGAGGAGTCGTGGGTGAAGGCGCGGCCGCTCCTCGCCGCACTCGGGGCGCTGCAGCCGGCATGACCGGCCTGCTCGCCGTCGCGGTCGCCGGCCTGGGGGTCGTCGACCCCGAGGCCCCGGTCTTCCGCGCCGACGACGAGCCGGTCGTCCGCGGCACCGCCGCGTTCGAGACCGTCCGCATCCGCGGCGGCCGCCCGGTCCTGCTCGCGCGCCACGCGGAGCGGCTCGCCCGGTCGGCGGCGGCGCTGCGGCTGCCGCCGCCGGACGGCGCGGAGGAGCTCGCGCTCGAGGCCGCGGCGGCGGCGGGCGCCGACGAGGCCGCGCTGCGGCTCTTCCGCACCGCGCGGACGCTCGTGGCGACGGTGGCGCCGCTTCCGCCCGGGCTGGAGGAGCTCCGCCGGCGCGGGCTCGCGCTCGTGACCGTCCCCGTCCGGGCGGGCGGGCTCCTCGCCGGGATCAAGTCGACGAGCTACGGCGCGAACATGGCCGCGGCGGCCGAGGCGCGGGCGCGGGGCGCCGACGACGCGCTCTTCGTCGGCGAGGACGGCGCCGTGCTCGAGGCGACGACCGCGAACGTCTGGTGGCGCGACGGCGACGTCCTCTCGACCCCGGCCCTCTCGACCGGCGTCCTGCCCGGCGTCACGCGGGCGGTCGTGGCGGAGCTCGCCGCCGGCGCCGGGCTGCGCGTGCGCGAGGGGACGTTCGCGCTCGAGGCGCTGCTCGGCGCCGACGAGGCGTTCACGAGCTCGGCCGTCCGGGAGCTCGTTCCCGTCGCCAGCGTCGACGGCGCGCCGCTCCGCCGCGGGGACGCCGCCCGCCGGCTCCAGGCCCTGCTCGAGCAGGTCGACGGCGGGCGCCCAGGTACCCTCTGACCGTGGCCGACGAGAAGAAGGTCCGGCTGGGCGGGATGGCGCTCGCGAACGGCGTGCTCGTGCACGGCCCGACGTCGTGGGCGTGCGCGATCCGGACGGCCGACGGGCGCCTCGAGGTCGCGTCGCGGCGCAAGCGCTTCGCCGCGGCGGACGTGCGCAGCCCGCTCCTGCGCGGGCCGCTCCGGCTCGCCGAGGTCTTCGCGCTCGTCCCGGAGGTGAAGCGGGCGCTGCCCGAGGCGCAGCTCCCGTTCGCGCGGGGGCGGGTGGTCGGCGCCGTGCTCGGGAGCGCCGCCGTCGTCCACGGGATCCGCCGCTCGCGGCTCCGGGCGACGGCGAAGGAGCTGCTCGGCAGCCTGCTCAGCGTCGCGCCCGCGGTGCTCTCCCTGCGCGAGGGCTCGGTCGCCGCCTACCACGGCGCCGAGCACATCGCGATCGGCTCCTACGAGCACGGCTCGCCCCGCGAGCGCGAGCACGAGCGCTGCGGGACGCACCTCGTCGGGCCGCTGCTCGCGACCGCGACGGCGGGCAACGTGCTCGCCGCGCGGGCCCCCGCCCACCTCCGCCCGGCCGCCCGCCTCGCCGCGACGGTCGGCGCCGTGGCCGCGTCGACCGAGGTCTTCGGCTGGATGCTCCGCCACCCCGACCACCGCCTCGCCCGCGCCCTCGCGAAGCCGGGGCACGAGTTCCAGCATCGGGTCGCGACCGCCGAGCCGACGCGGGAGCAGCTCGAGGTCGCCGAGGCGGCTCTCCGTGCCTGCCTCGAGCTCGAGACCGCGTAGCCGCCTCGACCCGGCGGTCTTCGACCTTCCGGTCGGAAAGCTCCGCGCCGGCTACTACACCGACGCCTACTTCAACCACACCCGCGCGGCGCTCCTCGCCGACGGCCGGCACCCGCGGGTGCTCATGCAGGTGTTCCAGAAGCAGGAGGCGTACCTCGGCGGTATGGACGAGGCGATCGCGATCCTCAAGCTCTGCTCCGAGGACTGGGCCGGGCTGGAGGTGCGCGCGCTCCACGACGGCGACGCGATCGCGCCGTACGAGACGGTGATGACGATCGAGGGCGACTACACGGCCTTCGCGCATCTCGAGACGCTGTACCTGGGGACGCTGGCGCGGCGGACGCTGATCACGACGAACGTCGTGCGCGTGCTCGAGGCCGCGAACGGCAAGCCGATCATCTTCATGCCGGCGCGCCACGACCACTACCGCGTGCAGACGGGCGACGGCTACGCCGCCTACGTCGCCGGGCGGATCACGGGCTTCCCCGTCGGCGTCACCACCGACGACCAGGCCTCGTGGTGGGGCGGCCGCGGCGTCGGGACGGTCCCGCACTCCCTGATCGCCGCGTACGGCGGCGACACCGTGCTGGCGGCGCGGCGCTTCGCCGACTGGGCGCCCCCCGACATGAACGTGACCGTGCTCGTCGACTTCGACAACGACTCGGTCGAGACCGCGCTCGCGGTCGCGCGGGAGCTCGGCCCCCGCCTCTGGGGCGTGCGCCTCGACACCTCCGAGACGCTGGTGGACAGCTCGCTCTGGCCGGAGCTCGGCGACTTCCGGCCGACCGGGGTCAACCCGAGGCTCGTGCGCAAGGTGCGGGACGCGCTCGACGCCGCCGGCTTCCCGGGCGTCCGGATCGTCGTCTCCGGCGGCTTCGACGCCGGCAAGATCCGCGCCTTCGAGCGCGAAGGGGTGCCGGTCGACGCCTACGGGGTGGGGTCGTCGCTGATCCGCGGCGCCAACGACTTCACCGCCGACGTGGTCCTCCTCGACGGCAGGCCCTGCGCCAAGGCGGGCCGCCGCTTCCGGCCGAACCCGAGGCTCGAGCCCGTCGTCTGACCCGGGCCGGCTTTAGGCTGTCGGGCGTCGTGCCGATGAGAGCCCCGATGGTCGCCTCCGCCGGATCCTCCGTGGCCGACTTCGCGACCACGTGGCTCCCGGTCGCCTTCTTCGTCGTGATGCTCGTGGTCGTCTGGCTGCTCTGGCGGACGGTGAAGCTGATGCCGCGCGTGAAGCCGATGGAGATCACGCCCGGGTCGGCCTCCTCGGTCACGTGGGACCAGGTGGCCGGGCTCGACGAGGCCAAGGCCGAGCTGCAGGAGGTGGCGGACTTCCTCCGCGACCCGAAGCGCTTCGAGGCGCTCGGCGCGCGCGTCCCGAAGGGGATCCTGCTCCACGGCCCGCCCGGCACCGGCAAGACGCTCGCGGCGAAGGCGGTCGCGAACGACTCGGGGGCGCGCTTCTACGCGCAGAGCGCGTCGGCCTTCGTCGAGATGTTCGCCGGGCTCGGCGCCGCGCGCATCCGCAAGCTGTTCGAGGAGGCGCGGAAGAACGCGCCCTCGATCGTCTTCATCGACGAGCTCGACGCGGTCGGGCAGGCGCGCAGCGGCCACTCCTTCAACCGGGAGCAGGACCAGACGCTCAACCAGCTCCTCGTCGAGCTCGACGGCTTCGGCGCGCGCGACCAGGTCGTCGTGATGGGGGCGTCCAACCGGCTCCAGGACCTCGACCCGGCGCTCCTCCGCCCCGGCCGCTTCGACCGGCAGATCCTGATCCAGCAGCCGGACCTCCGCGGCCGCGAGGCGATCCTCGGCGTGCACACCCGCGGGAAGCCGCTCGCCCCCGACGTCGACCTGCCCGGGATCGCGCGGCAGACGTCCGGCCTGACCGGCGCCGACCTCGCCAACATCTGCAACGAGGCCGCGATCGCGGCGGGCCGCGCGCACCGCGCGGTCATCACCGGCGCCGACTTCGACTACGCGGTCGAGCGCGTCGTCGCGGGGCTGCAGCAGCGCCGCGTCGTGACCGACAAGGAGAAGCGCATCCTCGCCTACCACGAGGGCGGGCACGCCCTCGTCTCGCACCTCGTCGGCCGCGAGCCGCAGAAGGCGACGATCATCGCGCGCGGCGCCGCCCTCGGCTTCGTGCTCCACCTCTCGGAGGAGGAGCGGCACCTCGAGACGCGCGAGGAGCTGCTCGACTGGATGGTCGTCGCGCTCGCCGGCCGCGCGGCGGAGCAGGTCGTGTTCGGGCGCGTCACGAACGGGGCGGCGAGCGACCTCGAGAAGGTGACCGAGATCGCGCGCTCGATGGTGTTCGAGTGGGGGATGGGCGAGGCCGTGACCTCGCGCACGATGCGCGCCGACAACTACGCGCTCTCCGAGGAGACGAAGCGGCTGCGCGACCAGGAGCAGGCGCGGCTCACCGACCACGCCTACTCGGAGGCGATCAGGCTCGTGACGAAGCACCGCGTCCTCCTCGACCGGGTCGCGACGGCGCTGCTCGACCAGGAGACGCTCACGCGGGAGGAGCTCGCCGCGGTCTTCGGCGACGTCGAGCGCGAGTCGCACGCCGCCGACACCGTCGGGCTCGTGCGGGCGCTGAACGCCGACCAGACCTCCTAGCGTCCCAGGGTGGAGATGTCCACGGCGCGCGGCGGGGCCCGGAGCTCCACCGGCTCGTCCCAGGCGCCGAAGCTGAGCTTCCCGGCGCCGCCCTTCGCGAGCGCGAGCGGGTACGGCTTCCCCCGGGTCGAGACGTAGAGCGTGCCGCCCTGCTCCGCGTCCCGCACCTCGATCGCGGGCGCGTCGCCGATCGTCGTCTCGTCGCCCTTCTCGAGCTTCCCGTGCGCTCCGAGCATGGTCGTGAAGAGCCGCTCGAGGTCGGTGAGGGGGGTGAACGTCGCGAGGTCGCCCGTCGTGGCCGACGCCTTCAGCCACCTGCCCTCGAGCAGCCGGGCGGCGCCGGCGCCGACGAAGCTGCGCCAGAAGGAGGCGTCGCCCTTCACGTAGGCGGTGGAGCCGATCCGGACGAGGTCGAACGTGAGCCCGTTCGCGGTGACGCGCCCCTTGCCGCCGCGGCCGGCGACGAGCTCGAGGTCGACCCGGAGCGGCGTGCCGCCGCCGGCGCTCGACCCGGTGACGTGGACCGAGGTCGCCGTCCTCACGGCCGCCTGCGCGTCGGCGACGATCTGCTCCGCCGTCCTGCCGGCCTCGCCGTTCGACTTCGGGCCGCCGCCGCACGCCGCGAGGAGCGCCGGGAGCGCGACTGCGATCAGGAGCCGGCGGCGCACGCCCCCGATCCTCTCACGCCGGGCGGCCGCTAGCATCGGCCGCGTGGGCGCGGCGGGCATCGACCACGTTGGGATCGCGGTCGACGACCTCGACGGCGCCGTCGCCGCCTACGGCAGGCTCTTCGGCGCGGTGCTCGAGCACCGCGAGGTGCTCGAGGAGGACGGCGTCGAGGTGGCGCTCCTCCGCCTCGGCGAGGGCCGGGTCGAGCTGCTCGCGGCGCTCGGCCCGGACACCCCGGTCGGACGGTTCGTCGCCGCTCGCGGCCCGGGCATGCACCACCTCGCGCTCGCGGTCGACGACGTCGCCGCGGAGCTCGAGCGGCTGGCGGCCGGCGGGGCGGAGCTCGTCGACCGGCGGCCGCGGTCCGGCCTCCTCGGCAGGGAGGTCGCGTTCGTTCACCCGCATGCGACGGGCGGGGTCCTGGCAGAGTTGGTCGGCCGTGGCTGAGCGCGACCGGGTCTGGCTCGAGATCGCCTTCGAGGGCGGCCAGGCGCTGCGCCTGACCGTGCCGCTGCAGACCGCCGACGACCTCGACCGCGCGCTCGCGGCCGGGGGAGACTCGCTCTCGTTCGAGGCGGAGGACGGGCGCTACACGCTCGTCCTGAAGAAGATCGTCTTCGTGAAGCGGTACGCGCGGGAGGCCACCGTGGGCTTCGGCGCGGCCGCGTAGGCCGCGGAGCTGGTTACCCCGCGGCCGCCCGCGGGCACTCTCGACGCGTGCCACCGCCACTGACCGCGCGAGGCGCCCGCGGCGGCGAGGCCGCCCGCGTCCGGGCGCTCGTGGACGCCGCGCAGGCCGGTGACCGCGGGTCGCTCGAGGAGCTCTACCTGATCCACTTCGACCGGATCTTCGGCTACCTCCACGTCACGGTCGGCAACAGGCACGACGCCGAGGACCTGACGACGCAGACGTTCCTGAAGATGCTCGAGTCGATCGGGCGCTTCCGCTGGGGGTCGGCGCCGTTCTCGGCCTGGCTCTTCCGGATCGCCCACAACCTCGCGATCGACCACTTCCGCGCCACGCGGCGCTGGCAGCCGGAGGACGAGGTGCCCGAGCCGGAGCCGGACGAGACGACGTCGGCCGAGGCCGGCGCGCTCGACTCGATCGGGCGGCGCTCGATGCTCGAGCTGATCGACAGCCTCTCGCTCGAGCAGCAGCAGGTGCTCACGCTCAAGTTCGTGTTCGGGTTCTCGAACGGGGAGGCCGCGACCGTGCTCGGCAAGACGGAGGGCGCGGTCAAGTCGCTGCAGCACCGCGCGCTCGTCACCTTGCAGCGGAAGCTCGCCTCCGGCGAGGAGCCGGCGGGCGCCGAGTAGGCTCTCGTTCCGTGGCGCTCGAGGTCGGGATCGTCGGGCTCCCCGGCGCGGGCAAGACGACGCTCTTCACCGCGCTCACGAAGGCGGGGGGCGGCGAGTACGGGAAGACGAACGTCGGGATGGCGTCGATCGCCGACGAGCGGCTCGCCGCGCTCGCCCGCGTCGTCGAGGCGCGGAAGGTGACGCCCGCGGCGATCCGCGTGCAGGACGTGCCGGGCACCGGGCCCGCGCTCCTCGGCGCGCTCCGCCAGGTCGACGCCCTCCTCGTCGTCCTCGACGGCCACTCGCCGGGGGCCGACCCGGCGGGCGACCTCGAGAACCTCCGGCTCGAGCTCCTCGTCGCCGACCGCGACCACGTCGAGCGGCGGCTCGAGCGCGTCGAGAAGCAGGCGAAGTCGGGTGACCCGAAGCTCCGGGCCGAGGTCGAGGAGCTCCGCCGCGTGCTCGCCCACGCCGACGGCGGCTCCTCGCTCGCGGACTACCCGGGCGCGCTCCCGGCCGGGCTCGAGCCGCTCACGACGAAGCCGCTGATCGCGGTCGAGAACGGCCCGGGCGGGATCGACCTGGCCCTCGAGGCCGAGCTCGCGGAGCTGCCGGACGAGGAGGCGGCGGCGTTCCGGGACGGCGGCGGCTCGGCGCTCGACGAGGTCGTGCGCCGCCTGCGCGACGAGCTCGACCTCGTCACGTTCTTCACCGCCGGCGAGAAGGAGACGCGCGCGTGGACGCTCCGGAACGGGCAGACGGCGCTCGAGGCGGCCGCCGCGATCCACAGCGACATCGCCCGCGGGTTCATCCGCTGCGAGGTGATCGGCTGGCGCGACCTCGTCGAGTCGGGCTCGCACGCCGAGGCCGCGCGGCGCGGGCTCCAGCGGCTCGAGGGCAAGACGTACGTCGTCCGGGACGGCGACGTGCTGAACGTCCGCTTCAACGTCTGAGCGCGTCCGAACCGGTCGCCGCCGGCGGGCGAACCAGGCGGCGATGGGCACGTTCACGCGGGCCGAGTGGCGGCGGCTGACGGGGTTCGGCGGGGCCGTCCTCGCTCTCCACCTGCTCGGCTTCGGGCTCTTCGCGTGGTACGCGCGCTCGACGCCGGCGCTCGCCGGCCTCGGCGTGCTCGCGTACACCTTCGGGCTCCGCCACGCCTTCGACGCCGACCACATCGCCGCGATCGACAACACGACGCGGAAGCTTCTCGCCGACCGGCAGAGGCCGGTCGGCGTCGGCTTCTTCTTCTCGCTGGGCCACTCGTCGGTCGTGTTCGCGCTCACGCTCGCTCTCGCGGTCGCGACGCACGCGGTCGGCGCCGGCATGCCCGCGCTGCAGCGCTACGGCGGGACGATCGGCGCGGGCGTCTCCGGCACCTTCCTGTGGGCGATCGGGATCCTGAACCTGCTCGTGCTCGTCGACGTCGCGCGGGTCTTCCTCGACTGCCGACGGGGGAGCTGCGACGAGGAGCGGCTGGAGCGGCGGCTCCAGGAGCGCGGCTTCGTGAACCGCTACCTCGCCGGCGGGCTCGCGCGCCGGATCACCGCGAGCTGGCACACGTACCCGCTCGGCATGCTCTTCGGGCTCGGGTTCGACACGGCGACCGAGGTGGGCCTGCTCGCGCTCGCCGCGGGCGTCGCGACGCACGGCGCGCCGTTCCTCGCCGTGCTGGCGCTGCCCCTCCTCTTCGCCGCCGGCATGAGCCTGATGGACACCGCCGACGGCGCGTTCATGACGCACGCCTACGGCTGGGCGCTCTCGAACCCGGTGCGCAGGGTCTTCTACAACCTCACCGTCACGAGCCTCTCGGTCGCGGTCGCGCTCGCGATCGGCACGGTCGAGCTGCTGCAGGTGCTCTCGGTGTGGCCGTGGCTCGACGGGCTCGACCTGGGCACCCTGGGCCTCGGGGTCGCCGGCCTCTTCGTGCTCGCCTGGGGGCTCTCGTTCGCCGTCTGGAAGGTGGGCCGGGTCGAGGAGCGGTGGGCGGCGCTCGCCGAGGTCAGGCCGAGATGAGGCCGACGCCGGCCAGCGTCAGCGCGATGCCCGCGAGCTGGGAGCGCGACACGCGCTCGCGCAGGACGAGCGCGGCGAGGACGACGGTCACGACCGGGTAGAGCGACGCGAGCACCGACGTCAGGCTGACGAGCCCGCGGCCCGACGCGGCGGCGAAGAGGAGGTTCCCGAGCGTGTCGCCGCAGCCGACGGCCGCGACGACCGCGAGCCGGGGGCCCGCGAGCGCGAGCGGCGGGCGGCGCGCCGCGACCGTCGCGGCGACGAGGCCGGCCGACGTGAGACGGAAGACGAGCGAGCTCCACCACGCGTCGACCGACCCGGCGGCGTGCATGGGCGGGAAGTAGAAGCCGAACCCGACGGCCGCGAGCAGCGCGAGCCCGGCGCCGGCGGCGAGCCGCCTCCCCTCCGCCTGGTGCTCCTGCGCGGCGAGCGCGACGCCGGCGAGCGCGCACGCGCTTCCGGCGAGCTGCGCCGCGCTCGGCCGGTCGCCGGTGGCGAGCCCGAAGACGACCGGGACGATCGCCGAGGCGCCCGCGATCGGCGCGACCACCGCCATCGTCCCGGTCGCCGTGCCGCGGTAGTAGGCGTAGAGGCCGAGCGTGCCCGAGAGCGCCGCCGGCGCCGCCCAGAGGACCCCGGCTCCGTCCGGCCCCTCGCCCCGCGCGGCCACGACCAGCGCGAGCGCCGCGGCGCCGGCGAGCTGGGCCCAGAGGAGGACCCGGAGCGCGCCGAGCGTCCGTCCCTGCCACGGGCCGACGAAGTCGGCGACGCCCCAGGCGAGGCTCGCGCCGAGCGCCAGCGTGACGGCCGCCCCCAACGACCCTAGACGGGCCGGGTGGCGGCGGTCGCGTCGAGCTGGTTCGCGTGGTAGAGGACGGCCGCCTCGGCCGTGCGCGCCGCCCGCGCGTCGTGGTGGGCCGCGACGCAGTGCAGGAGCTCGGCCCGCTGCGCGGTCGTGAGCCCGGTGGCGGCGCGGTCGACGAGCCGCACGCCGAGCTGGACGTGGCCGAGCAGCCGTCCCTCCTCCGTCGGGGCGAACGAGGGGCCGCGGGAGAGCTCGAGCGTGCGGCCGGCGTCGTGGACGAGCGCGGCGGCGAGCAGCAGCTCGGCGCGCAGGCGCGGATGGAGCTGGGCCGCCTCGCGGCAGAGGGTCGCGACGCCGACGGTGTGCTCGAGCAGCCCGCCGGCGTAGGAGTGGTGGTCGTCGGGCGTCGCCGGGTAGGCGGCGAGCTCGCACTCGGCCAGCACCGCCCGCACCGTCGCCGCGAGGCCGGGGTGCGTCAGCTCGCCCGCGAGGAACTCGAGGAAGCCCTGCAGCTCGTCGCGGTCGCGGCGCGCGGCCGGGGTGAGCGAGGCGGGGTCGACGTCCGCCGACTCGAGCGTGCGCACGTCCAGCTGGAGCCGGTCGCGGTAGCGCTCGACGCGGCCGAGGACGCGGACGGCGTCGCCCTCGCCGAAGCGGCCGTCGAGCAGCTCCACGTCGTTCCAGACGCGCGCCTCGATCCGCCCGCTCGGGTCGACGAGCTCGAGCGCGAGGTAGGGCGCGCCCGCCTTCGTCCGCAGCCTCCGCTTCGCCCTGACGGCGAAGACGCCCTCGACGACGCGGTCCTCCGCGAGCTCGGAGATCACGCTCCAACTCTACGGTAGCCTCAGGCCGTGCCCGCGCTCTCGCCGTTCCGCGCCCTCCGCTACGACGAGAGCGCCGGGGCCCTGGCCGACCTGGTCGCGCCGCCGTACGACGTGGTCGGGCCCGAGCAGCGCGAGCGGCTCGCCGCGCGCAGCCCCTACAACGTCGTCCACCTGACCCTGCCCTCCTCGCCCGAGGAGGCCGCGCGCGCGCTCGCCGACTGGCGCGGCCGGGGCGTGCTGCGCGAGGAGGCGCCCGCGCTCTGGTGGCTCGAGCAGACCTACACCGGCCCGGACGGCGTCGAGCGCACGCGCGAGGGGATCGCGGGCGCCCTCGAGGCCACGCCGTACGCCGCCGGCGAGGTGCTCCCGCACGAGCGCACGCACGAGGAGCCGAAGGCCGGCCGGCTCGCGCTCCTCCGCGCGACGCGGACGCAGCTCGAGCCGATCTTCCTCCTCTACGACGGCGACCCGCCGGCGTCGCGGCCGGGCGGCGAGCCGGTGCTCGAGGTCGACGAGGGCGGGGTGCGCACCCGCCTCTGGCGGCTGCCCGCGGAGGCGCTCGAGTTCCCCGCGCCGCTCCTCGTCGCCGACGGCCACCACCGCTACGAGACCGCGGTCGCCTACCGCGAGGAGCAGCCGGAGGCCGAGCGGACCTTCGCGGTGCTCGTCTCCTCGCGTAGCCCGGGCCTCGAGGTCTTCCCGACCCACCGGATCGTCCCCGACCTCGAGCGCGAGCCCGACGCGATCATGACCTCCACCTGGGACCAGGGCTCGCTCACGCTCTACCGGCAGGGCAACTTCTTCCGGATCGACTCGAGCGACGAGCTCGACGCGCGCGAGGTCGACCGCTACGGGAGCGGCTTCGAGTACACGCCGAACGCGCAGGAGGCGATCGAGGCGGTCGACTCGGGGCTCTACGAGGCGGCGTTCCTCGTGCGCGCGCCGACCGTCGCGCAGGTGGCGGAGTTCGCGCGGCGGGGCGAGACGATGCCGCAGAAGTCGACCTTCTTCTACCCCAAGCTGACCTCGGGCCTCCTCCTCTTCCCGCTGTGACGGAGTGGCTCGAGCTCTGCCGCGCGGCGCTCGTCGACGCCCAGGAGGAGCTGGCGGGGCTGCGCACGCGCGCCGAGCGGGAGCGGGTCGTCGGCCGCGGCGCGGGCGGCGACGACACGGCCGCGGTCGACGCCGCGGTCGAGGCGGCGGTGCTCCGCCACCTCGCCCGCGACGACTGCCGGGTCGTCTCCGAGGAGGCCGGCGTCCGCGGCTCCGGCCGCTACACCGTCGTCGTCGACCCGGTCGACGGCTCCCAGAACGCCGAGCGCGGGATCCCCTACTACTGCCTGAGCGTCGCGGTCGCGGACGGGGACACGGTCGACGACGTCTTCTTCGGCTACGTCTACGACTTCGGCGCGAACGAGGAGTGGTACGCGCTCCGCGGCGAGGGCGCCTTCCTCGGCGGCGAGCCGGTCGCGGGCGCGCCGAAGGACGGGCTCGAGCTGCTCTCGCTCGAGGCGACGACGGCGGCGCTCGTCGGCGAGAGCCTGCGCGTCCTCGCGCCGCTCGCGGACCGGGTGCGGGTGATGGGCGCGCAGGCGCTCAGCTACTGCCACCTGGCCGCGGGCCGGACCGACGCGGTCGTCTGCCTCAAGCCGGCGCGCGCCGTCGACTTCGCCGCCGCGCAGCTCCTCGTGCGCGAGCGCGGCTTCGCGTTCGAGCTCTTCGACGGCCCCCCGCTCGGGGCCTCCCCGCTCGACCTCGTCCCGCGTTCTCGGGTCGTGGCGGCGGGAACCGAAGGCCTGTGCCGCCGCATCGTCCAGGCGCTCACCGCGTCCTCGTAGGCTGCTCGGGCTGGAACTACGCCCACTGGCGCCGCGGCGTCTTCTACCCGGAGGGCTGCCCCGCCGAGCGCTGGCTCGGCTACTACGCGGAGCGGTTCGGGACGGTCGAGCTGAACACGACCTTCTACCGCCTCCCGCGCGCGGCCGCCGCGGCCCGCTGGGCGGAGGAGACGCCGCCGGGCTTCGTCTTCGCCGCCAAGGTGAGCCGCTTCGTCACGCACGTGAAGCGGCTCCTCGAGGTCGAGCGCCATCTCCCGCTCCTCCTCGGCCGGCTCGAGCCGCTCGCCGCGGCGGGCAAGCTCGGCCCGCTCCTCTGGCAGCTCCCGCCGACCTTCCGGCGCGACGACGAGCGGCTCGCCGCGGCGCTCGGCGCCGCGCCCCGCTCGCTCCGGCACGCGGTCGAGTTCCGCCACCCGAGCTGGTTCCAGCCGGACGTGATGGCGCTCCTGCGCGAGCGCGGCGTCGCGCTCGTCATCGCCGACCGGCCCGAGATCCGCTCCTTCCAGACGCACGAGCTCACCGCCGGCTTCACCTACCTCCGTTTCCACCACGGCTCCCGCGGCGCCCGCGGGAACTACTCGGAGGGCGAGCTCGCCGAGTGGGCCGCACGGATCCGCGGCTTCGCGGAGGCGGGCGACGTCTACGCCTACTTCAACAACGACTGGGAGGGCTTCGCGCCGAGGAACGCCTCGCGGCTGCGCGCCCTCGTCGAGCGCTGAGGCTCGGCGCGGCTCCGACCGGCGGCGCCCGGGCGCGGCCGGGGCGGCGCCGCGCTACGCTCTCCGGAGATGCCGCCGACCCGTGAGGCCGTCCTCGCCGCGCTCGCGAACGTGATCGACCCCGAGCTGCGCCGGCCCGTGACCGAGCTCGACATGGTCCGCGGCGTCGAGGTCGGCGACGGCGACGTCACCGTCCGGATCGCGCTCACGGTGGCCGGCTGCCCGCTGCGCTCCTCGTTCCAGGACCAGGTCGCGCGGGAGGTGGGAGCCCTCGAGGGCGTGACGTCCGTCTCGCTCGACTTCGACGTGATGTCGGCGGACGAGCGGGCCGCGCTGACGGCGAAGCTCCGGGGCGGCCGGCCGGCGGACGACCGCGCGATCCAGCTCGACCCGTCGACGCGCGTCGTCGCCGTCGCCTCCGGCAAGGGCGGCGTCGGCAAGTCGTCGCTGACCGTGAACCTCGCCGCCGCGCTCTCGGCGCTCGGCCGGCGCGTCGGCGTCCTCGACGCCGACATCTACGGCCACTCGGTGCCGCACATGCTCGGGATCCACCAGAAGCCGGTGCTCGTCGACCGCCTGATGATCCCGCCCGTCAAGCACGACCTGAAGCTGATGTCGATCGGGTTCTTCCTCGACGACAACCAGCCGCTCATGTGGCGCGGGCCGATGCTGCACCGCGCGCTCGAGCAGTTCCTGCAGGACGTCCACTGGGGCGAGCTCGACGTGCTCGTCGTCGACATGCCGCCCGGGACGGGCGACGTCTCGATCTCGCTCGGCCAGATGCTCCCGCGTGCGGAGGCGCTGATCGTGACCACGCCGCAGCCGCTCGCGCAGGAGGTCGCCGGCCGGGCGGCGGCGATGGCGCAGAAGGTCGGCATGCAGCTCGTGGGCGTGGTCGAGAACATGACGTCCGACGTCTTCGGCTCGGGCGGCGGCGAGCGGCTCGCGGCGCAGCTGGGGATCAAGCTGCTCGGGCAGGTGCCGCTCGACGCGCGCATCCGCGAGGCGGGCGACGCGGGAGTGCCGCTCGTCGTCTCCGACCCGGAGTGCGAGGCGGCGCAGGCGCTCCTCGAGCTCGCGCGCGCCGTCGACGCCGCGCGGGCGGCGGGCTTCACGAAGACGCTGCCGCTTGTCTCCTGACGAGGCGCTCGAGCGCCTCCGCGCGCTCGGGTTCGCGGACCGCGACGCGCGCGTCCTCGTCGAGCACTTCGCCGAGGCCGAGCGCGCGGGCCGCGACGGGCACGGCTTCCGGCGGATCGAGTGGCTCGAGACCCTGCCGGCGCTGCGGCCGGCGGCGCGCCCGCGGCGCGTGCTCGCCGAGCCGTGCTACGAGCGCTGGGAGGGAGGCGGCGCGCTCGGCTACCTCGTCCTCGCCGCGGCGGTCGAGGCGCAGCTCGCCCGCCCGCCCGCCCGGGCCCGCCTCGTCGTCTGCGCCGACACCTTCCCGACCGGCATGCTCGGCCACTGGGCGCGGCGCCTCGCCGACGGCGGGCTCGTCGCCGTCCTCACCGCCACCTCGCCGCGCAGGCTCGGGCACCCGGAGGGCGGGCCGCGGCTGACCGGCACGAACCCGCTCGCGATCGCCGTCCCCTCCTCGGACGGGCGGCCGCTCGTCGCGGACGTCTCGATGGGGAACCTGACCTACGGCGACGTGCTCGCCGGGCGGGCGCGGGAGGAGGACCTGCGACCGTTCGGCGGCGACCACGCGCACAAGGCGTTCGCGCTCGCGGCCGGCCTCCAGCTCCTCGTGGACGCGCTCGCGCCCGGCGACGGGTTCGGCGCGGTGCTGCTCCTCGCCCGGCCCGAGGCCGACCCGGTCCCCGCCTTCCGGGCCCTCGCGGCGGACCTGCGGCTGCCCGGAGACTCTGCGGGAAATCGGCGCCGACCCTGACGGCCGCTGCGGGGAAACCCGGATGCCCGCGCCTCCCGCCCGCGCGGACACTGCGCGGGTAACGCAGGTTCCCCGGCTTCACAGGAGGAATGGACGATGAAGAAGTTGCTCGAGATCGGCGGATTCATCTCAGGCGCGATCCTGATCGCGTTCGGCGTGGCCGTCATCGCGCTCGGCGTGGACGGCCGCTCGACGGTCACCTCGAGCCTGAAGCAGGAGAAGATCACGGGCTCCGAGGACATGACGCCGGCGCTGATCAAGCAGGAGGCGGCGAAGGCCGGGCTCACGAACGTCTCGCTGCCCTCGTGCTCGGTCGCCGGCAAGGCGATCAACTCCGGCGACCGCGCGCGCTGCTTCGCGCAGTACATGCGCATCCACGCGCTCGAGTCGTCGGGCGGCCTCACCTACGCGGAGATGGGCCGCTTCGCGACGAAGGACGGCAACCCCGCGGGCACGAGCGACCCCGAGAAGGCGCTGATCGTGGACGGCCAGCCGGTCCCGAACCACGCCCGCGACACGTGGGTGACCGAGACGGCGCTGACCACCGCCCTGAACATGAGCTACATGGCCTCGCAGCTCTCGCTCTTCTCGATCGTGGTCGGCGTGGCCCTGCTCCTCTCCGGCGTCGGGTTCGTCGTGCTCGACGTCGTCGCGCTCCACCGGCGGCGTGAGGTGACCGCGGCCGGGACCGCTCCGGCCGCGACCCGCAAGACGGCGATCGCCTAGCCGCCGTCCTGGGAGCCGGGAAAGCCGGGCATGGCGCGGATCGGATCGAAGTCGGGTTCGGTCCGCGCCCGCTCGGCGTAGGCGGGCTCGGCGGCGATCGCCTCGCGCAGGTGGGCGATCGCCGCGTCCGCCCTCTGCGCCCGCGCCTCGACGCAGGCGAGCTCGTAGAGCAGGCGCGGGTGGCCCGGCCGCTCCGCGAGCCCCGCCTCGATCGTCTCGGCCGCCTCGCCGAGACGGCCCGCGGCGACGAGCGGCGCGGCGGCGAAGACGTGCTCCCACGGCGAGACCTCGTACGCGCGGCCGGGCTCCCCGCCCACGGCGAGGACGAGCGTTCCCTCCTCGTTCGCGACCGCGGCGCGCCGGAGCGCCGGGTTGGAGACGAAGACGATCGTGCCCGCCGGCGCGTCGACCGTCTCGCCGCCGACCGTGAAGGTCGCCGACCCGCGGACGACGAGGTAGAGCTCCTCGTGCCCGCCCGCGCCGCCGGCGCTCTCGTCGTGCTCCTCGACGATCTGCCTCCCGGGCGCCTCGGCCGTGTAGGCGTTGATCCCGAAGGCGCGGATCCCGAGCCGTCGCCGCACCGGCCGCCAGACCACGCCGGCGACGTGGATCGCGTCGAGCTCGTCCACGTGGACGGTCTGCCAGCCGGCGCTCATGCCCGCTCCCGCAGCTCTTGCGCGAGCGCCTCGCCGGCGGCGAGGAGCCACGACCGCGCCGCCACGTCCCACCGTCCGGCCCCGCGTCCCGCCTCGAGGTCGCAGGCGGCGATCGAGTGGGTGGCGACGGTCGCGGGCACCGCTCAGACGAGCTCGACCGTCCCGCCCGGCTCCAGCGAGACGACGTCCGCGTCCGGCTTCTCCCGCCGGAGCTCGTCCGGGGTGCCGCGCAGGATCGGGAACGTGCCGAAGTGGCACGGCACGACGCGCGGGTTGCCGAGCAGCTCGACGGCCACGGCGGCCTCGCGCGGCCCCATCGTGAAGTAGTCGCCGATCGGCAGGACCGCGTAGTCGGGCTCCCAGAGCCGGCGGATCAGCGCCATGTCGCCGAACACGCACGTGTCGCCGGCGAAGTAGACGGTCTTGCCCTCCTCGAGGCGGATCACGAGGCCGCAGGGTTCGCCCAGGTACTCGCCCTCGTCCGAGCTCGACGAGTGGAAGGCGTTGACGAGGCCGTAGGTCACGCCGTCGACCTCGACGCGGCCGCCCTTGTTGAGGCCGTGCGCGTCGCCGACGGCGAGGCCCTTCCGCGCGAGCCAGGCCTTGATCTCGACCTGGCAGACGAGCTGCGCGGAGGGGAAGCGCTTCACGAGCTCGACCGCGTCGCCGACGTGGTCCGAATGGCCGTGCGTGATGCAGATCGCGTCGACCCGCTCGGGCGTGCGGGCGTCGTCAGGCGTCTTCGGGTTTCCGGTCAGGAAGGGGTCGACGTAGATCCGGCTGCCCCGGTCGCTCTCGACCAGGAACGCGGAGTGCCCGAGCCAGGTGAGGGTTGCCATCGTCCTCCTTTCGTCGCGAGCCCTGCCAGCCGGGAGAGGATAGAAGGATCGTCCGGCGCGGGAGCGAAGCTACGTCTCGTGGGACGGCGTGTGCTCCCTGCGCTCCTCGTCGCCGCCGCCGCGGCGGCGGACGCGCACGGCGCGCACGGGCTCGCGCTCGACGCGCTGCTCGCGGCCGTCCCGTTCGCCGCCGTCGCCGGGCTGGCCGCGTTCGGCGGCTACCTCGACCGGCGCGACGACCCCGTCGTCGCGCTCCAGGCGCTCCTGTGGGCGGTCGCGCTCGTGCTGCTCCTCGTCTCGTGCGAGGTGCGCAGCAGCGCGATCCACGGCGTGCCGCCGCTCGCGGTCTCCTCGCTCGTCGCCTGCCTCGGCGTCTTCGCGATCAAGGCGGTCGTCGCGGCCGCGCCGTACGCCCGCCGCCTCGCCGCGCTCCGCCCGGCGAAGCCCTGACCCGCCGCCTCAGAAGGGCAGCGCCCGCGCCGCGCTGCGTGCCGCGTCGACGAGCGGCTGCACCGCGAAGAAGGAGCCGACCGTGACGGCCAGGCAGACGGCGACGCCGGCGCCGAGCGCCGGGTCGCGCGGCGGCGAGCCGCCGGCGACGCGCGGGGTGAGCTGGAGCTCGGCGGCGTCCCGGAAGTACATCGCGCGCACCACTGCGAGGTAGTAGGCGGCGGAGACGATCGTGCCGGCGACGCCGACCACGATCAGCCACCACCAGCCGTGCTCGTACGCCGCGGCGAAGGCGTAGAACTTCCCGAGGAACCCGCCGGTGAGCGGGAAGCCGAGGAAGCCGAGCATGAACGTCCACATCGCGACGCCGAGGAACGGCCGCTCCCAGCCGAGCCCGGCGAGGTTCTCGAGCGTCACGGGCGCGCCGAGCTCGCGCTCCCGGGCCGCGACCACGCCGAAGGCGCCGAGCGACATCGCGCAGTACGGGATCAGGTAGTAGAGGAGCGCGCGGCCGCCGAGCGCGTTCGCGGCCGCGACCGGGATCAGCATGAAGCCCGCGTGCGAGACCGACGAGTACGCGAGCAGCCGCTTGACGTTCCGCTGCGCCAGCGCCGCGACGTTCCCGACCGCGAGCGACGCGCACGCGATCCCCGCGACCGCCCACGTCCAGAGGTGCTCCTCGGCCGGGAACGCGGTCAGGAGCAGCCGGTAGGAGACGGCGAGCGCGGCGACCTTGGTCGCCGACGCCATGAACGCCGTCACCGGCGTCGGCGCGCCCGTGTACGCGTCGGGCGTCCACATGTGGAACGGCGCCGCCGAGGTCTTGAACGCGAGCCCGGCGAGCACCATCGCGAGGCCGAGCACGAGCAGCGAGTCGTGCGCGCCCCCGGCGGCGCCGATCCGGTCGAACTCGAGCGCGCCGGAGGCGCCGTAGACGAGGGCGGAGCCGAACAGGAGCGTCGCCGAGCCGACCGCCCCGACCACCAGGTACTTGAGCCCGGCCTCGAGCGAGCCGACGAGGTCGATGTCGATCGCGCAGAGCACGTAGAGCGCGATCGAGAACCACTCGAGGCCGAGGAACAGCGTCATCAGGTTCGACGCCTGCACGAAGAACGCCATCCCGGCGCCGGCCGCGGAGAGGAGCGCGTAGTACTCCGCGACGTGCTCCTCGCGCCAGCGCTCGCCGTAGGAGAGGAGGACCGCGACGGCGCCGCAGCCCGCGACGAGCACCTGCGCGAGCGCGGCCCAGCGGTCGCGGAAGACCGCGTGGGCGACCGCCGTCGTCGCGTGCGGGCTCTTCGCGGCGAGCGCGACCGCGAGCGCGAACGCGGCGGCGAAGCCGGCGCCCGCGCCGGCCGCCGCCGCCGGCTTGCGCCAGCGCCGCGGCACGAGCACCGCGACGAGCAGGAGCAGCCCCGCGGCGCCGGTCATCGCGAGCGACGGCGCGAGCGCGAACCAGTCGACGTGCGGGCGCGGGATCACGGCAGCCCCAGGAACGAGTGGCCGCTGACGGCGGCCGGCCACGCGGAGAGGACGAGGAGGAGGGCGACGAGCGGGACGACGACGGCGAGCTCGGCGCCGCGCAGGTCGAGCGCCGCCTCGGTGACCGCCGGGCCGGGCTCCTCGTGCAGCACGGCGGAGATCAGGCGCAGCATGTACATCGCCGCCAGGACGATCGCGACCGCGCCGACGACGGCCCAGCCCCACCCCTGCTGGAAGACCCCGGCGAGGATCAGGAACTCGCCGGCGAAGCTCGACGAGAGGGGGACGGCGAGCGCGACGATCCCGGTCGTCATCAGGACCGTCGCGAGCGCGGGCCGGCCGCGGGCCATCCCGCCGAGCAGCGCGAGCTCGCCCGTCGCCGCGCGCCGCTCGACCATGCCGGCGAGCAGGAAGAGCGTCGTCGAGATCAGGCCGTGGTTCACCATCTGCAGCACCGAGCCGTCGAAGCCGAGGTCGTTCGCGGCGAAGAGCCCGTAGGTGATCAGGCCCATCTGCGCGAGCGAGGAGTAGGCCACGACGCCGCGGAAGTCGGGCGAGCGGAACGCGAGCAGCGACCCGTACACGAGCCCGACCGACGCGAGCACGAGGATCGGCACGCGGAAGTCGTGCGCCGGATCCGGGAACTTCGCGATCGCGATCCGGAGGAAGCCGTACGCGGCCACCTTCGAGACGACGCCGGAGAGGATCGCCGAGACCTCCGCCGGCGACTCGCGGTAGGCGTCGGGGAGCCAGCCGTGGAACGGCCAGAGCGGCGCCTTGACGGCGAACGCGACGGCGAAGCCGAGGAAGAGCCAGTCGTTTCCGCTCTGCCCCGTGCGGGTGAGGTCGAACGTCCCCTGCTGCAGGCCGTAGACGACGATCGCGGCGAGCATCAGCAGCGAGCCGGCGACGGTGTAGACGACGAAGGTGATCGTCGCCCGCATGCGCGCCGCCCCGCCCCACACGCCGATCAGGACGTAGAGCGGGATCAGCATCGCCTCGAAGAAGGCGTAGAAGACGAGCAGGTCCTGCGCCGAGAAGACGCCCGCGATCGAGCCGGTGAGGAAGAGGAGCAGGCCGAAGTAGGCGCGCGGCCGCTCGCGCCCCACCCACCAGGCGTACAGGCAGGCGGCGGCGCCGCAGACGGCGGTGAGGCCGACGAGCCAGAGGGAGAAGCCGTACTGGCCGACGTGCCACGAGACGCCGAGGTCGGAGAACCACGACCGCCGCTGCTCGAGCTGGAGCGCCGGGCTGCCGAAGTCGAAGCGCCGGACGGCGTCGATCCAGAAGCCGACCTCGACGAGGGAGACGAGCGTCGCGAGCGAGCCGACCCAGTGGCGCGGCAGCGGCGCGAGCCAGACGGCGAGCGCGCCCGCGACGGGCAGCACGATCAGGATCGTCGAGAGCCAGCCCGTCATCGGGTCGAGAGGAAGACCACGGCGAGGACGGCGAGCCCGCCCGCGAGCGCGAGCACGTAGGCGCGGACGAGGCCGCTCTGGACGCGGCTGACCTCGCCGGCGCCGAGGCGGAAGCCGCGCCCGACCTCGCCGATCGAGCCGGCGACGACGGGCTGCTCGAAGAAGCGGCGGAGCGCGCGGGCGGCGAGGTCGGCCGGGCGGTAGAAGAGGACGTCGTAGAGCTCGTCCCAGTAGAGCTTCCGCTCGAGCGCCGGCCAGGCGGCCGGGATGCGAAGGGTGCGGGCGACGTAGGCGGCGTACGCCGCGTAGATGCCGGCGGCGCCGAGGGCGACCGCGGCGGCCGAGGCGAGCGCCTCCTCCCAGCTCGAGGCCTCCGCGAACGGCTCGGCGGCGGGGGTGAGCCACGTCGTGAGCGGCGTCCAGACCGGCGCGAGCTGGAGGAAGCCGCCGGCGGCGGAGAGCGCGGCGAGGACGGTCACGGTGGAGACCATCGAGACCGGCCCCTCGCGCGTCCCGTGCAGGTGCGGCCGGGCGGCGCCGGTCCTGCCGAAGACGACGAAGTAGAGGCGGAACGTGTAGAGGCCGGTGAGGAACGTCCCCGCGAGCCCGCAGGCGAAGAGGACCCAGCCGAAGGCTCCGCGGTCGAGCACCGCGGCGAGGATCGCGTCCTTCGAGAAGAAGCCCGCGAACGGCGGGATCCCGACGAGCGCGAGGCAGCCGACCAGGAAGGCGCGGCTCGTGTGCGGCATCGTGCGGCCGAGCCCGGTCATGCGGCGGAGGTCCTGCTCGCCGGCGAGCGCGTGGATCGCGATCCCGGCGGCGAGGAAGAGCAGCGCCTTGAAGAACGCGTGCGTCATCAGGTGGAACATCCCGCTCGGGTACGCGCCGCCGGCCGCGCCGACGAACATGTAGCCGATCTGCGACATCGTCGAGTACGCGATCACGCGCTTGATGTCGACCTGCACGAGCGCGATCAGGCCGGCCGCGAGCAGCGTCGCCGCGCCCAGCCCCGCGGCGAGGTCCTCGACGACGTAGGCGTTCTCGAACAGCGGGTGCGTGCGCGCGATCAGGTAGACGCCGGCGGTGACCATCGTGGCGGCGTGGATGAGCGCGCTCACCGGGGTCGGGCCCTCCATCGCGTCGGGGAGCCACGTGTGGAGCGGGATCTGCGCGGACTTCGCGACCGCGCCGCCGAGGAGGCCCAGCGCGACGAGGTTGGCGACGGCGCCGCCGTGCGGCGCCGCGGCGAAGACGCCGCCGTAGTCGAGGCGGCCGGTCTGCTGGACGAGCAGGAAGAGCGCGAGCGCCATCGTCGCGTCGCCGAACGCGTTCATCACGAACGCCTTCTTCGCCGCCGCGACCGCCGCCGGCCGCTCCTGGTGGAAGCCGATCAGCAGGTAGCTCGAGAGCCCCACCATGCCCCAGCCGGCGAGCAGGAGGAGCAGGTTCCCGCCCTGCACGAGCAGCAGCATCGAGAAGAGGAAGAGCGACATGTAGGCGAAGTAGCGGCGCTCCTCGTCCTCGCCGTCCATGTAGCCGATCGAGTAGGCGACGATCAGGCTGCCGACGCCCGCGACGATCAGCATCATCAGCACGCTGAGCTGGTCGGTGAGGAGGGTGAGGCCGAAGCTGTAGCGGCCGGCCGAGAGCCACGTCCACGAGGTCGTCGCCTGCGCGCGCTCGCCGGGCGTCTTCCCGAGCATGAGCGCGAATGCCGCCAGCGCGGCTCCGAAGGAGCCGAACGCCGTGGCCGTCGAGACGTAGCCTGCGGCGCGTCGCGAGAGCGACGTGCCGCAGGCCGTGATCGCGAGCGCCGACGCGAGCGGGAGCGCGAGGCAGGTCCAGGCGGCCGCGTTCATCCGCGCAGCGTCCGCAGCTTGTCGACGTCGAGCTCGACGTTGCGCCGGCCCATCGCGACGATCAGGCCCAGCCCGACGACGACCTCGGAGGCGGCGACGGCCATCACGGCGATCGCGAACACCTGCCCGTCCGCGTGCCCGAGCCGGCGCGCGAACGAGATCAGGGCGAGGTTCGCGCCGTTCAGCATGATCTCGACCGAGAGCAGGATGATGAGCGGGCTGCGCCGCACGAGCACCCCGAGCGCCCCCGTCACGAACAGGAGCGCGGCGAGGACGAGGTACCAGCCGACGTCAGGGCCGTGCATCGTCCTCCAGCGCGCGGGCGTGCGCGCCGAGCACGACGCCGCCGGCGGCCGCGACGAGCAGCACGATCGAGGTGACCTCGAACGCGAGCAGGTGGTCGGTCAGGAAGAGGCGGCCGATCTGGCCCGGCGAGCCGAAGGAGCGGCCGACGTGCGCCTCGTGCGTGAGGCGGCCCCCGGTGGTGAGCGCGAGCGCGACGATCACCTCCGCGAGGATCGCCGCGGCCGCGAGCACGGTCCCGACCGCCTGCCAGGACGGCCCGCCCGCCCACGGCGCCTCCTGCGAGCGGTCGCCCAGGTAGGCGATCACGAACAGGAACATCACCATCACGGCGCCGCCGTAGACCAGCACCTGCCCCGCCGCGACGAACTCGCCGCCGAGGAGGAGGTAGAGCACCGCGAGCGAGGCGAGGTTCCCGATCAGGGCGAGCGCCGAGTAGAACGGGTTCGAGAAGCTGACCACGGCGAGCGCGCTCGCGATGCACGCGAAGGCGGCTCCGCACCAGACGGCCCAGACGAGGACGTTCGCCATCAGGAGCTCGACTTGTAGTACGGGATCGGCGTGTCGTAGAGGTCGCGGTCGGCGACCGGGACCTGCTTCACGGGCTCGGCGAGCAGCATGTCCTTCGTGTAGATGAGGTCGTCGCGGTTGTACTCGGAGAGCTCGAAGTCGTTGCCGAGCGTGATCGCGTCGAACGGGCAGGCGAGCTCGCAGTAGCCGCAGAAGATACACCGGCTCAGGTTGATCTCGTAGATCCGTGCGTAGCGCTCGCCGGCGGAGACGCGGTTGTCGGGCGTGTTCTCTGCGGCCACGACGCGGATGCAGTCCGCGGGGCAGGCGGCCGCGCAGAGCGAGCAGCCGACGCACTTCTCGAGCCCGTTCTCGTGACGGTGCAGGCGGTGGCGCCCGCGGAAGCGCGGGTACACGGGGCGCTTGTACTCCGGGTACTGCTGCGTGATCGGCCTGCGGAAGACCTGCTTCAGCGTGACGCCGAAGCCCTTGAACGTGTTCGGGACGACGCTCACACCCAGACCACCAGGAGCGCGGTCACGAGCGCGTTCACGGTCGCGACCGGCAGCAGCACCTTCCAGCCGAAGCGCATCAGCTGGTCGTAGCGCAGACGCGGCTGCGAGGCCCGCAGCCAGATGAACGCGGTCACGAGGGCGCCGAGCTTCGCGACGAACCAGAGCGGGCCGAGGATGTCGAGCGCGTGCACCCAGGGGAAGTGCCAGCCGTCGAAGAAGAGCGTCACGCAGAGCCCGGAGAGCACGATCAGGTTGATGTACTCGGCGGTCTGGAAGAGGCCCCAGCGCATGCCCGAGTACTCCGTGTGGTAGCCGGCGACGAGCTCGGTGTCGGCCTCGGGCAGGTCGAACGGCGGCCGCGACGTCTCCGCGATCCCGCCGAGCAGGAAGACGCAGAGCCCGACGAACTGCGGGAGGAAGAACCAGAGCGTCGCCTGCTGCTTGTCGACGATGTCGACGAGGTTCAGCGACTGGCCCATGAGCACGACGCCGAGCACGCTGAGCGCGAGCGAGACCTCGTAGGAGACGAGCTGCGCGCAGGTGCGCATCGAGCCGAGCAGCGAGTACTTCGAGTCGGAGGCCCAGCCCCCGACGATGAACCCGTAGACGCCGATCGAGCCGAGCGCGAAGATCAGGATCAGGGAGATCGGCACGTTCACGAGCGTCCCGCGCACGTAGTGGCCGCCGATCGTCCAGCCGGCGCCCCACGGGATCACGCTGAACGCCGCGAGCGCGGTGAAGCAGGAGAGCACGGGTGCGAGGATGTAGGGCAGCTCGCGGGCCGAGTCGGGGTAGAACGCCTCCTTGCGGACGAGCTTGATCAGGTCGGCGATCGGCTGCAGCAGCCCGAACGGCCCGGCGCGGTTCGGCCCGTAGCGGAGCTGCAGGCGGCCGAGCACCTTCCGCTCGAGCCACGTCGTGTACGCGAACGCGCCCATCACGAGGTTGATCACGACCACGGCCTTGATCAGCGAGATCCACCACGCCTCATGCACGGCCGCTCACCTCGACGACGTCGTGGAGGCCGGCCGCGTCGTCGCGCGGGATCCGGACGAGCCCGGGCGCGAGGTCCCGCGCGACCCGGGCGCGCAGCTCGCGCGAGGTCCCGTTCGAGCTGACGGTGACGGGGTCGCCCGTGCGGATGCCGCGGGCGCGCGCGTCGTCGGGCGCGAGCTCGACCTCCCCGTCGGGCCGCATGAACTGCAGCTCGGGCGTGCGCTCGACGGCGGCGCCGGAGAAGAGCGGCCGGTAGGTCACGAGCCGGAGCCCCTCTCCGTCCGGGAGCGGCGCGCTCGCCGGAGCGGCGACGGGCGCGCGCGACTCGGCGCGCGCCGGGAGCGGCGTGCGCTCGCCGACGTCGCCGAAGCCGATGCCCCCGTAGCAGCGCGCCGAGACCTCCTCGAACACGACCGAGGCGTGGGGCGAGAGCTCGACGCCGAAGCGCTCGGCCAGCCTCGCGATCCAGGCGAGCTCGTCCGGGCAGGGGGCGATCACGGCGCGGCGCTGCCGCTGGAGCCGGCCCTCGAGGTTCACGGTGGTGCCGTCGCGCTCGAGGTAGCTCGTGCCCGGGAGGACGAGGTCGCAGAGGCCGCGGAAGGTGTCCTCGAACATGCCGATCCCGACCACCGCCTCCGCCCGCCGGGCGAGCGCGCGCACGCTCGGGTCGGCGGCGGCGAGCTCGCGGGAGACGACGAGCAGGCGCGGCTCCTCGTCGCCCGGCTCGCCGTCGGCGGCCGCGCTCCAGGCGTCGGCGACGCCGCGGCCGTTCGGGGTGCGCGGCAGGTAGAAGGCGGCGGCCGCGCCGAGGTCGCGCGCGAACCAGGCGCAGCGGGCGGCGTCGTCGCTCACGAGGACCGCGCCCTCGAGCGGCTCCTCGGGGATCTCGGTGAGGATGCGCGCGCCGCGCCGCCGCGCCGCCTTGATCCAGAGGTCGACGATCGGCGCCCGCTCGGCGACCGGCTCGTCGCAGAGGACGACGACCGCGGGCGCGTCGCGGATCGCCGAGAGCGGCGCCCGGAAGGCGTCGAGGGCGTCGGGCACCTCTTCCGGGAGCACGGCCGTGTGCGCGCCCAGTCCCTGCCGCAGCAGCTTCCCGAGCGCGTAGGCCTGCTCGACGGTCTCGGAGCCGGAGAGCGCCGTCACCGTCGAGGAGCCGCCGGCGCGGAGCAGCCGCTCGAGCTCGTCGAGCGCGTCCGCCCAGGAGAGCGCCTCGAACCGGCGGCGCCCGGCCCGCCGGAGCGGGTCCTCGATCCGGTCGCGGGCGCGCAGGTGGCCGAACGCGAAGCGGCCCTTGTCGCACAGCCAGCCCCCGTCGACCTCGGGGTGGTTCCGCGAGAGGATCCGCTTGACCCGGCCCTCGCGCGTCGTCGCGCTGACGTTGCAGCCGACCGGGCAGAGCCCGCAGACCGTGGGCACGTTCTGGATCTCCCACGGTCGCGCCTCGAAGCGGTACTGCGTCGAGGTGAGCGCGCCGACGGGGCAGAGCTCGATCACGTTGCCGGAGAACGGCGCCCGGTAGGGCTCGTCCTCGAAAGTCGCGATCGTCGTGAGCGCGCCGCGGTTGACGGCGACGAGCTGGCCGTCCTCGGCGACGCTCTCGGAGAAGCGGGTGCAGCGGTAGCAGAGGATGCAGCGCTCCCGGTCGAGCGCGATCGTCGGCGAGATCGGGATCGGCTTCTCGAAGGTCCGCTTCGGGAAGACCATGCGGGTGTTCCCCGGCCCGTAGCGGAAGGTCAGGTCCTGGAGCGGGCACTCGCCCCCCTTGTCGCAGACCGGGCAGTCGAGGGGGTGGTTGACGAGGATGAACTCGAGCGTCGCGTTCTGCGCCTCGGCCGCCATCGCCGAGGTGCGCGCGGTCTTCACGACCATCCCGTCGGCGGCGGCGAGCGTGCACGCGGCCTGCGGCTTCGGCGGCCCCGGCGCGACCTCGCACAGGCACATGCGGCACGCGCCGACCGGCGGTCCGAGCCGCGGCTCGTAGCAGAAGACCGGGATCTCGATCCCCGCGGCCAGCGCCGCCTCGACGAGCCCCGTCCCCTTCGGGACGGTCACCTCGACCTCGTCGACCGTCAGCGTGACCAGCTCGGGCGCGCTCACCCGTCCCCCCCGCACGCGTCCCCTCGGGACATGGCCGGGGACCGGCCCCGCCCGTGTCCGGTCGCGACGTGGCGGGCGCGCCGCGTCACGCCGGCACCTCCGCCGCGGCGTGGCGGGCGTGGGCGTCGCTCGGGGCGACGATCCCCTCGAGCGAGGACTCGCCCGCGAAGGGGCAGCCGCCCCGCTCGAGGTGCGCGACGAACTCGTCCTCCCAGTGGTCGAGGTAGCTGCGCACCGGGTAGACGGCGAACTCGCCGAGCGCGCAGAGCACCTTCCCGAGGATGCGGTCGCCCACCGAGCGGAGCAGGTCGAGGTCGGAGCGTGCCGCGGTGCCGGCCTCGATCCGCTCCAGGAGCTGCACCATCCACCGGGTCCCTTCCCGGCAGGGCGTGCACTTGCCGCACGACTCGTGCATGTAGAACTTGGTCGAGCGGAGCGCGAGCTGCACCATGCAGCAGCGGTCGTCGACGACGATCAGCGACGCGGCGCCGAAGAAGGTGCCGAGAGCGCCGAGCGAGTCGTAGTCGAGCGGCACGTCGATCTGGTCCGGCGTCAGCGCGGGGACGGACGACCCGCCGGGAATCACCGCCTTCAGCTCGCGGCCGTCCGGGATGCCGCCCGCCCAGTCGTAGATCAGCTCGCGCATCGGCGTGCCGAGCTCGAGCTCGTAGTTGCCGGGCCGGACGACGTTTCCGGAGATCGAGAAGATCGCGGTGCCCGGCGAGCTCTCGGCGCCGATCTTCGCGAACTCGGCGGCGCCGAGCTCGAGCACCGCCGGCACCGTCGCGATCGTGCAGACGTTGTTGACCTGCGTGGGGGCGTCGTAGAGCCCCTGCACCGGGGGAAAGGGCGGCCGCGGCCTCGGCTGGCCGCGCCGGCCCTCGAGCGAGTCGAGGAGCGCGGTCTCCTCGCCGCAGACGTACGCGCCGGCGCCGCGGTAGACGGTGACGTCGACGTCGCCGAGCAGACCGGCGGCCCGCGCCTCGTCGACCGCGCGCTGGAGGATCTCGTACTCCGCGAGGTACTCCCCGCGGATGTAGACGAAGACGTCCTTCGCCTCGATCGCGTGCGCGGCGATGAGGCAGCCCTCGATCAGCCGGTGGGGGACCTCGGCCATCACCTGCCGGTCCTTGAACGCGCCGGGCTCCGACTCGTCGGCGTTGACGACGAGGTACTTGGGCCTCGGGCTCCCCCGGTCGATCAGCGACGCCTTCCTGCCCATCGGGAAGCCGGCGCCGCCGCGGCCGCGCAGCGTCGCGGCCTGCAGCTCGGCGATCAGGTCGTCCGAGCTCATCGCCCGCGCCTTCGGCACCTGCGCGTACCCTCCGATCGCGCGGTACTCCTCGAGCCGCGTGAGATCGCGGCCCTCGGTGCCTGCGAGGAGCATCGCCCTAGCGCCCACGGACCGCCTCCACGATCTGCGGCACGTCCTCGGCCTTCACGTGCTGCCGGTACCTGTTGTCGATCGCGACGACGGTGGCGTAGCCGCAGCCTCCCAGGCACTCGACCGTCCGGAACGTGATCTCGCCGTCCTCGGTCGTCTCCCCGGGGCGCACGCCGAGCTCCGCCTCGAATGCGTCCACCACGCGCTGCGCGCCCGAGAGCGCGCAGGAGAGGTTCGTGCAGACCTCGACGAGGTGACGGCCGACGGGCGCGAGGTGGAACATGTCGTAGAAGGACGCGACCGCGTGGCAGTACGCCGGCGTGAGCCCGAGCGCGTCCGCGACCTCGCGGAACGCCTCCGGAGGCAGCCAGCCGTGCCGTTCCTGCGCCAGCCGCAGCGCCGGGATCGTCGCCGACCGCGCGTCCGGGAACCGCGCCGCGAGCGCCCGCACCTCCTCGGCGAACCTAGCCACGTCCCCGCCCGTCATGTCCGGCGGCAGCCGCTGTGACGGAAGCGTGACGAACGCTCCACAGCGTGATCGCGGGCCTCACCGGTCGACCTCGCCCATGACGGTGTCGAGCGAGCCGACGATCGCGATCATGTCGGCGATCAGGGCGTCCGACATGCAGGTCGCGGTCGCCTCGAGCGCGACGAACGACGGCGCCCGGAACTTCACGCGCCACGGCCTCGGGCCGCCGTCCGAGACGACGTAGCAGCCGAGCTCGCCGCGGGGCGACTCGACGGCGACATACACCTCCCCCTCGGGCACGCGGTAGCCCTCGGTGACGATCTTGAAGTGGTGGATGAGCGACTCCATCGAGGTGTGCAGCTCCTCGCGCGGCGGGAGCACGACCTTGCGGTCGTCGGCGATCCAGGGCTCGCCCTCCATCGCCTCGAGCCGGTCGAGGCACTGCGCGACGATGCGGGTCGACTGGCGCATCTCGTCGACGTGCACGCGGTAGCGGGCGTAGACGTCACCCTCGTGGTAGACGGGGACGTCGAAGTCGACCTCGGGGTAGGCGAGGTACGGCTCCGCCCTCCGCAGGTCCCAGTCCACGCCCGAGGCCCGCAGCACCGGTCCCGACTGCCCGAGCGCGATCGCGTCGGCGGCCGACAGCAGCCCGATCCCCTGCGTGCGCTCGAGCCAGATCTTGTTGCGCGAGAGCATCGCCTCGTACTCGTCGATCGCGTGAGGCATCCACTCGACGAGCTTCCGCGCCTCGGGGAAGAACCCGCGCGGGATGTCCTCGGCGAGCCCGCCCGCCTGAAAGTAGCGCGTGTGCATGCGGGCCCCGGTGACGAGCTCGAACAGGTCGAGGATCTGCTCCCGCTCGCGGAAGCAGTACCAGAACATCGAGATCGCCCCCAGCTCGAGCGCGGAGGTGCCGAGCCACACGAGGTGGGAGTGGATCCGGTTCAGCTCGCACAGGCACGTGCGCATCCACGACGCCTTCGGCGGGATCTCGAGCCCGAGCAGCTTCTCGATCGCGAGCACGAACACGAGCTCGTTCGCCTGGTAGGAGAGGTAGTCGATCCGCTCCGGGTAGGTGATCGCCTTCCACCAGGTCTTCTGCTCCATGTTCTTCTCGAAGCCGGTGTGGAGGTAGCCGATCACCGCCTCCAGCCCGACGACGTCCTCGCCGAAGAGGTCGACGACGAGGCGAAGGACGCCGTGCGTCGACGGGTGGTTCGGGCCGAAGTTGACCGTCATCACGTCCCCGGTCGCGCGCAGCTCGTCGGGGACGCGCAGCACGGTCGGAACCGGATGCGGAATGCGCGTGCCCTCGTAGATCGGCGCACGCGTCGCGACGGGTGAGACCGCCACTACTCCTCCTCCGAGAAGCGGACCGGCTCGCCGCCGATCGGGTAGTCCTTGCGCAGCGGGTGACCCTCCCAGTCCTCGTCCAGGAGGATCCGCGTCAGGTTCGGGTGCCCGGAGAACCGGATGCCCATCAGGTCCCACGCCTCGCGCTCGTGCCAGTCGGCGGTCGGCCAGACCGCGACGACGCTCGGCACCTCCTCGCCGTCGTCCACCCACGTCTGCACGCGCACGCGGCGCGGGTCGGCCGAGAGCGCGAGCAGGTGGTAGCTGACGGAGAAGCGCTTCGGCTTCGGCCGCGGCAGCACCTGGAGCCCCTGGGTCATCGGCGCGTTCAGGTCGCGGCCCGCCGCGGTGCCGATGTAGCCCGAGACGCCCGCCTCGCCCCAGCCGAGGTAGTCGGCCGCCGAGACGTCGGAGAGGAAGTTGAAGCCCTCCTCGTCGCGGAGGTGCACGCACGCGTCCACGAGCCGCTCCGTCTCGACGACGACGGTCGTCTCGCCGTGCGCCTCGACGACCTCCGTCACGCCCGGCACGCCCTCGTACATCAGGGCGCGACGCTCCGCAGCTCGTACGCCGGCGGGACGCCCGCCTGGACGGCCTCGTGGAGCCGGATGATCCCCTCCATCAGCTGCTCCGGCCGCGGCGGGCAACCGGGCACGTACACGTCGACCGGCGTGATCTTGTCGACCGACTGGACGATCGCGTAGTTGTTGAACATCCCGCCGGAGCTCGCGCAGGCCCCCATCGCGATCACCCACTTCGGCTCGAGCATCTGGTCGTAGATCTGCCGGAGCGGCGCCGCCATCTTGTTCGAGACGCGGCCGGAGACGATCAGCAGGTCGGCCTGCCGCGGCGAGGAGCGGAACGCCTCCATCCCGAAGCGCGCGATGTCGTAGCGCGCCGAGACGATCGACATCATCTCGATCGCGCAGCAGGCGAGCCCGAAGGTGTCGGGCCACATCGACTTCGTCTGCGCCCAGGCGACCGCCTTCTCGAGCGTCGTCAGCCCGACCTTGCGCTCGAGCGCCTCCACCTCCTGCTCGAAGCGCCCCGGTCCCTTGTCCGGCCAGAGCACCCGCTCGGAGTGGAGCCCGAGCTCGGCGAGCGGCCGCTCTAGCGCCACTCGAGCGCCCCCTTGCGCCAGATGTACACGTACGCGAGGAGCAGGATCCCGATGAAGACGAGGAACTCGAGGAACCCGAACCACGCGAGCCGGTGGAGGATGACCGCGAGCGGGTAGAGGAAGACGATCTCGATGTCGAAGAGGATGAAGAGCATCGCCGTCAGGTAGAAGCTGACGGTGAAGCGCTGCTTCGGCGGCGGGCCCTGCGAGACGCCCGACTCGAACGGGACCCCGCGGGCGCGAGCTCGCCGGCTCGGCCGCTGGGCGAACACGAAGCTGAACACGACCATCGACGACGGGATCGCCAGCGCGAGGAGCCCGTAGATTGCGAACGGCAGCCAGTCGTCGAACATGCGTCCTCCCAGACGTCGTTCCCGCGCCGGACGCTACCAAGCCGGAAATCGGCGCCGCCCCCGGTATCGTCCCCCGGCCGGGTGTTCCCCCGGGGGCCGCCGCGGGTACACTGAGACCGTGGCGACGACCGAGACCCGCGAGACCGCGGCCGTGACGCTGACCGAGCGCGCGGCCGACAAGGTGAAGGCGCTGATGGCTCAGGAGCCGGCCGGGGAGGCCGAGGTGCTGCGGGTGGCGATCCGGGGCGGCGGCTGCGGCGGGTTCGAGTACGCGCTCGGGTTCGACCGGGGCGCGGCCGAGGGCGACAGCGAGGCCGAGTTCCACGGCGTGCGCGTCGTGGTCGACCCGGCGAGCGCGCAGTACCTGGCCGGCTCGACGGTCGACTTCGTCGAGTCGCTCCAGGAGTCCGGCTTCAAGATCGACAACCCGAACGCCTCGAGCTCCTGCGGCTGCGGCCACAGCTTCCAGGTCGCCGACGGCGAAGCCGCGGGCTGCAGCCACTAGGCGCGCGTCCTCCCGGATGAGCCCCGAACGGCCGCTGCGCGTCGCCGTGGTCGGCTCCGGTCCGGCGGGGTTCTACGCCGCCGACGCGCTCCTCGAGGCGGGCGCGGGCGTCGACCTGCTCGAGCGGCTGCCGACGCCGTGGGGCCTCGTCCGCCTCGGCGTCGCGCCCGACCACCCGGAGCTCAAGACCGCCTCCCGCGTCTTCGAGAAGACGGCGGCGAAGGCGGGCTTCCGCTTCTTCGGGAACGTCGACGTCGGCCGCGACGTCACCCACGACGAGCTCGTCCGCCTCTTCGACGCCGTCGTCTACACGGTCGGCGCGCAGACCGACCGCCGGCTCGGGATCCCGGGCGAGGATCTCGCCGGCTCGTGGGCCGCGACCGAGTTCGTCGCCTGGTACAACGGCCATCCCGACTTCCAGGAGCTCGAGTTCGACCTCTCGAGCGAGCGGGCGGTGGTGATCGGGAACGGCAACGTCGCGATCGACGTCGCCCGGATGCTCGCGCGGACGCGCGAGGAGCTCGCGCCGACGGACGTGACCGACCGCTCGGCGGCCGCGATCGTCGCCTCCGGGATCCGGGAGATCGTGATGCTGGGGCGCCGCGGGCCCGCGCAGGCGGCGTTCACGCCGCCCGAGCTGAAGGAGCTCGGGGAGCTCGGCGGCGCGGACGTGGCCGTCGACCCCGCGGAGCTCGAGCTCGACGCCGCGAGCGCCGCCGCGCTCGAGGCCGACCGCGCCCGCGCGCGGCGCAACGTCGACATCCTGCGCGAGTTCGCGGCGCGCGCGCCGGCCGGCAAGCCGAAGCGGCTCGAGCTCCGCTTCCGCGTCTCGCCGGTGCAGATCCTCGGCGAGGGCCGGGTGGAGGCGATCGAGGTCGTGCGGAACGAGCTCGTCGCCGGCGAGGGAGGCGCGATCCGGGCCGTTCCGACCGGCGAGCTCGAGGTCGTCCCGTGCGGCCTCGTCCTGCGCAGCGTCGGCTACCGGGGCGTGGCGCTGCCCGGCGTCCCCTTCCACGAGGAGCGCGGCGTGATCCCGAACGAGCGCGGCCGGGTGCTCGGTCCCGGCGGCGCGCCGCTCCCCGGCGTCTACTGCGCGGGCTGGATCAAGCGGGGCCCGTCCGGCGTGATCGGCACGAACAAGAAGGACGCGGCCGAGACGGTCGCGAGCCTGCTCGAGGACGCCGCCGCCGGGCGCCTTCCCCGCGGCGGCGAGGGCGAGCTCGAGGAGCTCCTCCGCTCCCGCGGCGTCCGCTTCGTCGAGTACGCGGGCTGGCAGGCGATCGACCGGCACGAGCGCGGCCTCGGCGAGCCGCTCGGCCGCCCGCGCGTGAAGCTGGCGAGCTGGGACGAGCTGCTGGAGACGGCGCGCGCACTAGACTCGGCGGCATGACGGAGGAGCTCTGGGGCGCGGAGACCCGCAAGGCGGTCGACAACTTCCCGGTCTCGGGCGAGCCGATCCCGGTGCACGTGGCGCGCTGGCTGGGGCGGATCAAGGCCGCCGCCGCGCGCGTGAACGCGGAGCTCGGGCTGCTCGATCCCGGCAAGGCGGAGCGGATCGCCGCGGCGGCGGACCGGATCGCGAACGGCGAGCTCGACGACCAGTTCCCGATCGACGTCTTCCAGACCGGCTCCGGCACCTCGTCCAACATGAACGCGAACGAGGTGATCGCGACGCTCGCGGGCGAGGGCGTCCACCCGAACGACGACGTCAACATGGGCCAGTCGTCGAACGACGTCTTCCCGTCCGCGGTGCACCTGGCCGCGCTCGACCGGATCGTCAACGACCTCCTGCCGGCGCTCGAGCGGCTCGCCGCCTCGCTCGAGGCGAAGGCGCGGGAGTTCGACGACGTCGTCAAGTCCGGCCGGACGCACTGGATGGACGCGGTGCCGGTGACGCTCGGCCAGGAGTTCGGCGGCTACGCCGCGCAGGTGCGGGAAGGCCGCGCCCGCGTCGAGGCGACGCTCGAGCGGCTCGGCAAGATCCCGCTCGGCGGCACCGCCGTCGGCACCGGCCTGAACACGCACCCGGAGTTCGCGGAGCGCGTGCGGGCGCGGCTCGCGGCCGAGACCGGCCTCTCGATCTCGCCGCCGGCCGACCCGTTCGAGTCGCAGGCGGCGCGAGACGGCCTCGTCGAGGCCTCCGGCGCGCTCAAGGTGGTCGCGGTCAGCCTGACGAAGGTCGCGAACGACCTCCGCTACCTCGGCTCCGGCCCGCGCGCCGGCCTCGCCGAGATCTTCCTGCCGGAGCTGCAGAAGGGCTCGTCGATCATGCCCGGCAAGGTCAACCCGGTCATCCCGGAGGTCGTGACCCAGGTGGCCGCGCAGGTGATCGGGAACGACCAGGCGATCGCGATCGGCGGCATGCAGGGGCACTTCGAGCTGAACGTGTTCGTGCCGCTGCTGGCCCGGAACCTGCTCGACTCGGTCAAGCTGCTCGCCTCCGCCTCGCGCCTGCTCGCCGAGAAGTGCGTCGACGGGATCGAGGCGAACCGCGAGCAGTGCGAGCGCTACGCGGAGCTCACGCTCTCGGCCGCGACGGCGCTCAACCCGCACATCGGCTACGACAGGGCCACCGAGATCGTGAAGAAGGCGGCCGCGAGCGGCCGCTCGCTGCGGGAGGTCGCGCGCGAGGAGGGCGTCGAGGAGTCGGTGCTCGACGAGGCGCTCGACTACCGGGCGATGGCGAAGCCGCACGGGTAGTACCCGCGAAGATCACCAAGGATCCGTCACTCGAACGGGTGACAACCTCACTCAGCCTGCGGGTTGCGCGGGGGCGGGCTTTCGATCACCATGCGGGAGATGCGGCGCCTGTTCGCGATCCTCCCGATGCTCGCGGCCCTCGCCTTCGGCTTCGGCGGGAGCGCGTCCGCGGTCGTCGGCGGGGCACCGGACACGACGCACGTGCTCGTCGGCGCCGCGTTGCAACACCAGGTGCAGAACGGCGTCTCGGGTAACGAGCGCTGCTCGGGCTTCCTCGTCTCGGAGACGAAGTTCGTCACGGCGGCGCACTGCTTCGACCCGTCGGGCGATCCGGTCCGCATCACCTTCGACGCGGACTCGCGCGATCCCGGCGCCGCCTTCGTCGAGGTTCCGGCGTCCTCCGTCGTCAACTCGCCGGACTTCGACATCGCGGTGATCACGCTCCCGGCCCAGGCCGGTCACATGGACATCGGCTCCGCCGCGCGTCTCGGCTCCGGTGACCGCGTCGACGTCGTCGGCTACGGCGTCCAGACGATCGAGCACAAGGTGCCGACCTCGTTCGGTCGGCGCATGGTCGCCTCGACCCGGCTCGCGGGCGACGGGAAGCTCGACGGGCTCTACCTGAAGCTCCTCGCCGACCCCGGCGCCTGCCTCGGCGACTCCGGCGGCCCGACCCTCGACGCCTCCGGGAACGTGGTCGCGATCACGAGCTTCTCGAACGGCAACCCCAACTGCAACGGCGTCACCTACGCCCTGCGGCTCGACAACCCGGGCGTGCAGGCGTTCCTCAGCGCACAGACGTAGCCGCGGCCGCGCGCTGCTCGTCGGCGCGGTAGCTCGACCTCACGAGCGGACCGGCGAAGACCGAGCCGAAGCCGAGCGCCTCGCCCTGCTCCCGCAGCCATGCGAACTCGTCCGGGTGCACCCAGCGGTCGATCGGCGCGTGCCTCGCGCTCGGCTGCAGGTACTGGCCGATCGTGACCACGTCGACGCCGGCGGCGCGAAGGTCGCGCATCGTGTCGACGACCTCGTCGTTTCGCTCGCCGAGGCCGACGATGATGCCGCTCTTCGTCAGCACCGGGTAGCCCGCGACCTCCTTCGCGCGGCGCAGGAGCGCGAGCGCGCCGTCGTAGCTCGCCTTCCCGCCGCGCATGCTGCGATGGAGGCGGCGGACGGTCTCGATGTTGTGGTTGAAGACGTCGGGGCGCGCCGCGAGCACGGTCGCGAGCGCCTCCTCCTCGACGCCGAGGAAGTCGGGCGTCAGCACCTCGACCGTCGCGTCGGGGAGCCTGCGCCGCAGCGCCCGGATCGTGGCCGCGTAGTGGCCGGCGCCGCGGTCCGGCAGGTCGTCGCGGTCGACCGAGGTGACGACGACGTGCTCGAGCCCCATCTGCGCCGCGGTCTGCGCGAGCCGCAGCGGCTCGAGCGGGTCGACGGCTCCGGGCTTCCCCGAGTGGACGTAGCAGTAGCGGCAGGCGCGCGTGCAGGTGTCGCCGAGGATCTGGAAGGTCGCGGTGCCGCGCCCCCAGCACTCGGCGATGTTGGGGCACCGCGCCTCCTCGCAGATCGTGTGCAGGCTCGCCCCGTGGATCAGCTTCTTCACGTCGTAGAAGCGCGTCTTCGCGCTCGGGGCGCGCACCTTCATCCACTCCGGGCGGCGCGGGCGCTCCGCGACGGGCAGCGATCCCTGCATCCCGGCCACGTTAGCGCGCGGCCAGCTGCGCGTGCACAGGCTGCGGCCAGAGTCCGGGGTCGTCGCCGGGCAGCTCCTCGAAGGCGAGGTCGAAGACCTCGGCGAGCGCCGCGCGCGCGGCCGGGCGTACCTCGTCCACCGTCACCTGCCGGCCGAGCTCGCGCGCCATCGAGGTGAACGCGGCGTCGTCGAGGCCGCAGGCGGTGATCCACTCCGTGAACGGCGCCGGGTCGAGGTCGACGTTGAGGGCGTACCCGTGCGTCGAGATCCAGCGCGAGAGGTGCACGCCGATCGACGCGATCTTCCTGGGCGGCGCCTGCAGCCAGACGCCGGTCAGCCCCTCGATCCGGGTCGTCTCGAGCCCGAACGGCGCGACCGCGCGGATGATCGCCTCCTCGAGGTCGCGGCAGAACCTGCGGACGTCCTTGCCGTGGCGCTTCAGGTCGAGGATCGGGTAGCAGACGAGCTGGCCGGGGCCGTGGTAGGTCGAGCGGCCGCCGCGGTCGGTCTCGACGACGGCGACGTCGGCGCCCTCGGGCACGTGCAGCTCGGCCTCGTCGGTGCGCCGGCCGAGCGTGATCGTGGGCGGATGCTCGAGGAAGAGCACGGTGTCCGGGATCGCTCCCTGGGAGACCGCCGCGGCGAGGGAGCGCTGGAGCTCCCACGCCGCGACGTACTCGACGGCGCCGAGGTCCATGGAATACGCCCCGCGGCTCACTGCGGACGAGGGTAGCCTGTGGCGGCGTGCTGGGACCGCCGACGAAGCGAGGCAGGCTCGCGCTCGCGCTCGCCGCGCTCGGCGGCGCGGTGCTGGTCGCGTCGGCGGCGGGCTCCTGGGTGGAGCCCGCGCGCGTCGCCTGGCCGAGCTATGCGGACGGCGTGCCGGACTTCATCTCGCATCCGTCCGACCTCCTGTTCCGGGTCGGCGCGGCGCTGATCGGCGCTGCGGCCCTCGCGCTCGTCGGGCTCGCCGGCCGGGGCCGCGCGCAGGCGGCGTGGGCGCTCATCGCGCTCCTCGGCGCCGGGGGCGTGGCGCTCGGCGTCGCCGGCCTCGACACGGTCGCCGGCTACCGCGGCTTCGGCTCGCTCGTCGCGAACGACATGACGCTCACCGGCTTCCGCCACGGCGCGCTCAACTACCTCGAGCTCGCCGGCGCCTCGCTGCTCGCGGTCTCGCCGCTCGCGGCCGTCAGGGTCTCGCGCCGCGGCGGGTAGCTCAGTAGTCGGACTCGCCCCAGGTCTGCAGCCGCTCGCGCAGGTCGCGCAGGAACTGGCCGGCGTAGGCGCCGTCGACGATCCGGTGGTCGTAGGTCAGCGTCACGTTCATGATCGGCCGGATCGCGATCACGTCCTGCCCGAGCTCGTCCGCGACGACCCACGGGCGCTTCACGACCGCGTACGTGCCGAGGATCCCGGTCTGCGGCTGGCTGATGATCGGCGTGCCGTGGAAGGTGCCGAAGCTGCCGGGGTTCGTGATCGTGAACGTGCCGCCCTGCACGTCGTCGGGCGTCAGCCGCTTCGTCCGCGCGCGCTCGGCCACGTCAGCGATCGCGCGCGCGAGGCCGAGCAGGTTGAGCCCCTCCGCATGCTTCACGACCGGGACGATCAGCCCCCTCCCCTCCTCGAGCGCGACGGCGAAGCCGAGGTTGACGTGGCTCCGGGTGAGCACGGACTCGCCGCGGAGCTCCGCGTTCAGCCACGGCCAGTCCTTGAGCGTGTCGACCGCGGCGCGCGCCACGAACGCCAGGTACGTCGGGTTGACCCCGTACGAGCGCTCGAGCTCGGGCTTGAGCCTCGAGCGGATCGCGACCACGTTCGACATGTCGACCTCGATCGCGCTCGTGACGTGCGCGCTCGTGTCGAGCGAGCGGCGCATGTGCTCGGCGATGCCGCGGCGCATCGCGTTGAGCGGCTCGAGCCGCTCGCCGGGGCCGAGCTCGGCGGGGGCCGCCGGTCGCGGCGGGCCCGGGGGCGCGGCGGGCGCCGGCGGCGGCGGGGGCGCGGCCTGCGGGGGCGGGGCCGGCGCCTCGGGAGGCGGCGCCTCGGGAGGCGGCGCCTGCGCCTGCGCGCCCGACTCGACGAAGGCGAGGATGTCTCGCTTCGTGACGCGGCCGCCGCGGCCCGTGCCCTCGAGGCTCGACGGGTCGATGCCGTGCTCGGCCGCGATCCGCGCCACCACGGGCGAGACGAAGGCGTGGCCCTCGCCGGCGCGGCCGTTGCCGGCCGGCTCGGGAGCCTGGGGCGGCGGGGCCTGGGGCTGCGCCGGCGCCGCCGGGGCCTCCCCGGCCGCGGGCTCGGCGGGGGCCGCGGGCTCGGCGGGGGCCGCCGCCGCGGCGTCGCCGCCGATGCGGGCGAGGAGCGTTCCGACGGCGACCGTCTCCCCCTCGTGGACGAGGATCTCGCCGAGGACGCCGGAGCCGGGCGAGGGCACCTCGGTGTCGACCTTGTCGGTCGAGATCTCGAGCAGCGGCTCGTCGGCCTGGACGGTGTCGCCCGGGTTCTTGAGCCACTTCGTCACAGTCCCCTCGGAGACCGAGACGCCCATCTGGGGCATCACGACCTCGACCGCAGCCCCCGCCGCCATCAGTACTCCGCCAGCTCCCGGAGCCCGGCGACGACGTCGTCCACCTGCGGGATGAAGGCGGACTCGAGCGCCGGCGAGAACGGCACCGGCGTGTCCGGCGCGGCGATCCGCTTCACGGGCGCGTCGAGGTCCTCGAAGGCCTCCTCGGCGATCGTCGCCGCGATCTCGGCGCCGAAGCCGCCCGTGCGTGTGTCCTCGTGCAGGATGAGCACCTTCGAGGTCTTCCGCACCGACGCGAGCACGGCGTCCTTGTCCCACGGGAGCACGCTGCGGAGGTCCACGATCTCGACCGACAGGTCGCCGAGCTTCGCCGCCGCCTCCGCCGCCGTGTGGACCATCGCGCCCCACGTGATCACGCTCACGTCGCCGCCCTCGCGGTGGATGCGCGCCTCGCCGATCGGCGTCGTGTAGCGCTCGTCGGGGACCTCGCCCTTGATCCGGCGGTAGAGGTGCTTGTGCTCGAAGAAGAGGACGGGGTTCGGGTCCTCGATCGCGGAGACGAGGAGGCCCTTGGCGTCCTCGGGCGTCGCCGGGCAGACGCACTTGAGCCCCGGGATGTGCGCGAACGACGACTCCGGGTTCTGCGAGTGGAAGGGGCCGCCGGAGAAGCCGCCCCCCGACGGGAGGCGCACCGTGATCGGGACCGGCGTGCCCGCGCGCCAGCGCTGCTTCGCCGCGACCGTGACGAGGTGGTCCCAGCCGCACGAGACGAAGTCGGCGAACTGCATCTCGGCGACGGGGCGCATGCCCATGATCGCGGCGCCGGTCGCGCCGCCGAGGATCGCGGTCTCGGACAGGGGCGCGTCGATCACCCGCCACGGCCCGAACTCCTCCTGGAACCCGAGCGTGACCTTGAAGGCGCCGCCGTAGACGCCGACGTCCTCGCCGATCACGAAGACGCGCTTGTCGCGGCGCATCTCCTGGCGGAGGCCGTCGGAGATCGCCTGCAGGTAGGTCTTCTCCGCCACGGCCCGTCCGCTACTTGTGGTGAGGCGTGTCCAGGTCTTCCGGCGCCGCGTAGACGCCCTCGAGCAGCGTCGCGGGGTCGGGGAGGGGCGAGGCCTCGGCGCGCTCGAGCGCGTCGTTCAGGTGCTTCTTGACGTGGAGCTTGATCTCGTCCTCCTCCTCGTCGGTGAGCTCGGCGTGCTCGTGCAGCCAGCGGCGGTAGCGCTCGATCGGGTCGTGCGCCGCCCAGCGCTCGAACAGCTCCTTCGGGACGTAGAAGGCGTCGTCGTGGACGGCGTGGCCCTCCATGCGCAGGGTCAGGCACTCGATCAGCGTGGGGCCGCCGCCGTCGCGGGCCTTCTCGATCGCGCGCTTCGCCTCGCGGTACACGCTGAGCACGTCGGTGCCGTCGACGACGACCCCTTCGAAGCCGTACCCCTGGGCGCGGTCGGCGAGGTGCTCGACCGCGTACTCGAGGTGCGTCGGCGTCGAGTACGCCCACTGGTTGTTGTCGCAGACGAAGACCACCGGCAGCGCGCGGACGGCGGCGAAGTTCATCCCCTCGTGCGTGTCGCCGCGCGCGGAGGCGCCCTCGCCGAACCACGCGACCGCGACGCGCTTCTCCTCGCGGATGCGGAAGGCGAGCGCGCAGCCGACCGCGACCGGGAGCATCGCCGGGAGGTGCGAGACCATCGCGATCAGGCCGAGGCGCGCGTCGGCCATGTGGACGTTGCCGTCGCGGCCCCTGGCCGGTCCCTCGACGCGGCCCATGTAGTTGGCGAAGATCCGCCACGGCTCGACGCCGCGGGTGATGTGCACGCCCATGTCGCGGTGGAGCGGCGTGCCGACGTCCTCCGGGCCCATCGCGGTCGCGACCCCGACGGAGGCCGCCTCGTTGCCGCGGCCCGTGTAGAAGGAACCCGGGATCTTGCCCTGCCGGTAGAGGATGTGGCCGCGCTCCTCGACGCCGCGCGTCGTGATCATGTTGCGGTAGATCGCGAGCAGGTCCTCTCGGTCGAGGCCCCACTCCTTCACCTCGCCGAGCGAGCCGCCGGGCTCGGCTACGCGTGCGGTCGCCATTGCCGCCTCCAACTGTAACTACAGTGACCCACGTGGAGCTTGCATCGCTTGAATCCGACCGCTTCCTCGTCGACCAGCTCGTCCGCCCGGTCGCCAACCTCTACCGGGTGACGCCGCTCGGGGCCGGGGAGACGCCGGCGGGGCCGCCCGTCGCCTACGTCCGCCAGCGGCGCCTGGCGATCAAGGAGGACATCCGCTTCTACGCGGACGAGGGGGAGACCCGGGAGGCGTTCCGGATCGCGGCCCGCTCGATCCTCGACATCGGCGGCTCCCGCTACGACGTCCTCGCCGGGCAGGAGCGGATCGGCTTCCTCTGGCACAAGCTCAAGGAGTCGCTCGTCCGGACGACCTGGCACCTGGGCGGCCCGAACGAGGAGGAGGTGGCGCTCGCCCGGGAGCGGTCGCTCGTCGGGGCGATCGCCCGACGGGTGGTCGACTTCGTCCCCGACTACGGCGGCTTCGTCCCGATCCCGTACAACTTCGACTTCCTGATCGAGGGGCGGGTGGTCGGTGCGATGAACCGGAAGCTCAAGCTGCGCGACCAGTACGTCCTCGACCTCTCCGGCGACGCCGAGCGGAGGATCGACCGGCGCGTGGCGATCGCGCTCGCGATCGCGCTCGACGCGCTCCAGAACCGCTGATGGGGCGTGCGGCCGACCGGCTGCGCGAGGAGCGCCGGAAGGTGCTCGGCGACTGGAGCGCCTTCTGCCTCGCCTGCGGCGGCGCCCTGCGCTGGTTCGAGCGGTTCGAGGACGAGCTCCCGGCCGCCTGCCCCGCCTGCGGCGGCGAGCTCCGCCACCGCTGCCCGGCCTGCGCCGCGCCGTTCTCGTCGGCCTTCGCCGTCACCTGCGAGGCCTGCGCCGCCCCCCTCCGCGACCCCGAGCTCCACGGCATCCCGATCCGCCGCAAGGCGTAGGGGAGGTCCGCGACGACCGCGGGAGGTCGCGCGCCGACCCCGGCCGGCGCGTCAGAGGCCGAGCGACGGCTTGATCGCGGAGAAGCGGATCACGGTGACCGTGTCCTCCTCGCTCACGTCCCGGTTGTAGAGCTGGGCGAGGAAGTGCGCCATCTCCTCGGGCCGGCGGATCTCGGGGTTGTCGTGCTCGATCTCCCGCGGCGAGAGCTCGCCGAGGGTCTTCACCTCGACCTTGTCGATCACTGCGTCGAACACGTGCTGGCGCGGCCCGAAGCGGGCGCCCACGAGCACCGACACGATCATGCCCTTGTGGTACTTGCGCGACTTGTCGCCGAGCCGGATCGTCGCGGTCTTGCGGTGCGAGCGCAGCTGCGCCTCGACCACGGGCGAGTAGAAGTTCAGGGCGAACGCCGCCAAGCGCGCTGGATCATAGTGCCTCCCTTCCCGAGAGCACCTCGAGCGCCCGCGCCGCCATCCGCCGCTCCCCCTCGTAGGCGAGGAGGCGCGGCGCCTCGTCGAGCGGGAGCCAGCGCGCCTCGGCCACCTCGTGGCGGAACGGCTCAGGGATCTCCCCCAGCCTCCCGCGCTCGTAGCGGACGAGGAAGAACGAGACGACCTTGAAGACCCGTTCTCCCTCCCAGCTGAACGAGTAGCGGGTCTCGCCCAGCTTCCCGAGCGAGCGTCCGCTCGCCCCGGTCTCCTCCGCGACCTCGCGGAGGGCCGTCGCCTCGCCGCTCTCGCCCGCGTCGATCTGGCCCTTCGGGAGGGCCCAGAGGCCGCGGGGGCGGCCGGCGGGCCGGATCGCGGCCAGCATCCAGCGCCCGCGCAGCCGCCGGACGAGCACCCCGCCGGCGGAGAACTCACGGCGCACGGCGGCCGGCGGATCTCAGTGGTGCAGACTGAGGTTTTTGCGGTATGCTACTCGCGCTGGCACTCTGCCAGGTAGAGTGCCGAAGACTCTGGATCCTGTCACCAGTGGAGGTCGAACGTATGAACCTGAAGCCGCTTGGCGACCGCCTGATCGTCGAGCCCCTCGAGGAGGAGCAGACGACGGCCGCCGGGATCGTCCTCCCCGACACGGCGCTCGAGAAGCCGCAGCGCGGGACCGTGGTCGCGGCCGGCCCCGGAGAGCGGAGCCGTGAGACGGGGGAGATCATTCCCATGGACGTGAGCGAGGGCGACGTCGTCGTCTTCTCGAAGTACGGCGGCACCGACATCAAGATCGACGGCGTCGACTACCTGATCCTGCGCGAGAGCGACGTCCTCGCCAAGGTGGTCGGCGACCGCGAGCTGGCCGGCGCGAAGGCCTAGAAGGAGGAACCGAGAAACCATGCCTCACAAGGAGCTGAAGTTCAACGAGGACGCGCGCCGCTCGCTCCAGCGCGGCGTCGACATCCTCGCCGACGCGGTCAAGGTCACGCTTGGCCCGAAGGGGCGCTACGTCGTCCTCGACAAGAAGTTCGGCGCCCCGACGATCACGAACGACGGCGTGACGATCGCGCGCGAGATCGAGGTCGAGGACGTCTTCGAGAACCAGGGCGCGCAGCTCGTGCGCGAGGTCGCCACGGCGACGAACGACGTCGCCGGCGACGGCACGACCACCGCGACGGTGCTCGCCCAGGCCGTCGTCCGCGAGGGCCTGAAGAACGTCTCGGCGGGCGCCAACCCGATGGCGCTGAAGCGCGGGATCGAGAAGGCCGTGGACGCGGTCGTCGAGAACCTGAAGTCGCAGTCGACCGAGATCTCCGGCAAGGAGGACATCGCCCGCGTGGCGACGATCTCCTCGCGCGAGCGCGAGATCGGCGACGTGATCGCGGACGCGATCGAGAAGGTCGGCAAGGACGGCGTCGTGAACGTCGAGGAGGG
>Ga0070741_10001160_pt1 | contig 83167 bp, 62 predicted proteins | sample Coa_R1_4_FD_66440 | JGI IMG/M metagenome (GOLD analysis project Ga0070741, IMG submission 66440) | Surface soil microbial communities from Centralia Pennsylvania, which are recovering from an underground coalmine fire - Coalmine... | ecosystem: Environmental > Terrestrial > Soil > Unclassified ...
ATGCAGTCCCCGACGCGAGAAGGAGCCTTGCGGACCAGCTTCGTGAGGTGGATCAACCGGCGAAAAAACTGATTGGCGAAAACGAACAGCGCATCTTCGCTGGCCTGGAGGTAATCCGAACCCAACTGCGAGCTCGGCGTGCATATCAGGAGGGTTTCGCCAAATTGAATGCGTTGCGCGTAAGAACATCCTCGCCACCTCACGAATGCATTGCCAAGTTGGTTCATTGCGGGCGGGCCGAAATGGTGATATCGCTCAACTGGGACACGCTTCTAGAGGTAAGTTATCAGCGCCTCTACGGCTCGTCACTGCCGGGAGGATGCATGCACAAACCTCATGGCGATGCGGCCCATTCGGAGAAATCCTGGGTGCTCCCCCATGAAAAAGGGACTATTCCTGATCAGTTAGCCGCCCAATTGCAATCGTTAGCCACAGAGCGCCCACGCGTTTTGCTCATTGTTGGATATTCCGAGCGGGACGAGGAAGTCGTCAATAAGATCGTGCGGCCGCTGGAAAACCGTTGGCGAGTCATTCGCATTGGACCGGCGGCTACGGGAGAGGGGACCATTCAAGGCTCAGCCGCAGAAATCGTCCCCGAACTAGTCCGAGTGATGAATTTGCCCACGGAGATTCCTGGTTGGGAGTATGTCTCTTTTTTGGTTCAACGCGATCTGTCTGCTGCGTTCCGCGGTCAAAAGCTCGGCCCAGCGGATGTGCAAACGTGTCCTCGGTTACCCGAGGTTGAGATCGTCACTCGACTGCTAAAGCAACGGCATTCCGTTGGCCTCGTGGGAAGGAGCGGAAGTGGAAAATCAATCACTGCTTATCAAGTGGCCGAAAACTTGGTCAAGGAGGGGTGGGAGGTTTTGAGACTAAGAGACCTCGAACCGAAAGAGGACGAATTAATAATGGGCGTGCACGCCCTCCCCAGACGGACGATTCTGTTGCTTGAGGAAGCCGATCGGCTCGACCCTAACGTCATCCTGCATCTAAATGAAATTGTGTCGTCGCAGCTCATGGTTCTAAGCGTCGCCGTTTCCGAGCAGCCCGGCATAACATCGTTGGTGAGCATCGATGAAAAACAGGCGGTAGCTGAGATTTCACAATGTCTGCGGCGCCGCCGTGAGGAAACCCTCAAAGCGGTCAAAGAACTCGACAACCGGGTGGGCGATGGATTTCTGGACACGTCTATCGAAATGCGGATCGATGAGGCGGCGGAATCTGAGACTCCCTGGCAATTCATGTTCGTGCTGACAGGCGGTTGGCGCCGAACGCGCGCTGAGGTGCAATGGCTTGAAAAGAAAAGACGGGGCGATCTTCTTTTGGCGGCGATTGCCGTCCGCCAGATCGTGACCTTGGATTCGGAAGTCAGCCAAGAGTGGCTCAACGAGGCGGCAAGGTCGCTTGACGCCGATGAGGAGTGGATGCTGAGTGGGCTGCAACTTCTACGGGAGCGGCGCCTGATTCTCGGAGAGAAGGAGTTCCGATGTCCTCACGCCCGCTTTGCGGCCGCAGTGATCAGCGTGCTCTGCGAAAAGCCTGATTCCAAGGATTGGCCGCGTTTGATGGTGCTCTTTCGTGCCGCATTTGTGTTCGGACCTCCGCCATTAAGGGGCGTGTCTTGGTTGCTCCACGACCTGCGAATGACTGATGGTTGGTCAAAGAAGATCGCCTGCGCTTTGACAGATAAAGATTTTCTGGACCATTTGGTGTCTCGCTCGTTCGCCTCGATCAGCGCCGTGGATCGGCGAGATGCTCTGTTCGCACTCACCGCTTTGCTCGATTGGCATCCGGGCATTTGTGCCCGGCTGGCCTCACATCAAACGGAATTGTCAAAATGGTTGACCGAAGCTGAAGCGGAATATGGGCCCGCTTTTGCGGACTTTCTTAACCAATTAGGTCAACGTGATTCCAAGCTCGCAAAGAATGTGATGGACGGCTCCAATCCCAAGCGGATCGCTAGCTCCGCTTCGAAAACATCTATCGAGAATGCTGCTCGCTGGGGGCGCCTCCTGGACGAATCATGGCACGCAGATCCTCGGTGGAAGCGTCAACTCGCTGCGAGTCTCAATGTTTCAAATCTTCGCCGGCTCTTTCGCCAGGTCCGACCGGCTGACGTAGGGAAAGTCGGCATGTTGGCAGAAGGCATCAGCACGGTGCGCCGGGAACTTGCGATCAAGTTGATAAAGTTGGCGGTTCCCGCCATCGCCAAGGCACTGAGCTACGACCCGGTGGGAACTTCTGCGGCAATCGACAGCCCCGTCATTTGGCGCGTGTGCGGCTTTTATCCCAATGTGCTCGCAACAAAGCGGCCGTCGCCGGTCCAAGTTGCACTGGCTCGGAGATTGGTGAATAATCTAAACTCGCGCGCCATCGGCAGAGCACTGGCTAATTGCCGTCAAAGAGATTGGGAGCAGTATTCACGGCTTTTATTCTTCGTTCGCAGGGTTTCACGACAAATCTGGCACCAAATTGCATTGAGCATTGACCTCAAGAAACTCGATGTCGCAGCAGCAAGCCTTTGGTCCTCTGTTCCGAGCGAATTGGAGAATCTTCTTCGATCAATTTCCGAGGCACCGCAATTTGAACCTGCTCGTTCGCTCCTGACTCGCCATAGCGCTGATCTCGTCCGACTGCGTCCAACACTTGTCCTTCTCTCCCCGGAAAGCGCAGCGGAACGAATTCGTGCCGGGATAGATTTGGAGCTGCATGTTGAGACCGGGTCTGGCTGGCGCTGGGCAGCACTTGCTCTGTATTGCCTGGGGAAGCTGGACAAGACCGTTCCCACGATGGTTTTGCGCAAAAACGTGAGTGCAATCGCTAGCGGGTTTATGAAACTACAACGATTGGATGCAGAATATTTTCCCATTTTTGTTGAAGTGCTGAAAACGTCTGGGGCGGACATGGCGCGAGACATTGCTGCCCAGGTTATTCCGGAAGAGGCTCGAAAATATTGGCTCGAGCGGGCATCAGGCAGTCGGTCAGAAAGGCGGGCCATTCTGTTGCTGCTCAAGTTCCTTCCAACTCCAACAGCGCCCCTGCGATCTTTGGTGAAACGGGTTCAGGCCGAGTTTACAAGCAAGAGAAGAAGCAAAAGGTGACAACTGGCGCTCTCTAGGGGTAGGCCTCTACTCGCAGCACTTCGCGTTAGCGGAGTTCGCCGGTTTCCTCCGTTTTGTTCTAGTTTAATTGGACACTCGCGTTAGAATGCGAGCCGCTTCGTCCCTTTTTATGGCCGGGTTGCGTCCGTAGCGGGACGGGGAGGATCTGTTGCATATGCATGAACGCTGGCTGTCGGTGCATGAAATTGCCGCTCATTTAGGCGTTAACAGGGACACGATCTATAAATGGATCGAGAGAAAAAGGATGCCGGCGCATAAGGTCGGGCGACTGTGGAAGTTTCTCGCATCCGAGGTGGACTACTGGGTTAAAGGGGGTAAGGCGGCTGATTAAGCTTCAACGGCCGCGTTTCCCGCAGACAAAATCGGATACGCGCCCGAGATCCACACTACCAATGATGGCTGAAGCTCGAAACAAACTAACCACAGGCCAACTTGTCCGGGTCCGGACCCGGCACTGGCTGATTGAGGATGTGCAGCCATCCCCTGCGGGATCATGGCTTCGGCTTGCATGTGTTGACGACGACGCTCAGGGAGATTCAATCGAGGTTATTTGGGAAACTGAACTGGATGGCGAAGTGCTCGACGGGGAAGCATGGGCTAAGATTGGGCACAAGGGCTTTGATGATCGGCGCCACTTCGCCGCTTATTTCAACACGCTGCGCTGGCACTGCGTCACCGCCACGGATCCCAGGTTGTTTCAAGCCCCGTTCCGGGCCGGCATTCGCATTGACGCCTACCAGTTGGAGCCGCTCAGAAAGGCGCTCCTGCTCCCACGCGTAAATCTGTTCATCGCCGACGACGTGGGTCTGGGCAAAACCATCGAGGCTGGCCTTATCGCCACTGAACTGCTGCTGCGTCGCCGGGTTCGCGATGTCGTGGTCGCTTGCCCGCCGTCCATGCTAAAGCAATGGCAAGACGAGCTTGATGCTCGGTTCGGTCTGCGCTTTGAGATTCTGGACCGGGACTACGTGGAGCGCATTCGCCGGGAGCGCGGCTATGCGGTGAATCCCTGGGACACTTTTCCCCGTTTCCTGGTTTCCCAACGGCTCTTGATCGATGAGACCTACGCCGCGCCGATGCGGGTTTGGCTGGATAATCTTCGGCCGGGTAGCCTCCTGATTCTCGATGAGGCACACCACGCCGCCCCTGCCAGCGGCGCGAGATACGCCATCGATTCCAAGATTACCCGCGCAATCCGGGACCTCGCGCCGCGGTTTGAGCACCGGCTTTTCCTCTCCGCCACGCCCCACAATGGCCACTCGAACAGCTTCAGCGCCTTGCTTGAGCTGCTGGATGACAAACGCTTCATGCGTGGGGTGCCGGTTCTGAAATCTTCTCTGGATGCCGTGATGGTTCGCCGCCTCAAAGAGGACGTGCGGGTGGTTGCAGGCGGATTTCCTATCCGGCGTGTTGTGCAGGTCGATTTAAAGAACCTCCCCCCCGAAGCACCCGAGCTTAAGCTCGCAGAATGGCTCGACGCCTACAGCACTGTTCGCCGGGACCGTTTCGCAGCTTCCACCAGACGTGAGCAGACCCAGGGGGCGCTCATCCTTTCGACCCTGCAACAGCGCCTCTTTTCTTCCGTTGAGGCATTCCAGCGTACCCTGGCCGCGCATCGGCGAGCTATGGAAAAGGTCTGGGCGGGCGAAAAAGGCGCCCACGCATCCGCCCCCGCGGGCGATCTGGCCCAAATGACGGCCGGATTCGATAATGATGATGACCGTAGCCAACTCCCGTCCGAGCAGCAGGAATCAGAAGCGGCAACCGCTTTGGAGCAGGCAACCTTTTCGGCAGTGGGTGCCCCTTCCACGGCCAAGGTCGATCGGGAACAGCAGCTCCTGGGTGAAATGGCACGCATCGCCGAACAGCACCGGCACCGTCCAGATGCGCGTGTCGCCTGGTTGATTGAATGGCTGCGGTCCAACTGCTCCCTAGGTATTCACCTGCCCGGCAATCCCACGCCCCAACCGGGCGCTCCGTGGTCACCGCTCCGGCTGATCATCTTCACTGAATACGAAGACACCGCCCGCTACCTTCGGACCCAGCTTGAAGCAGCGATTGCGGGAACGGTTCAAGCCGAGGCGCGTATCGAAGTTTTCCACGGACCAACTCCCCCGGATAAACGCGAGGATCTGAAACGGGCCTTCAACGAACCGCCAGATCGGCAACCTCTCCGCATCCTGATTGCCACGGATGCCGCCCGTGAGGGTCTTAACCTGCAGGCCCATTGCTGGCATCTGTTTCATTACGACCTGCCCTGGAATCCCTCGCGGCTGGAGCAACGAAACGGCCGCGTTGATCGCAAATTACAGCCCAGCAAAGAGGTATTTTGCCATTATTTCGTTTACGTCCAACGTCCTGAGGACCGGGTGCTCCGCGCCCTGGTGCGGAAAACGGAGACCATCCGCCTTGAGCTTGGCAGTTTGTCCGAGGTAGTTGAGAAGCGGCTGCGGACGGGTATCCGACGCGCTGAGGCTGAGGCGACCGCCGCGGAGATTGAAGGCCTCGAGGAAGACCCTGAAAAGCGAGCTGCTCGTGAGGCCGAACTGGATGAAGCCGCCCAGCAACGGCAAACCCGTCTTCGAGGTGAGGTGGCCAGTCTCAGCAATCGCATCGAAGATGCCCGCCGATGGATCGGACTGGATGAAATTCAGCTCCGCGATTCACTGAATTGCAGCCTCGATTTCCTGCAGACCGAACCGCTCCGCGAAGCCCCCACACCAGCAGGCGAACCCACACACTACGTTTTCCCCAACCTCCAGGCTCGGCATGGCAATGATCCACGCTGGGCGGCCACGCTGGACACCCTCCGGCCACCTCCAGAGCACGACCAATCCCTCTACCAGTGGCGTCGTGAAGCCCCGCTCCGTCCTGTTGTATTTGCTCCACCACCGGGCTTCGACGGGGATACGGTTCAACTCCACCTTTCGCACCGGGTCGTCCAGCGCCTGCTCGGACGATTCCTCGCCCAAGGGTTTGTTTACCACGATCTTTCTCGCGCTTGCCTGGCCCAATCGGAGGATGGAATCGCTCGCGTGGTCTTGTTGGGGCGCCTGGCCTTATACGGTGGGGGCGCGGTTCGCCTTCATGAGGAGTTGGTCACCGTCACCGCTCGCTGGATCCCGCCCGCCGACCGCAAGAATCCGCTCACGCCATATGCGCGCGACGCGGAAGGCCGCACGATGAGTATTCTCCAGGAATCCTTGAAACCGGACGGCACCTCCCGCCCCGTTCCCAATGCCGCCAGGGATCAACTGCAAGCCAGTCTGGCACAGGATGTCGCCGAACTTCTGCCGCATCTCGAGGAGCGAGGCAAAGCCGCACGCGAGGACGCCGAGAAACAGCTTACAGAACGTGGCAAGGTCGAAGCCGAATCGCTGAAGCGGATTTTGGAAGATCAACGCCGGCGCGTGCTGACAAAATACAAAGCCACGGAAGCTGAACAGCTTCTTCTTAGTTTCAGTGATGAGGAAAAGCGACAACTTGCTGCGGACCGTCGCCACTGGGAACGCTGGCTTGCCAATGTGGATGGTGACTTGACCCGGGAGCCGAAGCGAATAGCCGACTTTTACCAAACCAAATCGTACCGACTGGAGCCGGTTGGCCTCGCGTATTTGTGGCCAGTGAAAGAATGAGCACCTCTAACCACCAATAACTTATGGGTCTAGTGACCGACACTTTAAATAGCTTCGGACTGAATCGGGTGGGAGTTCGAGATGTTCTGTTCTTGACAGGCGCAGGCATTTCCGCACCGGAGCCAACAAGGTTTTTCCTCGGCAGGGACCTGCACAGGATCGTTCTTGAGAATTTCACGAACCTTACAGTGCCAGAAATCGACAACGTCCTGACGAAAGTCCCCTTTGAAAGGAGTTGTGAGTGTATCGACCAGGCCTTCAGGAGACACAAGCTCAGCGCATTTGTGGGAGTCTTTTGGAATCTGATGTCGGAGCTGTTCTTGTGGCGTCCCCAAAATCTTTGGAAGCAGCCCAACCAGTTGCACTCTTATTTTCGGGAACACATTCACCAGGGGGGATCACACATCACAGCTAACCTCGACCAATTTATCGAACTTGACGCGCTCTTCCATTTCGTCCGGACGACCAAAATCTTCGACGATGACACTCCTCTTAGAGATGAAGAGGGAATTCTGTATAAGTTCCATGGAGATTTCACAAAGGATGCCGAGGGCGAGCAAGGATTCGTTTTCAGTGCGATTGAGAACGGCTTTAGTAACACGGTTCAAGGGTGTTGGGATGCACTTCTTAACCGGACCAGAGTGGTTGTGGTCTGCGGCTATAGCGGGAGCGATATTTATGACGTAACTCCCTACTTTCGCTCAAAACCCAATGCTCACTTTAACTCTTGCATCATTTGGGTAAAGCATGGAGGTCCTCCGATGCGAAGGTTAACCGGGGCTGGGTCCCCCGACCCTGACATGATTCTTTCCAAGTTCAGAGAAAGGGCGGTCCTCGCCGGGAGAGCTGGTGACGTTCTCAATGAACTGCTGCCTGCCTTGCCACGGGTGACATACCCGCTGAAACACCGCCTTATCGCATTTCTGGTTCGCCTACATCTGATCGGTTCAGTGCGTGCCGGATACACACAAACGTTTAAAAACTCGGTCGAGTCATATCGGAGAGAATACGCCGACTTCGACGCCTTCAAACGCATGGCTGGGGCAGAAGTTTTGGCCGTGCTTGCAACGATTCCTTAGTCTTCTCACGATGGCCGCTCATCACCAAAAGGACCCCGCCCTCGCCGACCACCTCGCGTGGCTGGGCTACGTGCAGCCGGACGGGCTCGTGGTCTCCGCGCCGGCGTTGGTGGATGCTCAGGCCATTATTGATCGGGCGCAGCTGGGTGAACTTCAGCGCCGCTTCTCTGAGCACGTCACCAGCCTTCGGCTCACCGAGAGCGACACGGGGGAAACTGAGCCAGGCATCGAGAATATCCAGCGGTTGGTCACCGACTTTCTTGGTTGGCCCTACAACCTGCTCGTCGGCGTTGATCCCTCGTGCCCCTTGCCGGAATCGCTCTACGTTGCTCTGCCGGAATTTCAGGAGACGTTGCATCCCTCCTGGGCAGTCAAGAATCCGAAAGCAAAGGGAGACGATTCGCCATTGCTGTTGCTGGTCCAAACGCATCCAGTGACCGTGGACTTGGACAAACCGGTGGCGGCCTCGGATCGAAACTGGCACGCCTCGCCCGCGAAGAAATTCGAACGCCTTTTGCGGGAAACCGGTGTTTCCATTGGCCTGCTGACGAATGGAGTTCAGTTCCGGTTGGTCTATGCACCCCCTAAGGAAAACTCAGGCTCATTAAGCTTTCCCGTTAGTGCTATGGCTGAGGTTTCCGGCCGCCTTATCCTGGGTGCGTTTCAACTTCTCCTTGGCTCATGGACGCTTTTCACCGCTCCATCCGATGCACGATTGCCCGCACTGTTGCAGCGGAGTCGCGATTATCAGGCCAGCGTCTCTGAAGTTCTGGCGGAGCAAGTTCTGCACGCGCTGTATGAATTGCTGCGCGGCTTCGAGGCTGCCGACGAGCGGGTCGGCGGCAAACTCCTGCGAGGGCTGGCCGCTAGCAAACCATCTGACATTTACGGTGGCCTCGTTGCTGTCCTGCTTCGTTTCGTGTTCACTCTGTTCGCCGAGGATCGTGGCTTGTTGCCATCCAGCGGGCTCTACGTGCGCAATTACTCTGTGCACGGTCTTTTCGAGCGACTCCGTGCCGATGCCGAACGGTATCCAGATACCATGGACCATCGGTTCGGCGCATGGGCGCAACTGCTCGCGCTCTTCCGTGCCATACATGGTGGTTGCCGCCACTCTGAGCTGAAAATGCCTGCACGGCACGGACATCTTTTTGATCCTGACCGCTACCTATTCCTGGAAGGCCGGACATCATGTCGGGATCCGATCGACGCACTGCCCCTGGTCAGCGACGGCACGATTTACCGCATCCTGGAGAAGCTCTCACTCCTCGAAGGCGAGCGAGTCAGCTACCGCTCCCTGAGCGTGGAAGAAATCGGCTCCGTCTATCAAACGATCATGGGCTTCGCTGTTGAGACCGCCACCGGCACTGCCATTGCCTTGAAAGGCAAACGGAAGAACGGCGGCGTGCCAGCAGCGCCCGTCATCATGGTCGAGGAACTGCTGGGCGTTCCTGCCAAAGACCGGGCCAAGTGGCTCAAGGAAAAGGCCGACACCGAACTCACGGGCGAGGCGGAAAAGAATCTCAAGTCCGCGTCAGCCATTGACGACTTGCTGATTGCGCTGGAAAAGCGGATTGACCGCAACGCCACTCCCGGTCCGGTGGCAAAGGGCGGCCTCGTCCTCCAGCCCACTGATGAGCGGCGCCGGAGTGGCTCGCATTATACACCGAGGTCGTTTACGGATCCCATTGTTCGCAAGACTCTGGCCCCCATCCTGAAAGGCCTGGGCGCGAATCCTACACCGGAACAGATTCTGGCGCTTAAGATATGTGACCTGGCCGTAGGCTCGGCAGCCTTCCTGGTTGAAACGTGCCGCCAGTTGGCCGACGAACTCGTCAAAGCCTGGCGGATCCATGGTGCCAGACCGCAGGTCCCTCCCGACGAGACTGAGGAACTCCTCGCCATGCGAATCGTTGCGCAACGCTGCCTTTACGGCGTTGACCGCAACCCTATGGCCGTGGACCTTGCGAAACTCTCTCTATGGCTTGCCACTCTGGCCAAGGATCATCCATTTACCTTTCTCGACCACGCCATCCGTTGCGGAGATTCGCTTGTCGGCCTCACTCGAACTCAGATTGAAGATTTCACCTGGCGCGACACAAAGATCAGCGAACGTCATTTCTTCTCGGAGGAAGTTCGTAAACGCACTAGCGCTGCCCTGCGTGAACGGCAGAACCTCCTCGGTTTGGGAGACGACTACGGCACACCCCAGCTCAAGCGCGCGAAACTCGAAAAAGCCGACGAACTGCTCGAGACGGTGCGTTTCATCGGCGATGCGGCTGTAGCTGCATTCTTTGCGGGGGACAAAGACAAGGCCCGAGAAGCCAATCGCCTAGAACTGGCTGACAGAATTTCCGGTTACCTGAGCAAGGGCGATATCAAACAGCGACCCACAGAGCAGGTGGATGGTCTGCGCGGTGGGCACTTTTCTGTGAACCCGTTCCATTGGGAAGTCGAGTTCCCTGAAGTGTTCGAGCGGCACAATCCAGGTTTCGATGCTTTCGTCGGCAATCCGCCGTTCTTAGGAGGGAAGCACATCTCGACAAGCAATGGCAGAGAATACGTGGATTGGCTATTGATGGCCCATGATCAGACGAACGGTAACGCTGACGTTGTGGCTCACTTCTTCCGGCGCGCGTTCAGCTTGCTTCGCCTGCGAGGTTGTATGGGGCTCATAGCAACCAATACCATTGGCCAAGGAGACACTAGGAGCGCGGGGCTTTGCTGGATCTGCAAGCACGGCGGCACTATAAACGCAGCGCAACGGCGCTTCATGTGGCCCGGCCAAGCAGCTGTGGTTGTTAGTGTGGTATGGATTGCAAAGGATACCGTGTCTGGACCTTTCGACCTTGATGGCCGCAGCGTTCCCGTCATCACCGCCTATCTGTTTCATGCTGGAGGTCACGAAAGTCCCGCGTGCCTTGCGAGTAATTCCGGGAGGTGTTTCATCGGCAGCTACGTGCTCGGCATGGGATTCACGTTTGATGATTCAGATTCTAATGGATCGGCGAACTCTCTGGCTGACATGCAGGCTGTAACGGCACACGACTCCCGCAATTCTCAACGAATTTTCCCATACATCGGAGGCGAGGAGGTAAACGACAGCCCGACGCATACACCCCAGCGTTTTGTTATCGACTTCGGCGAGATGACTGAACAGGAGGCAAGGCGATGGCCGGAGTTGATGGAGATTCTTGAACGCAAGGTCCGTCCAGAACGAAAGGGCAAGCCCGGAAGCTACAGCAAGCAATGGTGGTTATTCGGAAGGCGAAATATCGAGGGACGCCGGGCTCTTTCCTTGCTACGCAGAGCCATTGTCCGCTCCCGAATAGGTAACGCATTCGCGTTCACCTTCCTGCCCAGTAATGTCGTAATGAATGAAAAGACCGTTGTCTTTGCTTTCGACAACCACGCAGCTTTTGGGGTCCTGCAGAGCCGACTGCATGAGATCTGGGCGGTTTGCTTCAGTTCCACCTTGAAGGACGATCTCCAATACACCCCGACTGACTGCTTCTCGACCTTTCCTTTTCCAGGGGCTTGGGAGGCCAACGCTGGGTTAGAGGCGGCAGGACGGGAGTATTTCGAGTTCCGCGCCGCGCTGATGGTGCGGAACAACGAAGGCCTTACTAAGACCTACAACCGCTTCCACGATCCTGAGGAGCGTTCGCCGGACATTCTGAAACTGCGCGAACTCCACGCCGAAATGGATGCCGCCGTCCTCACCGCCTACGGCTGGGCCGACCTCATCCCCAAATGCACCTGCGAATTTCTGCTCGATTACGAGGACGAGGATGATGGTCAGGACGAAGGCAAAGCCCGGAAGCGAAAGAAGCCCTGGCGCTACCGCTGGCCGGACGAAGTCCGCGACGAAGTCCTCGCCCGCCTTCTTAAACTTAATGCTGAGCGCGCTGAGCAGGAGAGGATCGCTGGACAGGCGGATGAAGCCAATGCACCGGTCAGGAAAAGGAAAACGGGAGGAAAGAAGTCTGCTCCCATGCCCGGTCAGGCAGACCTGATCCCACCACCGCAAACTGAACTGTTCTAATCACCATGTCTCGCATCAAGAATCTCTACACCTATCTCATCACCAACCGTCGCGGTGCAGTGGATGAGTGGCTCGAAGCTTATCAAGCCATTACTGCCGACATCGTGGCTGTGAGGGCCGAGTTGGAGCATGGCAGAACCACGCAGGATCCGGCTCTTTTTCAGCAAACCAGGTTCAGAGGCAACGCAGATCCGTGGCGGGATTTCACGAAGTGTCTTCTTTTCGATAAGAGCAACGGGGTCTCCTCTCGGGGGCAGTCCGTCCTCAGCGAAGAGAATTTAGGGCGATTTCAGCAGGACGAAGCGTTTTGCTCGGCCTTGATAAGCCTGATCAGAACGCCCAGCAAACCCAACTTTCAGGCCTTCAGCGCAGCGTGGGAGACCGCCCTCAACACTCACGATCCCGAAGCGAATCGAACACCGTTGTTGGTGAACCGCACATTGGCCGCCTGCACGCTCGACGTCACGAGCACAGTGAATGAGTCCTACTTTAATGTTCTTTACGAATGGATGGTTGATGAAGGCATTCTGAACCGACATGCAGACCCTCGGGCCGACTGGTATGATAAAAACCTTCAGGTAATGGCATTTCTTCGAAATTCCTTTGCTGAGGAGCTTCGGACAGGTGAGGTCAGCGACCATCTTCTGAGCATTTTCATCTGGGAGCTCTACGATAATATCTACAATCCTTTCACCCTCAAAAAGCAGGTTGTAAAATATGGAGCCCCGGGCACAGGAAAGACCTACGTGGCCATCCGCGATACTCGCTTGCTGTTTGATATTTGGCGGGACGCCTACGGTCAAACGACGTCCTACACCCACGAAGGCCATTGTGAGGTAGTCCAATTTCATCCTTCGTTCGGCTATGAGGACTTCATGGAAGGCCTGCGCCCGGTGCTGGATGGTGAAAAAAAAGCGCAGCTCACACTTCAAAACGGGGTTTTCAAGAAGTTTTGTATCCGTGCAGGCCGATGGGAGAAGGAGGTCTTTTCGATCCCTGGCGAGGGGCCGGCTTTAGCGAAGAATTGGCAAATGCTCAGAATCCGAACGCTCCGCACGCACCGAAACCACCTCACGGGAGATCATTGGGAGTATATCTTTGACCGGCATTCTGATGATAAGAAAGTTGCCGACGCGGTGCCTCCATTCTTTTTTATCATCGACGAGATAAATCGAGCCGAGCTCTCTCGGGTTTTAGGCGAACTCATGTTATGTCTGGAATATCGTGGCGTCCGAGGTGCGATTTCTACCCAATATTCTGCTCTTAATACGGAGGAAACAGGCATGCTCAAGATGGGTGACGGATACAGGTTTTTTATTCCGCACAACGTCTATGTGGTCGGCACGATGAACACCATTGACCGGAGCGTGGAAAGCTTCGATCTCGCTCTGCGTCGTAGATTTCGGTGGGAACGCATGCAGCCTGATTTGGGTGCTTTACGGCATCATCTAAAAGAACACGACACGCGGGCCGGTAACAGTGCACATCCTTGGGTGGGGCTCGCGGATGATTTGGAGGCTCTCAACAGAAGTATCCGCGACACGGACATTTTGGGCGGCGAATACGAGGTTGGCCATGCTTACCTGATGAACCTGCCATACCAAGAGGCACTCACGCGCACTGATGCAAGGGAGAAGGTCTGGAATGACGGCATCAGACCGCTACTGGAAGAGTATCTCCGCGGCTCAGGCCGAAAGGACGAGCTCATCCCTGAGTTTCAGAAGGCATTCGGAGTTCATGATTAAACCTCTCAGTGAAGTCTTCAGCGACGGCACCTTGGTGGATAACACGCTCCATGAGGTGCATGGAGGTATTCTTACACCCTCCGGAGGAAGAGAAGCGGTAACCATTCAGGAAGGCAACTGTGAGAAGAAAACCCACCGAGCATGGCGTTTTTTGCTGAAAACGTCGGCAGCATTGAACGAAAGCTTGCGGCCAGGTGGGGAATCGAGGGTTGTCCTGCTTACCGGCAAGGATAGCGAGTATGAACACAATACGCGAGATGAGTTTATTTGCATTCAGGAACCAGGAAATCCCGAGTGCTTTTCATTCTCAACCGGCAACCTGATCGGTTCCATCACTGATGAGGTAGATGGCTACGGCTTCACGCTCCAGATCTCCTCACGCTTCGGCAACGAATTCCTCAAATACATCATCGCGGATGCTGATGGATTCCTCGAGTTGCCCGAAGCTGGGGGCATCCAGGACGGTAGCTACGACTGGCTGCTAATCTATCTCTGGTTGGTGAAGCTTAAGAAGGCTTTTCGTCTTGGATTGCCCAAAGCCTACGAGACTCGGGTTGAACGCCTGGCTCAACCACGCGGACGGCTGGCTCCAGTGGACTATTTCCTAAACCAAGAGCGTGCCCGTTACCTTTGCACTTACCGTGAGCACAGCTACGACAACGAAACCACCCGACTGATCGCTCGCACATTGCAGCACCTCGATTCTCACGCCCTGCTGCGGGAGACGCACAGGCTCAACCAGACTTTTCAGATTGCGACTCATGGGCGGCACGCGGAAATCGAGGACCTCCTGGCCACGAAGCCCGTTAGCAATCCGTATTACATCGACTACAACCCTGTAATTACGCTTTCGAAGCGCATTTTGCATAAGGATTTGCTTGAGGTCGGTGACCGATCACCGACCAGCGCCTTCTTGTTCGATGTCTCGATGCTGTTCGAGTATTTCGTGCGAAAGCTGCTCAAGCGACCTGGTGTGGTTCTGCACAGCAAGAACGAACGCCGATGGAGCATCCCCTCCGGTCTTCTGAATGACCGCAGAAGCCTACTACCAGATCTGGTATTTGATTTGAACGGAGCAACCTATGTTTTCGATGTAAAATACAAATCCTTCGATTTTCATTACGGAGTCAGCCGTGAGGACCTCTTTCAATTACATACGTATCTTGGTCAAATCTCGAACGAACACGACATCGCGGGTGGAGGGTTCATTTACCCTATCCGCGAGTCACGATGGAATGCCTATCAACTTGGCACAAAGCAGGGCATCATTTCTGACACCATCAAACAGGGCAGGAAAACGATTCCGTTCCATGTAGCATTCCTCAAAGTGCCCGAGCAGTCGGGAACGCCAAGCGCCGACTGGCCCAAGGCCTTTCGGAAAGCCTTCAAGGTGTATACGGAGGAGTTTGTTTCGACGCTGCTTCATCGGCTGAACAACAGCTCCAAACAATTGCGGATGCCCCCGCTCTCGAGCAATACGAACTAATTTCAGAGCCACATGAACTCTCCCGAAGCACGCGCCAAACTCGTAGAAGCCTTGAGGCTGGACCTTGTTGGGCCCTGGCCCGGTCATGAGTTTTCGAGCGAACTGCTCCCTGAAAACCCGACCAGGTGGTATCTCACGGGATACCTGGTGCCGGAATCTGCACCTGTTGAGCATCGCAGTGATGCCGAAGCGAAGGACGAGATTGACGCCGGCGGGGAAGGAGGCGGAATGGATGACGGCGGAACTCCCGATAAGGCTGCTCCGCCAAGCTTACTGCCGAGTTCCATGGGATTGAGCGTGTTAGTGCCTTCCGGAGTCACAAAGCTTCACGCTGAAGTCTCTTGGGGAGATTACCACTGGGAGGACCCAACCAAGGAAGAAGAGCCTGCCGATGAAGGCTTGGGTTTGAAGGAGGAGATTAAGCCCGATTCCTACGAAATTCCTGAATCTTCGGCCGCCGCTTTGCAGGAAGAACCATCAAAGGATGCTAAGGCAGCACCGCCCCCCAAAGGCTACCGCCGCTCTGCAAGGTCCGAACCGGTCGAGGTTTCGCTGCCCGAAGCCAATGGGAAGCCGGCTGTGTTCCCCGTGCCGAACAGTCGCGGGCTTCGCCTCGTGGCAACCGCTCGCCCGATCTCCCAGGATTCCCACAGCCGTCTGCCGAAAGACACGCGTGCGGTGTGCGTGTTTGTGGTGAACGGACGCCCTCCCGCCGACCATGCTTACCAGGCAAATGCTTTCCAGGCCCAACTCCGGATAAAATGCGAGGCGGGCTTTGTCCCGCGTCCGGATCTCCGGGGCGGAGATGACGGCATGCGTGCCCACGATTGGGATGAACAGGTGGCGGACCTTCAATACCGACGAGCCTTCGATTTTGTTTCGGGCATCGGTTGCGCCGCTGAGCCAGTGGATAGGGTTCAAGGTGGCCAATGCCATACCGTCCAAACCTGCTGGATACCTTCATCAGAAGTTGAATTCGTCGGCCATTTGGATGCGGCTGCGTTGCCGGGTGTGGAACTCGGGATGGAAGCACTCGCCAGTCTCGGCGGTGTCGAGGAAGCCCGCGCAAAGCTCGGGAAGCTGGTTGAACATTATCGGGGGTGGATCGACCTGCAGGCCAGTGAGGTAGCTGCCGAAACTAGTCTGGAGTCCAACCGTCAAAAGTCGGCTAAGGAACTGGTCCGGCGTGCTCGCCTTGCAGCCGACCGCATGGCGGCCGGAATTGAACTGCTGGCCCACGATGACGTCCGGGAGGCGTTTTGCACAGCGAACCGAACGATGGCCAGGCAGGCCCGCCAGCGTGAAGCACAAAAAGCAAACACGACTCCAGAACTCGTTTCCACACCCACTTGGCGGGCGTTTCAGCTCGGTTTCATTCTGCTTAACCTACGTGGGCTACATGATCCTCTGCACGCGGACCGGCAGTTGGTCGACCTGCTCTTCTTCCCCACGGGTGGTGGCAAGACTGAAGCCTACCTGGGCCTTGCTGCTTTTTCCTTGGTCATACGCAGGCTCCGCAATCCCGGCCGCCGCGGTGCGGGTGTGAATGTGCTGATGCGCTATACGCTACGGCTGCTGACCCTCGATCAGCTTAGTCGTGCATCGGCCCTGATCTGCGCGCTCGAATTGGAAAGGCAGGAACGGACGGCCAGGGGAGATGCGCGCCTTGGGGACTGGCCGTTCGAGATTGGTCTATGGGTCGGCTCGGCCGCCACCCCGAATCGCATGGGCGGTCCCGGCTACAAAGGACCGAGTCCCGAGACCACCGCCTACCGCCGATGTCGAGCGTTCCGCAGCAATTCGAAGGCAAACCCGTCTCCAATCCCGCTCGAAAACTGCCCCTGGTGCGGAAAGAAGTTCGACACGCAATCTTTCCGTCTGATTCCGTCCGAGCAGAACCCTCAGGACTTACGCATTACTTGCGTCAATCCATCCTGCGTTTTTACCGGGGATCATCCGCTCCCGATTGTGGCCGTGGACGAGCCGATTTACCGTCGGTTGCCAGGGTTCTTGATTGCCACAGTGGACAAGTTTGCCGCCCTGCCATGGATTGGACCCTCAGGAAAGCTCTTCGGGCATGTTGAGCGCGTCGATAATGATGGTTTCTATAACGCTGCTGAGCCGGGCCGTGGGCAGGCGCTGGGTGGACCACTGCTTCCCCCGGAACTCATTATTCAGGACGAATTGCATCTTATTTCTGGTCCGCTTGGGACCATTGCGGGAGTTTACGAAACAGCCATAGGGCATCTGGCTGAGCGCGATCTTGGAGAAGGCCGGCGGCTGCGGCCCAAAATCATCGCCAGCACTGCTACCGTCAGGCAGGCAGAAACCCAGATCAGGGGACTTTTCGCCCGGCCGCATTCAATGGTGTTTCCCCCTGCAGGACCGAACCGCCGCGATTCGTTTTTCTCCAAAACTCAGACGGCGGACCAAACGCCGGCACGGCTTTATCTCGGAGTCGGAGCACAGGGACGCAGTCTTAAGGTCGTGCTCCTTCGGACCGCTCTGGCACTCCTGTCTGCCGGGCAAACCCTCTACAAGCAAGCCGGCGGCAAATCCCACAGTAACCCGGTGGACCCTTACATGACCTTGCTCGGCTACTTCAATAGCCTGCGCGAGCTTGGGGGATCACGGCGCATTGTAGAGGACGAAGTCACAAGCCAATTGCGGCGCTATAAATCGCGCAAGCGCCGCGATCCGGTGGATGGCCTCTTCTCGAAGCGTGAAATTGGAGAGCCGCTGGAACTCACCTCTCGTGTTTCAACAAATCAGGTTTCTGAAGCCAAACGCCGATTGGCTCAAACCTTTGCTGAGGATGACCACGTGGACATCGCTTTGGCCACCAACATGATTTCCGTCGGGTTGGATATCACGCGCCTGGGGCTGATGGTCGTTCTTGGCCAGCCCAAAATGTGTGCGGAATACATTCAAGCTACCAGTCGTGTCGGACGCGATCCCGCTCGTCCTGGGCTGGTGGTGACACTGCTTAACGTGCACAAACCACGCGATCGCTCGCATTACGAGCATTTCGGTTTTTATCACGAAACGTTTTACCGGACGGTTGAGGCGACTAGCGTGACTCCTTTCTCGCCCAGGGCGCTTGATCGTGCCTTGGCCGCCGCCCTCGTTGCCTTCGCGCGTCATCACGCTGCCGACTTCGGGTCAGCCATCGGCGCAACTAACATTCTCACAAACCGGCCTGCTTTGGATGCTGTTGCCGAGGCTTTTGCTGAACGAGCGGTGTCACACCGCTTTCTGACTCCTCAGGAGCAAGTGGCATTACGTGGCAGGGTGCGGGACCGCTGCATCGATCTGCTCGACACCTGGTATAAGCTGGCGGATATCGAACGCCTCAAGGGGGCGCAGATGCAATACGGCACGGAATTGCCGAACCAGCCTGCGTTGTTGCACGGCTTTCTTGACGAAGCTCTGGCGGCTCTACCGGATGATTACTGGAAGTTCCGGGCCAACCGTTCCATGCGGGATGTTGAGCCAAGCGTGCATCTGTTTCCCCAAATCCTCAAAGGCTGACCTACCATGCGCAAAAGTGAGATTAGATCCAGCCAGCTCCTGACGACCTTTGGGCCGGGAGCGATGATGGATTTGCCTGAAGGTTCGGTGATCATCGGGGGCTTGGACAATTGGCGCTTCTCACCGGGGGCTCAACCGCTGGTGCAAGAGGCACGGCTTGTGGCCAAATTGCGGGCACGGATGGAGAAACCAACCCTGGTTTTGAAATCGCCACCACCTTCAACGGATGATCCCACAGCAGGGAAACCTGGTGTCGTCGTGTGGAAGTTCCCGCGGTGGTTTCTCGTGCAGAACTCTGAACCGCTGGTCGGCCGGAATGGAAACCGACGTCGGCTTGTGCCCGAATCGCAACTGGTAAATGGCAGATACCGCGAGGGGGCCGATAATTACGACGTTGTTCCGGTCCGTTTTGTCCGTGCATGTGAGCATGGCCACGTGGATGATATTGACTGGCCTGCCTTCATCCACGGTTTCGCGGGCGGGTGCGGTGGTAGCCTGAACTTGGAAGAACGGAGCACCACGGGAGCATTGGTGGATGTGTGGGCAACCTGCTCTTGTGGGGAAAAACGCTCGCTCGCTCAGGCCGCGGTCAAGGGCAGCAAGGCGCTCGGCCGTTGCAACGGAGCACGCCCGTGGCTCGGCTCCTACAGCCACGAAACCTGTGACCAACTCAGCCGCCTTCTGATTCGCAGCGCCAGCAACGCCTATTTCTCCCAAACGCTCTCGGTTATCTCCATTCCAGACCGGAAGGCGCCACTCGATGAGGTGGTAAAGTCGCTATGGGATGATGGTTTGAGCGTGGTGGCGACAAATGCCGCGGTGTTGCCAGTGATGCGACAGATTCCGAAAATTGCGACCCGCCTGGCCGGCATTTCGGATGCCGACATTCTGGCCAGCGTGGTCCGAGTTGCGGCGGGTGTAGCACAGTTTGCCGACCGGCCCGTTAAAGAGGTCGAGTTTGAGGCTTTTGCAGAGGCCGCGGAGGAACTTGGAAGCGATCAGCCGGATGGTGATTTCTTCGCCCGGGCTTTGCCGAAAACCGTGTGGGATGCCCAGTGGATGGCTCCAATAAAACAGGTGGTGCTGGTTCATCGGCTCCGCGAAGTGGTTGCGCAGGTCGGATTCACTCGATTCGAATCGCTTAGCGCGGACATCAACGGTGAGCTTCCCGATGAATTGAGCCTCAACATCAAAGCGGCACCATTGGCCAGGGATGCTGATTGGTTACCAGCGGTCGAAAACCGAGGCGAGGGTGTGTTCCTCTTGTTCGATGCGTCTAAAATTCCCGGCTGGCTACAAAAGCCCGTGGTTCAGACTCGCTCGAAAATGTTGCTGAACGGATTTTCTGCTTGGGAAGCCGCACATCTAAACAGTTCACGCGAATTTCCGGGTGTCCCTTATTACTTGCTGCACACCTTCTCGCACCTCCTGATGACGGCCATTTCGCTGGATTGCGGCTACCCGGCCTCTTCTTTGCGAGAACGTATTTACGCTTTGCCAGCCGAGGGAGTATTGCCCGATAGGTATGGAATTCTGATATTCACTGGGTCCTCAGATGCCGAAGGCACGCTGGGTGGTTTGGTGGAAGCCGCGCGCCGGATTAAGGACTTTACTCGCAAAGCATTGGAGCTGGCATCGCTCTGCTCCAACGACCCGATCTGCGCACACCATCAACCTGGTGAGCATGATCACGCGCCTTTACTTGGGGCCGCGTGCCATGGCTGCTTGCTCGTGCCCGAAACTTCGTGCGAGCAGCGAAACGAATTTCTCGACCGCGGCCTGGCTGTCTGCACGGTTGAAGGCTGTGGGGCTGAGTTCTTCAACATGCCATGAACAGCGCGGACACCATCCTGTCCTCACTTTCGGATGCCGCGCTTACCGGGTTGGCAACAGCGGTTGAGGCGGGATGGCTGAGCGGCAGTTCACCAGATTCAGCTTTCGCCTCTATTGCCGGCGAAAATGGCGCCGCTATCGCAGCGTGGGTGACCAGCCTGGAGAACGAGGCTTTCGCCCCAGCTCAAATCGCCCGGCTGCTCCATTCCATCGTAGCCAGTCGCCATCGGGACCGGGTTCTGGTTCCGGATTTGGTGGTTTCCGGTCCAGATGTGCCGGGCGTTCCAACCGCAGACACCTACGCCGTGGTTCAATCGATGTTCCAGGAAGCGCAGAACGAAATCGTTTTGGCAGGGTATGCTTTCCACAACGGGAAACTCCTTTTTGAACGTTTGGCGGAGCAGAAGCGGTTGCGGCCACAATTACGAATCATTTTCCATGTGGATGTCCCTCGAAAAGGCGGAGATACGAGTTCCCCAGAAGCCATCATCCTGCGGTATGCCGACGAGTTTCGCACTCGCCATTGGCCTTGGCAGCCATTTCCCGAAGTCTATTTCGATCCGAGGGCTCTCGAGGCTGACTCACACTCCCGTGCCAGCCTCCACGCCAAGGTGGTCGTCGTGGATCGCTCAACGTTATTTCTGAGTTCAGCGAACTTCACGGAGGCTGCACACCAACGAAACATCGAAATGGGCCTTCTCTCTCGCGCGGTTTACTTGGCCGAACAGGTGGCCTCTTATTTTGAAGGTCTCCGCCAGTCCGGCCACCTGAGGCGCCTTCCAGATTCGGGACACAGTTGAAGCGAACCCTTAAGTCGTACGCCCCCCTCTCCTTTTCGATAAACCACACAACAATCAGGTGCCATCCAAAATGAAAGTGACCAAGAGTCCTCGAAAGGCACGGGAAGAAACATTATCCCCCAGAGACTATCGAACGATTTTGACTCCAGAACAAAGAGCCTGTCCGTTACAACTCTCAATTGATCCAGGATTTATCCATCATCGAAAAATAGAGGCCATTGTCCAGAAGCCAGGGATGGATATAATCGATAACGCGATTTCCAAGCTTCCGCATGATTTGCCCGAATGGGTGAAAGCGATGAGGATTGACCACATTTATAAGGACGTCTTGTTGGACTTTTGTAAGGCAATCGGAGTAAAAACTTTGCAAGAGGTGTATCTTAAACAGCGTGGTCATTTATTCTGTTCGGTTGAAAAGTTTGGCGCCGCTCCAGATATCTACCAAGCAACACGTACGAAAAATCGTTGGATATCTCCATTCCCCATCGCGCAAAGGGTTGAGATTCATTACACAACAAAACTCGTTACTTCTGCTACGGAAAAAATGCGACTGCATCGTGGGGGACATCTTCATGCGATCGTGGCACAACTGGATCACGTTGCCGCCGCCACCACCGTCTTTGAGCCGCTTCTCATCGGAGGGCCATGGCTTGTACCTGGAGATGTAAAACCTAGTTTCGACATCATGTGGCACGGCTATGACTTCTTTGAGAATTATGTCGAGGATTTTGATGAGTTTAAAAATTGTCGACAGTTCGAAACTCCAAAGGATTCGTCGGTAATGAAGCAGATCTCAGAGCAGGCATTCAAAATCAGCATTGCCAAAATTTTAGGGGATTCCACAGAACCAGATTGGGGTGGGGAAACATCCGATTTTTATTCCTCACATCTTCACCTGAATGGCCGAAGGGTAAAGGCGGCCTTCCTTTTCAAGGGTCCAAGTCGATACTCGCCAATGAAACTCACTCATCTCGGCAAGAATAATGATCAGATTTTACGTCTCGCGGAGGAGCCGGCAGATATACTCTTCGTGCAACATTGTCACGATATCTCTCCCGTAGTTAGAAAAACGCTTAGGGCATTTGCGGTGCAGCCAGGAAACCCGCGCCGATATTGTCTCATCGACGGTCGAGATTCTCTTAAGCTGCTGAAAGCGTATGATCTCCTAAACCAAGCCATCGAATACACAGACAGGCGTACGCAAAAGCGGAAGAGAAATTGACGGACGACTCGAAGCCATGTCGCGGCGCAGCGTTACTGTCTCAAGGCGGACTTGCGATATAACACAAAGACGTTTTCCCATTTTCCCTTCCGAGTTTGCCGACAAACAAGTCAAATTCAAATATGACATTTTTGACTTGGACGTGGGCGAGCCGTGTCAGGACTGCTTTTGGGATAAACCGACATATGCTTAACCAGCTCTTATTTCTCCGGCAGCGGCAAAATACCAAAAACCAATCCTTCCGGGCTGTAGTTCAATGTCCCCTCCAGCCGGAAGTGAAAATATCCTCCGATTTGAATCGCCGACTGCTCAATGGACGAGGGCAGATTAAGTTCGTTAAAACGCCCAACGCTGAAGGTGCATTCGACTGTTTTTTGAAGTGAGCCGACCTCAGCTTTGTATCGCATGATCTCGTCGAATTCCTGAGCAGACGCGAGTAATAGTAATTCCTCTCGAATGCCCAGAAACAGCAACTCTTTCGCTGAGACCTGTAAAACCACACCGCCCGCAGGACCATCTGTGACTCGCGACTTGGACATCATGAACGTGGAGTGCCTACGAGTAATAAAGTTGAAAGACTCAAATCCGAATAATCGGCCATTTCCTCGGCGTAAAGGCTCGCCATTGAGCTCGAATGGATTTTCCATAACCTCCATGTCTGCGACTCGTGTAGCCAGGGCGGCAGCCACAGAAGATCTGGGACTGATGAAGGAAATCCAGTCGCGCAAATGCCTCACGCGGTTGAGCAGCCGGAACCGTCTCGGATCCTCATCCACTTGATCAGGTGGTGGATCAGTAAGTAGGCAGCGCACGTTTCCAGCCTTTCTTCCGTCGACCACTGTGATTGTGCCGTAGCGGAGACTCGATGGATGCGGGTCCTTCCCTTGCTTCGCCAACGCGATCAATTTTGCTTTCTTTTCGTCGATCTTTCGTTTCTGAGCGGCAACGACAGAAGACAGCTGCCGATTGTCTTCCACCGAGCTGCCCTTGGTCTCTACCTGCACGAATGATTCGCCGTCACTTGCGATTTGGAAATCAAATGAAGGAGGGGCACCGCGGCCTCGGCTTTCGGGGATCGGAAGCCAGTCGGCTTCCGTCAAGTTGTGGACGCGGTTCATCACGGCCAAGCCAATTGCCTCTCCGACGTGCTCCGACACCTCAGTGAGTTGCCGCACGGCTCCCTCAGGCCTGCGCAGCGTGTCCCCTTGGCAATCGATGCACTCGCCTATTGCGCTCAGCCAGAGGTGGAGTTTTTCGCCAACACTGCGGTAATCTTGATAACCGGGCTGCCCAAGTTTAATTCGATGAAAAAGATAGTAAGAGAGAAACTCAGCTTTCGGAATCTCGGCAGGCTTTGCTACAAGCGCCTCTAAGACCGGAGCTGTGTGATATCTGAGAAGCTTCATCTTCTCCATAGCGTCGTAAAACTGCACGTCTACGAGAATAGTTGCTTGTGCCAAGGCTGCGATCGTCATTGCGGTTGTTGGTGCGGGGTCCTTTGGAAGGTTCCTTGCTTTGGGGGGAAATAGTCAATGATCAAGGTGCCTGTGGAAATACAAGCAAGACCAAGCAGGAAGGATTCTGTTTACGCGCCGCAGTATTGGAAATTTGGTGTGGGCAGCTTCAGTATTGAGATGAGGGTTCGATTCCCTTCACCCGCTCCAAGCTTCTGGCTCAGAGACTTACGCGAAAATTTCTCAAAAAGTAACAACAAAAGTAACAACAGTCGTGCTTTCCTGAGGGGTAGTCAGGGAGCTGATCTCTCGGAAAAGTGGTTACGCGGCGGCGATAAGCCTATCAAGACCCGGAGTTGCATTCCCTAATCTCTCCCGGACGAGAGGGACAACCTTCGTGCGGTCTTCTTAGGCGGTCATGGCGGACCGCCAGCAGAATCGCCGAACTATTCCACTGGGAGCAATTCAGCCAAAATTCCCGGGGCGTATGCAAAAGCGCCTCCTGTTCATCCCCTTGACGCCTTAGCACCCCAGCGCCTCTGGGTTGATTCCGTTGTTTTTTCCCGGTCTGGCCTCGTCCTCGTCACTACCGTGCGACCAGGGCAGAGTCCTTAAAAACCCTTCCATGATTGAACGATGCCCCTCTCTTTCGGTCAGACATTAAGAACTTAAACGGTCAATGCGTTCAATAAGAATGGCTGCAGCAGCCGGGGTATGCTGCGCCGCCGTGGCTACCTTCCTAGTGCTTGAGCAGCACCAATCTCTCACGGCTCTTCGCTCAGAGGTTGCTAACCAGAAGGCCCAAAATATGCGGCTAGCAGCGCAAGCCCTCTTTTTCTCAAATAGCCTGAACCGAATGTCCGTTCCTGTCCATTTGGAGGAACCACCCCCAGGCCTACTTAAACTGAGAGGAGAGATTGCCGTTCTTCGCCGACAGCTGTCAGAAGTCCAACAGAGTGCTCGCGAAACAAATCTGGGTTCCGCCGAAGTTTTTTCCCCAATGTATGCTCAGCATTTGCGCACTCGAGGGGAAACGGCGTGCCTGCGCCTCAAAGCGTTGTGCGATCAACTTCGGGATAAACAGGCCAGCGCCGATACGGACGGCTTTGTGCAGCAGATTTCGGCCATACTCCCCCATGATAGCATACTCATCAGCCTTCAAGAGAAACGAGCGCAAGCGCTTCAGGCCCTCACAGACCCAGGCCTCGAACCTGACCAACGTGAAGCTTTGAACCAATCGGTTAGCGAAATAAGCAAAAAAATCAGTGACCGGGCAAATGGGATGCTGCAGGGCTTAGATACTGAACAAGCTGCTTTGAAGGAGCTTTTTGATCGTCTGGATAACACGTCCGGAGATGAGCGGATGCGTCTCGTCGTGAGAATTTTGGATTTCGTATCGGCCATTGAAGAGTAAGACCGAGAAAGGGGTCGCCCATTAAGGCAGATGTCAAGCAGGTAAAAAAGCTTCCGTTCCCAAGTCTTTCTCTTTGGGCTGACGCTGCCGAGTTGCGCTTTACAGGCTGCTACTCGAACCTGTGATTTCGTCTTTGATTCCGGACCTTTTCCCCACTGTCCCAACCTTTTCTTCCTCGAAAGTGTCATCGGATTCCTTTCGTGCTTAACGTGGCATTAAGGCACAGGCTTTGAAAACTGGGCCACGACGGAGCCGGAGAGCAGCGGATCTCTCACAGTGCCTAACCGAATTGAGCGCATTGAGGCTTCCATGCTCGCCCTCCTGGAAAACTGGCGGCTCAAACCCGCGGTGCAGGCTCTCATGGCCTTCCGTGGTTTCCAATTGGTCGCTTCCATGATCACCGTCAGTGAGTTGGGCGATATCCACCGCTTCGAGCACCCTCGCCAACTCATGACCTATCTGGGCCTGGTTCCCACCGAGTCCTCCAGCGGGCCGCACCAACGCCTGGGCAGCATCTCCCGTTGCGGCAACTCCCATCAACGCTGGCTTCTGACCGAATGTGCCGAGCACTACGCTATCTCTCCCAAAATCAGCAAGGAACTCTCCCGTCGCCAGGAGGGACAGTCCGAGGCTACCAAAGCCTTGAGTTGGAAGGCTCAGAATCGTTTGCACTCCCGCTTTATGAAACTCCTGAGCCGACGGCTCCAACGCAACAAAGCCAAGGTCGCCGTCGCCCGGGAACTTTGCGGTTTTGTGTGGGCCCTGCTGCGTTCACAGGATTGCTACAAGTCTACCTCCACCAGCACCCCCGGTTAAACCCCGGCCTCATACCGGATTGAAAGAAAGAAAGAAAGAAAAGACAAAGACCGCTTTTAATAAAAAAGCATTGAGAGCTGACACGTGGTGAAGCGACGGGTGCGGTGGCCAACCCTCGAGATCGTTATGGGACGGCTCTTCGGAGTCGACTCCCGCGCCTAGAATGAGGACAGGGCCGCGGTGAATTAAAAAGATGCGAACCGGTCCGAAGGGAAACCTTCGGACAACTCGCGAATATCAGCATATCAACCGCCGGGTAACTCAAAACACCCTCCACCCTCGCTTCACCTCCTGCCGGCTTTCAATGATGATAATCGATGAAAAAATCGAACCAGAATTCTTTCGCCCCTTGACAATATCTCAGCCATATCAACGGTCGTGGTGAGCGGTGCCGGACCAATGAGGCCACAATGCAAACACCAGCGCAAATCCGGCATCCGCTCCGGCACGATGGTTAGCCTGGTTCAATTGGAGTTCAAACTTTTCTCTAGGACAACAATTTGCTGACGCTTTGCCACAACTGCCGGGTGCTGGTCCGTGTATTTTCTCACAAGGTCGTTGAGCTCTTCGAGAGCCTTCTGCAACTCGCGGGCCTTCTGGAGTTGCAGCGATGGTTCTGAACTCCCCTGCAGCGCAGCAGCTCTCTCCAACCCGGCAATTTGCTCGTGCTTTGCAACAAGCAACGGGTGCTGGTTGGTATACTTCGTCAAAAGCTCGTCGAGTTCTTCGCGGGCTTTCAGGAGCCGATACAGCGCAACAAGTTTTTCCAGGTTTGCAATTTGCTCCCGCTTCATTAGAACCCGCGGGTGCTCGTCCGTGTATTTTGTCAATAGCTCTTTGAGCTCTTCCCGAGGTTTGTTCAACTCATCCGGAGCGCTTCGGGGCGCTTGGGACGCCAAACCGGCGCCACTTAGCAGCACTGCCAAGCAGACAGTCCACAGAATTTTCATAAGACCTTATGTGTTTCTGGTTCCTCAGTTGCGTGCAATTTATACCACTGGAAGATCGGCGCAATGGGATTTTTGGCTATGAGGTCTTTCCAAATCGTCATGCCACCCTTGCAGGTGGCTGCTGAAGCAGCCCGGCTAAAGACATTAACTGGGAATGCCGCAGAGATCGCCGTTGCAAGAGTGTTCGAATCAGGCGAAACAGTTCCGTCGAAGTCGTAGAGAGTAACAGTTGAAATCTCGGAAACGATTTCGGCAAGCCGGCGTTGTGAGGCACCAACCCGCTGCTTCTGAATACCGAGGAAACCACCCATCGCAATGATCGCCGAGAGGATAATCAGAGATAACTTGGCGGTTCGGTTCACGGTACTGCGAGCAACGCCCAACGCGTCGGGTCAACGACCCCGCGACAATGGATTCCCGACTACAACTGTTGCGCCATCGCGGGGTTCGTTGCAGTCCGATTGTTATATGCCGGGTAGTTCATGCGGCCGTCCGTTGTGCATTCTCTGGGCGGCTGTCGAGCGCATCGCGTGCTTTACCGCCAAGCCATAAGTCCATGTTCAGGCGTAGGAACACATAGATGCCCGTCCTCTCAAAAACCTCCTTTTCTTCCTCATACCAAGCGCGGCAGGTCCGAAACATCTTTTCGATTTCCTCTGCTGTGGCCAATTGATCTATCCGAAGCCCCGCCTTCTCTCGGTATTCTGAGTCGAGGTGGTCAAGAATCGACCTGGTGAGTCGATTAAAATCATACTCGTTGGTTTGCCAGCCCAGAGCATTCCTCGATTTCGCCTCCTCGTCAAAACCGCGAAGGTGCGCGTGACGCTTGTTTCTTCGAGGCGCGAACTTTTGTTGGAGATCATGGTCCATAACACGACCACATATAACGTTTCGAGTGAGCGACCGCCGGGGACAGCACGGGCGGAGCGCAAAATCTGCTTCTGAGTTTGTGCCCAAGCACGGACGGAGAAAGGCACCGGCGTTCGACTCCACTCGATTGTTGGCTGAGGGCTGATGGATAGTCATTCGTTGTGTTCCATCTTCTTTCGCCGCGCGAGAACCCTATCTCCAGCTGATAGGCCAAACCGCTCGATGTCATTATTGACCGTCATTACGTTATTCTTAATGATAGGGTTCCGCGCCCAGCCCGGAAACAAATTTATATCGACCTCGCCTCCAGAAACCGCAATCCATCGGAACAAGGCCCGGCGGAGAACAGCGTTTGATAAAGGCAGACCGCCTAGACGACAATTGCCCTTCGTATCCACCGTAACCTGGAAAATCCTCGGGCACGTGATACCGTTGGGCCCGGTGCTTCGGATGAGGAGCACAAGCAGGACCCCGGTGATGACGAACAGAGCAACAGTCTCCATGCGGTCAAGTTTTCGTCTTTGTTCCGCAGTCATTTTAACGCCACTGAAAAGGATGGCTACCATCAGTTAACGCCCCGGCTTAGGAACGCCCGGCCACTGGCTCACGACTGCGAACTGCAGCGCCACGCGGGCGTTGCCTGCAGCCGGCTGGTTGGGCTCTGGAATATCTCTGCGGTCTCCGGCGCTTTTCATCCTATCTACCAGGTTCAGAAAGTTTGCCCAAGCGAACGCTGTCGCTTTCATTGATAATTGCAAGCTTATTGAGGATGAGAGTTGTCTCGATTGCGTAAAGTACCTCCTCTTTGCTCAGAGGCGTTTGCGTCGCGAACCAGACGAACCTGTCTCCCAGGTCAGGCGAAGTGATTGCCTTTTTTCCAGACATCTCAGCGTACAGTGCTACCAAGCGGTCAGCGCAGTGCCTGCTAACCTGTGCCAGGTCCGCTTCGAATTTCCTGGAGTCCATAGGGACAGGGGTGTAGGTCCTGAGCAGGCCGACTACCGGCACGTCCTTTGGATTGAACAATGGAGCGTCTGGCCTCGGCTTGGGAGCTTGCGCCCTTACACTGCCCGCCTGTGCTTTCGGGACCACCTGCATGAAGTGCTCTCCGTCATCGACTACCACGATACCGTTGAGTCCTAACACTGTAGTAAGTGCGTAAACCGCCTCTTCTCTACCAAGTGCGCATACGGTCCTCAGATGCACAATCAGCGGCGGCAGTGGGCCAGGTCTCAAAATAGTTCTGTTCCTTAGCTCAGCGTAAATGGAAAGCACTTGCTCCAAGTCAGTTCCTGGAAAACTGATCGCACCGGCTGGAATGGTTTCCTGGCCCGCCAACTTGGAGACTTCGGTTCCGCGTAGAGGAGGATCCTCGGCTGGATCGCCCATTGCGGTGGAAAAAACCCGCACGAAATGAGGGCCGTCTTGCAGGATTGTGATTCCGTTGGAGGCGAGGACGCCCTCGATTCGAGCGATGGCAGTTGCCTTGTCGGGTGACAAGCCGGAGAGGCCCAAGTCCCGGGGAAGTCGCAATCGCGAGGATGCGAGCACGGTCTTGCCTGCCAGATCAGCGTAAGTTCCAAGCGCATTATCCAAAGCGGCAGGCTCCGCTTGGCCAAGTGTGGAAACTGGTTTCCCCGGACCGCTCAAGCCCTCTGGCTGGGCAATGCACATGCTCTGCGTCGTCACCAGGAGAGTCGCGCAGAAAAGTGTGGCGACGGATTTCATTTTAAGCGTCTTAGGGCCCCAACAGTGCCGGTCATCGACCCGACGATTTTGGCCTCCAGCATGACATCCAGGCGGCGCCGGGCTCGCTGCAGTTGGCGGGTTAGACGGTTTTTGTTGCATCTTGTGATTGTCGAAAAACCGCTACCGCAGTTCTGTCGTGCTGCAGGACAACACTGCAGAACACCCCGGTCTCGGCATCGTAAAACAGCTGGTTTGGCTCCTCACTGCAAACAGAGCGGAAGAAAGTCTGAACAATCCGGCCCACCGCAGCGACCTGATCGCCTTCCAACCGGAACACGGTAAAATCAACAATCCCGGCGGGAGGAGCTTCGAGTTGCCAATCACAGGCCAGCCGAGGCAGTCGCTTACGCAGCGAAGAAAATCCGAAACGCTCGCGAAGATGCTTCGTGAATGCGTCGCCGAAGTCAGCTCCTCTTTGCGGCATCAACAGTTTACTGATTCCATTTAAGTGCACCTCTTAATTGAGGGTCAACGACCTCCTTCAGCCACAGCCGCTAGGGAGCCAAGCCCCGACGAAACCAAAGAGCGGCCAATCTTTCCCAGCCGTCCAAAGCGAAAAGGGCGGCGGCTGTTGGCTGCAAGGAGCTGGTTCGGCGCGTGGCAGTGGTCTTGCCTCATCATTCTGGGACCATGCTTAGTGTCGCCACGTATGGCTTTTCTTTGCCGAGTGGAAATGTGCGCGGCAATCTGAGCTCCGAGGTTCGTGCCTTGTATCGGTCGGAGAAAGCACCGTGTCCGCGAAAGTAGGAATACTGACGTTCGCTACCGACATATTACATCGGTCCTCCGAATGGCTTCAAGACCCCCATCCACAATTGGTAGTGGTCCTCATTTGCCCTGCGGACATACCCAAGCGAATGGCACCAGGCGGCCATCGATGCAAGAACCGCTGCTACCAGCAGCAAGCACATCGTACGAACTATGCTTCGCTGTGACATACTCTACGCCGAACGGCGGAAATGAGCGACTGCCGCCGAGCATGCACATCGGGCGTGAAAAGCGCATACGAGCGTCAAGCCCGCTTCGAGCGCACTAAGGCTGCGGCAGTTCGTCTCCATAGACTCGTTAAGTCTCAACTTGGCAATTCTCCCAAACAATACCGGTTGGAATTTTCTCTGCAGCAAATCGGACTGCGTCATCAACGGTAGGAAACGGCGGGGAGGACACCCACCAGAATGTCGTCGGTGAAAGTTCATCGAAGACCACCAAAAACCATGTTTTTCCCCGATAATGTTCAGCCCGATCTGGCCAATTGGGGTTACGGGAACGCACGAATTGCTCCATGGTCGCGAAATTGTCCACGGAAACGATGTAGATATTTTCACTCGAAACATCGGGGTAATGGCATGCTCCACGGCGCTCAATCTGTTTCCAAAGCTGGCTCATGGGACTTAACAGCGCTGGTCAGCGGCGCGCCGACCAAGACTCTCAGCACGGCAACCGGACGCAATCGGCGCGTCCGCTGCGGCAGGCGGGTTCGGCACCAAAGCTTGCAATTTGTTTGAGGTTTCAGAATCCACCCGGAGGCACAAATGTCCAAGATTCTGGATGCGGTTGATTGTCCCGATTCCAATTCTGGGCACTTTTTTTGGCGCTGAATAAATCTTCTATTTTAATCGCCTTGACGTGCGCATCACAAAAAACGACGTTGAATCGATCTCCATGCTGTGCTGGTTTCTGGAAGGCATACTCGTACTTGGGCTGTATCCTTGCTGGATAGCAAGTGGTGTCAATGGATCCGTAAAAGCCGTCGGGTACGCTGGGATTCGGGTACGGGCCACCTCTGCAATCCATCATTGCAAACATCTGGCTCGGGACAATCACTTCACTGTCCCGTATAGGGGGGTACCCGGGCGCGTCAAAAGCAGCGCCAAGCCCGAGGACCTGCCCGTCAACTGGGACACTTCCTACACCAATGCCATTGTAGCTATAGCTCCCGTAGATATCGAAATATCCCTTGCCGTAAACTATCCCGCGGTATGCTGGACAGTGGTAGCTCTGATTTGTCCATGCGATTTTGTAATACGGGGCTAAAGCGTCTGGCCAACTTTGCACCGTCAGCGGGCTCGGCGGACTAAAGCGACCTCCTATCGAGTAAGGGTACGCTTTCGCGTCTTCAACATACATATTCAAGGCTAGACCCATCTCATGCAGGTGGTTCTTGCAGGCGGTCGAAAGCGCCTGCGCCTTGCCTCTGTTGAGCGCCGGAAGCAACATCGCCGCCAGAATCGCAATGATGGCGATGACGACAAGAAGCTCGATCAGGGTAAATGCTTCGCGTTGATCTGCACGCGCTTCAGCCCGGCCTTTGGTGAGCTTGCTTACCATGGCTGAAAACATGCTAACCCGCTCCGACTCGCTTGTCCAATCATGCCCATTCTCAAAACCGCAGGAACGGTAATTCGCCAAACGCATCGGGTAAACGACCCCGCGCCAGTTCCTTCCCGATTGCAACAGCATAGGAATCCTTCCTTTGTTCCCGCCTAAAAGGTTAGCATTTTCGCGTCAAGCTCGACCCGCTAGCGAGTATAGCGATGAAAACGATCAAGAAAAGCTCTGACCGGCCAGACGCGTTGCGACTGAGGAAGGATTGCTTCGCGCTTTCCCAAGCTCTGAGTCAAGGCGGGAAAAGGATGCTGTCGAGATGTGGCTGGTGGTCGTTGTTCCAGCGCTGCGCGACCACGGCATTTGTTACAATGAACAAGTCTTGCGGCCGGAGGCTTTCGACGTGCCCGTCACAAAAGCCAACAATCCACCGACCGCCATGGCGATACTTCATTGCCCGAACCCCGAGATCCGAAACAGGCTGACCTTGCATTACCGCCTTGTAGAAATTCTCTAGAACTATTGGGTCGTTTAGATTTGGTTGTCCCCATACGAGACCTGGAATTCCCGGAGAGTCTCCTGCTAGAGCCGCATCGCCAATAGCAATCATGTCGCTTGGAGTGGTGACGGCGCTTTCCCGGGTTGGACCTGTGGGACCCGGACCCGCGCCGGCAGTCCCGCCAAGTCCCAGAAATCCCTGAAAAGTGCATCCCGCGGAATTGTAACCGTAGCTCCAAAATTTGACGCTCTGATCAAAGCCCCCTCGAACACGGCTGTAGGCGGGACAGGCATAGATACTTGTCCGTGGTCCTAGCCACCCCGTCTGATCGTAGTTAGGTTCGGGCCACGGTGCCCTTGTGTATGGTTGAAGTTGAACGAAGAAAGAGCGCACCCCAGTAGCTTGTGTATGGAAGATGTATCCAGGGTATGCACCGTAATCGTGCACATACATTCCGATCGCCAGTGTCAATTGCCGAAGGTTGTTCCTGCATCCGGCGCCATCGGTTGCTATCTTCGCCCTGTTTAGCGCTGGAAGCAGCATCGCGGCCAGGATGGCGACTATGGCGATGACGACAAGAAGCTCGATCAGGGTAAATGCCTCGCGTTGATCAGCACGCGCTTCAGCCCGGCCTTTGGCGAGCTTGCTTACCATGGCTATCAAGGAAAATTAACCTGCCCGGCTTGGATTGTCCAATGGACGTTTGCGAAAGGGCTACCGCGCCGAACAGTCTCCAGCGGCTCCGCGCCTCTGACTCCCGATTGCACAAATCGGTGTAGTCGCGGAGTTCGCTGCGGCAAGGTAGTCCGGCATTCCTAATCGCTGATCACTGGCCACATTCCAGAAACCCATTCGTCCCGATGTGGCTGATGGTCGTTGTTGAATCGCATGAGCGCGTCATCTCCCTGGCCAAAAAACTTGCTTGGCTTCATGTGCTCGATATGTCCATCGCAGAACGCTGCGTTAAATACCCCGGTATGACGGCCACGAGTCGAGCGTCGTGCTCGCTCCCTCTCTGCGTCATCGCCCACCTGGTATCCGAACATTTGCGTTATCCCGCCGAGCATCGGTTGGAACGGCTCGTCATAGGCGTCGCTAAGCACGATCATGTCGCTTGGTGCCAGCACCCGGGACTCCGGAGTGTGAAGCCCGCTTGGGGGAGACCCGGCTGGATCGAGGCCCAAACCCAAAAGCGGTTGCTCGTCGCTTGTACGCCTGAGTCCAGTCCCCACGTCATTATAGGCGTATTCGCCCTGATTCAGCCCATCCTGCATTTGTAGGGGAATCGGAATTTTTGACCGATCAAAGAGAAAACCGGGACAGTCATAGAGCGGCTGAGTCCAGGTGGTGCGCGTGTACGGCTCGAGCCTCTGGAACCAGCACAGAGCGGGCTCGTTTGTTCCGATCGGATTATTGCCCGGGTAAAACTTGCTATCTTCGACGTAAGCGATCATGGCAATGCCCACCTGGCGCAGGTTGCTCTTGCACCTTGCCAGGTGGGCTGCCCCTTTGGCGCGGCTCAAGGCCGGTAGCAACATCGCAGCCAATATCGCAATAATGGTGATAACCACCAGGAGTTCTATTAAGGTAAATGCAGCCGATCCCGCAGGGCCACATTTCTTGAAATGCACCCTCCCGCCAGTCGCGAGGTTCCTTCTCATGGCTATCCGAAATAGTACACCACCCGGGGCAGCTTGTCGACCACGCCTGGCTTTCCTTTGTTCGCCGAACACTCCGGCTCACCGACTCCGCGGCAATGATGTCCGATTTCCCGCCGGAACGTAATCGCGGGGCTCGGTGCAGTCCGGTAGTTATGCCGCGTTCCTTTTTGCCTCTTTGTTTTTCGTATGGCATTCATGACACCACTTAGGCTTGTTATAGATGTTCCCCTTCTGGATCTCAAAATACCTTTTTTGCTGTTGAGACGTCCAGATTCCGGGCTTGCCGCATCCAGCACAAATAAAATCAATATCCTGGTAATAAAACTTGGCTGAGTAGCCCCCTCCATGATTTTGGGCGTCAGGGTTTGCTGGCAAAGCGCTTTGCGGAACCTCGATTCCCTTCACCAAACGACCCTCTTTTTGCAGCTTTGCCAAGCGCTTTTCTTCCCGTTTGCGTTTGATAGGATTTCTCGAAACCATCTTAGGCATAACGTTCACCATCAGCGGTGCGAGCCAGCCGCCAACAGCGCTCGAATTGTAACTGACATGAACGGCTGGCTCGCATCCGCTGCATGGTGTGGTTGGGCCTTGTGCCGTTCACGACCGACCTCCATATCCTTGCAGCCAGGGCTTGCTACGAATAGACGCGATATCCCCGGCCTGCAGCAGCCGCCAGAGCTGCATGACGGACTCCGCCGTCTGGCTGTTCATGTGCCAAGGGCCTTCCCCCGACTCCCCATTCTCCAGCACGACCAACCCCGATTCGTGAGCCGCTATTGTCCAGCCGCTCTCGTCGGATAACCAGCAATCCGGGTGTTCGGGATCTGGCTGGCGAAGTTCGGTAAGGGCAGTCCGCAATTCTTCTTCATTCGGATTCTTTCCGCCACCGCCCCAGCGTCGTTCCAAGTGGGTAGTCATACGTGCGGCTCAGCCCAACGCTCTCCCTCAGCCATAGCCGCCGGGGAGGCAAGACCCGACGAAGCCGGGGAGCACCGCAGCTTCACGAGCCGCCGAAAACAGAAGGGCCGGTGGCTGTTGGCTGCATGGAGCGGGTTCGGCGAACCGGAACGCCAAAGCGCACCAGCGAACAAAGCGCTTACCAAGACTGAACCGCCGACGAACGCCCCCCAAAGACACCACAGACCTGTGATGCTCCAACCAGTCCTGATCTCGTCGGGTTGCTCCATCGGACGGGGAGAAACATGCGGGACTGGCTCCGGATGGTGCACCCAGCCTCCACTGAATGGTCCAAGGATGAAATCCATCGTGCCGCCGTCCGTGCAGTAATACAGCTTCCCATTAATCAACGCATCCCAGGCCGGAATGCAGAGAAACAACAGGAGGAGCATGCTCATGAAGAACACGCCGACACTCCCCACCGCTCTTGTGATGCTACTGTGCATACGCCGAACTAACGACCGACATCAGCGACTGGCACCTGGAAACAGCCACTGAAAATACGCTCAGCCCAGGAATTCATATAACGACACCCCCGAAGCCCAGCGCGCGTGCCAGATCGCTGCATGGATTTGTTCGGCGCCGTTGGCGCTGGGCAGCCGAAAAACAGACAGCTCATGGCCACGTTTCACGGTGAGGTTGATGATCATTGTTCCAGCGCGATGCGCTTCTCGGCAAATCAAACAAGACATTTGGATTAATTCCCTCAACATGCGAATCGCAAAAGACCGTGTTGTAGTTTTTACCATGACGCTCAGGGTTTCCCTGCGTGCCAAGCGGCGGACCTCCAGGTTCTCCTGGCGTTAGAAGATCAAAAGCGACCCACGAAGTGCCAGGGGGTCCTGGATAGGTAAACTTTTGCTCTCCATCGAATTGTGGGGTCATCAGCCTTGAGTCGGATATGGCGACCATATCGGGAGGAGTTTGAACACTCGCCAAGGACGTTGGTGGAACACTCTTATCCGTGAAACCAAAAAAGCCCAGGCCGAGACATAACGTATCTGACTGACCCGATCCAAGGGCGTTGTACCCATAACTGGAGGCTGGGGCCTGAAACGTGAGCGAAGCGCCTTGATGGCCTACCGGCCCCTTATAACCGAGACATCGAAACACGGGGTAGTTTGTCCATGTTGAACCCCAGGTTGCGTCAACATCCGGATCCGATGGTCCGACAGGACCAGAGGATCCGCTTAACGCGCTTCGGCCGAGATAAGGCTGCAAACACAATTGCCAGCACGCCACCTCAAACTTACCTCCGCCTGGCGTAACGGTTTGCCAAAATGGGTATTTGGCGTCGTTGTCTAATACATACATGTTTAGAGCTAGGCCCAGCTGATGAAGGTTGTTCTTGCAATAGGAGGATTGAGCCTGGGCTTTTGCTCGCGACAGCGCCGGGAGCAGCATCGCCGCCAGAATCGCGATGACCGCGATCACCACTAGCAACTCGATCAGCGTAAATGCCTCGCGTCTATTGGAACACGCATCAGGCCGACCTCTGGCGAGCTTGCTTAACATGGCGTGGCTATCAGAAAGTTCAGCTCCTTTGCTCGGTTTGTCAATGGACCTTCGCGAACGGCGCTAAGGGGTTGCGCGGCCGAACGCTCATCATCACCGGCTCCGCGCCAATGACCATCCATATTCAATTGCATCGCTCTCGCTGAGTCCGCGTGCATGACGCTGGTTCGGCACCGTTCCCGAATGAACGTAAGCTGTTTCCCCCGTTGTGGGCCGTGCATGATCACGGAAGGTTGTCATTGTTCCATCGGCTCTTGTGCGCGGCATTGGTACCAAAAAGTACGTTCGTCTTGATGCCTTCCGTGTGCCCGTCCGCAATCAGCATGTTGAACACTTGGCCATGGGGCATCTTTGCGATGGGCATCGTACTAAATTCATTGTAGTCGGCTATACCAGCAGGGCCAGTGCCGTAGACAGAGACCCTGGAGTCCCCAATCGCGTAAAGGTCGGAGGGAGATTTGATGTCGCTGTCACGCACGGGACGAAAAGGGAAACCGACCCATACCGGCTGACCGAGCCCAGCCCGAATCCAGCCACTAGGACCTATACCACCATCAGCTCCCATTGAGTTGTATGCGTAGCTCCCAAGAGGGACGGCAACGGAGCTGTTGTTAGTCTGACCGTCAAAGACCGTCCATTTATAAGTTGGACATTTGAAAACCCCGTCACCCCATTTTGTATTCGGAAAATACGCACCTACGGCATCAAACCAAAAGGCAATGCCCTTCGGGTTATTGGCAGGGATATAGTCCGAGTAAGGATATGCCCTGAGATCATCATCGACATACAATTGAAGAGCAATACCCAGTTGTCGTTCGTTACCCCTGCATTGGGTCGAAAACGCCTTTTCCTTCGCTCGTGACAAAGCTGGGAGCAGCATTGACGCCAGGATGGCGACGATCGCCATAACCACCAGCAACTCGATCAATGTGAACGCAACCTTCCCTGCTCGCCCGCGCTTCTGCGAGTGGCTTTCGGCTCGACTGCATTCGAGCATCCTCTTCATGGCTGTCGGATATTTTAACCCAGGTGCGCCGAGCTGTCGATGGTGACGATGTGCGCTTTTGCCGAACGCTGCACATCAGCCGCCCCGCGCCGATGGCATTCAGCATGAAACAACGACGTGATCGCGGGGTCAGGCTGCATGTGCTGGTTCTGTGTTCATCGCTCGACAATTCGGCAAACGTCGGTTGGAAACGAAAGGCACCAAAGTCTCCCCAAGACGTGCGGAGCCTTCTCTTTCCACCATTCCGCGGCAGCTTGATCCTTCTTTGCTAGTGCATCAACAGCCTCGCGGCCTCTAACCCAATACCCTGTCCATTTTATTTTGTTCCTGTGCAAAAAAGGAAGCAACGCGAGGAACCAAGAGCGTGGGCCGGTTAGCACGCCGTAGCCGGTGGTTGCTCGCTCTTTTTGGAACTTGGGTGGAAGTGGGATCACGACACCAACCCAACTTTTCCTGATTTCCTCAGGAGCTTCCCCGGGCGGTGTCGCGATTATCTCGATGCACTTCATGGCCGCACAGAACGGTCGCCTTCACCGGCTCTGCGACCATTGATCTCGACATGAAATCCCAACGGAATCGCAGAGTCCGTGTGCAAGGCGTTGTTCGGCATCATATCCCCTCCCCCACGACGGAACGAAACCAGAAACTATCCGACTTAATCGCAGGCGGATCAATTTCGTCCATTTTCTCTATGAAGTGGTCCGCCACCTCACTTGGAATCTGCCATCCAAGTAGGCATCTTTCCCCCCGTGTTGCTGAGTCTGCTGAATAACGTCACGGAATGCTAAGAGTGAACCGGCCAGGCACTCGACGTTGGAGTTCATAAAACAGCACTTCATCTCGTCATCGTGATTAAGATAAACGACTGCACCTCCGGACTCCTCATCGATACAAATCGGGTCCCCAAAGCCGTTTGCCCCGATAACCCTGTAACGCTTGAACGTGTCGCCAGCTTTCCAAAGGTCGGCGGCCGATGGCATTCCAGCATAGTGACGTCCCCCGAAATTGAGGTATGGCGCGGCCGATTCTGGCAACCCCGCTTCAACCAGGAAAGCACGATGAACCTCCGAGATGCGTAATGGGACGACGACCTCTGAGGCGAAGGCAACCAATTTGTCGTCATCGCTTTCCCAGGCTTGCTTGAAATCCGCGGGGCTCACGGCTTTGCCGAACGACCAAAATCACCGAGGAGCGGCATCAATCCGCGCCCGAATTCGAAGCCCGCGCCGATGCCGCTCATTCGGTGCATTGGCTCGTTAGCCGGTGTGGTCGAATGTATCACTCGCGAATCCTCTGCATGATATGGCGTCTAGTCGCGACAACATCAACGCCGAAGTGCCGCAGTGCTCGCGCTGCTCCTCCGTCAGTCTCATCAATCACTCCAAGGAGTAAGTGCTCCGGCTCAATCTCGTGTGCGAAAGCGAGTCTGAATACCGACATGAACGGCGAAGAGCTCCGTGCATCGACGGTCCGTAGCCATGCGGCGCTACCTCAGACCCAGAACCAGCCAGCGCAACGTAGGCACGAAGTTTAGGCAACGCCAATCCTGCGCGCTTCAGCGGACCCGATACGGCTGCGGAACGATAAGCAAGCGCACCCAGCAAGAGGTGCTCGCTGGCAACGTGAGGACAATGAAACCTCTTCGACTCGCGACTGGCCAAAAGCAGAACCCTCTGCGCTCTCTTCGATAGTTGTTTAGGCTCTGACATACATGAACGCCGGCTAACGATGACCTGAGCGATGGCGGCACACACGAAACGCTCGGAATTTCCAGCAAGCGCCGTCTGCCGCCATTCGCTCCAGAGAAGGGTTCGGCTTTTTCATCGCGTGATTTTCAGCTCGATGCGCGCCGACTCTGGTGTTGGTCGCGGCGACGGCTGATACGCTTTTGATTTATATCCTTGCGCGCGAATAGCCAAAGGATAGTGATAAAATCCGAAGTAATCTACCGGCAAAACGGGTGCCCAATACGTTACGACCTGCCGATCTATTGCGAAGGCGCCATTCGTGTCTGTCAAGACCGCGGTGCTGGACTTGTGGCGGTACAACACTTCGGCTCCCACGATTGGAGCACCGGTTCTTTTGTCCACGACCGTCCCATCGATGTGTTTGCCGACCTGCATCCGCACTGGAATGCATCCGGTGAGCGAGCAACAACTGATTGTCAGCAGCACTCGAAGATGTCTCATGCCGAACAATGGCGGTCAGGCGCTGCGCGACCGGCGCCGCCGAATTGCAAGCCTGACGCTACCGCGCAGTCGCCTGCACTAGCCTGGATGGGCAATATGTTCATATGATTCTGCCCTCGTAGTTCGATGGATAATGTGAGAAGCCACCATGCTACCGCCTATCCAGAGCGCGAAGAAGGCGAGTTTGTAAAATCCGTTCACCTCCGCCACTTTTTCCCAAGTCCACCCTGGTTGAATTTGGTCGCCGGCTGACTGATGCGTCTCGGCGCTGGTCCAAAAGCCCAGGGACAGAGTAAACGGCCCGGCGTCCGTGCAACGAAAAGCTCGCCCGTTAACCAGCGTCTCCCAGGTAAGCCATGTGATCAGCAGGGATGCCATGAGACACCCGACAACCCCAGCAATCGTGACAGCGATTTTCATGATGGTCGTGTCGCCCAACTGTGATTCAACGACTGGCGGTTTATGATCATTTCCTCAGCAGTGTCTGACGTAGGCGCAACGTAAGCCGCTGGCCCGGAATGATAAGCAGAGCGAAGCCATCAAGTCCAGCTCATTATTTGAGTGCCGGGTTATGTCAACCGATATTGAAGTAAGCTGTTCATTTCCAGACCACCCCTGCGCAAAAATCGCCATTCTGGTTAGCTGATCCAAGCCCAATATCCCACGTCTGTCACCACCGCTATCAGCCTCATGACCTGCTGAAGCAGGCAGACCGCCTGCACACGAAACCGCGCCCAAGAAGCAATTCTCAAAGCCGGGCTTGCCAGGGAACAGTCCGCGACCAAAACCCCCGGCGTCATTACTCCCGAAACCCCTCGCGACAGCCGGCGAGAAACTCCACCTCCGTTAAATCTTGGCCACCAGCCAATTCCAAAATATGCCGAACTTTCCGAACCTTTCCCAACCTCAAATAATTTTTCCCCTTCAAAAGATTTCCTTCCCTATCAGGTTCGCTGGATCGAGGACGACTCCCCTCTCAAAATCACGGCTCCCCCTATCGCATTGCCAAGCCGAGTGAAAGGCGGCGGTACAGCCGGCAGGGATTGTCTGGGCTGCGGATACCGCGGCATGGGTATGGGAAATCGCAGCGCGTGGAGCACTCGCTGCTACTCGCGGTTTTTGGAATCGATGATGATCGTGACCGGGCCGTTGTTCGTAAGGGTTACCTGCATATCGGCGCCAAACTGTCCGGTCTGAATAGGGCGTCCAAGATCTGAACTGAGCTGTGAAATGAGTTGTTCGTACAACGGAATTGCCACTTGCGGGCGCGCGGAACGGCTGAAGGATGGGCGGTTGCCCTTTTTGGTGCTGGCAAACAGAGTGAACTGGCTGACGAGCAGAATCTCGCCGTGAATGTCCTGGACGGATCGATTCATCAGGCCGTCGGCGTCGTCAAAAATACGCAAGCGCGATATCTTCCCGCTGAGCCATTGGATGTCTTCGGCAGAATCAGAATCTTCAATCGCCAGCAGGATGAGCAAACCTTTGGCAATGTACCCGGTGATTTCAGCGTCGACGGTGACGGTGGCTTGTGAAACCCGTTGAATCACCGCGACGCATAATTGGGCGAGTTAGGAGAGTGCCCCATTGGGCATCAGCGACAACGCGCTATCATGGCGGCATGGATACAACCGAATTTACCAACCGGGTACAGGATTGGCAGAAACGCGCAGCCGAGACTGCGAAGAACGTTGGGCAAACCACAGATAATTACGTCCGCGAAAACACTTGGACCACTTTGGCCATCGCGGCGGTTCTGGGCTGCGTGGTGGGTTATTTTTTGACCGCGAATCGCGATTAGATCAGTGGGAGGTTTTGCCAGGCAGACAGCCGAGTTTGGCAAAGGCGATAGCGTAGGCGAGGAAACCGACGATTAAAAGCCAGGGATTGCCTTTAAAAGTTAGCAGCATTCCCAGTCCCAGCACTACGCTGATCAGCAAATAGGCAGCAATCGCCAAGAAAAATTTCATGGCGGAATAGTAGCCCGCTTTCCCAATTCCGCAAGCCCGACGAATGCTCAACGCTCAGATGCGCATCCTGGCATGGCGAGCCTGGCGTTTGGGGAGGCCGGAGTGGGACCGGGAATTGATTTCCGATGCTCCGATGTCGCCCAAGTGATCTTTGAGGAAACCAGGCTTGTCGCGGCGGCCCCCTCGTTGATAGTCGCGCCAGAGGTTCGCGGCGGCGAGTTTGGGGTCCAGTTCGAGTTCGACAGTCAGGAATTCGAACAAAAACTGCATCAACCGCAGGAGAGCGATGCTATCGGTCCGGCCGGCCTTGCCGTGCAACCAATCGGTCCAGCGCAAGAACGAATAGAAAGGCGAGGAATCAGGCAGACCCGCGCGAATTGTTTTCGACCAGAGCAACGGAGTGGTTTCCACAAAATTACCGCTATTGGCGACCAGGTCCCAGTAGCGCGCAAACCGCCGCAGGCGTTGCATAGTTGGGAAATCGATCGATCGATTCCGCAGAATCTCGTAAGGAGGATGCGGGTCATAAACCATTTGCCATTCCGAATCGTGCCGGACAATCGGAGTGCCGCGCAACCGTTTCAGAATTCCCACTTGGATTTCCTGCGGCCCGAGGGCGACCAGGCGATCGAAACCCGCAGCGAAACTTTCCAGACTTTCGCCAGGCAGCCCAACAATCAGGTCGGCATGGACATGCACACCCGTGTTGCGTGCGAGGAACTGAAGATTGTCCTCTAACTTCGCATAGTCCTGACGGCGGCTAATCAGGTGCGCGACCTGCTGGTTGAATGTCTGGATGCCAACCTCGAACTGCAACGAGCCCGCCGGAAAGCGGGCAATGATCTCCCGCAATCCGGCAGGCAGACGGTCGGGAATCATTTCGAAGTGATAGAAAAGCCCGGACCGGTGCCGTTCGAGAAAAAACTCCAACAGGGTCCGGCTGACGCCCAGGTTTAGATTGAAAGTGCGGTCGACGAACTTGAATTGCCGCACGCCGCGCTCGAGTAGCTTTTGCAGGTGTGCCAAGAGCGCCGGCAAGGGCGCCTGGCGGACCGGGATTTCCAGCGAAGAGAGGCAGAATTCACAACTGAAAGGGCATCCGCGCGAGGCCTCGACGTAAATGATGCGATGGGCGATGTCCTGAGCATCGTAGAGCTCATACGGCAGGGCCAGGTCAGAAAAATCGGGCGGGTCGGCCGCGATGATTTTTTCAGCCGGCGCCTGGCCCGAGACGAGTGCCTGGCAAAGCTGCGCAAATTTCCGGTCCGCCTCACCGCTAATGACGTAATCACTCAGCTCGACGACACGTTGACCGGCCGTTTCATAGCTGACTTCCGGACCGCCGATGATGATCTTCACCTCAGGCGCAAGGCGTTTGAGGCTGGCAATCACCTGGGTGGTTTGGGTTACGTTCCAAATATAAACTCCAAACCCGAGGATTTTCGGTCGCTGCGTTAAAAGGCCTTCAACGATGTCCAGCGGGCGCTGATTGATATCAAATTCGATGATTTCCGCGGATGGTTGAAGTTCACCAAGATTGGCCAGCAGGTAACGCAGACCGAACGCGGCATGAATGTACTTCGCGTTGAGGGTGGTCAAAACGATTTCCGGCATGGTGGCCCATTGTAATAGCGAGCGACCAGGCGAGCAAACCCATCTGGTTGACGGATTAAGAGTGCACCGGAACCTCGGAGCGCCGGCCACCCTGCCTTAACGTAACGGGGTGGGGCCTGGGTGCGAAAGGCGGGGTTCTACTGCTTGCGAAAACATTGTGAGCTCCCGTACGGTCGAGGATTAATAATGCTGAGTTCAATCTCGCGGCGCGGGGAAGACCGTTGGTCGCCGGCATGTTGCTGGCTGCGACGGTGGTGTGTTCAACCCGCTGGAGTTGCGGGGCGTCGCTGGGGCCAAACGAACCGCTGCTAGGAGCGGATCGGACGTTTGTGTTGATCTCCGGTCTGCCTGGAGACGTGGAAAGCGAAACCGCCTATCAAGACCAGCAGCAGGCCTGGCTGGAGGTATTGACGGCAGGTCCAAGAGCTAAACGATGCGTGGTGTTCGGCGATCGACCCTCCTCCGCACAGCAGAAGAGCTCCGTGCCGACTGAATTTTTCAAAGCGGACCGTGAGCATGTGCTCGCATTGCCGCAAACCCTAGGCGCCATTACCGGCCCGGTCCGCTTTATTGTCTGGGGCCACGGTGGCAAACAAGGCGATACCCCGGTGCTTCACGTGCACGGGCCGCGACTGACCCCGGCGGATTTCAGCTCGCTTTCATCCAAACTGCCGGATGTCCCTTCTCAATGGATCCTGATCTTTCGAGGCAGCGGAGCTTTTGGGCGCGCCTTGGCCGGTCCGGGGCGGCAAGTGTTGGCTTCGGATGATGAGACGATTTCTGGCAGCGATCCCAATAGCATGCCTTTGCTCCTTAAAGTGGTTCGCGCTCATCCCGACGAGCCTTTTGGCGAATTGATGGAGCAGTTCGGTCAGGTCACCGCGGATTGGTATGTTCAGCGCGGTTTAGCTCCGGCGGAGGAGCCGACCTTCTGGGCCGACGGGGGAGAGCTTCGGCATTTGGGAGAGCAGCCGAACCGTTTCAGAGTAGGCACGCAGACCCAGCAGGAGGCTATCGTCCCACAGACCGGCAGCACGTCCCGTCCCCCGTCATCTGTCACAAGGCATCCCGCGGCTGATGCCTGGAGCAGCGTCAAAAGGGTCAGCAAGGAGGATTATCCGGATGCGGACGCGGTGGTGCTGCGCTCCCGGTATATATCGGTACTGGGGAATAGTCCTGCCCTGACAACGGAACGGGAGGAGTTCGTTCAGATTCTGAAGCCTGAAGGCAAGCGTTTTGGGGATTTCGACATATCGTTCGCACCGCCCGAGGAAGAAGTGGAATTCCTGGACTGCGAGGTGATGCAGCCGGACGGCGGACTTGAGCGCTTAGATCCGGAATCGATCGACACCGCTGTTGAGCATTCCCCCGAAGAGTATCAGACAGTCCGCCGGAAGTTTTTTTCCCTTCCGGGGGTGGGTCCCGGCGCGGTTTTGCACGTGCGCTACCGCTCACAATGGAGAGACTTCCCGTTGCCACATGTCTCGATGGAAATTCCGTTGAGCCGCAACCTGCCGGTGCTGGATGCCACAGTAGTAATCAGGTCCCCCAAAGGTTCTTCGCTCCATTACCATCTCGAAGGTGCGCCGCCGGTCGAGCCGGGGGTTGAGCAGACCGAGTATAGCACCAGCTATACCTGGCATCTGACCAATATCGCCCCCGCATTGGCTGAATCGCTTGCGCCACCACACCGGGCACCGGCCTTGTTGGTATCGACGTTTGCGGATTGGCGCGCTTTTGCTGAATGGTATGCGCATATAACGCAACTAACCAGTGAAGTGACGCCGGAGCTTGAGCGGAAAGCTAAGGAGATAACCCGCGAGGCCAGGACCCCGCGCCAGAAAGTCGAAGCCCTTTTCAATTACGTGACCGGATTACGCTACGTGGCCATTCCGTTGGGTGTTAACTCGCTGCGCCCGCATGCGGCCGCCAACGTTTTGCAGAACCAGTTCGGCGATTGCAAGGACAAGGCAAATCTTCTCAACGCGCTGCTGCACGCGCTGGATATCGAGGCGAACCTGGTGCTCGTGCCCCGCTTCACCCAGGCTCATCCGTCATTGCCGGGTCTGTGGTTCAATCACGCGATTTCACGCGTGAGTGCCGGCGGCGAGGTTTTTTGGATCGACAGCACGGACGAGGTCTGCCGGTTCGGGCTGCTCCCACCGGGTGACGCCGGGCGCAACGGGTTGGTGATCGATGGGCGAACGACCTCACTGACACCGATACGCGCTTCCAATGCGGATCAGAATCGGTGGGCATTTCAAGGCAAGATTAACTGCGCGCAGCAGAGCAACGGCTGCCCGCTTGAGTTGAAAGTCGCGGCGGACGGCTACGCTGATTACCAACTGCGCAGCGCCTCCGCGCAAGGGAGGGAAAGCAGAGAGTTGACTCCATTGCTGGCGGCGGCGTTCCGTCCCGTGGCCGGTTCTTTCGCCTTGGAGCAACAACAGGCTACGCCGGTTTCAACGTTGGAGCAGGGTTTCAAATGGCAGGCCCGAGGGCAGTGTGTCGGCCTGCTCTCCACCGCTAACCCGGTTCTGCATTCTCCGTTTTGGGTTCCAAAAGAGTGGGACCTGGCGCTCCATGCCCGCAAATCCCCTTTGTTTCTGGATGAGGGATATCCGCTGGTGCTGGAGGAAGAGTTTCAAATTGCCCTTTCGCCTGACACCGAAATAGACGCGCTGCCGCAACCGCGGGAAAGTTCGTCGCCCCCATTATCCTGGCGAGTTGAGTGGAAACACACTGGAGACCGTCTGGATGCCCGTTTTCGTGCCGAATTAAGCCAGGCCAACCTTTCCTGGAGCGAAACGGTTTCCTTTCAAAGACAATTAAACGAACTGCTGCAGACCTTAGGATCGGATGTTCTGCTCTTCCGCCCGCGCCCGCTGCAGGATTCATTCAAAGCCACCCAAAACTAAAGCCATCCAATGCTACTCGAAACGCCAGTGACTATTTCTCAAACCAGAGATCCGGAGCTGTTTCCCGTTGCGGCCCATGATCCCGCTGCTGTCCTGGAGAGGCTCTGTCCCCGGATCCAGCAGCTTCAACAGGAAATCGGCAAGGTCATCATCGGACATGAGGAGATCATAGCGGCGGCACTGTACGCCTTGTTTGCGCGTGGCCACTGTTTGTTAGTCGGTGTGCCGGGCCTGGCGAAAACACTTTTGGTGAACTGCCTGGCACGGGCGTTGGAACTGGATTTCTCGCGGATACAGTTCACGCCGGATCTCATGCCGTCGGACATCACCGGCACCGAGGTTCTGGAGGAGGACTCGGACACTGGACGACGCAAATTTGTTTTCCTGCGCGGGCCGGCCTTCACGCAGGTGCTGCTTGCGGACGAAATCAATCGCACTCCGCCCAAGACCCAGGCCGCGCTTCTGGAAGCGATGCAGGAAAAGACGGTGACGGTCGGGGGCAAAATCCACCGTTTGGAAGAGCCATTTATGGTGCTTGCGACGCAGAATCCGATCGAACAAGAAGGCACTTACCCGTTGCCGGAAGCCCAATTGGATCGCTTCTTGTTCGAGCTCGTGTTGGATTACCCGACGCTGGAAGAGGAAAAACGGGTCGTGGCGCAGCACTCTTACGCTCCGCTGGACCGTTTACAACCGGTGTTGACGCGAAGCGAAGTGTTACAATTCCGTGAGGCGATTGCCCGGGTTCCGGCGGCTCCGAACGTGATTGATTACGCGGTTCGTCTGGTGCGTGCCACCCGGCCCGGGAACAACGGGCATGCGCCCGAGTTCATCAAAAAATGGATTCGCTGGGGCGCCAGCCCGCGCGCCAGTCAGCACTTGATCCTGGCCGGCCGCGCCCGAGCCGCTTGCGAGGGGCGTTTCAATGTTGCGTGCGATGATGTGGCCGCATTGGCTCCCCTGGTGTTGCGTCACCGGATTATCCGCAGTTTCCAGGCGGATGCCGAGGGACAAACGACCGACGATATTATCGTTCGGCTGTTGGAAGAGGTGCCGCGGTGAGGCAATGAACCCGGCAGTTTTTGGAAGCGAATGATCAGTGAACCGTTAAATTTATTGGATCGCTTTGATCCGAAATTGCTGGCCGGCCTGGAAGGTCTCTCGTTCAAAGCCCGTTACATCATGGAAGGCTACCTGAATGGACTGCATGGCAGCCCCTTCCACGGGTTCAGTGTCGAGTTCAGCGACTATCGGCCGTATCAGGCCGGAGATGATCTGCGCCGCCTGGACTGGCGCTTGTTTGCGCGCAGCGATCGGTTGTGCATCAAGCGATACATGCAGGAGACGAACCTCCGGTTCTACATTGTTTGCGACACGAGCGCCTCGATGGGGTACCGCGGAACGGCGGCCTGGGGTTCCAAGCTTGACTGCGCCAAAGTGCTCGGCGCGGTTTTGAGCTGGTTTTTGCTTAAGCAGAACGACGCCGCGGGGATGCTGTCGCTCAAAGGGAACCCGGGAACTGCTCGCTTTATCCGGCCATCGCAGAAGCCGTCGCAGCTTGGCCTCATGTTGCGAGAGTTAGACGCTTTGACCTGTGGCGGCGGGGCGTGTCTGGCGAGCTTGCTTGGCCAGGCTGCCCGACTAATCCATCGGCGCAGCCTCATTCTATTCCTTTCGGACCTGTTCGAGCCTTCCGAGGAGGTGGTGCAGGGATTCAAACACTTAAAGTTTCTCGGGCACGAGGTGGTTGTTTTTCAGGTCCTGGACCGAGACGAAGTTGAATTTCCTTTTGAAGAGAGCGCCATTTTTGAAGACCTCGAGACTGAAGAACGACGGTCCGTCTCATCCGGGAACGCTGCGCGCAGCCGGTACTTGGAACGGTTTAATCGGTTCATGGCGAACTACGAGAAGCTTTTTCGCGAGATTGAAGTTCCCCATTGCCTGGTTAGAACGGACCAAAATCCGTCGATGGCCATAAGGATGTTGCTGGCGAAACGACGGCGGCTGCTTTGAGTGTGAGCTTTGCATTTCTCAATCCATGGCTGTGGCTGGGCGTGGCGGCGGTAGCCGCCCCAATCTGGTTGCATCTGCAGCGGAAAAAGGAGCGGAACCTGGTACGATTTGCTGCCGTTCAATTTCTGGACCATCAGCCGAAAGCCAGAGGCAGGCCGCTGCGAGTTCGAAATGTCCTGTTGCTGCTCTTGCGCGCGCTGGCGGTATTTCTGGTTGTGGGTGCATTCAGCTGGCCTTACCTGAGGAGAAACGATCGTCGGTTTGCGACCCGGAACAGGGTGTACGTGCTGGATAACAGCCTGAGCCGGCAGGCCAATGATGGTTTTAACCGTGATAAGCAGCGTATCGTCCATGACCTGAGTGCGGCCGGACCGGATACCCGGATCGCGGTGTTGAATTTGGCCGGCACACCCCAGTTGGTTGTTGGGTTCAGTGACGATCGTCAAGTGGCGATGGAAAAGGTCCGGGAGCTAAAAGCGTCGTTTGGGCGGGGTTCATACCTGGATGGGATTCAACAAGCCAATGCATTGTTGGCGGAGGTCGGGGGCGGCGCTAAACAAATCGTTTTTCTGGGCGACAGCCAGGCCAACCAGTGGCAGGAGAGCCTGACGACTGCGCCTTTTCTCCGGCAGGTCCAAGTCGAGCTCCCCAAATCCCCGATCGCGCAGTTGCCGAACCTGTGGTTATGCGAGCCGCGGGCTCAACGCATCTTCCTCGGCGAAACTTCGCGAGTGAATTTTACGATGCGGCTGGGCCACCTGGGGCCGGCGCGGTCGGCCAAAGTGACTTTGCGTGCCAACGGACGCAAGGTTTACGAGCGCAACGTCTATTTGGAAGGCCAACCTCAAACGATGTCGTTGCAAGCACAATGCGAGGCCGATCCAACTGCCTGGCTCCTGGCGCAAGCTGAAGTCGACGGCAGTCCGGATTCATTGCCGGGCGACAACCACCTGTACTTTGCCGTTCCGCCGGTGGTGGAGGGCAGGGTAGCGCTCCTGGCTCGATCTCCCTACCTGCGCCTCGGGCTGGCGCCCGACGTGATGCGGGGTCAATGGCGGGTCCGGCTGCTGGACCCGTCCAGCCTCGAAGCTGAACTGTCCGCCGAACCCGAGTCGGACGTGCTCTGCTTGGAAAGCGCATATTTGCAGGGTCCTGAGGGTCGCAGCATTCTAAAACGGTACCTGGAGGCCGGCCGTGGCGTCCTATTGCTGGTCAATCGCCTTTCACCGGTCATCGATGTGTCTTTGCGCGAGCTCGGTTTCGAATGCGAAGGCGTTTTCGAACCGGGTACCGCCAAACCCGAACACTTCCAATTTGTCTCCTCAAACCACTCGATCTTCCACCCGTTTGAATCGCCAGATTTCGGCAACCTGATGGAGGTGACGGTTTCCCGATACGCCCGGTTGCGCGCGACCGCCGGGCACCCGCTGATTCTGTCCGAGTCGGGAAGCGGGTTGTTCTTTGAGAGCACAAAATACCCCGGGAAACTGTACATCATGGCGTTCGGACTGGACCGGGAAGAGACTTCGTGGCCCGTGCACCAGACCTTCATTCCCTTTCTGGATTTAGCGTTGCAGGCGGCTCGGCCACAGGACTTCACTCTCGGGGCATTTCAACCCGGGGAAATGGGGATCATCCAATTAGGGGGCGAGCCTCCGGTCGGAGCGGTGGTGCTGCGAGATAAGGGCGTGGAATTGGGAAGGGTCCCCGTGAATCGCGCGCGGGCGAGTCTGCCTATGCCGGACAAGCCCGGGATCTATGGGATTACCCTGGACGACCGCGGCGAGATCTATCGCTTCATCAGCGTGAATCCGTCCCCCCGTGAGTCGGAGTTAGTTTACCTGCAATCGCCCCGGGTACCGGCCGAATGGAGTGTTGGCGAGAGGGACCGGACCGATCCATCCGGGGCGACGGAGGCTGGCCGAGTAGGGTTTTCGAGCATCTTGAAGCAGCATATTTGGTGGTGGATGGTGCTGTTGGGTTTGCTCGCGTTAGCGCTCGAGACAACCTGGACCTTGGCGAAGGAGAATTCGTTTGAATAGCCACTGCCATCCGGTGGATCAGACTTTGGTTCGGGCGCAGCGGCGTTGCCGGTGGCTGCGGCTCCTGCGGGACAGTTCGATCCTTGGGGTCATGGTGTGCCTGCTCACAGTTTGCATTGAGGGGGCAAGCATGGCTGGGGTGATCCACACCAGGATTAAAGCAATTGGTCTTTTGACTGGCCTGATTATGGCCGGCTTTATCGGCTGGCTCAAAGTTGCCTTCAGAACGATCATTGCGCCGTCGGGGCGTGCCCGCATCGCCGCGGCAATCGAACGGACCGATCCTCGGTTTCAAGATCGGCTGAATACCATGCTCTTCCTTGAAAACGAAACTGCGGTGGCTGAAGGGCTGTCATTTAGAATGCGCATCGCCGACCAGGCCAGACGGGTGTTGACGCAAAAAGGATTGCGTTTGCCGATTTCTGCCGGGTCGCCGGTAGGCTGGTCGCTGGCCTTTTTCCTGCTGGTGATTGGAATAGCCTCGCTTAATGGGCAGTACGGCCCCTGGCAGCGCCTAAGCGATCGAACTCTCAGGGTGGTTGCCAACTCACCTACATCCAGGCCGCCAACTGAACTGGCTCTACCGGCCAACAATGTCGAGCACACGCAGAGTTGGGGTGAGATTCGAATTATTGAACCAGGCAAAGATCTGAGGGTGACGAAGGTCGATGTAGTTCCGCTGTCGATCGAAGCGGCGGCTAATGACGACCTGCGGCAAGTCGAGTGGTATTCTTCAGTAAACGGGGGCGAAGAGACGCAGCACGACCTGTCCGCGCCGAAGGATCCGCGTTGCGCCCTGTACCGCCCGACGATTTACCTGGACGAGTTGGCGCTCGCGGATTGGGATGTTTTGACCTATTACGCCAAGGCGGAGACGACCAGCCATCAGTCCTACGCCTCGGATGTTTACTTCATCGAGGTCCGTCCATTTCGCGAGGACATCGCCAAAATTCCGGGCGGCGCCGGCGGTCAGCCGTACCAGACATTGAATGATATTTCCTCACTGGTTGGGCTGCAGCAGCGTGCGATTCGAGACACTCATCAACTCGTGCAAAAGCCCCCGGTTCAAGAGCCGGTCCGGGCGCAGACCCGGATGGGCCTGGCGGGCACGGAAGCGGAGTTGGCCAGCGCCTCGCAACATCTCTACGCGGACATGGCCGCCACAATGGAAAATAAACCCATCGGCGCCGCTCTCGATAGTCTGGCCCAGGCACAGAGTTCGTTGAACCAGGCCAGCAGTTTTCTCAAAGAGAATGTGATGGAACAGGCTCAGAGCCAGGAACGATCCGCTTTGGCCGAGCTGGTGGCCGTTCGGAAAATATTTCAAAAGGCGGTCAGTGAGCATCCGGGAGATTTCACTCAACCTTCGCAGAGAGATTCGCCAGTGGCAGAGTCTTCAAAGAAGTTAAATGAGATGGCTGAGTTCCGCGACGAGGCAAAATCTGCGGAAGAGTTTGTTCAACGAAGTCTGGAACAACAACAGGAAGTAGAACGCCAGGCGGCCGGGCCAATGCAGGAAGGTGCGGCCCTGGCGGGCCAGGAGCAGAGGCTGGCGCGTGAGCTAAAGGATTTCGCGGGGGAGCATCCCAAGGCGTTTCAAGGCTCGGAAAGCGAAAGCGCGCAAGCCCAGGAATCGCTGCAACACGCCGAGGAGCGCTTGCGCAGTTCGGCAGCGGAGTCCGCCGGCAGCACGCGCGAGGCCACGCAGAAAATCAAGCAACTGAGAGCCGCCATGCAAAACCACGCCGCCGGCCAGCAACTGGCCGAGGCCTATCGGCTAAAGCGTATGCTGGAAGAACAAGCTCGCCTGCTCGGCCAGATGGCAGAGCCTGAAGCCAAGGCGTCGGCCCAGGAGATGGACGCCGCCGCGGGTGCGGCCCAGGCTATTCTGGGCGAGTTGAAAAAGAGCCTGGACCAATCTTCCAAGGGCGCAGGTTTTGGGAGTTCGCTGCGTGAGGCGTTGAACCAAGAGAACCAAAAGGCCGCTGAGGAGGCGTTATCAAAGGTTCAACAGGCGCAAACTGACGCGGAACGCCGAGAACAAGCCCGGACCGCCGAGTCGGCTTTGTCGCAAATTAGCAATGCCTTTGCCGCCAGCCAGCCGAAGCCGCTCCAGGACGCAAGGCACAAGGATATGCTCAATCTGGAGGCGGAATCAGAACTCCAACGATTTGCCGCCGAACGAAGCCTCAGGCCCGTGGGCAAAGCGGCCGACGCAGCGCTGGCAAATATCGATCCGGCGCGTTTGCCGCAGGCCTATCGCAGCCGGATCGAGCGCTACTTCGAGAAACTTTCTGAGGAATGAGCCTGGCGATTGTCTTCGAATTCCCCGCGCTCTGGTTCTGCGCCTTGCCCTTGGGTCTACTGCTGGCTTTGTGGGTCTGGCGCCAGCACGCGCGCGGTTTGGCTTGCGGCCGAGTTGCCGCGTTGCTGGCCTTGCGTTCGGTCGCCCTGGGTCTGCTGTTGTTTCTGGCTGCCCGCCCGGTAAGGATGGCACGCGAGCAGCTTGGAAACGCCACCCGGCCTGTGGTGATCCTGCTGGATCGCAGCGAGAGCATGTCGCTCAAAGAAACCGTCACGAGCCGGTATGAGCGGGCGTTGACTTTCTTGCGAACGCGTCTGCTGCCTGCGCTGAAATCGGCGGATCTGGCGGTGCAAGGCATGGTTTTTGACCAGGCAGCTGAGGTGGTCACCGGCGCTGAGATGATCTCAACCAAGCCCGAGGGCAAACGCACCAATCTCGGCGGCGCTGTTGCGCGGGCATTGAGTGGCGGGCAGAAACCCCTGGCGGTGATTGCTCTTACCGATGGCAGTTCGAATGAGACCACGGACGATGCCAGGGCCATGGGTAAGCTCGCCCAGGCCGGCATCCCGTTTATTGGTGTTGGATTCGGCAGCGATGACGGAGTGCAAACGCTGTCCCTGCGAGGTGTCGACGCGCCAAGCACGGTGCGTCCTAAAACCGCGTTCAGCGTTTCGGCGGAATTGCAATTGATTAACGGCCAGCAGTCCGCTGGCTGTGATCTCGTCTTGTTCCGCGACGGCCAATCGGTCCAGAAAAAGGCCGTAAAGCTCGAAACGGGTTCTCATGTCTGGGTGGAGAGCTTTCATCTGAACGAGCCGAGCGAAGGCGAGCACGAGTACAGTCTTCAGTTGCTAACGCCCAACCTGACTGGCTTGAGGTGCATCAACGGCGAGGCCGCCACCTCGGTGCGAGTGGTCGACGAGAGCGAGTTGCGGGTCCTGTACCTCCAAGGGGCATTAACCTGGGACTATAAATTCATCGCCCTGGCACTGCGTGAGGATCCGAGCATCAAACTCACTGGATTGACGCGCACGTCCCGACAATCCGTGTTTCGCCAAAACGTCGAAAGCACGACTGAATTGGCGAATGGATTTCCGGCTTCCCTGAAGGAATTGGCGGCTTTCCGGGTGATAGTCCTGTCCAACCTTCGGCCGGAAGACCTCAGTCAGCAGCAACAGGAATTGCTCGGTCGCTTTTGTGGTGAATTTGGGGGTGGCGTTTTGATGATCGGCGGGGCGGCGACGTTCGATCCGTCCTGGGAAAATAGCAGGCTGGAGAAGTTGTTGCCGGTGGTTTTCTCCAAAGAGCAATTCGGCAGGGGGACGGAGCATGACTTCCACCTGGAACTGACTCCTGAGGCACTGGAGAACCCGCTGTTTCGGGTCGAGGAGAACCGGCCGGTGAAGGAGGTTTGGGCCGGTTTGCCGGCATTTGGCCAATTTGGACAGGTTGACTCGGCCAAGCGAGGCGCCCAGGTCTGGCTTGTGCATCCGAGCGAATCCGGCGCGCCAGGCCGGCGCATTCTGATGGCCTCACAACGTTATGGCGCGGGACAATCGGCTGTGTTGTGTCTTCAGAACTTCTGGCGTTGGAGGCTGGCGAAAGAATCCGACCCGCAGCAGTTCGATAGGTTTTGGCGGCAGCTCTTTCGCTGGCTGGGGCAGGCGGGGCGCTCGAACGTCAGCATTCAGTTTGCCGATCAGGAATTGCGGCCGGGGCGCGAGATCGAGGTTTGCCTCGAGCGCCAGGCCGATGCGCTCGAAGCCGAGACCAACCGGCAATTCCTCCTCCAGGTTCAGGACAGCCGGAAGAAGATTGTTTGCACAGAAGGGCTGGAATTGCCCGCGAGCCAGCCGGTGCATTGCCGGTTCCGGGCGGAACAACCGGGCTTGTACACAGTGAATATTGCGGACTCCGCCAAGGCGGTGATTGCCACTCGCCCGGTGGAAATCCGCGAGATCAATGTCGAATTGGAACGAACGGCTCGCAATATGGAGGCTTTAAACCAATGGGCGGCGGTGAGCGATGGGCTGGCCTTTAAAGTGGAGGAGTGCCCGCAAACGACCGATCTCGTCGCCCGGATAAAAGCGAAGGTGGAAGACGTGCGGCGCAACCAGCAGGTTCGGCGTTTGCTTGGACTGAACGGTTGGACATTAGGCGCGATCTTAGCGTCGCTGAGCGCGGAGTGGCTGCTGCGCAAACGATGGGAGCTGATCTGAGAGCATGTGTTGAAAAGACCGACTTCGACGCTGTCGTATGGGGTTTGGAGTCGTATGGGGTTTGGAGTCCCGCCTTTAGGCGGCCCCGCGCCAAAACTGCCTGAGGGCGGAATGCCAAACCGAATCACTAAAACACGCTCTGAAGGGGATAAACTGCAACCTATGGCTTCGATGACCAAACTCAGCAAAGCCAGGCGGTGGCCGCCTCGGATTTTTGGGAACCTGGCGGTCGGGATCGCGCTGTGCGCGGCCTACGGAGTGGGGCAGGAACTGCCTGACAAACAAGCAACGTTCTTCATGGGCCGCGTCCGGTACAGCGCCAACGACGGCAACGATTGCGGAGGGGTGGGCCAGGATTTGCTGCAATTGGTTTCCCGTGCCTCGACCTTGACGATGCAGGAGGAACGCAAGGTCGGGCTCACGGATCCGGCTTTGTACGAGACGCCGTTCCTATTCATGAACGGACACAACGATTTCATCCTGAGCGACGAGGAACTCGCCAACCTCCGCAAGTATTTGAGTCATGGAGGGTTCTTCTTCGCCTCGGGCTGCTGCACCAATCCCAATTTCCCGAAAGCCTGGCGTCGCGAATTCGGGCGTTTATTTCCCAACGAACAGGTTCAGGCCATTCCGTACGAGCATTTGATCTACCGCTCCTTTTACAGGATTGACCGTATCCGATGCCTCAATGAACAGCGGGACATTCACTTGGAAGGCCTTTTTTTGAAGGGGCGCCTGGTCGCGGTGCTGTGCGAGGACGGTTTGTGCTGCTCGTTCAGCGCAAACAACAGTTGCAATGAAAGCAAAGGCATTAGTCCCGAGGACGGCCGGAGGCTCGCTCTTAATATTGCCATCTACGCTTTGACTCATTGAAGCGGTCTGCTCCCCCGGGGAAAGCCCTAAGCGTGTTCCGGGACAAGCCTTGGCGCTGGTTTGGGAACTCCGCCGATACCCCCTTAACGGGATTGAGGATATAAACATTGGCATATGAGCAAAGCGATGAGCCTGACGCCCAATCCGAGCAACGCCTTTCGATTGACTCCCGAAGAAGGCAATGCCATGCCACTGAGCGCCAAGGCGCTGCTCCCCAAACTGCCGCGTTACGCCGGAACTCCGCCGATCAACCCAGTGTACTTTGCCTTGTTGTTGCTCGTACTGGCGGTCGGCTCGTTTTCACTGCTCGCATGGCACCATAATGATTCGTCGTTGGAAAATCGTGCTCGGCTGGGCGAGCCGGAAGCGCAGTACTTACTTGGCAAACAGTACTTTGAGACGGCGATGTCACCGGGGGACTACACGCGAGCGGCGCGCCTCATTCGCAAAGCCGCTGAGCACGGGAACGTTCGAGCCCAGACGGGACTGGGCTTGCTTTACGAGCATGGCCTCGGGGTGTCCAAGAACTACAACGAAGCGGTTCGTTGGTTCCGACAGGCCGCGGACCAGGGTTATGCTCTGGCGCAGAATGAACTGGGTTTTATGTACGCCAAAGGGCGCGGCGTGAACCGGGATTTCACTCAGGCGGCCGCGTGGTGCCGATTGGCCGCGCAACAGGGGTCGGCGGTCGCCGAACGCAATGTGAAACTCGCGGAAGCGCCCAACACGAAAACGTTTGCCCAGCTCGTCACCACCGAACGCAAGTGCTATCAACGAGTGGTCCTGCAAAAGGTCGAATCCGACGGTATCACGATCTCGTTTCTGCCTCAGACCGGTGGATTGGGCATGGCGAAGGTCCGGACGGAGAACCTGCCTTTGAATCTCCAACAGCTGTGTAAATGCGCGGCCCACGAAGGGACGGCCGCCAACTCCGCTTATTCGCAGGTCGGTGCTGTTTCCCGGATGCTCTAAAGGACCGCAGCCATCGGTCAACGCCGGGGCGGGGACGTCTCGTCCCCGGTTCGTGGGGGCGGCAGCATTGAGGACCCGGGGACGAGACGTCCCCGCCCCTTTCATGAATTGGCGCTGTTTCGCCGGAGCGAATTGTTTCTGGTTCAAAAGAGCCAGTCGCCTGTGTAGTCTCCGCAGTGTCGTGCCAAAAAATGAAGCGCCGCCCAAACCGGTCGAACGACTCTTTCCGTTCGTTATCCGCGCGCGCATTTTAATGGTGGGCCGCGAAACGCTGTTGCGGAGTAAAAGCAAACTGCATTTCGTCCTAATGACCGAGGACCTCTCGGAACGCAGCCGGGCTGAGGTACTGTCAGAATTCTCTCATTATCCCATCGTCCGGAGGTATACGTCCGCCGACCTGGAAGGCTTTTTCCAAGTCAGAGGCGCCAAAATCCTGGGCTTTGCCAAATCCAGTCTCGCTCAATCCGTGTATGCCGAACTCAAACAGTTCCGGATCAATAGCCCGGCCAAAAAGCCCTGAGCATGAGTTGAGGGTAAAGCCCGCTTTTTTATTTAAAGCGCCCACGAGCAAAAGATGTTAAACTAAATGGGAAATCACTCAATGCACCCCCAGGGTCGGAAACGATTTGGTCGCAAAAACACGGGCCGCAACGGGCGCCGCCGAAAACGAGATCAACCTGAGTCGCTGCTGGAGCAGCCGACCCTCGAGACCGCCACCACCGTACCCTGCCCGATTTGCGGCCACCCGGTCGATCCCAAGCGCATGCATTTCCACATGGTCCGTTTCCACGGCGCCTCGATGCGTTCGCGCGCGTAACCATGGTGTGCGGCTGGTTCCTTCTGCTTCGCATGAACCTCCCCGCGGATTCGGGGCGACCGCAGATGGGGAATGTGTAATCTGAGGTTCGCATGAACCGTCGTTCCGTAGCGGCGTCTCGTTTTGTTCGACTCAAAAATGAGCTCGTGTGCGCTATTGGCGCCTTCGGAATCGGTCTTGGCTGTTTGTGCATGGGGGCCCAAAAGGCTTTGCCGGGTTTCAAGGTCATTGCGTTCTATACCGGTCGAAGCGACCAGGCCCACATCAGCTTCGTCCGGGAGGCAAATCGATGGTTTGCCAACATGGCCCCTGAACATCATTTCAGCTACACTTCGACGACCAATTGGGCGGACCTCACCGACCAGGTTCTTGGCCAATACCAAGTGGTGATGTTCCTGGACGCACGTCCGGAGCAACCCGCTCAACGTGAAGCTTTTCAGAGGTACGTGGAACGAGGTGGCGGCTGGATGGGGTTTCACTTTGCGGGCTTCGCGCTGACACCCTCGGGGGTTCCGCAGAACTGGGATTGGTACCACAACGAATTTCTCGGATCGGGCTCATACGTGGGCAACACCTGGCGGCCGACCTCGGCGGTGCTGCGGGTGGAAGATGCGGATCATCCAGCGACGCGGCACCTCCGGCCAACATTTAAATCGGCGCCAAACGAGTGGTATAAATGGAGCAACGATCTTCGCACCAACTCCAGTATTAGGATTCTCTTGTCCATCGATCCGTCCAGTTACCCGTTGGGGACCGGACCCAAGCCGCACGAGGTCTGGCACGCCGGCTATTATCCCGTGGTTTGGACGAATAAGCGGTACCGCATGATGTATTTCAACATGGGCCACAATGACATCGATTGCGAACATAAGACCAACCAAGAGCTCTCCTTTACCTTCGGAAATGAAAACCAGGACAAACTAATCCTGGATAGCCTACTGTGGCTTGGGGAGCAGACGCTAAGGCGTCCCGAACCGTAATACACGGTAAAACCTTTGCCCAACGGCGAACGGACTGGCGCTGGTTGCCGGAGGGCCGCTGTCAGTCCAGGCAGCGGTAGGAGCTTGAACGCTAAGGTCACCCGTCGGCGAGTCAAACCAGGAGCTTAAATCAGCAGAATATTCCACCTGATAGGCTCCCCCTGTAGGCGACGCCCAGGTCAGCGAAATGGCATTGTGCGCAGGGTCGAGCTTTAAGTCCGCGTCGGCAAAGAGCAATGGGACAAAGCCGGCCCGCTGGAGGCCGCGCTGGACGATATCGTTTTGCATGAAGCGCCGCCACAAGCGCTGCGTGCGATAGTTTTCGATCATCAGGACGATGGGCCCCTGGTCGATTCCCAGTTCATCCGTATCCACCCAAGACGCGCCGAGATTAAACGCATCATGGAATCCATAGGCAGTCCAAATGCGGGGCCGATAATTGGTGTAGAAATAGCGCAACGTTGGCAGCGAGTATTCGGGCGTAAACGCGATCGATCCGCCGGCCGCTGTCGGGGCAATCGTGCCATCATCTCCTTGAGCAGGCGGGGCGCCGTGGGCCGAGTAGCCCGAAGGCCCATCGGAGGCAGTCAATCCCCAAACGGTGCCATTGTATCCCACGTGGTTGAGCGGGTTGGCGAGGCAGTAGGACCTCTGAGCCAACGTCGCCCGGCGCGAGTTCTCGAAGTAGGTGCTGTTATGGCTGTTCATGTAGGCATCGCCGATGTGGCGGAAATCGATCCAGGAATGGGAGTATTGGTGAGCAAACAAAGGCGGGAACGGCACAAACGACAGACCGTAATAGGTTGCCCAGGTATATCCGCTGGTCCACGCGTTCCAGGCCGTCGCCGGCAGCGGATTAGTCGGAGCTCCAAGACCAAAACAATAGAGAATCATGCCTTCGTTGTAGCCGATCCAATTGTTAGGAATGAAGCCTGAGGTGGGATACCAGCCCATGGAAAGCAAATTGGTCCCTTGCGCCATCCAGTTCCAATCGACCCGGTCAAAGATCGCATCGGCGGCGGTACGAATCGCCGCCTCATCCGAGCCGGGGCCGTTGAAGAACTGTTTGGAATCGAGGATCCCTGCTAACAACAAGGCCGTATCAATCGAGGAGAGCTCGGCGCTGGCGCGCACCGCGGTGTTCATGTCCAGGAAATGGTAGAACCACCCATGGTAGCCAATGACGCCCGAGGCGGCCGGGCCTTGCGGGCCTTGCAGAAAGGTATTCAACGTCGCGAGCACGCGCGTGACTCCCTGGGTGCGAGAGATCCAACCGTGATCCACGCCAATGGCGATTGCGCTCAGACCGAAACCGACCGCCGCGATGCTGCAGGCCGAACCGGTTGCGCTCCGATCCGGCACCAGCCCATTGAGCGGATTGGCCAGGTACCAAAAATAATCGAAATTAACTTCCTGGACGTACTCGAGGAACTGGTCGTCATCGCTAAACAAGTGTGGAACCGCAGGCAGCGTCGCGGAAGGCGAGCTTTCCTGCGAGCTGGTGTTGACCGCCGTAACATAATAGTAATTCGTCTGACCGTTAACAACGGCGGCGCTGACATCACAATATCCAGGCGAGGCGACCAGGCCCGCCAGATTGAGCCGGACAAAAGCGCCGCCGTTGGTCAGCGCGCGATAGAGGTTATATCCCGCGACGTCGGCCTCGTTGCTTTTGTCCCAGTGCAGGACGATGCTTTGATCCCCGGTACGGCTAACCAGACCGGTGGGAGGTTGGACGGCGCTGGAGCGACAAAGGAAAACCGTCAGGAGGAACAATTGCGAAATCAGGATACGGCTCATGGCGATCAAAGCTGAGTGCGCGCATCATAACAACGAATCGCTCGAGTTCAATTTCGAAAACCATTGACATCCCTGGCCCCTGCCGCAAAGTATATTCTGGCTGTTCATCTCAAATCAAAGGCATGTCGAATCCCAAAGGAAGAGCCACCTTGCGTATGAAAATTGACAATACACCCCAAATCAACTCCGGCAAAATGTCGCTGCGCTTCTCCGAGAATCAACGAGGCGGCCGAGTGCGGGCTTTCATCGTAGCCGGCGCCGCGGCGCTGGCGCTCTGGCCTGGTTCGATCCGGGCCGGCAATCTGTTGGTGAATCCGAGTTTTGAATCCAGCAGCGGCCATGCTACGTACAGCACCAACGTTCAACCGGCGACCGGTTGGACTTACTTCTCACCGCCTGAGCCTTCAAGTTATTTTGGTGATTATTGGGTTGAGAGCGCGGTAGCCGCGAAATCGGGCACCTTCTACTGGAAACAATGGGGTGCGCTTTACAACCCCGGTGTCAGCAACGTCGCCGGCATTTACCAGAGTTTTAGCGCCGCGCCGGGCTCGGTTTACCAGGCCAGCGGCTGGTTGTACACCAGGGGAAACGACACTATTGGGGCGGGCAACGAAGCCTGGGTGCAAGTCGAGTTTTTGGGAGCCAACAGTAACCTCCTTGCTTTGTACAAGACGGATAACTTCGACTCAACCGTCGGGACGGATTCCTGGTTCCAGTACCTGGCCACGAACGCCTGCGATGTGACGTTGCCCGTTTCGGTCGGCGATCCTTATTTCACTACTTATGCCGTGACGGGTTCCGTCAGCCAGTTGGTCGCGCCGCCCGGCACGAAAACGGTCGTCTATCGCTATTGCTTTCTTCAGGCCGGCACTTCCGGCGGCTCGGCTTATCTTGACGACGCGGTCCTGAACCAGGTCAGCGGCCCGATCCCGCCAGTGATCAGCAATGTATTTCCCCTCAACATGATCTTCGTTGCTCCCAGCAACGGTCTGAGCTTCAACGTCAGTTCGCCGGCCGGGTTTATCATCAATAACAGCGGCATTGGCCTGGTGCTCAATGGCACGAACGTCTCGGCCAACCTGGTTATCAGCGGCTCGTCTTCGAACAAGAATGTCAGCTACCACGGATTGCAATCCAACCTGACCTATACGGCTTCGATTACTGTTACGGATAGTTTTGGCTTTACGGCCAGCCAGAATAGTTATTTTGAGACCACTTGGGTTGGCATCCCCCCTATCGTGTACCTGTGGGAAGCCGAGGATTTTGACTTCACCAACGGGATGTATTTCGATCAACCCGCGTTGTGCAATACTCCGGGCAGCCCCAACTGCTACTTCGGCACCGTCGGGAACGAAGGCACCGACGAGCATAGCACCGGCTCGGCCTCCAGCCATTTGTATCGGCCGGACGACGCCATCGGCACATCCATTTCAGGAGATTACTTGCGCAAAGACCATGCCGACGCGGGAGCTCTTGATTATCGAATCGATCCATTTATCACGGGCTCATGGGTCGATTACACCCGGGATTGGCCGACGGGGACATTCTGGGTCATTGCCCGCCTCTCAACGGATATAAATCTCTCGGGAGATGTTACCTTAAGCCAGGTCAACGCTGACCAGAGTACCACCGACCTGGGCACGTTCACGATCACCAGTGGGCGAGGCTGGAGCAGCTACGACAATGTCTATCTCAAGGATACAAACGGCAATATTGCGGCCGTCACTTTAAACGGAAAGGCGACTTTGCGTCTGACCAGCGGGGGCAATCTCTTGCCGAACTTTCTTGCGTTGGTGGCCGGTCAAATCGATCAACCCCAGATCAGCGCACTTTATCCCACCGGCCTGCAGCCGTTCGAGAACACCAACACCCTGAGTTTCTCGGTCACCTCATCCGGTGCAACAATTCCCGCGACCGGAATCAAGCTGAACCTGGATGGGATCGATGTTTCCTCCAATCTGCTCATCACCGGCAGCGCGTCGACGAAGTCTGTCGTTTTTTCGCCCCTTCAAACCAATGCCGTGCATCTGGCCGTCATCACGATCACCAATTCCTTAGGGCACGGCATCCTCATTTCAAACAGCTTCGACACTTTCAGCCAGGATAACTATATGGTTGAAGCCGAGGATTTCGACTATAATGGCGGGCAGTTCATTACTCCCTGGACGCCCGACGCGTACGCCGCACTCGGTGCAGTCACCAACGTCGACTTCCAGCACACGCCTTTTGCGGGACAGGCCTTCCCTTATCGCACCGACGGAATTCCGGAAGGTAAAACAGGGGATTTTCTGCGGCAGGCGTTTGTTGACGTCCTCGGGACGGATTACGACCTGACCTGGTTTGGAAATGGGGATTGGGCCAATTACACGCGCGACTACCCGCAAGGCAGCTTTTATGTGTACGGGCGATTTTCTGGCTTAGGCAGCTACACCATGGATTTAGACGAGGTCATCAGCGGCGCCGGCGGCACCAATCAGGTGACCAAACGTCTCGGACGCTGGGGCGCAATCGGCGCCGGTTATAATATCTACAATTGGGTGCCGCTGCGTGACGACTCCCTGTCCGTCCCGGTCGTCGTCAAGCTGACAGGCCAGGAGACTTTGCGCATTGCCACCACCGGCAATAGCAATCCGAACTTCTTCATGCTGGTCCCCGTCTCGGGCATCAGCGTGTCAGCCATTCGTACCAGCGGCAACATCCTCCTATCTTTCCCGACCCAGCCGGGGGTGATCTACCGGGTGTTTTACAGCAGTACTCTCGCCAGCGGGAACTGGACGCTCGTATCGACCGTGGCCGGTGATGGCACGACCAAGTCAGTCAGTGAATCCTCGGGCACCGGCTCTGGATTCTATAAAGTGGTCGCGCCGTAATTGGTCGGCGCGCGGGCAATCTTGCCCGCGTCAACGGCCGACCACCCCCTGAGGCAAAACCTCTTCCCGTTGCCAGACTCGGTTTGTTCAAGCTGCTTCGGAGGAGCGCAGGCCCTGCTTGAGCGCTGCCGGCAATCGTTACGGCGCTTCGAGACGATAAAATGTTGGCGGCAGGGTGTTGCTCACGGTGATACCAATAACGGGTGTGCCGTTGGTCACCTTGGTCCAATTAGGCGAAGCCAGGTTGGTGGTGCTCTGCAGGACGAAATTGGTGAGAGCAGCCGGCCAGAAAATGACCTGCTGGTTGGCGCCGTTCGCGACCGTGGCGATCGAGACCTGGGGTGCGGGAGCAACGGTGATACTGGCAAAGGAGGCGGACCCGGAATTGGTCGGATTGGCACTGTCCTTTTGGATTTGAAAATATCCGCCGATGGTCGTGTTGTTGATCACGCCCTGCTCCGTGTTGCCCAGCTCCAGGGGCGGGCTGTTCGTGCCATTGGCAGTATAGATGATCGCGTTCTTTCCGTTTTGATCCCTGAAATAGGTGATCCCCATCGTCACCGTGTCGCCAGAGTTAAAGAATTTCGGAAAAGCGTAAAAGGGCAGGAAGCCCCCGAACGCAACGACCTCGTGAGCGTCGGTGTCCAAAATGAACTCGCCACCGTCGTTGGCGGGATTATTAAACACAAAGCCGGCCTCCTTGCGTGGCGTAGCCGGGTCGCCCACCAGGGTTATTTTCATGGAAATTTGAAAATAATCATTGCTCTGGAACGCATACGGGGTGTTGCCCCCGTCGCTGGAAAAGTGCCATTCATCGCGGTTGGCGAACCCAGTGGCCGAGCTCACGTTTTGCTCAGTAAACGAAATAAGCGCCGGGTAATTGGTGACTGTGGTTAAAGTGGCAGCGGCCACATCGTTATATTTTCGCGGGGTGACCACGACCGAGTTAATGCTGCTCACCTGCCCGTATGCCGGCAAACCAAAGCCAAGGACAATCAGACTTCCTGCCCAACAATGTTTCAACCTCATAGATTTCTCCTTTTTTGATTGTTGCTCTTCAGTTTTAACTCTGGCCCGCATCCATTTTGTGTCAAGCCTAATATGCCAGCGCGAATGCCCGAAGAGTCGTCGGAGCTGTTATGGGCCTGGGTTGCATCACTCGCACTGTAAAAGAAACAATCATCGTTTACGCCCAAAGGCTCGGAAGGCCTGCAAAATGCATGCCGCTTGAAGATGCATCAGTGCAAATCGCAATGATTTGGCCAGTCGAGGAAGGACGTTTGAGAATCCAAAATGTCCACAAACTCCTTGCCACGAACTCGTTGCCGTTAATTTCGCACATCCGGCACTCCCCTTGCTTAGAAGTGTTCGGATGGTTGTCTCGCGGCGGACCGGATCAAAAGATCACATCCATAATTTGCTTTGCGGAGAGCGCAAGGTCGATAGAGCAAGACGAATCGTCAACCAGTTAAGAACAGCCAAATTTATGACACTAAACATTAGACCCATCGGCGACCGAATCCTTGTGGAAGCTGTCGAAGAAAAAGAAGTCAGCAAAGGCGGAATTGTAATTCCCGACACCGCCAAGGAAAAGCCCATGGAAAGCAGAGTTGTGGCGTTGGGCACGGGGAAAACGGATGACAATGGCAAGAAGGTCCCCTTTGAAATGAAAAAGGGCGACCGCCTGCTAGTCACCAGATATGGGGGAACGGAAGTAAAGTTGGAAGGCAGGGAATACAAGATTCTCAGTTCGGACGATGTGCTGGCTGTGCTCGAATAATTATCAAACCTCGGAGCTTTTCGAGGTCAACTTCAACAATCGACTATCTCATTTTATATGGCTGCAAAACAATTACTCTTCGACGAAAACGCGCGTCAGACGCTGCTCAAAGGTGTTTCCAAACTGTCCAAAGCCGTCGCGGCGACCCTCGGCCCCAGGGGACGAAACGTGGTGATCGACCGGAAATTTGGGTCACCGACGGTGACCAAAGACGGGGTCACGGTCGCCAAGGAAATCGAACTGGAAGACCCCTGCGAGAACATGGGTGCTCAAATGGTCCGTGAAGTCGCCAGCAAGACCAGCGACAATGCCGGCGATGGAACGACTACGGCTACCGTTTTGGCGGAGTCGATCTTTCGCGAGGGTTTGAAGTACGTCACCTCGGGGGCCAACCCAATCGGGATTCAGCGCGGCATCAATAAGGCCGTCGCCGCCGCGGTCGAACACCTCGACAAAATCGCCAAGAAAGTAAAAGACAAAGAGGAGATCAAGCAGGTCGCGACGGTTTCTTCCAACTGGGACACCGATATTGGCGGGATTATCGCCGACGCGATGGACAAGGTCGGCAAAGATGGAACCATCACCGTTGAGCAAGCAAAGTCGATCGACACCACCCTCGAAGTGGTCGAAGGCATGCAGTTCGACAAGGGCTACCTGTCTCCATATTTTGTCACTGACGCCGAGACGATGGAGGTCCACCTCCAGGATTGTTACGTCCTCAATTGCGAAAAAAAGATCAGCAGCCTGAAAGATTTACTGCCGTTGCTCGAAAAAGTGGCTAAAGCGGGCAAACCACTTTTAATCATCGCCGAAGACATCGACGGCGAAGCCCTGGCCACGCTGGTGGTGAACAAGCTCCGCGGCACCATCAACGCTTGCGCCGTCAAAGCCCCTGGTTTTGGCGATCGCCGCAAAGCCCTTTGCGAAGATATCGCCATCCTGACCGGTGGCAAATTCATCAGTGAAGACCTGGGCATCAAGCTCGAGGGCCTGAACCTGGAAGACCTTGGTCGCGTTAAAAACGTCACTGTTGACAAGGAAAACACCACCCTCGTCGAAGGTGGCGGCAAGAGTTCTGAAATTCAAGGACGCGTAAATCAGATTCGCAGGCAGATCGAAGAAACCACTTCCGATTACGACAAAGAAAAACTGCAGGAACGCCTGGCCAAGCTCGCCGGGGGTGTCGCCATCATCAACGTCGGTGCCGCCACTGAGACGGAGATGAAAGAGAAGAAAGCCCGGGTGGAAGATGCTTTGCACGCAACTCGCGCAGCGGTTGAAGAAGGCATTGTGCCGGGAGGCGGCGTGGCGCTGTTGCGTTGCCTGGCCGCCATGGACACCGTTAAGCCCGAGAACGACGACGAGCGCATTGGCATCGATATCGTCAAGCGAGCCGTCGAATCTCCGACCCGTGTGTTAGCGGATAATGCAGGTGAGGAAGGCTCGGTAATCGTGCAGGAAGTCAAGAAACGCAAAGGGAACGAAGGCTATAACGTCTCGACTGGCATCTATGAAGACCTGGTCAAGGCCGGTGTGGTCGACCCGAAGAAGGTCACTCGCACGGCACTCCAGAACGCGGCCTCAATAGCCGGCCTGTTGCTGACCACCGAATGCCTGGTCACGGAGATCCCCAAGGAAGAACAATCCGCTGCACCTCCTGGCGGCCAGGGAGGCATGGGTTATTGAGTTGGAGCGGTCAAAGAACAAAAGTTAAACCAAAATCGTCACGCAATCTAACGTTCGCAGAGCGAAGCATCTCGATGCTCCCCCCATTTTAAGTTTTATGAACCCAATTCTTGTCAAAAAAGCACTGGAAACCGTCCTTAATCCCAACGTCCTGATTAACATGGTTTCACAACGCGTTCGCCAATTAAACTCCGGGTATGGCGGCGCGTGCAGGCCACTGGTGGCTGATAGTGCAAAGTTGAGCATGGCGGACATTGCTTTGACTGAAATCATCGAGGACAAAATGAGCTTTGAGATGCCAGAAGTCCTGGCGCTTACACGTCCGACGGGGAGGAATCGCCGACGTCCTCAGCATTGGACAAAGGCGGCCTAGCCAAAGCAAGGAACGCGTATGCGACGCCCCAAGGGAATTAAAACCAGGAAATCGGTGGCCAAGCGATTCAAGATCACCGCGAGCGGAAAGGTGCTATTTCACGGGGCCGGCCGGCGGCATTTGCTTCAGGGCAAGAGCCCCAAACGGCGCCGAGCCTTGCGGAAGTCTTCGGTCCTGGCAAAGACAGACCTTTATCGCATCCTGCAGAATCTGCCCTTCAGCCACTAGCTGGTTGAGGGCCGATTTGAGGAGCCGGGACCCTCAGGAACCGTGGAAGGCCAAAGGTCTAACGGCGCCGGCTCGCCGATGAACCAAATAAGGGCTAATTCCTTTTACCCGCCACTTGCTTGGCAGCAATGGCTTGCTTTCTCTTTTGCGAATCGCTGTTCGCTTTGGTTTGTTTCTGTGTTGCGTGCTTGTTAACGGCTTTGGGGGATTTGTCACCCATGGTATTTTGTCTTTCGTCTGATGGTTTACTTCGTCTGATGGTTTACTCACGCGTGGTATTTCCTGATCACTCCAGATGGTGCTCCTGTCCCCCTGCACAGATTCTGCAAACATCCAGAAAGAATCCTAAACTCAAGCGTTTCAATTTTCAATTGATTTGCAATTCCGCAAAGTGATCTCGGCGGTCGTCCAGCAGCGAAATCTTATTACCTTCGAGTGCTTGGCCATCAAGCGATAGCCGACCGTTGTCAGGAGGCGCTGCCGAGGACCTGGTGATGCGAATGCGGTAATGAGTCTGCCGATAGCGATAGTGGATGGTGAAAGCGTCCCACTTCTTAGGAAGGCGGGGCGTCAGCACCAGATGATTGCCCGCCAGGTTCACGCCGAGCATGGTTTCCAGCAGAAGCCGATACATCCAGCCCGCAGAACCGGTGTACCAAGTCCAACCTCCGCGGCCGGTATGGGGCGCGGCGGCATAGACGTCGGCGGCAATGACGTAAGGTTCCACTTTGTAAGTCGCGATTTGGCCAGGAGTGGCGCCATGCCGGATTGGATTAAGCAAGGCGAACAGATCCCAAGCCTGGTCATTTTCTCCCAGGAGGGCGAAACCCATCACGGTCCAAATGGCGCCATGGGTGTATTGGCCGCCGTTTTCGCGCACACCGGGGATGTACCCTTTGATGTAGCCGGGATCCAAAGCGGAGCGATCGAACGGGGGATCGAAAAGCTGGATTAGCCCGGCGTCGCGGCGGATGAGCCGCTCGTCCACAGCCGCCATAGCCTGGCGGGAGCGCTGGGGATCCCCAGCGCAGCTGATCACCGACCAGCTTTGCGGCAGCGAATCGATCTGACATTCAGGATTGGTGCTGGAGCCAAGCGGCTTTCCGTTGTCGAAGTACGCGCGGCGATACCATTGGCCGTCCCAGGCATGTTTCTCGATGTTTTGTTGCAGCAGGCGCGCCTGGGCGAGGCAAAGCTCGGCGAAGGCGGTGTCGTTGCGGCCGCGCGCCAACTCGGCGAATTTGACCAGGACGTCGTACAGGAAGAAGGCCAGCCACACACTTTCTCCGCGCCCTTCCTTGCCGACCAGATTCATCCCGTCGTTCCAGTCGCCGCAACCCATGAACGGCAAACCATGCTCGCCGAACTTGAGCGCGCGCTCGATGGCGCGGACGCAATGCTGATACAGAGTGGCTGAGGTTTCGGAGCGATTGGGCAAGTCATAGTAAGATTCCTCCTCCGGCTTAAGGGGGCGGCCCTCGATGAAGGGAATGGACTCGTCCAGCACTCCGGTATCGGCGACGCAGGCGACGTACCGGCAAGTGGCATAAGCCAGCCACAGATAATCATCTGAAAAATGAGTGCGCACGCCACGACCAGCGGGAGGGTGCCACCAATGCTGCACATCGCCTTCGAGGAACTGATGCGCCGCAGAACGCAAAAGATGCTCGCGCGTGAGGGCCGGTTCGGCATGTACCAGGGCCATCACATCCTGCAACTGATCGCGGAAGCCAAAAGCGCCGCCCGATTGATAGAAACCCGTACGAGCCCACAGACGGCTACTCAAGGTCTGATAGAGCAGCCAGCCGTTGGCTAGCACATTAACGGAGGGATCGGGGGTTTCAACCTGCACTGCGCCGAGCGTCCGACTCCAATACTGCCAGACCCCTTCGAGGGCGCCACGACAGGCCTCAGTAGACCGGAAACGCCGAATCAAGGTTTGCACGTCAGCCTCGTCGCGGCCCACACCGAGACGGAAGCTGATTTCCTTTTGCTGGCCGGCGGACAGATCCACCATCATTTGGACTGCGGCGCAAGGGTCCAACCCCGCGCCTGTTTTTCCTGAAAGCCGTGTTCGTTTGAGGGCTCTTGGGCTGGAAAGACTGCCGTTCCGGCCCAGAAACTCCCGGCGATCGCCGGTGAAGGTCCGCGCGGGGTCCGTTACATCCACAAAGGCGATCCGCTCAGCAAATTCGGTATTAAAATGGTTGCGGACAAACAGCGCGCCGCTTTTGGGGTCCACCTCCGTCTGCACATGCAGCAGGTTTTTGTGACGCAACTCGCCCAGCACCCATTCCCAATACCCGGTGACGGACAACGCGCGTGCGCGTCCCGAGAGGTTACGCAGTTTCAGAACCGCGAACTTCACGGGCGCGTCGATGGCCACATAAATGGACAACTCTGAGGTGATGCCGTTCTCGGTGTGTTCGAACACTGAATAACCGAACCCGTGACGGATGACGTAGGGCGTTACGCCGCGCGCTGGCTGCGGGGTGGGAGACCAGAATTGCCCCGTTTGCTCATCGCGAATATAAAAGGCCTCACCGGTGGTGTCGGTGACTGGGTCATTGTTCCAGGGTGTCAGCCTGAACTCGTGGCTGTTTTCAACCCAAGTATATGCGCTGCCGCTCTCTGAAACGACCGTGCCGAAATGAGGGTTGGCCAGCACGTTTACCCAGGGTGCGGGAGTTACCTGGTCGGTTGACAGGGTGATGACATATTCGCGCCCATCGCGGGTAAAACCTCCGAGTCCGTTATTAAAGATCAGTTCAGGCTCCGAAAGCGGCTTGGTCGACTCGCGCGCGGCGGAACGCGCGGGCGTGAGCAAAGGGATTACCGGATCCGGCAATGCCGGCCGTTCCGATTGCTCGCGCAAGGTCCCGTTTTCATCCGATAAGACCAGGCGCGCGACCGATTGCAGCAGCAGACGGTCTTCGGCGGAGAATTGCTCGAGGCGGCGGACAAAGATTCCGCCCGGCTTGTCCAGCATTTGGGCTTCGATGCCAGAGGCAATTAAACTGAATATTTGATCCTGCAAGGGCTGGCGGTACACCGAAACGTCTTCATTGAGAATGACCAGATCGACGGGTAATCCTTTCATCCGCCAGTAAGAGTGAGCTTGAAGCAGTTGTTGAACGATCTCAATTCTGCTGGGATCGCTGATGCGCAGCAAGACGATCGGAGCATCACCGGAGATGCCATAGCCCCAAAGTCCGTTTTGGCCACGCCGATTATTGAGCAGCACACTGGAAGAGGCGCGGCGGACGGGATTCGCATATATCAAATCGCCCGCCAGGCGGGCGTAAAGTTGGGTGTCGGCTTCCGAGGCATTGAGGTGGCGCAGGGTCACTTGGCCATGGGTCCAGGCGAGGTCCAGAGCCCGGTCGGTCATGCGCTGGTTGTGGTATTTTTCGACCAGCCCCAGAGCGGCGTCCCGCGTTTCAGCCATTCCCATGACCAGGTCAAGCCGAGCGGTTCCATGTGGGGCCAAGGTGACCGTACATCGCAGTGCGCTGATGGGATCCAGGACCGAACCGGTGGTGTTGGAGAGAGGCGAGTTACCTTGCAAAGCGGCCGGCGCCGCGAGACTTCGGCCTCGCCCGACAAACCTGCTCCGGTCGGTTTCGCACGAGACCTCGCCCTGTTCGCCGCTCTGTCCGACCAGCAAGTTCAAGAGCCAAGGCGGTTTTTCCTCTTCGGAGCGAGGCCGGCGAGTGCAGAGCACGGCTGGACGTGAACGAAGAAACTCAGTTTGCACGAATAGATTGCCGAATGCGGGGTGTGAAGCGTCCGCCGCGGGAGGGGCCAGGACGACCTCGGCATAACTGGTCAACTCGATGGTACGGCGCACGTGCGAATGGTTGGTCAGGGTCACCCGCCTCAACTCAACATCGTCTTCGGGCGAGACACTGATTTCAGTGTGGATTTCGAGGCTGGCATAGTGCTGGCGAAACTCCGCGCGAGCTTCCGTGAAGATAGCTTCACAGCGTTTGGTTGAGCGGAGGCAAGGCTGATGAGCGGCCGACCAGAATTCGCCGGAGGCCACATCCCGCAAATAGATAAAAGTACCCCAGCAATCGCGCGTCGCGTCCTCGCGCCAGCGGGTGACGGCCAGGTCCCGCCAGCGACTGTAGCCGCTGCCGGCGCTGCTGACCACCACGTGGTAGCGGCCGTTGGACAAGAGTTGAACTTCGGGCGCGGGCAGATCGGGATTAGTGAACAGGCGCAAGAGGCTCTCACCGTCAGTGCCAAACTTGGGCGATTTAATTAATTCAAATTCTTCGGATAGCACCTTGGCAGTTGAGTTGGGTACGCGTTCTTGCAAAAGCAAATCCGCAGCCCGGAAAAAGGGGCAGGCCATGAAGCGCCGTTGCATCGGACGGCCCAGCAGTTGGTAGGCCAGGCCCAGCAAGCTCATCCCTTGATGATGAGCCATGAACGAGCGGATCGTGACGCTGGATTGGCCGGGGGGGAGTCGCGATGGAGTATAATCCACCGCCTCATAAAACCCGTAAGGCCCCTCGCGTCCATCGGCGGCGAGTTGCTCGAGATTGTCGCACGCCTCGCGCGGTGCAACCATCAGTGCCATCGCCGTGGCATACGGCGCTATTACCAGGTCCTCGGCCAATCCCCGCTTCAACCCCAGACCCGGCACGCCAAAGGCACGATATTGGTAATTGAGATGCACGTCGGTCCGATTATATCCCGATTCCGATACTCCCCAAGGAACGCCGCGAGACTGGCCGTACTTGATTTGCTGGCGGACGGCTCCTTTGCAGGTTTCATCCAGCAAAGTATTGTCGTAATTGGGCATCACCAGCAGAGGCATCAAGTATTCAAACATCGACCCGCTCCAGGAAGCCAACACCGGATCGCCTCGTAGAGAAACCAGCAGGCGCCCCAGGGAGAACCAGTGATCTTGCGAAACCTGTCCCTGGGCGATAACCACGTAGCTGCACAAGCGGGATTCCGACGCCAGCAGATCATAGAAGCTGGCATCCATTCGCCGGTCGGTGACGTTGAAGCCGACCGAAAAGAGTTCGCGTTCGGAATCGAATAGAAAACTGAAGTCCATCTTCGCCAGTTCAGCGCTTTCCCGGGCCAGCGTTTGCAGCTCCAGGATGCGTTCGCTGGCGCGCTGACTGGCCTGGCGCAAACCCGGCAGCCATTGAGCGAGCGCGGCCCTATCCTCCTTGCGGGTGGGCTTCGAGTCCTGGGAAGGCTCTTGCAACGCCGCTTCAATCAGAGGACAAAGAGAGCGATCCAAGTGTGCTACCTGCAACAGCGTCGGCCCGTCCCCGAGCGCCGCCAGCGTAGTGCGGAGATTATCGCACGCGGCCTGAGTTGCCTCAGGGGGCGAACCGGGAGTTTCCAATTTGCTCGAACGCCGGTTTTTAGGGTTCAAGACGTCTGGCGATCCGGAAGCCTCCAAAGCTGCCGTTGCTGCTCCGTTTGGGCTCCCGCAAATCAGCAGATTGGAAATCTGCGCTATAACGTCGGGCTGCAAGGCCAGCCAGGGAGCCAGGAAAAGAAGATCTTTCAAATGCTCGCGGCAGTCACGTTCCAGAGACCGTGTCCACCATTTCAATTCCTCGTCGGCGCTTTCCTGGAGGGCGGCGACCAATCGCGCCGCCCGCGCAGTCACCTGTTGCAGCAAGTCAAATCCTGCGCGCAGCGTGGAGGGAACATTCCTAAGTGCGGACTCGAGGTTCTCCAACTCAGAACTTTTGCCGGACAGCCCGTGGAGAATGCGGAGTGTGTCGGAGAGCCCTTCGAACACTTGAGTTGCGAGGATTGGTTGAGCGGACAATTCGGCCAAGCCTGGACCCAGAGTGAGCAGATGGCCGGCGAGGTTTCCGCTGTCCACCGTAGAAATATAGAGTGGCAGCAAAGGCTTGAGCGTGCGGGTGTCATACCAGTTGAAGAAGTGGCCGCGGTGTCGTTCCAGGCGTTGCATGGTGTCGAGGGCATCCCGCGTGCGCCGCAGGAGTTGGCCAACGGACAGATAGCCAAAGTCGCAGGCGGCCAGGTTGGACAGCAGCGCCAATCCCATATTGGTGGGCGAAGTGCGGGAAGCCACCACCGGAACGGGTTCTTCCTGGAAATTATCCGGAGGAAGCCAATGTTCCTGCTCCGTGACAAAGGTTTCAAAAAAGCGCCAGGTCTTGCGCGCCGTTTGGCGCAGGAACGCTAATTGTCTGGGCTTTAGCTCTGGCGCCGCCGAAGGTCCGATAGGTTGGCTGATGCGCCAGGCTATCCAAGGACAAGCCAGCCACAGGCCCAGAACCGGCGCGGCCATCGGCAACGCCGATGGCTGAGCCAGGGCCAGGAAAGTCCCGCAGGCCAGACCGATCGCGGGTGCGATCCACATCGTCGAATAAAACCCCAAGGGCCTTTCGCGGACAGCCCGTTCGGCCTCGCTGGCGGTTTGCCATTCCAAGAGGCGCTTGCGAGTAATCAACAATCGCACGAGCGTGCGGGCAATGGCATCAAGGCTGATCAAAGCGTCGTACGGCAGAAACACGAAAGTGAGGAAGGCTTGCCCGAGCTGGCGACCAAAGGAGCCAACCAGTCCGCGCAGGTGCAGTGAGAGCGAAACTTCCAGCGGCTTGCGGAACAGGTCGACCGCCGCGGACAACGCTGCCGGAAGCAGAATAATCGAGAAGACCATTAAGGCTCCGGCTACACCGAAGCCGGGCAGCAACATCCAGTCGCCTAGCAGCAACAGCAACAGGGCTGCGGGTACCAGGCTGCGCCGGAGATTGTCCAGGATCTTCCATTGGGACAACGTGGAAAGCGGATTGGCAATGCGTCGAGCATCCGGTCCCGGGACTCGTGGCAAAAGCCACTGGGCGATTTGCCAATCGCCGCGGATCCAACGGTGCCGCCGGTTGATGTCCGTGTTGTAACGGGACGGATATTCTTCGTACAGCTCGACGTCGCTGACCAGGGCCGAGCGGGCATGGCAGGCTTCGATCAGGTCATGGCTCAGGACGGCATTCTCAGGGAACCGGCCGGCGACGGCTTGTTGGAATGCATCCACGTCATAAATGCCCTTGCCAATAAACGAGCCTTCCTGGAAGACATCCTGGTACACATCCGAAACCGCTCGTGTGTAAGGGTCAATTCCAACGTCTCCGGCGAAGAGCTTGACGAACCAGGAACGCCCGGCGCTGGGCAGGCTCACGCCCACACGCGGCTGCAAGATGCCGTAACCTTGGGTCACCACGCGCTTTACCGGATCGAACTGCGGCCGATTCAACGGATGAGCCATCGTTCCCGCAAGTCGCCGGGCCGTGTCGCGGGGAAGCTGTGTGTCGGTATCCAGTGTGATGACAAATTTGACGGCCGGCAGGATCGAAATATCACCGATGATCTCGGAAAAACCCTCCTTGGACCCACCCCGAAGCAAGGCGTTGAACTCTGTCAGTTTGCCTCGCTTGCGCTCATATCCCATCCACAAGCCTTCCACTTTGTTCCACCGGCGCGGCCGGTGAAAGAGAAAGAAAATGTCGGGCCGGTCGGGTTGGTATTTCGCGTTGAGCATTTCCACGCCTGTCCGCGCTCGATGAAGCAAAAAGTTGTCTGAAGATTGGAACTCCTCCGGCGCGTCCTGGAAATCGGTTAGTAGGGCGAAGTAAAGGTTGGGGTCGCGGTTAGCCAGGTAATGAATCTCCAAACTCTCGAGGAGCCGGTCGATCGCGGCTGAACTGCTCAGCATCGTCGGCACGACTACCATGGTCCGGCATTCGAGTCCGATGCCGAAGCCGTAATCCAAGCGTGGCAGCAGACGGGGTTTGACTAAGAATGCGGAAAGCCAATTCATCAAGGCAACCGCCAATTGACTGGAACAAAGAAGGAACACGGGAATGAAGAAAGCCAGCTTCCAACCTTGCGCGTCGAGCGTCCGCGCTTGCTGAGTTAAGCCGAGAGTTCCCAAAGCCGTAAGTAAGAAAATTCCGCCGGCATAGAAGCTCAGAGGAAACCTCCGGATGCACCTTTCCAAGGCGGTTTGCCAGGGCCGGCGCATTTCTGTCGCCCGCTCCAACGCTACCAGGCCCTCGCCCAGCAGGTAAAAGCCCACATGGGCGGTCCGATCCTGCATTCCCTTTTGCTGCGCGCCGCCTTCCGCCAGTTGGACCGCCTTTTGCGCTACCTCCGACTCCTGGAGCAGACTGTGGCGGGAGATGGCCTCGATCGAATGGCGATAAGCATCGCGCGTGGGAAAATCCATTTTCCCATAAACGCCGGCCGGATCGAGACGAAGCGTCTGATCGACCTGGCTCATGTCCTCGACAAACTCGCGCCAATCCAAGGCGCTCAGGAAACGCAGACTGTTGATCGTATGACTGACGGAGACCTGGTCGGCCGCCTGGGTCTGGCTATCGAGGTGGACCATTTGGTCGATATAAAGTCCTTGGCCCGTCAGCGACTGTTCGAGCCAGGTTCGCGCCAGGTGCATGGCCGGACTTTGGCGAGACAATCGCTTGGTGAACTCGGCCACGAAGGCGCTCGACAAGGGCAGGGTGGATTGCGCCATGTCAGCCACGACAACGACGAGGTGGGCTGGATTCTTCTCGGCCATCTCCTGCAGACGTTCGACCCACAGGTCCGCCAGGTCGCGGTCATGCCGGGCGACCTGCAGGCGCGCGGTGACCCTTCGCAGATTCTCAATCAAGGCCAGCCGAAGCATAATCGGAATGGCCCACAACTCGCCCAGTTTCAATGGCGAGATGGTTTGGTAAGCCGTGATGAAGGCGCGCAGTGGTTCCGCGTCGAGTTGGGCGTCGACATGCGAAATTAATTCGAGCACCAGATCATAGACCCGCGGAAGACCGGCGGACGGACCTGACTGGAGGCGGGGCAGTTCGCGGCTGTAACCCCGAGGCAAATGACGGCGGGCCATCTGGATTTGCTCTTCGATCAGGTAAAAGTTGTCGAGCAACCACTCGGCGGCATGGGTGACCCGCCGGGTTTGATCCACGGCCTGAGTCGCGCGGTTATAGGCTCTTAGGATTTGTTCGTTTTCACCCAGCCTCGCGAGTAAGCGATTGGAGGCCCGCTGGGTGACGACCAGGTGCGCTTCGGCAAGGGTTTTGGCATGGCGGACCAACTGTTCGAGGCTGAACAGCTCTCCTCGCAACGGCGGTTCGTTAGACGAACTGCGAGCCCGGACATACTCAGTCACCCGGTTGAGCAAGGTCTCCACGCTGAGCCCTTTGACGGACGCGCTGTTCAGACTGGTCCTCCGCTGATCACTGATAAAAGAGAGTAGCAAACAGGATGACCGAGGGCTGGCTGGGCCTCCGCTTCCGGAACGCTCGCGGGGGCCGGTACGACCAGCGTGCTCATGTGGGTCGCGGCTATCGAAGATTTGGATAAGGCTTCAGGAAAGTGGTTACCAGGTCCTCAACTTTCCACAAAGTCCCTAATGCTAAAAAACGTGCGAACCGGCCAGGATTTGACCCTCGCGACTCTAGCATGAATCGAAGTCGAAGACGCTAGGTTGCTCTTTAGCACCTCATGGCAATGTGGACAGGCGTCAGCGTACAGGTAATCGCCGAGTTTCACTCCACAGGACGGGCATTTCTTTCCAAACATACAATTGTCCTCTCTTTTGCAGCAAGGCCCTGGCATCCCGTGACAACAGGTGTACTTGCCATCCATCACAAAAACCGGGACGTCCAAGGGGCTCTTTGCTGTTCAACGTGTCGAAAAGCACGCCAGGTGCCGCTGGGCGCTGCTCAAGTGCAACGCATTGCGGGACAATGACGTCCAGATTCGGGTGGCTGATCTGGTTCAAGCCTTGGTTAGTAGAAATCATGCAAAATGCGCGGCTCTATTTCACAGGCTTGATGCAATTTGCACGCTTTGCCTGCCCGGTGGGATGGCGCGATGCTTGGGGATGCAGAATTAGCCCTCAAGGAGGGCGATGCCGTTTCGCAGGCGCTGGTAGATGTTTGGTCTTGCCTGGAGCCGATGTTTCGTCCAGCGACGAGCAAATCAGAACCATGCCGGCCAATGGAAGCCATAGCATGAACAAGGAAGTAAACTGTTTTCGAATAATTGCCTTTTCATTAGTTCACTTGAGCTCCGCTGGTTCGACGACGACTCCCCAACCGAAACTCCCCACTCATCATTCGTAAATCAAGCGCCTCTATTTCGGGCTTTCGCGGTTTCCACGAGTGCGGCACGATGCGTCCATGCGGACACTGATTAAGCATGTTCTGGCCGCCCCCGAACCGCAGGACCAGGTCACCGTCAAGGGCTGGGTCCGGACGCGACGCGATGCGAAAGGATTTTCCTTTCTCGAGCTCAATGACGGCTCGTGCCTGGGCAATTTACAGGTCGTGGTAGATACGGGCACGCCCGGCGCCGAACACCTGGCGCAGTTTACCACGGGCGCCGCGGCGGTGATCGAGGGCAAGCTGGTTCCCTCACCGGCGCAGGGCCAGAAGTGGGAACTGCGGGCCAGCCGGATCGAATTGGTCGGCGTTTCGGACCAGAGCTACCCCTTGCAGAAGAAGGGCCATACCCAGGAATTCCTGCGCACCATTGCGCACCTGCGTCCCCGCTCAAATCTTTATGGCGCCGTCTTTCGCATGCGCAGCCGGCTGGCTTTTGCCGTTCATCAATTCTTTCAGGAGCGTGATTTCGTTTATGTGCACACCCCCATCATCACGGCCAGCGATTGCGAAGGCGCCGGCGAGATGTTCCGCGTCACCACCCTCAAAGGCAACATCGACGAAAAGGCCCAAAACGACTTCTTCGGCAAACCGGCCTACCTGACCGTCAGTGGGCAGCTTGAAGGTGAAACGTTCGCCTGTGCCCTCTCGAATATCTACACGTTCGGGCCCACTTTCCGCGCCGAAAACTCAAATACCGCTCGTCATGCTGCCGAGTTTTGGATGATCGAGCCGGAGATGGCCTTCTGCGATCTGCACGGGGATATGGATCTCGGCGAGGAGTTCATCAAGGCCATGGCGCAGTTTGCCGTCGAGCACTGTGCCGAGGACTTGTCGCTCTTTGGCAAGTTCGTGGACAAAGCTTTGCATGAACGACTGAAGTTCGTCGTGGACCGGCCCTTTGTGCGGGTGAGTTATACCGAGGCGGTGCAAATTTTGAAGAAATCCGGTAAGCAATTTGAATTCCCGGTCGACTACGGCCAGAATCTGCAATCGGAGCACGAGCGTTTTTTGACCGAGGAACACTTCAAGTCGCCGGTCACGGTGTATAATTATCCGCGCGAAATAAAACCATTCTACATGCGACTGAATGATGACCAAAAAACAGTGACCGCCATGGATGTGCTGGTTCCGGGGATCGGAGAAGTCATCGGCGGCGCGCAACGCGAAGAGCGCCTGGATCAGCTCCTCGAGAACATGAAATTCCACAAGTTAAAGCCCGAGGATTATTGGTGGTACGTGGATTTGCGGCGGTATGGGACGGTGCCCCATGCGGGTTTCGGGCTCGGCTTCGAACGACTGCTGATGTTTCTGACCGGCGTCTCCAATATCCGCGATGTCATCCCGTTCGCGCGCACTCCTGGAAATGCGGATTTTTAGCTTTGAGGCCGGCCCCGGTGGCCGTTGTTTACGTTATTGGATTTCGGTGGCCATTTCCTCGGCAATGGCCTGGCGCCACTTCTCGACGCGCTGTTCCATCCCGATGGCGGAAAGATAACTGCGGTCGAGCCGGTTGGAAGTTTTGCCGAGCCGGTCGGACGGGAGCTCGTGTTCGAGAATGTCTCCCACGTGGACGGCTGTGAGCGGGCCGAAGGCGATGTTCTCGCTGCTGGAAGGAGTGTGATGGAAAGCGACCGCCTCGACGATGCTGACCGGCAAACCCCAAAGGCTCAGTACATAGGCGGCCACACCTCCATGATGAGCGCCAAACACCTCAAGCTCGGCCTCATGCGAAACAAGTGCTCGGTCTCTGGCCAGGACGAGCGCCTGGTGGAAACGTTGAGGCATGCTGTCCGCGAGCATCAGTTTGCCCAGGTCGTGAAGCATCCCAGCTATGTGGGCTTCCTCAACTTCAATCGGGTCGGATCGTTCCAGGCGCATAATCAGCCCGGCAATGCGGCCACTGCGGACCGTATGATCCCACAGGTTGTTCAGCGAGAAGTCGCTCAAATTCATGTGTTCGAACGAGCGGAAGATATGGGCAGATAAGGCCAGCGAGCGCACGGCCGAAAGCCCGACGAATTGGACGGCTTCAAAGGGACTCGAGGCCTGATTAACCCGGCCGGCGGCGGCCGAGTTGGCAATCTGAAGCAGTTTGGCCGTCATGCTCGGATCCTGGGAAATGATCTGGGCCAGGTGCTCAAGGGACGGATCCTCGCCGCCGAGTTCCTGCATAATCTGGTGGTAAACTGAAGGAAAACTGGGCAGGACTCGCATCTGGCCGACCAGGGCCTGAAGTTGCTGGTCCTTCAGGTAAGAATCCAAATTGCCCAACCGGGAAAGGGTCGCCTTGAGCGTCTTAACATTAATGGGTTTGGCCAGGAACTGGTGCGTGGAATCCAGGCTGCGCGCGATCTCAGCCTGGTCGCTTAGACCTGAAACAATGACGCGCGAAGCGCGCGGATACAACTGGCGCACTACTCCCATTAACTCAACACCGTCCATTCCGGGCATGCGCAAATCCGAGACGACCACATCGAAGGGTTTGTTTTCCATCAACCCAAGAGCCTCCTGAGCGTCCGCGGCGGTTTGTGTTTCCCAGTCCTCTTCGCCTTCCATCATCAGGAACAACATCTGCCTCAGCAGAGGGTTGTCTTCGACGAAGAGAATGCGCTTTTTCATAGCCAGGCTTGCCCGGATCCCGAAACTGTCGCGACGCCGATATTCGCCCAGCGTGAACGCGCGGGCGGATCCGTACGCAATCGGCCTAATCGATGCAAGAGAGGAGCGCTGTCATTGGTGTTGTTGAGGCTTTCTCTGAGGTTGGGTTGCGCCAGGAGCGCGTTATTCGACAATTTTCGGAACGATGAAAAGGCCGTTGGCTTTGGCCGGCGCGTTGCGCAAAGCCTCTTCGTGGTCCAGACCAGGCTCGACTTCGTCCTTTCGAGTCACATTGACCAGTGGAAAGGCGTGCGCCGTTGGCTCGATTCCACTCACCTCAACCTCCCGCAGTTTCTCGATGTAGCCGAGGACATTGGCCAGTTGCGCTTGGAACTTTTGCGCCTCGTCGGGTGTTAAAGAGAGACGGGCAAGATGCGCGACGTAATTGACGTCAATCTCAGCGGCCTGCGCCGGCTTATTCTTCATCGAACTTTCGTTTGATGAGGGTTTCCAGTTCGGCCAAAGCCTGAGAGGCGTCGTTTCCTTCCGCATGGATGGTCAGTTTACTGCCCGGCCCAGCGGCCAGCATCATCAGGCCCATGATGCTTTTGCCATTGACCTTTTCACCGTCCTTTTCGACGAAGATGTCGCAGGAGAATCGATTGGCGGTTTTGACGAACATGGCGGCAGGCCGGGCGTGGATGCCCAGCTTGTTTGGGACCAGGAAATCTTTGGTCATGCTCGAATCGTTACCCGCTAACTTCTTCGCGCTCATTCTACCCTGCGATATAAGTAACTGAACCGCGCTGGTTTTGCCAATAAAATCTAAGACTGGCCAGCGGGCGCTGGCCAGCATGGCTCGCAAGGAAAGGATGACTTTTGAACCTGGCAGCGCTAAAGTCCCGCGGATGAAAAACAAACATTTTAAGGCTTTGGCCGTAGGGATTTTGATGGGAAGCGATTCGGACTGGCCCACGATGAAAGAGGCCGCCGATGCGTGTAAAGAGTTTGGCGTCGAATCGGAAGTGAATGTGATTTCCGCCCATCGCGCCCCGCGCGACCTGGCGCGGTACGCAACTAGCGCACACTCACGCGGGTTGGGCGTCATTATCGCCGGAGCGGGCGGTGCCGCCCACCTGCCTGGTGTGACCGCCGCCATGACTCCCCTGCCGGTCATTGGCGTCCCCATTGCTGGCAAGTTTATTCGAGGCTGGGATGCGCTGCTCTCGATCGTCCAGATGCCGAGCGGCGTGCCGGTGGCTACGGTAGCCATCGGGGGGGCCCGCAATGCCGGTCTTTTAGCCGTCCAGATCCTCGCGGTGGCGAACCCCGTGCTGCAAAAGAAGTATTTGGAATTCAAAGAGCGCCTGGCGGAAGAGTCGCGCGCAAAAAACCGTAACCTGGCTCTTTAAGCTTGGAACCAAACCTGGTGCGCGGACTCGCTCGCGCGCCAGCGTCTTGGAGTGCGGCGCTGCGCGCCGCTTTTGGAACCGAACTACGGGTGACCTGCGAAAGATCTCAAATCATTCGACCCTGCTTCGCTCCAAAAAGCGCCGCGAAGCGGCTCAGTCCAAAACCTTTGGATTGCCGGGCGGTTCGCGAACCCAATTGGCTACATCCGTTCCAGGGCGCGATCGATGCGATTGAGGACCCGTTCTTTGCCTAGAATCGCCATTAAATGATACAGGCTTGGGCCGGCGGTGGTCCCGCAACAGGCCAGGCGAACCGGGTGGACTAGAATTCCTGTCTTTACGCCTAGTTCCTGAGCCACTGTTTTGAATGTGGCACCAATCGAGTCCGCTTCGAAAGGCTGCAAAGCGCTTAGCGCTTCTCGCAGCCGGAGAACTCTTGGCTTGTTCTCGGGAACGAAGTCCTTCGCCGCCGCCTCGGCATCATATTCAATCTGGTCCTTAAAATAAAAGCCAGCATAGGCGGGAAGCTCGCCGAACATCTTGAACTTGCCCTTGCAAGTATCCAGCGCAGCCCGGATATACGCGGAAGGATATTGGTTAGTGTCAAAGCCCGCTCGGTTTAATGCGTGAGCCGACAATTCGTAGAAGCGTTCGTCGTTCATTTCGCGCACATACTCGCCGGCCAGCCAGGTCAGCTTGGTCAAGTCGAATCGGGCGTTATGTCTCAGAATCTGCGGCAAATCGAATGCCTCGATCACTTCGGCAATCGCCATTTTCTCGCGATTGTTTTTCGGCGACCAACCCAGCAGGCACAGATAGTTGATGAGCGCTTCGGGCGGGTAACCCTCGTCCATATAAGTCGCCAGGGAGGCGCCTTGGTCACGCTTGCTCATCTTGGTCCCGTCACTGTTTAGAATCAGCGGGATGTGAGCATATTTCGGTGGCTCGACACCGAAAGCGCGGAACAAGGCAATATGCTTGGCGGTGTTGCTCAAGTGATCTTCGCCGCGGATCACGTGAGTGATGTTCATCTCCAAATCGTCGACCACATTGACGAAATGAAACACCGGCTGCCCGTCTGAACGCACGATGACGAAATCCGGATCGGCCTGTTCGCGGTCCGTCAACTCGCGGGTAACGTTGCCGACTACCAGGTCCGCAATCACAATCGGCTCCCGCGTCATTTTGAATCGAATCGCCCCTTGGTGTTCGTAAGCCAGACCGTGGGAGAGCAGCGCCTCGACGCGGCGTTGGTAGTTTTGCTGCCGCTGACTCTGGAAATAGGGCCCGTACTCTCCCTTGCTTGCGCCTGTGGCATCGGCCGTAATGGGCCCCTCGTCCCAATCCAGGCCGAGCCAGCGGAGTCCGTTTAGAATCACGTTCACCGCCTCCTGCGTGTTGCGCGCGACATCCGTATCCTCAATGCGCAAGATGAAGGTTCCGCCGGTGTGCCGGGCATAGAGCCAATTAAATAGAGCCGTGCGGGCTCCGCCGATGTGCAGGTAGCCGGTCGGGCTGGGGGCGAAACGAACGCGCGCTTTCATGCCTCACTCACCTGGCTGCCAGGTCCAGGCAGGCGCTCTCCTTCGTGCTGCGGACATAAAGCC
>Ga0070741_10001161_pt1 | contig 83077 bp, 75 predicted proteins | sample Coa_R1_4_FD_66440 | JGI IMG/M metagenome (GOLD analysis project Ga0070741, IMG submission 66440) | Surface soil microbial communities from Centralia Pennsylvania, which are recovering from an underground coalmine fire - Coalmine... | ecosystem: Environmental > Terrestrial > Soil > Unclassified ...
AGAGCGCTCGACGGCGATGACGCCCTCGGCCGCGATACGGGTCGCCTTCTTATCCGCCTTCGCGAGGCCCTGCTTGCGCATGAGCTCCGCGGCCGCATCCAGATCCCCGCCCGTCTCCACCAGGGCTCTCTTGCACTCCATCATGCCGGCGCCGGTGCGCTCGCGCAGCTGCTTGACCGTGTCTGCTGTAATGCTCATGAATCGTGATACTCCGTTCAATCTCCGGCTTTGGGCCGGCGCCGCCCGACACCACCACCACCTGCCGGCCGCCGCGTCGGGGTGCTTGGCTTCTCCCCCGTCCCGCTACCCCCGGAGGCGGCAACCTCCGGCAGCTCCTCGCCGTCCAACTCATCCTCATCAGCGGCGGTCTCCTCTGGGGCGGGAGCGCCCGCGGGCGGCTTGATTGGGGCCGGCCGGCGGCGTGGGGGGGCCTTCTTGCTGCGGACAGTGGCCGCAGGCCTCTGCCGGCCGCGGGCCGACTTGCGTCGAGGATTGCCCGCTTCATCGAGCTCGACGAACTCGTCCTCGCCCACGGCGACGGCCGGTACGGACTCCTTGCCCTCGAGGACCGCATCGGCAACGCCGGCGGCATAGAGCTGGATGGCCCGCATGGCATCGTCGTTGCCCGGAATCACGTAGTCGATCCCGTCCGGGGAGCAATTGGTGTCCACGATGGCCACCACGGGAATACCGAGCTTTCTCGCCTCATCGACCGCGATCTTCTCGTGCCCGACGTCGACGACGAAGAGCGCATCCGGCAGCGCCTCCATGTTCTTGATGCCGCCCAGGCTCTTTTCGAGCTTGTCCATCTCGCGGCGAAGCTGGGTCGCCTCCTTCTTGCCCCGCTTGTCGAGGGCGCCGGAGGTCGCGAGGTCGGTGATCTCCCCGAGCCGCTTGATCGACTGGCGGATGGTCTTGAAGTTCGTCAGCATGCCCCCCAGCCATCGCTGATTGACATACGGCTGGCTCGAGCGCTGGGCCTCTTTCTGCATCGCCTCGCGCGCGGAGCGCTTGGTTCCGACGAAGAGCACGGTGCCGCCATCGGCGACCATGCTCTTGATGAACTGGGCAGCCTCCGCATAGAGCGGCTGCGTCTTCTCGAGATTGATGATGTGGATCTTGTTACGCTCGCCGAAGATGAAAGGGGCCATCTTCGGGTTCCAGAAGCGGGTCTGATGTCCAAAATGGACCCCCGCTTCCAGCATCTGTCGCATGGACACGCCGGGCATGGAGAGTTCTCCTGTTTGGGTTGAGCCTCCGCGCATCCCCGCGGCCATCCCCGACTTGCGAGGACACCCAGCCGACGGGTTCAGCGATGCGCGTGTGGGTTGATTGCCAAAAAAGGCCGCGCTTTATACCATGAATCGAGACACCATGCACGTGACGATCAAATCCCCCGAGGAGCAGGAAAAGATGCGCATCGCCGGCCGGCTGGCCGCCGATGTGCTCGACATGATTGCCGAGTACGTGGTGCCGGGGGTGACCACGGATGAGCTCGACCGCATCTGTCACGACCACATCGTCAACGTACAGAAATCCGTGCCGGCGAACCTGAACTACCGCGGGTTCCCAAAGACCATCTGCACGTCGGTCAATCACGTCGTATGTCACGGCATCCCGAATGACAAGCGCCTCAAGGCAGGCGACATCATCAACATAGACGTCACGGTCATCCGGGATGGGTTTCACGGCGATACCAGCCGCATGTACTTCGTGGGCAAGCCGCCTGCGCACGCGCAGCGGCTCGCCGAGATCTGCTTCGCCGCCATGTGGCGCGGCATCGAGACCGTGCGTCCCGGGGCGCGGCTGGGAGACATCGGGCACGCCATTCAGACCTTCGTGGAAGAGAACAATTACTCGGTCGTGCGGGAGTACTGCGGCCACGGGATCGGACGCATCTATCACGAAGATCCGCAGGTCCTCCACTATGGCGAGCCCGGCACCGGCCTCGAGCTCAAGGCCGGGATGACCTTCACCGTGGAGCCGATGGTCAACGCCGGCAAGCGGCATGTACGCCTGTTGCCGGACGGCTGGACGGTGATCACCAAGGACCACTCGCTCTCGGCACAGTGGGAGCACACGGTGTTGGTGACCGATCAGGGGCATGAGGTACTGACGCTCGGAGCCGCCGACCGGCGGGCGCACTGAGCCTGTCATGGCGGGAGACCTCGATCTCCTCGAGGACGCGCTGCCCGCGCCGCCCGCCGATCCCGCCTGGCCGTGGCTGCAACGCCTGCCCGGACTGCTCGCCGAGGCACGCGGATCACCAGCCGCCGGGCGGGAGCTGCTGCGCCAGGCGCACGAGGAGTTGAAAGCCCGCTTCCTCGCCGACGAGCCGGTGGAGACGCTGGTGCATGCGCGCGCGGCGCTCGTCGATGTGACGCTGCGCGAGTCGTGGCGCACGCACTCCATCGCATCCATGATCTCCTGGGCGCTCGTCGCGGTGGGCGGCTACGGCCGCGGCGAGCTGCACCTGTGCTCCGACATCGACATCCTGCTCCTCGTGCCGCGCACGCCTGACGGCCCGGAGCAGGGAGCGATCGAGCGGCTGCTCGCCTTTCTCTGGGACATCGGCCTCGAGGTCGGGCACAGCGTCCGCACGGTGGAGGAATGTGCGGCAGAGAGCATCGCCGATGTCAGCGTGATGACGACGCTGCTCGAGGCGCGCCTGCTCTCGGGCAATGCCGCCCTCCTCGCCGACATGCAGGCTGCGCTCGCCCCGGATCGCATCTGGTCCGTCAAGGAATTCTTCGAGGCCAAGGTGCGCGAGCAGTCCGAGCGGCATCTGAAGGCGAACGACACGGCCTACAACCTCGAGCCCAACGTCAAGACGAGCCCCGGCGGGCTGCGCGACATCCAGACCATCGCCTGGGTCGCCAAGCGGCGGTTCGGTTCCGACACGCTCGATGGCCTCGTCACCAACGGCTTTCTCACCGTCTCGGAGCTGCGGCGCCTCAAGCAGGCGCAGTCATTTCTGTGGAAGGTGCGCTTCGGGCTGCATGTACTCACCGGCCGGCGCGAGGACCGCCTCCTCTTCGATCATCAGCTGCGCCTCGCGCAGACTTTCGGCTACGAGGATGCTTCCTACACGCTGGCGGTCGAGCAGTTCATGCAGCGCTATTACCGGACGGTCAAGGATGTCAGCCTGCTCAACGAGCTCCTGCTGCAGCTCTTTCGCGAGGCGGTACAGACCGAGATCGCGCCACCCCGGCCGCTCAACGCTCGCTTCCAGGTCCGCAACGGCTCGCTCGAGGCGGTGAACGAGGAGGTCTTCGCGCGCACTCCCTCGGCACTCCTCGAGCTCTTCGTGCTGCTGCAGCAGAACCCCGACGTCAAGGGCGTGCGCGCCGCCACCATGCGCGCGGTCGCCCGCAGCCTCTGGCTCATCGACGAGGAGTTCCGCCAGAATCCGCGCCATCACCGGCTCTTCCTCGAGATCGTACGGGCTCCGGCCGGCGTCACTCACGAGATGCGGCGGATGAATGCCTACGGCGTGCTCGGGCGTTACATCCCTGCTTTCGGCCGGATCGTGGGACGGATGCAGTATGACCTCTTCCACGCCTACACGGTCGATGCGCACACGCTCTTCGTGGTGAGCAATCTCAGGCGGTTTGCCATCCCGAGGTACGACCACGAGCTGCCGGAAGCCTCGCGCATCATGCAACAGCTGCCTCGCCCGGAAGTTGCCTACCTCGCAGCGCTCTTTCACGACATCGCCAAGGGCCGCGGCGGCGATCATTCCGAGCTCGGCTCGGTGGATGCGGAAGCGTTCTGCCTCGAGCAGGGCCTCTCGCCCTATGACGCGCGCATGGTGGCATGGCTCGTGCGCAATCACCTCACCTTCTCGATCACGGCGCAGAAGCAGGACATCGGCGACCCGCAGGTCATCAACGCCTTCGCGCATACGGTGGGTGATGAGGCGCACCTCGATTACCTCTACGTGCTCACCTGCGCGGACGTGCGCGGGACCAACCCCAAGCTGTGGAATTCCTGGAAAGCCTCGCTCTTCCACGACTTCTACCATCGGGTGCGGCGGGCGCTGCGCCGCGGCTTCGAGACGCCGATCGATCAGGAGCAGCTCGTGCGCGAGACCCAGGAGGCCGCCCGCCGCCTGATGCAGGAGCGCAATCTCCCCGCGGCCGAGATCGAGCGGGCCTGGACGCGCTTTTCCACCACGTACTTCCTGCAGCACTCACCGGAGGAGGTCGCCTGGCATTCGCGCCTGCTCGCCGACCGCGACCCGAGCTCCGATGAGCCCCTGATCGCGCTCGAGCCGCAGAGCGTGCGCGGCACCACCGCGGTACTCATCTACACCCGTGCGCGCCGGCACGGCTTCGCGCGCACCACGGCCGTACTCGATCAGTTGGGACTCAACATCGTCGATGCGCGCATCACGCCCACGGGCGATGGCTTCAGCCTCGATCTCTATCACGTGCTGGAGGATGACGGCGCGCCGATCACCGACCGCGACCGCCAGGAGGAAATCGAGCATGCGCTCTGGCGCTCGCTGCAGCGGCCGGAGGACACGCCCTTTGCGGTGTACCGGCGGGCGCCCCGGCAGGCCCGCATGTTCCATACGGTGACGCTGATCGCGCTCAGCGTGGACGAGCGCAACCGCCGCTCCGTGCTCGAGCTCACCGCCGGCGACCGTCCGGGTCTACTCTGCGATGTCGGCAAGGTGCTGATGGAGGAGCGCGTGGAGCTGCAGGCGGCGAAGATCATGACGGTCGGCGAGCGCGCCGAGGACGTCTTCTACGTGATCGACTTCGATGGGCGGCCGCTCGATGCCGCAGCAGCGGAGCGCCTGCGGGAGAGTCTCGCGCGAGCGCTCGACCGCCGCGATGCAGCCTGAGACCGCCGCAGCCACACCATGAATTCCCTCCTCACGCGCCTGCACGCGTACCCCTTCGAGCGCCTGGCGCGCCTGAAGGCGGGCAGCCATCCCCCCGCGGGCCTCAGGCCCATCGACATGTGGATCGGCGAGCCGCGGCACGAGCCGCCGCAGAGCGTACTCGCAACGCTGCGCGAGAACCTCCACCGCCTGGGCACCTATCCGACGACCGCCGGACTTCCGGAGCTGCGCTCGGCCTGCGCACGGTGGCTCGAGAGGCGCTACCGCCTGCCCGCCGACAGCATCGATCCTGCCACCATGGTGCTGCCGGTGAACGGCACGCGCGAGGCGCTCTTCGCCTTCGTGCAGGCGGCGGTCGATGCCGCGCGCGACCCGCTGGTGTTGATGCCGAACCCTTTCTACCAGATCTACGAGGGAGCGGCGCTGCTCGCCGGCGCCGCCCCCCACTTCCTCGATACGACGGCCGCCAATGACTACACGCCGGATCTGGATGCGATACCGCCGAGCATCTGGCGGCGCTGTCAGGTGTTGTTTCTCTGCAGCCCCGGAAATCCAACGGGCAAGGTGCTGCCGCCCGTGTTCCTGCGCCGGGCACTGGCGCTCGCCGAGCAGTACGATTTCATCATCGCCGCGGACGAGTGCTACGCCGACATCTACCTCGATGACCGCTCGCCTCCTGCAGGGCTCCTGGAGGTCTGCCTCGCCCGGGGGCACGACCGCTTCCAGCGCTGTGTGGTATTCCACAGCCTCTCCAAGCGCTCGAGTGTGCCGGGACTGAGGTCCGGCTTCGTCTGTGGCGATCCTGAGATCCTCTCGCGCTTCCTTCTCTACCGGACTTATCACGGCAGTGCCATGCCGGTGCCGACGCAGCTAGCCAGCGTCACCGCCTGGCAGGACGATGACTACGCCGTGCGCAACCGGCACCTCTACCAGGAAAAGTTCGAGCGTGTCGTGCCGATCCTCGCTCAACTACTCGACTTCGAGAAGCCCGACGGTGCCTTCTACCTCTGGCCGCATGTGCGCGGGGATGATGAGCGCTTCGTGCGCGATCTTTACGCCGCCGAGGCCGTCACGGTGCTGCCCGGGAGTTATCTTGCGCGCACCGGCGTCGGCGGCAATCCCGGCGCCGGCCGCGTGCGCATTTCGCTCGTGCCTCCCGTCGCCCAGTGCATCGAGGCGGCGGAGAGAATTCGTGATTTCCTGCGACGGAACCCAATATGAACGATGATCTGCAGAACCTCAAGTCCGCCATCGACGCTGCCTTCGAGTTTCGCGGCGAGATCACGCCCACGAACATTCCGCCGGGGCTCGAGGGCGTGTTGGAAAAATGCATCACACTGCTCGATACCGGCGCCGTGCGCGTTGCCGAGCAGAAGGATGGCATCTGGGCGGTCAATGAATGGCTCAAGAAAGCGGTACTGCTCTACTTCCGCGCCCGCGACAACACCGTGATGGATGCGGGGTTCACGCGCTTCTACGACAAAGTCCCGCTGAAGTATGCGCGAGCGAGCGAGGCGGAGCTGCGCGACTCAGGCGCGCGCATCGTCCCCCACGCAATCGTACGCAAGGGGGCCTACGTGGGGCCCAATGTCGTGCTGATGCCGAGCTACATCAACATCGGGGCGTACGTCGGCACCGGAACGATGGTCGACACCTGGGCGACTGTCGGCTCCTGCGCCCAGATCGGACGCAACGTGCATCTCTCCGGCGGCGTCGGTATCGGCGGCGTGCTCGAGCCGCTGCAGGCGAGTCCGACCATCATCGAGGATGACTGCTTCATCGGCGCGCGCTCTGAGATCGTCGAGGGCGTCATCGTGGAAGCCGGCTCGGTCATTTCAATGGGTGTCTTCATCGGGCAGAGCACACGCATCTACGATCGCACGAGCGGGGAGATGCTGCGGGGCCGGATTCCGGCAGGGTCGGTCGTGGTCCCCGGCACACTGCCCTCTGCCGATGGCCGGTACGGCCTCGCCTGCGCGGTGATCGTCAAACGCGTCGATGCCCAGACGCGCGCCAAGACGTCCATCAACGATCTGCTGCGCAGCGCGGACTGAGGGCCGCTAGCCGAAACGTCCGGTGATGTAGTCTTCAGTGAGCCGGTGCTGCGGGTTGGTGAAGACCCGGTCGGTGTCGCCCACTTCGATGAGCTGACCCATGTAGAAGTAGGCGGTGCGCTGCGAGACGCGTGCGGCCTGCTGCATGGAGTGCGTCACGATCACGATTGCGTACGAGGCGCGCAGCTGCTCGATCAGATCCTCGATGTGCGCCGTGGCGATCGGGTCGAGCGCCGAGCACGGCTCGTCCATGAGGATCACCTCGGGCTGCACGGCGAGCGTGCGCGCGATGCAGAGCCGCTGTTGCTGGCCGCCGGAGAGGCCGAGCGCGAGTGAGCCCAGCCGGTCCTTGACCTCGCTCCAGAGCCCCGCACGCTGCAGGCTCGTGAAGACCAGCTCATCGAGGTCGGCGCGGCTGCGGGTGAGCCTGTGGATGCGCGGGCCGTAGGCCACGTTGTCGTAGATCGACTTCGGAAAGGGATTCGGCTTCTGGAAAACCATTCCGATCCGCGCCCGCAGCTGTGCGACATCCTGACGCTTGGAGTAGATGTCCTGGCCATCCATGGTGATCGTACCCGTCACGCGCGCGCCCGGGATGGTGTCGTTCATGCGGTTGAGGCAGCGCAGGAAAGTAGACTTGCCGCAGCCGGAGGGCCCTATGGCCGCGAGCACCTGGCGGCGTGCAATATCGATGGTCACACGCTTGAGCGCCTGTTTGTCACCGTAGAAGACGCTGACGTCGCGGCAGGAGAAGATCGGATCCGCGACGGCGATCTCCCCCACCGGCCGCCCGGGCGAGCCCGGCTCGAGGGACTCCGGCACGTGCATGCGGCCGCTCGGCTTGAGGTTCAGGCCGCCGTCGCCGAAGCGGTCACGGACACCCGCGCCGCTCCCACTGTTGGATTCAGCTCGCCTGGGCTGGCCCATGTCTTCTCCAGGCACCGCACTCACCCAAACCGGCCCGTGACGTAGTCATCGGTCCTGCGACTCCTGGGCGCGGTGAATATCTGCTCGGTGGGCCCGACCTCGACCAGCTCGCCCATGTACATGAAAGCCGTCACGTTGGAGACGCGGGCGGCCTGTTGCAGGTTGTGTGTCACGATCGCGATGCAGTACTTCTCGCGCAGGCTCTGCAGCGTTTCCTCCACCCTCAGGGTCGAGATCGGGTCGAGCGCCGCCGTCGGCTCATCGAACAGGATCACTTCCGGCTGCAGCGCTATGGTACGCGCGATGCAGAGCCTTTGCTGCTGCCCTCCGGAGAGACTGCGGCCGTCCTCGTCGAGCTTGTCCTTGACCTCTTCCCACATCGCCGCATCCTGCAGGGCCTGATGCACGCGATCCCCCAACTCGCCCCGCCCCATCCGCCGCGCGAGGCGCAGGCCGAAGGCCACGTTCTCGAATATGGACATCGGGAAGGGCGTTGCCTTCTGGAAGACCATGCCGACGCGGAAACGCAGGTCCGCTACATCCACCGACGGGGCGAGGATATCCTGCCCGTCGAGCAGGACCTCTCCCGTGGCGCGATGGCCCGGGTAGAGGGCGTACATGCGGTTGAAGACGCGCAGCAGGGTCGACTTGCCGCAGCCCGAGGGGCCGATGAAAGCGGTGATGCTGCGGTCGCGCAGCGTGAGGCTCACATCTTTCAGCGCTTGCAGCCGCCCGTAGTAGAAATTGAGATGGCGTACTTCGAGCTTGGCTGCCGGCTCTGCGGCCGGCTCACCGAGCTCGATCTTTCGCTCGGGCACGCTCATCGCGAGCGTGTCCCCGCGCCGAGCTTCGATACCACCGTGCGCGCGAGAATGCTCAGGACCAGGATCGCGAAGGTGACGAGGAGCGCGCCGGTCCAGGCGAGCCGCTGCCAGTTGTCATACGGGCTCAGCGCGAACTGGAAGATCACCATGGGCAGGTTGGCAATCGGTGCCTTGAGGTCCGTGCTCCAGAACGAGTTGTTGAGCGCGGTGAAGAGCAGGGGCGCCGTTTCTCCGCTGATGCGTGCGACCGCGAGCAACAGACCCGTTACCATGCCGCTGCGGGCCGCCGGGTACGCGATGCTGGTGATCGTCCGCCAGGGATAGGCGCCCATGGCGGTGGAGGCATCCTTCATTCCGCGCGGCACCAGATTCAACATGTCCTCGGTCGTGCGCACGATCACCGGCATCGCAATCACGGCGAGCGCAATGGCGCCCGAGATGGCCGAGAACTGGCCCATCGGCACGACGACCAGCTCGTAGACGAAGAGCCCGACGATGATCGAGGGCGCGCTCAGCAGCACGTCGTTGACGAATCGGATCACCGAGCTCAGGGCCGATGCACGCCCGTATTCCGCCAGATAAGTACCGGCCAGAATACCAATGGGCGCGCCAATCGCGATTCCCAGCACCGTCAGGATGGCGCTGCCGTAGATTGCATTCAGGAGGCCGCCGTTGGTGCTGCCTGGCGGTGGCGTGATCTGGGTGAAGACGGCCCATGACAGCCCGGCGACGCCGTCCTTCACGAGTGTCCAGAGAATGGCCCCGAGAAACACGAGACCGACCGCGGTTGCAAGCGCGGACGAGCCGAGGGCCAGCAGGTTGACGATCCGCCGATAAGCGCGCCGGTTCATACCGAACCGAACGCCCGGCGATTGAGCCGCAGCAGCATCACGCGCGCCGCACCGATCACCGCAAGGGTGATGATGAAAAGCAGAACCCCGAGCCCGATCAGGGACGATTTGTAAAGCGGTGACGTTGCCTCGGTGAATTCGTTGGCGATCGCCGCGGAAATGGTCGTCGCCGGAGCAAGCAGCGATGGGCTGATGGCATGGGCGTTACCGATGACGAACGTGACTGCCATCGTCTCCCCGAGCGCCCGTCCGAGCCCGAGCATCGTCCCACCGATCATGCCGGCCCGCGAATAAGGAACCACGACCTTCCAGATGACCTCCCAGGTCGTGGCGCCGAGCCCGTAACCCGACTCCTTGAGCACATCCGGAACGGTCTCGAAGACATCGCGCATCACCGCCGAGATGAACGGGATGATCATGATCGCGAGTACGATACCGGCGGTGAGCATCCCGATGCCGTAAGGGGCTCCCTGAAACAATGCCCCCACCAGCGGCAGGCTGCCGAGGTGTCCATCCATCCAGGGCTCGACGTGCTCCTGCAGGAGCGGGGCGAGCACGAACAGACCCCAGATGCCGAAGATGATGCTCGGGATTGCCGCCAGCAACTCGACGGCGATGCCCACGGGACGTTTCAGCCAGCCCGGAGCGAGCTCCGTCAGAAACACGGCGATGCCGAAGCTGATGGGAAGCGCGAAGATCATCGCGAGCGCCGAAGTCACCAGGGTGCCGTAGATCGCCGAGAGCGCCCCGAACTCGTTGCTGACCGGATTCCAGATGTTCCGGGTGATGAAGGCCAGCCTGAAGTGCGAGAAGGCGGGCCAACCGGCGTACAGCAGCGATGCAGTCACGCCGCCCAGCAGCAGGAGCACGAGTACGGCCGCCGCGAGCGTCGAGCTCCTGAAGATCCGCTCGCGCAGTCGCTGCCCCGCGAGCTGCTTCGTCAAGGCTTCGGCAGAGCTCATGATCCACCCTGCCCGACCGGGTCGCTCACTCTGTCATCGCTCCACTTTGCGGACGAACGTGCGGCCGCGCATCCTCGCGGCCGCCGCTCGTAGTGTTGATTTGGGACTGCAGCCGGCATCGCGCGCGACCAGTCCGCCGTGCAGAGCCGTCAGATCCCGAGGTTCTGCTTCCAGTATACCTTGATGGCGCTGACCGTGCTGGCAGGCAGAGGCCCGAAGGCGATCGACTGGGCCATCTCCTGGCCTTTCTCGAAGCCCCAGAGGAAGAACCGCGTCACTTCGCCGTTCACGGCCTTCGGCGCATCGGTCCGCAGGATCTGCCAGGTGCAGCCGGAAATCGGCCAGCTCTGCTCGCCCGGCTGATCGGTGAGGATGACGTAGAAGTCCTGCGCCTTGGTGAAGTCCACGTTGGCTGCCGCCGACTGAAAGCCCTGCAGGCTGGGACTCACGACCTTGCCCGCGCTGTTGACCAGCCGCGCGTAACTCATGTGGTTCTCGAGAATGTACGCATACTCCACGTAGCCGATCGAGCCCCGGATGCGCTGCACGTAGGAGGCAACGCCCTCGTTGCCCTTGCCACCGAGCCCGGTGGGCCAGGCGATCGCGGTGTCGGTGCCGAGCTGCGATTTCCACGCGGGGCTCACCTTCGAAAGATAGTCGGCGAAGGTGAACGTCGTGCCCGAGCCGTCGGAGCGATGCACCACGCTGATCGCCATACCCGGCAGATTGAGCCCCGGGTTGAGCTTCTGGACCGCCGGATCGTTCCAGCGGGTGACCTTGCCCATGAAGATATCGGCGATCAGTGGGCCGCTGAGGACGAGCTGGCCGGGCTGGACTCCGGGAATGTTGTAGACGATGTCCTCACCGGCGATGGCCGTGGGGAACTGGATGAGGTGGAATTGCCGCAGGACCGCCGGCGTGAGCGGCTTGTCGCTGGCACCGAAGGCGACGGTGCCGGCCTCGATCTGGGAAATGCCGCCGCCGGAGCCGATCGACTGATAGTTGACCTGCACTCCGGCCTGTCCCTTGTAGGCGTCAGCCCATTTGGAGACCAGCGGGTAAACCCAGGTGCTGCCGGCACCGGTGATCGTGCCGGCTGCCAATGCGTTCGTGCTGACGAGCGCAGCCGCGGCGAGCGGGACGAGGCGCGCCATCGTGAATGATTTCATGATACCTCCGCGTTTGTTGTGCTTTGGAGAGACGAGAGCTACGACGCTCTCAGAATGCCACCTGCGCCCAGACGCCGACCTCGTTGATCTCGCCGCTGGTCATCGGTGCCGTGCCGAGCGTTTTGTTGAAACCACCGTACTGGCTGTTGATCAGCCCGTTGTCCATTTTCTCATGCTTGTAGACGAGCGACACGTCGACGCCCTTGGTCGGATGAGTGGCCAGACCCACGTTGAAGTATTCGTCCTTCAGGCCGGGCGCGAGATCCTTGCTCGTCTTTGCCTGGTCCCAGCGCGCGAAGACACCGAGCATCGGGGTGAAATCGTAGGAGCCCCAGGCCGAATAGCCGTCAGCCTTGTCAGACGCCGCGGTCGTCACGTTGTTCCAATCGTTGGCCGAGAAGTACTCCACGCCGGCCCGCGCTCCATCGCCGACGTAAGCCACCAGCGCATCGATGCGGCTGGCCGTGTGGAAAGTCCCGCCGACCGTGTCCGTGGAAGCAGTCGCGTAGTTGTCGTGCCCGAGCTTGCCGCTGTAGCCACCGATCGCGAGAGTGACGCCACCGATCCCGTAGGCCAGACGCGCCTCGACGTCCATGCTCTTCGAGCGCGTCGGATTCTTGTAGCCGGCGCCGTTCACCACGGAGAGAGCATAGCTTGCGCCAGCAGCCTGGCCGCCGCCGTGAAGACCCCAGTCTGCCGACGTGCCGAAATGCAGGCGATCGATCAGAACGTTCTCGACGTAGCGATAGCCGTAGAGGTCCTCGACGAAGGGAACCCAGGGCAGATCGGCCGAGCCCAGACGGGCAAAGAAGGCCTTCGAGCCCGGGAGCGAATACTGAAGGTAGGCCTTCTTGACGAAGACGTCCACCGCGCCGCCACCGCTGCTGTAGCTGGCGTCGGTAGTGATGTTCGCCGACCACAGGTCGTCGAACTTCTCATTGAAAACCAGGTAGAAACGCTTGACGTCGACGCCGGTGCCGCTCGGGGCGATCTTCGTGGCGTTCTCCTTCTCGTCGAGATTGCTGAGATCAGCATAGATCTTGCCGCCGACGGTTGGCATGGGCACGGCGGCAAACACAGCTCCGGCGCCGAGCGTGCCGAGTGCGGCGGCAACGGCACAGGAGGCTGCGAGAGATTTCTTGAACATGAGTGGCTCCATGGTTGACTTATTGTGATTGCGCGGGCCTCCCGCAGCAGGGCCGCGCGCGCATTAAATGACATCAATGTGACGGCCCCGTGACAGGCGTTCGCCGCGGCTCGCGGCGCCGCGATGCCGCATAGTCTTGCCGCTGAACGTTGCATGCGCGTGACAGGGAAAGGTCTTTTGCGAATCCCGTTGAACCCTGCGTATCGGCGCATGGATAATCGCAGCCGCAACGAACGCCCTGCCCCGCCGGATGGAGAGATGTCCGCAACCCTAGAGCTCACTCGTGACCTGATGGCCCGCCGCTCCGTGACGCCCGCCGATGAGGGCTGCCAGGAGGTGATGATGCGGCGCCTGCAGGCGCTCGGCTTCGACGTCGAGCCACTGCGCTTCGGCAGCGTGGAGAATTTCTGGGCGCGGCACGGGCGCGAAGACGGCCCCGTGTTCTGTTTCGCCGGGCATACCGACGTGGTCCCGACGGGACCGCTCGAGGAGTGGCGCAGCGATCCTTTCGTGCCCGCCGTCCGCGACGGTGTGCTCTACGGCAGAGGCGCAGCCGACATGAAGAGCGGTCTGGCAGCGATGATCACCGCGACGGAGGAGTTCGTTACCGCGCACCCCGCACACCGGGGCCGTATTGCCTTTCTCATCACCAGCGATGAGGAGGGCCCGTCCGTCGATGGCACCAAGCGCGTCATGGAGATGCTGGCGGCCCGGCGCGAGCGCATCGACTGGTGCCTGGTGGGCGAGCCTTCGAGCGAGGCGTCTGTCGGAGACACCATCAAGATCGGCCGGCGCGGCTCCTTCAGCGGCCGCCTGACGGTACACGGCGTGCAGGGCCACGTCGCCTATCCCCACCTCGCCGAGAATCCGGTCCACAAGCTCGCACCGGCGCTCGCGGAGCTGACGGGCCGGGTGTGGGATCAGGGGACCGAGCACTTCGAGCCGACGAGCTTCCAGGTGTCGAATCTCAATGCCGGAACCGGCGCGCCGAACGTCATCCCCGGAGAGCTCAAGGCCCGGTTCAATCTGCGCTACTCACCGGTGCAGACGCTCCCGGGACTGAAGGAAACGGTCGAGGGGATCCTGCGCAAGCACGGAGTACGCTATACGCTCGAGTGGTACCTCTCCGGAGAGCCGTTCTACACGCCCCCCGGGACACTGTCGCAGGCCGTGGGAGCGGCGATCGAAGCCGTGACCGGCGGCAGGCCGAAGATGACCACCGGGGGCGGCACCTCCGACGGCCGATTCATCGCGCCGCTGGGCGTGCAGGTGGTCGAGCTCGGCGTGGTGAACGCCTCAATTCACAAGGTGAATGAGCACGTCCGGCTGGCCGATATCGACGCGCTCCACCGCATGTACGTCAACGTACTGAGGAACCTGCTGGCCTAGCGATGAGATCAGGCGCGGCGGGCATTCGCGATCGCGCCGGCGCAACCGAGGAACGCTGCCCAGATGAGCACCCAGGCGGGCATGGCCAGGCCGAGGAAAGTCCAGTTGACGACGCCACATTCACCGCTGCCGGTGAGCACTTTGCGGATGACGGTGGTGAGCGGCATGAACTTCAGCATCATGGAAAGCGGCGCACCGCAGGAGGGAATCGCGCCCGGCGGCAGGTGTTGGATGTAGAGCTGGCGTGCCGCCACCGCGATGGTGGCGAGCGCGGCGATGGCGATCAGCACGGCGTAGACGCGAGCGCCGGAGCGCCCTGGACCGTGCAGCGCCGCGATCAGGAACACGAGGCCCAGGGCGGCAATGCCTATCCGCTGGAAGATGCAGAGGGGACAGGGATCGAGCCCGAGATGGAGCTGCGCATAGAGGGCGTAGGCGATGAGCGCCGCGCAGATGAGGAACCCTGCGAAGTTGATCGGGCGGCGGCCGAGCCCGCCTGCGGGGCGGCTCGTGGCGGACAGTGGCGCGCTGCTCATGACGCTGTGCTCGGACGGCTCTCGCCTGCGGGCAGTGCCCGCTCCCGCAACTGCCGCTCGACGTCATCCAGAGACGTATGCCGAACATCCTTGCCAAATACCATGTAGATGACGTACTCACTGATGTTCTTTGCGTGATCGCCGATGCGCTCCAGCGCGCGCACGACCCACATGACGTCCAGCGCCCGGCGGATGGTACGCGGGTCTTCCATCATGAAGGTGATGCTCTGGCGCTGGATGGCCTCATATTCCTCGTCCACCAGGCGATCCTGGCGAGCGACTCGCAGGGCCGACTCCGCATCCATGCGGGCGAAGGCGTCGAGGGCATCGTGGACCATCTCCGAAACGATGCGGCCGAGATGCTTGATCTCGCGATACTTGTCGGCGGGCCGCTCCATGGTCGCGAGCCGCGAGGCGATGTAGCCGATCTTTTCGCCCTCATCGCCGATGCGCTCGAGGTCGGTGATCGTCTTGATGATGGCGACGATGACACGCAGGTCGCCCGCCGCCGGCGCCCGGGTCGCCAGAATCCGGCTGCATTCCTCGTCGATGGAAACCTCCATGTTGTTCACCTGGTGATCCCCGAGCGCCACCGACTCGCCGAGAGAGCTGTCGCCCTCGGTGAGCGCCGTGATGGCCTTCTGCAGCTGCTCCTCGACGAAGCCGCCCATGGCGAGCACTTTGCTGCGCACGCGCTCGAGATCTTCGTTGAAGCGACGGGAGATGTGGTGACTGAGGTCGGCGGTTTCCATCAGGATGGTTCTCCGGCTCGGGGAGCCTGTAGGGCCAGGGCTTGCGGCGCTCGCCTCATGGGTCGGACCGACTCCCGGGCGCGATGATAGCCGAAACGCCGCGCGCAATCCTCATCTGCGCAGATGTCAGCGCGATGACGGCAACGTGAGATCCTCGTGACGTCCGCAAGGCTCGCAACGCCTACACGGCAGTTGCGGCGCGGGCGACCTGCACGCGCTGGGGCGGAAAGTGACACGAGAAGGTGCTTCCCTTGCCGACCGTGCTGCGCACCTCGAGCTCCGCGCCGTGTCGCTGCAGGACGTGCTTGACGATGGCGAGACCGAGACCCGAGCCGCCGGTGGCGCGCGAGCGACCCTGATCGACACGGTAGAACCGCTCGGTGAGCCGCGGGATGTGCTCCGGCGGAATGCCGATGCCGGTATCGGTCACCGAGAAATGCCCACCGTCCTCATCCACCCACCAGCGCATCTCGATCGAGCCCTCCGCCGGTGTGTACTTGGCGGCATTGTCGACGAGGTTGGAGAAGGCGGAGTGGATCTCCGGCTCCTCACCGACGAGGACGGCGTCGGAATCGATGCGGACGCGCACTTCCCGCGGGTGCACCGGGCGAGCCAGTACGTCCTTGCGCAGCAACGCGAGGAGCGCCGGAATCTCGATCGGCTCCCCTACGACGGACTCTCCCTTCTGCTCCAGGCGGGAGAGCTCCAGGAGATCGTGGATGATGGCGGTCATGCGCTCGGCCTGGCGGCGCATTTCCGCGACCGGGCCGGCGAGCTCCCGGTCCAGCGCCGGATCCTGACTCAAAGTCTCCAGATAGCCCGAGACCACGGTGAGCGGCGAGCGCAGCTCGTGCGAGGCGTTGGCGACGAAATCCCGCCGCACCGCCTCGAGACGCATCTGTTGCGACACATCCTCTGCCAGGAGCAGCTGCTGGCCCTCGCCATAGGGCACGATCTGCAGCGAGAGGTAGCAGTCCTCCTGGGTGGCGCGCCGGATGACCACCGGGCTCGAGTAATCCTGCAGCTTCAGGTAGCGGGCAAACTCCGGCTCGCGCAGCAGGTTCTCGATCCGCAACCCGAGGTCTGCCGTGCGGCGCAGATCGAGCAGCCTGCCCGCCATGCGGTTGAACCAGACGATCTCGTGCTGCGGATTGAGAATCACGACGCCATTGGGCAAGGCCGCCGTGGAGCTCTGCAACTGACGCATGAGCTGCACGAAGCGCTGCTTGTGGAAGCGCTTGCGCCGGTGCAGGCGCACGACCTGGGAGATGATCTCACCCCACACCCCGCGGATGTCGGGAGGATCGGCGAGACTGCGGTGCCGCAGCCACCATTCGACCCGGAACAGCACTGTGAGCTGCCAGGTGAGGTGGATGGCGAGGGCGCATGCGAGCCCGGTCCAGATCCTGCCGAGGAATGCACCGACGATCAGCCCGGCGGCGATGGTCCCGACCAGCCGCCCGGCCGCGAACCACCACGCGTGAGTTGCGGGTTGCAGCGGAGCCCTCACTGCGCCTTGTTGGAGAACCGGTAGCCTGCGCTGCGCACGGTCTGGATGAAGCGATCGAGACCGTACGGCTCGAGCGCCATCCGGAGCCTGCGGATACAAACATCGATCGTGCGGTCCTCGACGCTGGTATCGCTGCCCCAGAGCCGCGCGATGAGCTGCTCGCGGCTGAAGACACGTTCCGGGCGGGTCATGAAGAACTCCAGCATGCGAAACTCGGTCCGCGCCAGCGCCAGGACCTCATCGTTCACGGTGATCCGCTGGCCCTGCTGATCGAGCCTGAGCCCCTCGAACTCGATGACCTGGTTGAGCCCGACTGTCCCGGCCCGGCGCAGCACCGCGCTGATTCGTGCCAGCAGCTCCCGCGGCGAGAACGGTTTGGTGATGTAATCATCGGCGCCGTTCTCGAGGCCCATCACCTTGTCGCCCTCCTCGGCCCGGGCAGTCAGCATGATGATCGGCAGCTCGCGCGTGACCCGATCGCGCTTCACCGAGCGGGTGAGCTCGAGCCCGCTCATGTCCGGCAGCATCCAATCGACCAGCATGAGGTCCGGGAGGCGATCGGCGAGCGCATCGCGCGCAGAGCGGCAGTCCTCCGCCTCGCGCACGCCATACCCGGCGCGCTTCAGGCCGAAAGCGATCATGTCGCGGATCGCCCGCTCGTCCTCCACCACCAGAATGAGTTTTCCGTGCATGATCGCCGATCTCTACGATGAGGCGCCGGATCCGCGCATCGTGCCCGGCCCCGGCGCGGCATCGCTGTGCCTGGGATATTACAGCGGCAGAATGTTGCAGAGTCATGACAACGGCGCAGATATGTTACGGCGCCGGTCGCGCGACATCATCCCGCAGATAAACGGGTACAGCGGCCTGCGGACCGAGCAGCCGCCCCGCGGCGAGCTCCGGCATGGCAAGCCGCACCAGCTCTGCTGCCCTGGGTAGGAGACGATCCGCACCGGCGTGCATGGTAATGCCGGCGAGGCTCATCAAGGCAGGATAGGCGGCAAAGCCGCGTCCCGAGCCCGCCACGGCCTGCCACCCGAGCGGTAGCTCGACCGTGGCCGGCGGGCCGACCCGCTCCGGCGTACGGGCTGCGGCCAATCCATCTCGCTCCCGCTCGAAGCACGCCCAGTAAACCTCCTGCATGCGCGCATCGTTGCAGACGAGCGCACGGGTAATGCTCGCGTCTTCCTGGAAGGCACGCTGCGCGACAGCGCGCAGGTCCGACACCGGCACCACCCCGAGACCCGCACCGAAGGCGAGCCCCTGGGTCACGCTCGCCGCGAGCCGCACTCCCGTGAACGAGCCCGGGCCGCGGCCGAAGGCGATGGCATCGAGCTCCCGCAGGGTGAGGCCCGCCTCGCCGAGGAGCTCTTCGATCATGGGCAGGATGCGCTCGGCATGGCCGCGTGGGAGCTCCACTTCCCGGGTGAGCATCCGGTCACCAACGAGCAGCGCCGTCGAGCAACACTCCGTTGCCGTATCGAGCGCCAGCAGCCTCACTGCGCGGGATCCATTCGCAGCCGGGCCACGTCCGGCACCGCGTGGCGCTGGAGGAAGTCGAGCGCCTCCTGCCGCTCACGCGTCACGCTCATCGGCGGCAGTGCGCGCAGAAATACTTTACCGTAGCTGCGTCCGGTCAATCGCGGATCGCAGATGGCCACGGCGCCGAAATCTTCCTCGCTGCGGATGAGCCGCCCCACCCCCTGCTTGAGCGCCAGAGCAGCCTCCGGGAGTTGGTACTCCCGAAACGCGCTGCGGCCCGTCGCTTCGAGATGCTCCACCCGAGCGCGCACCAGAGGATCGTCGGGCGACGCAAATGGCAGCTTCTCGATTACCACGAGCCGCAAAGCGCTGCCTTTGACGTCCACACCTTCCCAAAAGCTCGCGGTGCCGAGCAGAACGGCGCTCCCATCCTCACGAAATTCTCGTAGCAGTTGCTCGCGTGGCCCTTCCCCCTGCACCAGCAGCCGATAGCCGGCACCGTCAGGAGAGCTCTCGCGCCAGAGTGAGGCCGCCGCGGTGAGGGCGCGATGACTGGTGAAGAGAACGAAGGCACCGCCGCCGGAAGCCTCGATGAGCTCGCGCGCCACTTTCATCACGGCCGGCAGAAACTCAGGCGATGTGGGAAGCGGCATGTGTGGCGGCAGATAAAGGAGGCTCTGGCGCGGAAAATCGAAAGGGCTGTCGATCTTCAGTGTCGCGCAGCCATCGAGGCCCAGCCGCCCGGTGAAAGGGCCGAAGTCCTCCCCGAGCGACAAGGTTGCGGAGGTGAATATCCAGGAGCAGGGATGCGCCTCGATGAGCGCCTGAAAGCGCGCCGCAATGTCGAACGGCAGGAGGCTCAGCGCGAACGCGCGTGCCGTCATCTCGAGGGAGCGCGCACCTTCGATCTCATCGATGGCAGCGATCCGCTCGAGGCTCGCCGCCAGCTCGCCGGCGCGATCACCCAGCGCCCCCGCCGCCGTCTCTTCGCCGGCCGCTCGCAAGGCCTCGGCGAAGACCATGACCGCGCGAGTCAGATCGGCGACGGCCACGGCGATGGGCGAGCTCGCCTCGGTCCAGGCGACGCGGCCTGCGGTGCCGGGGAGTACGCCACAGAGCAACCCGACACAGAATCTGACGTCCCGCATTGCCGAGAGCGCGCGCCCGTGCGCCTCGGGCGTGAGGCCCTTCGGCCGCGCGAGCTCCACCTGCGCATCTTCCAACAGATTCTCGATCCGGCGGCTGCTCACGTGTGCGCCGAAGAACTGCGCGGCGAGATCGGGAATCTGGTGCGCCTCATCCAGGATGATGGCATCGGCCGCGCCCAGCAGGTCGCCGAAGCCATCCTCCTTGAGCGCGAGATCCGCAAGCAGCAAATGGTGGTTGACGATCACGATGTCGGCATCGAGCGCCTGGCGGCGCGCGAGTGCGACATGACAGCCCGCAAGATGCGGGCAACGGGTGCCGAGGCAATTGTCGCGCGTGGAGGTGACCTGCGCCCAGATGGGATGCGAGTCCGAGAGCCCGGCGACTTCCGCAAGATCGCCGCTGCGTGTGACGCGCGACCAACTTCGGACGCGCTCGAGGACGCTTTCCCTGCCCTGCTCGGCGGCCTGCTCCAGGCGGTGACGGCAGACATAGTTGGCGCGGCCCTTGAGGAGAGCGACCTTGGCGGGACGTCCGAGCGCCGCGCCGACGAGGGGCAGGTCCTTGGCATAGAGTTGGTCCTGAAGCGTCCGCGTGCCAGTCGAGACGAGCACGCGTGCGCGGGAGAGCAGCGCAGGTACGAGATATGCGAAGGTCTTGCCCGTACCGGTGCCCGCTTCCACCGCCAGGATCTCCCGGCGGGCCAGGGCGGCGGCGATCCGCTCGGCCATGTGGACTTGTTGACGGCGGACGTTGAAGCCCGGCAGCGCCCGCTGCAGAGGCCCTCCCTCCCCGAAGATGTCCTCGAGCTCCAACATACTGCGATGATATGACCCCGCTGCGGCGCGCGCAGGTGCCTGAATTCCCTGCAAGACTCTGGCTTGTGCGATTATGGAACAGAATAGAGCCTTTTATCGTACTTTATGAGGAGGCGCGGGATGCGCGGCATATACTGGTGCGCTCTACACCACCTGCGGTGAACGGCTTCGGTGAAGGCCGGGCCGCATATGACGAGAGGAACCGAGGATGGCCACTGCTGCACCCCTGCTGATTCCGCTGTCCCAACTCTCCCGCGCGGTGTCCGACTGGGTGGATTCGGTTCGCGCGCTCACTCAGCCCGCCGGGGTGCACTGGTGTGAGGGAACGGAGGCGGAGTTCAACGAGCTCACCTCGAAGCTCCTGCGCGACGGCGAGCTCCTGAAGCTCAACGCGGAGCACTTCCCCGGCTGCCACCTCTACCGCTCGACCCCAAGCGATGTCGCGCGCGTCGAGCACCTGACCTACATCTGCACGCGATCCAAGGACGACGCCGGACCCAACAATCACTGGATGGACCCGACGCAGGCTCACGCGAAGATGCGGGAGCTCTTCTCCGGTTGCATGCGCGGGCGGACGCTCTATGTCATCCCGTACTGCATGGGGCCCATCGATTCGCCGCTGTCACGCTGCGGCGTGGAAATCACCGACAGCGCCTACGTCGCGATCAACATGATGATCATGACGCGCGCCGGACGAGCAGCGTTGGAGCGCATTGCGAAAGACGGCAAGTTCGTCCGCGGCCTGCACTCGATCGGGGAGCTGGATCCCAACCGGCGCTTTATCATGCACTTTCCGGAGGAGCTCGCGATCGAGAGCTTCGGCTCCGGCTACGGCGGCAACGCGCTGCTCGGCAAGAAGTGCCATGCGCTGCGCATTGCGAGCTGGCAGGCCCGCTCCGAGGGCTGGCTCGCCGAGCACATGCTCATCGTCGGCCTGCAGAGCCCCAAGGGCGAGACGCACTACATCGCGTGCGCGTTCCCCTCCGCCTGCGGCAAGACCAACCTCGCCATGCTGATCCCGCCGGACTCCCTTCCGGGTTGGAAGGTATTCACCGTGGGCGATGACATCGCCTGGCTCCATCCGGGCGCCGACGGGCGACTCTGGGCCATCAATCCGGAGGCGGGCTACTTCGGTGTCGTACCCGGAACCAATCCGGAGACGAATCGCAACGCGTACGAGATGATCCGGCGCGATACGCTCTTCACCAACGTCGCGCTCACGGCAGACAACCAGCCGTGGTGGGAAGGCCTGTCGGCCGGAGTGCCGGTCACCGACTGGCAGGGCCGGCCCTACGATCCTTCCAGAGGACCCGCCGCGCATCCCAACTCGCGCTTCACGGTGTCTGCCAAGCGAAATCCGAGCTACTCGCCGCATGCGGAAGACGCGCGCGGCGTGCCGATCTCGGCGCTCGTTTTCGGCGGCCGCCGACGCGAAGTGGCACCCCTCGTCTATGAGGCTCGCGATTGGCAACACGGTGTGCTCGTCGGAGCTTCCGTCGCCTCGGAGACCACGGCGGCAGCGGTGGGTCAGGTCGGCGTCGTGCGCCGCGACCCGATGGCCATGCAGCCCTTCTGCGGCTACAACTTTGCCGACTATTGGCGGCACTGGCTCAACGTCGGCGCGAAGCTCCCGCAGGCGCCGAAGATCTTTCACGTCAACTGGTTCCGGCGCGACGCACAGGGCAAATTCCTCTGGCCGGGCTACGGGGAGAATCTGCGCGTGCTCGCGTGGATGCTCGACCGCTGTGCCGGCAGAGTCGGCGCCGAGGAATCAGGCATAGGCCTGCTGCCACGCATCACGGACCTGAACATGCAGGGCTTGCGCCTCGGCGATGAGTCGCTGCGCGCGCTCCTGTCGGTGGATTCGACGCTCTGGCGCAAGGAGCTCGCGGATATCCGTGCGTACCTGGAAAAGTACGGCTCGCGGCTGCCCCCGCAGCTGCTCACGGAGCTGAAGACTACGGAGAGCCGACTCTAAACGGTCTCGCAGGTGAAGCGGATGGTCTGCGCCGAGTCCGGCTCCGGCAGCCGGCCGAGGCCGATCATCCCCTCGCCTTTCAACTGCAGGCTGTCGCGGCGGACGAAGGATTCCTCGCCGCCCGTGCTCTGTACGAAAGTGCCGTTCGTGCTCTGATCGATCAGCACCATCTTGTTGCGGGTGAGCTCGATGCGCGCGTGCAGCCGTGAGATCAGGTTCCCCTTCACCACGAGATCGTTGTCTTCTGCCCGCCCGATGGTGACGCTCGGGCGTCGGTCATCGACGACGACCTCCTGGTCGAGCCAGCGCAGCCGCAGGCGCGCGCCCACCTGCCGTCCCTTGAGCGCGATCGCAGGGACCATGCTGGTGACGTCTTCCGTCTGCCACAGCACCTCGTAGAGCGGGACCTCATTGCCCTGCCCCTTGATGGGCGCGGTGTCGATCAGTCTGCAATTTGCCCGCCATTCCGGCGACAGATGCTCGATGGTGGCCGCCGTCGTGATGATCTGGCCGGCCTTCGCCTGACTCGTCATGCGATTGGCCGTGTGCACCGTGGAGCCGAATACGTCGCGGCTCTCGAGCACCACCGGCCCGAAATGGCAGCCGATCCGGATCGCCACCGGCTGACCGTCGACCTTGAGCTGGGCATGAGTCGAGATCTGCTGCTGCATCTGTGCTGCAGCGTTCAAGGCCTCGTCTGCGCTCGGGAAGCTCGCCATGACCTCATCGCCCATGGTCTTGATGACCGTGCCGTGGCGCTGCTCCGTGGCGCTTCGCATGACATCGATGCAGGTCGAGACCATATCGCGGGCGCGCAGGTCACCCATCAGCTCGTAGAGCCGCGTCGAGCCGACGACGTCGGCAAACAGTATGGCTAATTCGATGTCCTTGCCCATGTCAGAGTGCGTGCGCAGCCGCCCCGCCCACCCTTGCAAGCCCCCGGACGGCAAGGTGGAAGACGTTAAAGTGGGGATGATACCAGAGAGGCTTCCCGCCGCTACCGATTAGCCGGAGCTGCCGCCTGCCGGACTCGCCGTCTGCCTGGCGCGCCGCGCCTCTCGCGCAGCCGCGCCCGCCACCCGCATCAGCTCGGGGCCCGCCCCCGGCGCCCGCGCGCCTTCGCTGAGCGCGCGCCGGTAGTCCCTCGCACCCGGCTCCCCGGCATAGAGGCCCAGCATGTGGCGCGCGATCGCCGACAGGCGATCGCCCTGTGCGAGTTGCCTCTGCGCGTACCTCGCCATCCGCTCGAGCAGCGCCTCGCGACTCGGCAGCTCGAAATGCTCCGCGCCTGCGAGCGTGCGCTCGAGCTCACTCAGCACGAAGGGGCGGTGATAGGCCTCGCGCCCGAGCATCACGCCGTCGCACCAGGCCAGCCCCTCGAGCACGCTTTGCGCGGTGCGAAACCCGCCGTTGACGATCACCGGCAGACCGGCGAATTCGCGCTTGAGTCTGCGCACGACATCGTAACGAAGGGGCGGGACCTCACGGTTGTCCTTGGGTGACAAGCCTCCCAACACCGCCTTGCGCGCATGCACGATCGCGACCTCGCAGCCCGCAGCGCGCACCTGTCTCACGAAGTCGTGCAGCGCCTCGAAGTCCGCTTCGTCGAAAGTCGACATGCCACCGCGGGTCTGCTCGCGCGTGCCACTCACGACGCCGATGCGCATCTTCACCGTCACTGGAATACTGACTGTCGCGCGCATGGCGGCAACGCAGTCCGCGACTCGCGCGGGCTGCCGCATGAGGCAGGCGCCGAAGGCCCCGCTTGCCACCCGGTCACTGGGGCACCCGCAGTTGAGGTTGATCTCGTCATAGCCCGCCTGCTCTCCGGCTCTTGCGGCAGCCGCGAGCTCCTGCGGATCGCTGCCCCCGAGCTGCAGCGCCACGGGGTGCTCTTCCGGATCGAACGCCAGCAGCCGGCGCGCATCGCCGCGGACGATCGCCGCGGAGGTGATCATCTCGGTATAGAGGAGCGCTCCCGGAGAGAAGCCGCGCAGGAAGTAACGGCAATGGCGGTCGGTCCAGTCCATCATGGGCGCAACGGACAGGCGGCGGTCTAAGCCTTTCATTCTCAAGCGCAAATTCGGGTCAGTCGGTCCAGTCCGGAATAGGACCGACGCATTGTCGATGGTTGGCCTCGTGCGGCGCAATCCTTTGTTTCGCAGCACCTTATGTGAGAGCGGATCTGAACGCCACGCGAATCCCGAATCCGGCTTGCTGAATCCGATAATCCTGACCATGGTTTGCTAATAGCAAATGCTCCGCCGGTAACAGGCCCGAGACGACGCCACCGATCGAATGCTCACCACTGCATTTCAGAATGACTCGGGTCCAGCGATTGGCTTTCGCAGGGCCCGCTCCATTTTCCACAGTGCAAGTCGGGCCAGGTGCTTGACTGACAACAGTTACCGAAGTCCGCGGGCGCTGCAGGCGCATTCGCCAGGCCTTCCCGTGACGGGACCGGTTCCGCGCCCATTCCTTACCGCCCTCGCGCCTCTGCATCCACTCTTTGCAGCTCGGATGCGACAAACGTCCGCAGTCGCTCGTCGACGCCGGCGGCACTGGCTAGAAGCGAGCCGAATGACGCTTTGATCGAAGGTACTGCGGTCGACGTCAGGGCTGAGTGCAGAGCGTCAACAAGCGGCTGCGGTATGTTGGGGATACCGGTTGGCTGGATCCCCAGTTGCAGCGGGCCCCCGCAAAAATGGGGAATCGTAATGCGTGCCGTGAAGGTCACCGTGTCCCCTCCTTGGTAGCTGGCTGGATTGGAGCTCAGCCAGTCAGCCGACTGCCTCGTAGCTAGCGGCGGGTGGGGCGGCGGCCGTTGATTTGCACGGGGCGTGCATGCCGCGAGACAGAGCGCGAACGTTGCCGAGGATATAAGCCGCTTGAATTGAAAGCTGCATATATGGTGTCTCCTATGTGCGCAGTGGCAGTTGTCGACTTTTGAAGTAGCCAACGCAATGAGCACGGTCGCCATGGCTCTCATCCTGTTTGCACATGCGCAGGAAAGTCTCGACCTTGAGTTCAGCTGGGCCATTCGACGCAGGTTGGGGGAGCGGCGTCGGAAGCCCAGGAGTATTGAGCAGGCAACGAAGGCGGGTAAGGGCGATCTTGTTCACCTAGTGCTCTTCGCTTGAGGTTCTCCCTGGTGGGCATATCAACGGAGGCCAAGCTGCTTGTCCAGTGCTTTCGCAAGGTCGCAGAACAGGTTCTGCTCTGGTCCAGGAAGAGGTCGTAGATGGGCGCCCGATCCGTCGCCCCCGCTACCACTGTCATCGCTTTGATTTGATTTGGTTTTCTGCGTTAGCGGCGTCACGGCCGCACTATCCGGAGCTCACAATGAGTTGGGTCTACGAATGAGCGCAAAGGCACGTCCAGAACGCCATACGCAACTTTGCCGACCTGCAATTCACGCGAGCAGTACGCGATTTGATCCAGAGTCAGCTCACGCTCGCATACACAACAGCTTCCATGTTAGCGTCGTCAGAGGCGTGCGCGGCCGTTGGCCACCTCGGAAGAAATTTTTCATCCGGACGACCTGCGAAACCAAACCCTCACAACACGCCCATTAAGCCCTTAGTCGGCGAAAGCGCACCGGATCCTTAACCGTCGCTGCGAAGAATCCATCGACGCTCACTCCAGGGGGCGGCGCGCGCACCGCCCGCTGGCGCTCTGAACAGATCCTGCTGCCGCTCGCGCGCCCGACTTCTGCTTGATCCGGGCCCTTCAGAAGCCGGTCCAAGGTCCTCTTCTTCTGCGCATTCCCAGCCCGGCTGCCTCCCGCGTGCGTGGACGCCTCGCAGAGCCGCGAGCCCGTGTCAAGCCTGTCGAGGAGGAACCCATTCGGTCGGGGTCATGTGCCGAGCGTTGAAGATCTCGAGGAGCGGGTACTACGCCTGGCTTGAGCGGCCGATGAGCGCCAGCGCCCGTCAGGACGCCAGAGCTTCTCCCGCGTACCGCGGGAGACTGCGCTGCTGTATAAGATCGAGGAGGAAAACAGAGGCCCAGATCCGATCACAGAAGACGGAAAGCCGTCCACGAAATCGGATCAAGTCCACTCGTGCTCGGCGACGCGCGCGCCTCAGCTATCGGCGAACGTCAGCCTAGAGGCCGCCCTCGGACGTTCCAACGGGTATGGACCTGAGTTACAAACTGCGCTAGCGTTATTCTCCCCCGCCATGTCCAGTCCTACGAGCTCCCAAATGCGAATTGAACACGTCGCGCTCTGGACGGAGGACCTCGAACGACTTGCTTCCTTCTACAGGGACTACTTCGGTGCCTCCGTCGGGGAGAAGTACGTGAATCAAGTCAAAGGCTTCGAATCGCGATTCCTAAGCTTCAAGTCGGGTGCGAGGATGGAGATCATGCGAACGACAGCCTTCTCTCTGATCAAGTACGAACCCGCCGATCAGAGGATGGGGTTAACGCATCTGGCGTTCGCCATCGGCTCCGAACAGGGCGTACACGAGCTGACCGAGCGTCTTCATCGAGATGGATACCCAATTCTTGACGGGCCCCGTCGCACCGGAGATGGCTACTACGAGAGCGTTACCCTCGATCCAGACGGAAACCGCATCGAGATCTCCGCTTAGGCGATGACATAGATCGGGGCGCAATGACCGCTTCGTAGAGCGTCGAATCCCAACGCCACGGACCGCTCGTGGCCGATAGCGCTAGTTTTGCGACGGGATGCTATTGACCGTAAGCCGTCCGTCGCAGCGTCCCGAATAGCCGTCGGCGAGACGTTTCCTGTGGATGCTGAGGCGCCCTGGAGCTGCAACCGCTCATTGTGAGGCGCGTAGCGTGAGGCCAGATGCCCGCCGCAGTACGTCCCCAGCATTCCACCGAATCCGGAGGTCACCGGGCGAACGCGCCGCCGTGGCAGCCGCCGGCCAGTCCGAGCTTCGCGAGGATGCGGCTGCTGATGCGGGCCGGCTTGCAATGTGTGGCAACGCTCGTGGCCGGAGCTGCCCGGTATGTATTTGGATGTTCAAAGTAGTTGACTAGGAAACAAATCCGGGCGGCTGAGCTTCGATCGCGCCGGTGTCGGTGCAGCGTCTGAGTGATCGCGCCGAATGGGGGCCATTGGCCGCTCCGGCCAGCGAGCTCGGCACTCCATGGGTTGGCGATTGCCATGCAGACGCCTCATGATAATCATGCGCAATTACGATCGGACCCTAAAGGCATTGGGGGACTCTGCGCATGAAGCATCTTGCCGTCGGCGCTGCTGCAGAGGCCGTTGGAGACTCAAGGTAAGAGAGCCGTTACCATGCCGCCATCGATGACGAAATCCTGGCCCGTGATATAGGAAGCTTCCTCGGACGCGAGGAACGACACGACGGTGGCCACCTCATCAGCTGTGCCAAACCTCCCGGCGGGTACGTGAGCCTTTCGGCGGAGCGCACCCTCGACGCCGAGTTTTGCTTCGTTGAACTGTCCCGTATTGATGAACCCCGGACTCACCGAATTGACTCGTATGTGACGCGCAGCCAGCGCCACAGCGAGGGTGCGCGCGAGATTGTGAACGGCTGCCTTGGTCGCGGAATAGACCGTGCTGGAGGGTAGCGCGCGGTGCAGCGTCCATGATGCATTGAGGACGATCGATGCGCCGTAGTTCACGAGCGGTAGCGCTCGTTGGACAGTAAAGAATACGCCCTTGAAGTTAAGCGCGACCTGGCTGTCGAACTCTGCCTCCGTAAAGTCGTCCACGGGCTTGAATACACCGATGCCCGCGTTGGCAAAGAGGATGTCCATTCGGCCCATGTTGACGTGCGCGCGAGACAGCGCCGCCTGGATCTCATCGAGTTTCGAGAGATCCGCCTCTATCGGCAGCAGCCGCTCGCCGCCGTTGAGATCCGAGGTTGCACGCTCGAGGGCCGCCCCTTCTCGGGCCACGATCGCGACCCTCGCGCCCTCCTCGAGCAGCCGCCGCGCAGTCGCCAGCCCCATGCCGCTCGAACCGCCCGTGACGACTGCAACCTTCCCTTGGTGTCTATTCATCCTCCTACCATCACAGCTGAATGGATTTGATCTGCAGAAACTCCTCGAAACCGTAACGTCCCTGGCAGCGCCCGTAGCCCGATTGCTTGTACCCGCCGAACGGGATGTCAATGGTCAGCTTGTAGCCGTTGATGTCGACCTGGCCGGTTCTCAACCGCCGCGCCACGCAGAGCGCACGATCTGCGTCCCGAGAGAAGACCGCGCCACGCAGTCCATACTTGGAATCGTTGGCAATACGGATCGCATCATCGTCGCCGCCGTGAGGAATGATAGACAGCACCGGCCCGAAGATTTCCTCCTGCGCGATACGCATGGAATTATCCACATTGGTGAAAATCGTCGGCTGTACATAGAAGCCCCGCGCGAGGCCCTTCGGCCGCTCGGGCCCACCCAGAGCGAGGGTTGCACCTTGCTCGATGCCGGAGCGAATGAGACCCATGATCGTGTCACGCTGCCTGGCCGATACCACAGGACCCATCGTCGTCTCAGGGTCGAGGGGGTCGCCCACCACGTGGCGCTTCGCGATCGCGACGCAGCGTTCCGTGATCTCCCCAATGCGACGGCGCGGTACTACCATTCGGGTCCAGGCGCCGCACATCTGACCGGCGTTGTTGAAGGCGCTGCGCATCCCATGCTCGACAGCAAGGTCGAGATCGCCATCGTCCAGCACCACATTGGCAGATTTGCCGCCGAGCTCCAGCACCACAGGCGTGACTGACTTGGCCGCATTCGCGGCTACGAGCGCACCAGCGCTGGTCGACCCGGTGAAGGAGACGAGATCAACGCCAGGATGTCCGGAGATCGCAGCGCCCACGATGTGCCCGGTCCCAGTGACCAGGTTGTACACACCTTTGGGGAATCCGACCTCGTTCATCATATTCGCTACGAGCTGGGTGCTGAAAGGGGTCGCCTCGGCAGGCTTATGAACTACGGTGCAGCCGGCGGCCAGCGCGGGGAGCGCCTTGAGGAACATCATGTAAAGGGGGTTGTTCCAGGGCGTGATCGCCCCAACCACGCCATAGGCTTCGCGCACGATGAGCGAGCCATCCATGCGCTGCGCGTAGGGATATTCGCGGGCAAGATTGACAGTATCCGCAATGACATCGCCGGGGATGCGGGTGTGCACCTGCCTCGATAGCGTGATGGGTGCGCCCATCTCCGCCGTAATGATCAGCGCCAGCTCCTCGGTCCGTGTGAGGTAGAGCGCATGCAGCCGCTCGAGCCAATCGCAGCGCTCAGCGAGCGGTCGCTGCGACCAGTGTGCGAAAGCGCGTCGAGCGCAGTCGACCGCCTTCGCAACATCCTCTGCCGTACCGCTTGCGCTCTCCCCGATCACTTCCTCGGTCGCCGGGTTGACGATTGCAAGGGTTTCTCGGCCCGTTGAGGGCGTCCACTCACCGTCCATGTACACGAGATGCTTCTCTACCTGCTGCATGGCGATCATTCCTCGAGCGTAACTTTGCCCGGACGCTCCGAGCCGCTGCCATCACGTCTGCGTCCTCGGGACCCAAAGAGTAAAGCCGCCCGGAAAGGAGAAACAAATGCCTAGCGAGGCGCGTTATCCATGCCGTGGAGGTATGGGTGATGATCGACCTGCGCAAACTCCGATATTTCATCGTCGTCGCCGACGAGAGAAATCTCGTTCGGGCGGCACGACGGCTGAACGTAGCTCAGCCGGCACTCAGCCGCCGGATGAAGGATCTGGAGCTCGATCTCGGCCTACGATTGTTTGACCGGCTGCCCCGCGGCATAGCGCTGACCCCCGCAGGACATCTGCTCGCCGAGCACGCACGACTCATCCTCGCCCAGATATCGAGTTTGCCCGCTGAGCTCGCGGCGGCTGGGCGGGTCGCGCGGCAGCGCGTGCGCATTGCACATCCCTACCTTGCCCGGAGTTGGTCGCTGCGCTTCGCCAGCCTACTCCAGGCCATCCGCGGGTGTTTCCCGACCCTAACCCTGGAGGCGCACCTGCTGAGCTCTGCAGAGCAGGCGAGAGCGCTGCACGAAGGCGAGATCGATCTCGCCGTACGCTTCGGACCGCAAAGGGGCACCAATGGCCTCGCTTCGCTTCGGATTTTCGAGGATGCAGCATGCGCTGCAAGGTTGGGGAGAGGGCATTCGGCAGCCAAGAAGACGACCCTCTCGGTTGCCGTGGATCTCGCGCACGAGCCATTGATCATGTTTCCCCGCGAGCGAAACCCTACCCTCTACGATCGCCTGGTCGCCGCCGCTCGCGGTGCAGGGTTGCGTGCAGGCGTTCTGACGCCGGTAGATCATGCCGCCGATGCCTGGCGTCGAGGCGTCATCGGTGACAACCGGGGCTGGACCCTCGTGCAGCGATTGGAGATCGACAACGACGATGAGTGGACAGTCTGCCGACCCGTGATGGACGTCGAGGTTCCGATAGCCATGGAGGTCTGCTGGCTCCCCAACTCCCGCTGCAGCCACACCCAACGCATAACCGCTGCCCTGCCGCACATTCTCGAGGAGCTGAATCGATTCGATTTTCGGACGGACACGCGGCTCGCATTCCGGCCCGCAGCCGACATGCCCGGAGTCTCTTAAGCACCTTGGAGCGCCGACAACAATGACGTGAGCGCAATGACGTCCGTGCTCCTGGTTGGTTCGACGAAATCGAAGCCTCCTTGAGGCGACGCATCGATCGGCGCCTTCGTGCAGGAGGCGTGGACTTCTTCGATGTGATCGGTTTTGAGCGCCCAGGCGACATTGTCCGACCGTATGCCGCCGCCCGGCATAATCGAGATCAGGCCCGCTGTGCGGCGCGCGAGCTCAGCAATGGTCCGGGCGCCCTGCATAGCGGTAGGTGCGCCGCCTGAGGTCAATATCCGATCGAAGCCGAGCTCGACGGCTGCGTCAGCAGCGGCAAACAAATCAGGCGTGAGGTCAAAACCGCGATGAAGCGTACGTCCGAGCCCCGCGCAGTGATCAAGCAATGCGCGCAATGCTTCTCGGTTCAGCGAATGGTCTTCATTCAGTACGCCCAGGACGACCCCGGCGATTCCGACATGCCGAGCAGCGTGAATGTCGTCGATCATGACATCGATCTCTCGCGCTGTGTAGAAAAAATCCCCGGGTCTCGGGCGGATGAGGACGAACGTCGGTACGTGGAGCGATGCTGCGTAGCGCATCATGGCGAACGAAGGTGTCAGCCCCCCAAGATCAAGTCCCTGGCAGAGCTCGATTCGATCGACTCCACAGGCCGCAGCCTGTTCGAGCCATCTGCCCCGCATGTTTCTGCCGGAAGAGCAAGGCGTAGTCGGTGAGATCGCGCTGCACGTTCCAGTGCTGAGCGACGTCCGGCGCGGGCTCGATGGTGGTACCGAAATAAAGGTTCACACCACCCAGCCAGAGCGCCACCGTGCGGTCGTACTGGCGCCCGGCCGGCACCGAAAAATCCGCCTCCAGCACGACCTTGCTCCAACCGCCCGAGCATCCTTTGGGCGGTGCAAAGCTGAAGCGATGGGGACGCGCCGCCATCGACGACGCATTGCCGTGCTCGTCGAACGCCTCGTGAGCGAACAACGTTACCCTGCAGGGCTCACTCGCCGGCCGCGACACCGGCGGCTCGGCCGAAGCCAGCACGCGCGCGCCGAGTTCCAACGCTGCTGCCGGTGCGGCATGGGAGTCCCTCGCCGGAGTCACGCATACCGCCAGCAAGGCCGCGGTTCCCGGCAGCCAACGCCATCGCGTTGCCGATTTCCCAAGAACTGGCCATAACGAGCTCTTGCGGGCCGCTGATCTACCCAAACGCACGCGTGAACAGCTCATCAAGCGCGCCTACGATTGCATCACCGTCCGCGGCAAGCGAGCCGACACGCTCGCCCAAATTCTCATTTGCAACCGAAACAATCTCCATAGGGTGCAATACGACCGCGACACCTTTGACCTTGAAGGTCGGATTGAGGCGCGGATTGGGTATCTCTCGCAGCCCGGCTTTACGCACGAGCGGAATGACGACGCGGCGGCGATAGCTATCGAATAGTCGAGATTGCGCGACAACCACAAACGGAATGCTGTCCCTTTGACTGCCGACATTGCGAAGGACGTCGAACTGTGCCATTAGAGCGTCGAATGCGCATCGGCGAACGAGCCGTTGCGTTCCTCGAAATCGTTCCACAGAGCCGCTGTCGCGCGGGCCTCCTCCGCAACGCCCGCCCGGCGTTCCCGCTCCTTGGATACGAACTCGGCGAGAAGCGTTTCCACGAGGCCGGACAGATTGTCCGTGACACCCTTGGCCTCCTCTACCAGATCCTCCCTCAATGTGAGGTTGACCGGCCGCTTGCGAACCGTGCTCATGTGGCTGCGCTTCACTTTCGATCTCTCCCGCAATATGCGCATCCTATGCGCATATTGCGGATCACGCAAGGACACCTACGAGGAAGGTGCCGTCGCATGGCCGCACGCGAGATCGGATTTCGCCATGCCGCCATCATCGAGACTCACAGTGCTTGCTGTGGAACTCCCGACGCAGTCCCCGCTTTCCTTCCTAGCTGTTCTCACGTGGAGAGCCTGTGCAACGCTTGAGCGGAACAGTACCGCTGTTGTTCGTTGCGGGATTGACTGTCGCGTTCTCTGCGCGTGGCGCCGCGAAAACCCCGCCTCGAGAAGCGCCACAGCGAGTCACGGGACCTGCGACATCCGATCTCTCGGCCCGAGAGCGCCGCGGCAACGCCTCGTATTACGCGCCCCAATTCTTCGGCAAGCCCATGGCGAATGGCGCTCCGATGAATCCGCGCAGCAACAACGCCGCGAGCCGGACCCTCCCGCTCGGAACCGTGGCGAGAGTCACCAACGTTGCCACCGGCAAGAGCGCCATCATCACGATCGAAGATCGCGGTCCCTACATCAAGGGTCGCATCGTCGACTTGTCGCCCTCCACCGCACGCAAGATCGGAATCACACGGCGTATTGGCGTCGCGAAGGTCGTGGTGGCACCCATAGCCGTCCCGCTGCCCGACGGCCAAGTCAAACTGGCGCGGCGGGCGCCGGATCATCACAAGATCCCTCGGATCGCATCGAGCTTCCATCGCAGGTAGCCCGCACGGCATGTCCGGCGCAAAAGGGGGCGATCCCCGGATGCTTCATCCGGTGAACCCCTTCGCCACCAGATAGACCTCGCGCGATTCCTTGCGCGAGGCGGCGGGCTTGCGGATGAGCACCTTCGCGAAGTGTCCCCGGAGCTCCCTCAGATATTCATCCGACCCAGTGCCCTGAAACATCTTGGCGGCGAAGCTCGCACCGGGCTTCAAGGTCTTGCAGACCGTGTCGAGCGCCAGCTCCAGGAAATAGATTGACCTCGCCTGATCGGCCGAATCGACCCCACTGATGTTCGGCGCAATGTCGGAAATGATCAGATCGAATTTCGTGCCGCGGAGCCAGTCGAGCACCTGCTGCACGATGGCCTCGTCGGTGAAATCGCCCTGGATGAAATCCACGTTCTTCAGCTCGTCCATCGGCAGAATGTCGGTCGCGAGCACGCGCCCCTTTTCACCGACGAGCTTGCCGGCGACCTGCGACCAACCGCCGGGCGCGGAGCCGAGGTCCATGATCCGCATGCCCGGACGGATCAGTTTGTCCTTGTCGTTGAGCTCGATCAGCTTGTAGGCCGAGCGCGAACGATAACCATCCTTCTGTGCCTGCTTGACGAATGGATCACTGAGGTGGCGGGACAGCCAGCTCGCGCTGCTTTTCGTTCGGGGCATCTTTCCGGGGAGCTACGGGTTAGAATCGGCGGATTCTACTCCTCTGCCGGATTTACCGGCCAGGAAGACGCCGATGATCCGCATTACCGAGCTGCCGTTGCCGCTCGACTACACGCACGAGGCGCTGCGCCAGGCAATTTTGCAGCGCCTCGCGATCCCCGCGGAGGAGTTGCTCGATTGCACCTTGTTCAAGCGCAGCTACGATGCGCGCAAGAAGAATAGCGGAGTCTTCTTTATCTGCATCGTCGATGTCATGGTGCGTGACGAAACCGCAGTGCTGAAACGGCTGGCGCGGGATCGCCGGATCGGCCTCTCGCCGGATACCCGCTATCACCCGGTCGCACGAGCCCCCGCGCAACTCGCGGAACGGCCTCTGGTCGTCGGGTTTGGCCCCTGCGGGCTGTTCGCAGCGCTCCTGCTCGCACAAATGGGCTTCAGGCCAATCGTGCTGGAACGCGGCCGCGATGTCCGACGTCGAACGCGCGACACCTGGGCACTGTGGCGGCAGAACACGCTGACACCGGAGTCCAATGTTCAGTTTGGCGAGGGCGGCGCGGGCCTGTTTTCCGATGGCAAGCTCTACAGCCAGATCAAAGACCCGAAGTTCTATGGGCGCAAGGTGATGCGCGAGTTCGTGCTTGCCGGCGCGCCGGCGGAAATTCTCTATGTCAATAAGCCGCACATCGGCACGTTCCGCCTGACGGGCGTCGTATCGAAGATGCGCGAGGAGATCATCTCGCTCGGCGGTGAAGTGCGCTTCGAAAGCAAGGTTACCGATCTGCTCATCGAAGCGGGACAGGTCGAAGGCGTGGTACTGGCGAGCGGGGAGATCCTGTACAGCCGCCACGTCGTGCTCGCACCGGGACACAGCGCCCGGGACACTTTCCGCATGCTGGAGCAGCGGCGCGTCCATCTCGAGCCCAAGCCGTTTGCCATAGGCCTGCGCATCGAGCATCCGCAATCGCTGATCGACGTCGCCCGCCTCGGGCGTTTTGCCGGTCATCCGCAGCTGGGTGCCGCAGACTACAAACTGGTACATCACGCGCGCAATGGCCGTTCGGTCTACAGCTTCTGCATGTGTCCTGGCGGTACGGTGGTTGCCGCCACTTCCGAGCCGGAGCGCGTGGTCACCAACGGCATGAGCCAGTATTCACGCAACGAGCGCAACGCCAACGCGGGCATCGTGGTCGCAATCAATCCCGAACCGGACTTCCCGGCAGGACCGCTCGCGGGCGTAGAGCTGCAGCAAGTATGGGAGTCCAGGGCCTATATTTTGGGCGGCAGCAACTACTGTGCACCGGGGCAGCTCGTCGGCGATTTCGTGCGTGGTGTCGGCTCGACACAGCTCGGCGACATCGTTCCTTCCTACGCTCCGGGCGTGCGGCTGGGAGACCTGTCACAGGCCCTGCCGGACTACGCAATCGACGCCATACGCGAGGCACTACCGGCATTCGGTAAGCAGATCCGCGGCTTCGATCGGGATGATGCCGTGCTCACCGCCGTGGAGAGCCGCACCTCTTCCCCCGTGCGTATCACACGCGACGCTGAATCCCTGCAGAGTCTCAACGTGCGCGGGCTCTATCCATGCGGTGAAGGCGCGGGCTATGCCGGTGGCATCCTCTCGGCAGGTGTCGATGGCATCAAGGTGGCCGAGGCGCTCGCGCGGAGCCTGTCGTGAGATTCGAAGACATCAAGAAACTCCATCAGAAAAAGTTCCGCGAGCAGTTCGGCTGTTTCCTGCTGGAAGGCGAGCATCTGGTGCAGGAGCTGCAGAAGGCTGCGCTACGTGATGCGCGACTGCGCGCCAGCGAAATCTATCTCACGCGGGACTATGCGCACTGGAGAAGCGATCTCCCGATTCACGTACTCAATCCCCGCCAGATGACGCAGCTCAGCGAAACGCGCTCACCGCAAGGAATTGCCGCGGTCGTGCCGCTCCTGGCGGCACCCGCGCAACAGCCGGGCGAGCGCGCCGTCTATCTGCATGAGGTTCAGGATCCAGGAAATCTCGGCACGATCCTGCGCTCGCTCGCCTGGTTCGGCGGCTTCCGCTGTCTGCTCAGCCCCGATAGCGTAGATGTACACAACGGCAAGTCGGTGCGCGCCAGCATGGGAGCCGTCTTTCACGTGCCGGTGGAGATCGATGTGCCTTTACAGGCACTCCCGCGGCGGTTCCGCCGGATCGCCGCTCTCGATCTACAGGGTAGGCCGATCGCTGCGCCGGAATTTCGCGACTTCGACTGCTATATCTACGGCAACGAAGCGCGAGGTTTGCCGCGCGAGGCCCTGGCTGCGATGAATCCAACGCCGTTCACGATTGCCGGTACCGCGGCCATTGAATCGCTGAATGTGGCCACGACGGTGAGCATCTGTCAGTACGAGCTGGCGCGTTCATCAGGCTACGCGCGCGATCCGGACAGCAAGTTGGAGGAATCGAGATGAGAGAAGAAAAACGGGGTCTCGAATATTTCCGCGTGACGACGCCCATCAAGCTGGCGCTGCTCTGGGCAACCCTGATGTCGCTCTACATCTACAATGATTATTTCGCCATGTACGTGCCCGGCACGATCCGCGAGATGTCCGAGGGACGAATGGGTCCTCTCGGGCCGGCAACGCCCCTGGTGATGGTCGCGGCTGCGCTCTTGCTCGCCATTCCCGCGCTCATGATTTTCCTATCCGCAGCGCTGCCGCCGCTCTGGAGCAAGTGGCTGAACGCCGTTCTGGGTGCCGTCTATACCGCCGTCGAGGCCTTGACCTTTCAGGGACCTCATTTGTTCTATAAGATCATCGTCGCCATCGAGATCGCGGTTACCTTGCTCATCATTGCGCATGCATTGCGCTGGCCGCGGCAGACCGTGCAGAGGCTCGAGCGCACCTAGTCGGAAGCCACAAACCATGTGCAGAAACATCAAGACGCTTTTTAACTTTGAGCCACCCGCGACGGACGAAGAGATTCGAGCCGCATCCCTCCAGTTCGTCCGGAAACTCAGCGGGTTCAACAGCCCGTCCAAGGCCAACAGCGCTGCGTTTGATCGCGCCGTGGCGGAGGTCACTGCCACGGCGCGAGCTCTCATCGATGCCCTGGTAACTACCGCCGAGCCTCGCGACCGCGACACGGAAGCGGCCCGGGCACGGGCCAGGGCTGCGGTACGGTTCGGCCGAGCCTAGGATTTACCGGGAACAATAACCCGCCGCTCCGGGAGCCGGCGCATCCGTTGGGCATGCGGTGACAGAGCGGGCTCGGGGGCGCTTCGTTGCGCTACGTGCAGCTCAGCTCGTCGCAGCGGGAAGATCCGAGCACTTGTAGTAGGCGACCTGGGCGTCCTTGAAAGCATTGACGTTGAATCCGCCGACGCTAGCCTCTGACGGCACCATGACGTAGACGTAATTGGCGCCCTTGGCCGGGGCGGAATCGACGGCCGCAGTCGTGAGAGTCTCGGTGGCATGGGCGCGATTCATGTTGCCGGCGAGCCCCCAATGGCGTGATTCCTGACCGAGCTTCTGGCAGCCGTAGCTGGCTTGCGGCTCGGCCTGGCCGGCCATGACCCGCTCTCCGGAAGCAGCCGTGTAGCTCTTCACCGTCAGCCGGCCGACGGTGGAGCAGCCCGCGGCGGCAATGGCCAGGGAAAAAGCCATAGCGATTCTTCTCGACATGGAGCCTCCGGTCGAATTGTGAAGCGAGCGCTACCGTAGGCTGTTTCAGGCCGCGAAGCCGATGAACGCCGTCACAGATGCGGCAATCCGTGCCCCTCGTTGACGACGGCGCTAACCGCTTGGCATCCAGCGTACGTGCCACCGCGGTGCCAACACTATGCTCGTTCTTGAAGCGGTAAAAGCCCGAGACGGGCCGCCCGCAAGCGCCCGGTCGCGTATCATTATCGCGCCTGCGAACAGGATGTTAAGGTCCACCCGTGCACAAACGCGATGCCGTTCCGGTAATCCCTTCCGATCGCGGCCAGCAATCCCCCAGCAGCGCTCTCATTTGTGAGGCCATCCGCAAGCGCGCGTTACTCGAGTTCGAATATCACGGTGGGCATCGCATCGTGGCACCGTATTGCCATGGCATATCCGCGCGGGGTATCGAGGTCCTGAGAGCAGTTCAGGTTCGTGGCTTCAGCAGCTCGGCTGGATACGGTTTCGGAAAACTGTGGGCCATCCGGGACATATGGGATCTTCAGATTCTGGATGAGACCTTTATTCCGGACGACCCTGATTACAACCCGAATGACCGGGGAATGAAGCAGATCCACTGTCGAGTCCGGTCGGGTGGAACGGACGTGACCGGCTCTCAGTACTGAACTGTTACTAAATACGCGCGGCTCTCCGGGTCCCAACTGCAGGTAGCCCACACACCATCCACGATACCGCTGATGGCCTTGCAGTCGGCGTCGCCTTTGATGGCGAGCCTGCCGGGGTTCCGGCTCTCAGATGTCTCGATGAGAGCTGCCGTGGCTGTGGAATAGTACCCACGCACCACCTGAACGCTTACCGCCATAGACGAGCGCGCCTGTGTGGCCAGGGCGCCGACGGGCAGAAGCAAGGCGAGCAACAGATGGGCAAAAGGAAGCGGGAAGCCGCTCGCAACGGATTTCATTGTCTTTTCCCCTGGGCCAAGGTCCGCGCATGTTCGGGACCTGCTCGTTTCTTAGTTTTGCCCGGACAACTTTACTCCGAAGCGAGCCGGTTCATCAGGTCACAGGTGGCTAGAGTCGCGACGGCTGGCTAGGGCTTCAGCGCAGCATCGAGAAAGGCCATCGCCCGCGCCCAGCTGTCTCCTCGAGCGGCGTTGTTCCCTTTGGCTGAGCCGCCCTCCTTCGGGAGAGCGGCGGGCAGCGGGGCTTGCCCATGCCACCCTCCGAGCCCCAAGAGTGATGACTCCAGGTGGTCCGTACGCTGCCGCCGTTTAGATGAGCCTCGTGCAACCGCCTCGCGCTGGGCGATAATTCTTCTCAAACCGGAAAGAGCATCAGCAATGGCATCGTGCAAATGTTCGAGACGCTCCGGCCCCGGCATGCGCGATAATCTGTGAGCCCCCCCATCACCAGGCAATGCTGCATCGTCGGCGGCGGTCCCGCTGGCATGATGCTTGGATTTCTACTCGCCCGCGCCGGTGTGAGTGTCGCCGTGCTGGAGAAGCACGCTGATTTCCTGCGCGACTTCCGCGGCGACACGGTGCATCCCTCGACCCTTGAGCTTGTCTACGAGCTCGGACTGCTCGATGAGTTTCTCGCGCTGCCGCATCGCAAGGTGGAGCGCTTCGGTGTCGAGATCGGCGGCAAGCGTGTACAGGTGGTCGACCTGCGGCACCTGCCGACCCACTGCAAATACATCGCGCTCATGCCGCAGTGGGACTTCCTGGACTTCCTGGCCAAGCAAGCCAGACGCTACGCATCGTTCGACTTGCGTATGCAAACAGAGGCAACGGACATCATCGAGCAGGACGGGCGCATCGTCGGAGTACGGGCGAAAACACCGCGGGGTGAGCTCAACGTACGTGCCGACTTGATTGTCGGATGCGACGGCCGGCATTCCACACTGCGGGCAAGAGCAGGGCTGACGAGCGATGACTTTGGCGCTCCGATGGACGCGCTCTGGTTCCGGCTCTCGCGCAAGCAGAGCGACCCCCCAGAGACGTTCGCTCGTTTGGACGCAGGCGCGATGCTCGTCATACTCGACCGCGGTGAGTACTGGCAATGCGCCTTCGTCATTCCGAAGGGTGAGTTTGAGCGCATGAAGAGCGAAGGCATCGAAGCATTTCGCAGTCGTGTTTGCGCTCTCGCGCCTTTCTTGGTTGAGCGAATGACCGAGTTGAGCAGCTTCGATGACGTGAAGCTCCTCACCGTGATGGTGGACCTTCTGCGGCAATGGTGGCGGCCAGGCCTGCTCTTGATCGGCGATGCAGCCCACGCCATGTCCCCCATCGGGGGCGTCGGGATCAATATCGCCATCCAGGATGCGGTCGCGGCGGCCAACCGTTTGGCGGGTCCTTTGCGGGCCGGAGAGGTACGAGCGGCGGATCTGCAGGCGATACAGCGACGACGGGTCTGGCCGGCGCGGATGACTCAGCGGGTACAGCTCATGATGCAGAACCGCCTCATCGGTCCGGCCCTGAAGGGCGTGCGCAGGCCCAAGCCACCGTTCGTGTTCGAGGTGCTGAATGCAGTGCCGGCACTGCAGCGCCTTCCTGCGCGTCTGCTCGCGCTGGGATTCCGGCCGGAGCACGTGCGTACAGCCGATCATTGATTCGGCGCACCTCGGGAGCCTGAGGCTGGGCGATCCGACCCGAGACCCGGCCGAGTGCCTCAAGTCGATCGGCGATGATCACCTGCGGCACTGAGTTGGAAAATTGCAGGAGCCTGCTCCATCACTGCGGCGAGCGCCGGATGTCTGATCCTGCGCTGCAGTGAGATTGCGAAGAACTGAGCTTCCACTCCCTCGGCCTGGCCGATGGTTTCAAAGCCGTAGCGGTCGTGAAACTGTCCGGCGAGCACGGCGGGAACGGGCGCAATGCCGTGCCCCGCCCGCGCAAACTCGCGCAGCAACGCGTAGTCCTCAAACTCACCTACCGGGACCGGCCGCACCTCACGGCGATCCAACCACTGATCCAGGGACCTGCGGATCGCCGTGTCGTCGGTCGGCAGGAGGATTCGGGCACCGGTCAGGGACTGTGGGAAGCCGCGCAGCAGTTTCTTCGCGAGCGCTTTTGGCCCCATCCATAGCACCTCACATCGGCCGAGCGGATGGTTGTAAGCACGGATATCGAACCGCGGTGACACGGGCGCATCCGACAGCACCACGTCCACATCGTGTGCGGCCAAATCCACGGTGAGACGCTCGAGTGTGCCTTCACGGCATACGAGGTGTACGGGTTGCGCAATCCTGAGCGCGGGGTCGAGCAGGCGATACGCGATTTCCTTCGGGAGTACATCATCGATGCCCACGACCAGGCGCAGCGGACGGCCGGTGGGACGCTGCGCGAGTGTCGCCAGCAGATCGCGGCCGAGACCGAAAATTTCCTCGGCGTAGCGGTAGACCAACCGGCCCACTTCCGTGGCAACGAGTCCGCGACCCGATTTCTCCAAGAGCTTTTCGCCCAGGCGGGCTTCCAGGGTCTTGAGCTGCGCACTGATGGCGGGCGCGGAAAGGTGCAGCACCTCCGACGCCTGGGTGATGCTGCCTTCGCGCACGACTGTCCAGAAGTAAAGAAGATGCTGGTAATTGAGCCGTCGTACGTCGTACATGACCGTTGCAGTTTCTGGAATCTTCGACTCGAATAATGTTAATGGATTTAACTGCGCACCGCCCCTATAACGGATCGCGAGACGACACACCAAGAGGAGATTCGAGATGAGCCCGCGAACGATCATAGTGACCGATCGGGATTTTTGGCCCCTGAGCGCCCTCGTACGTGCACAAACCGCACGCTTCACCCGGGACAAGGAGCATATCGACAGCCTCGAAGAAGAGCTCGCCCGATCGGTGCCCGTCGCCCCCGAGGAGGTACCTGCCGACGTGGTCACCATGCATTCCCGAGTGCGCGTGCGGGATCTCGAGTCGGGTGCCGAGCGGACCTATGCGCTCGTTTACCCGCACGAAGCGCACTTGCCCTCCGGGCGCCTGTCCGTGCTCGCGCCGCTCGGGACCGCACTTCTCGGCTACCGCGAGGGCGATGAAATCGAGTGGGCGATGCCCGGCGGCCTGCGCCGCATCCGCATCGAAAGCGTTCGGCAAAGCTGGACGCTACGGGCAGTCGCGCCCGCGCGGCTGACTGACCGCATGAAAGCGCGGCACCCGTTGCGGCGCAGCCCCCCGATTGCGCAACCCGATGGCGTTAATTGAGTGCAATCGGCCTCATCCGGCGGGGCGGCCGCCCTTGCTCAAGGTAGCCGCCACGTCACGCGAGATCTCGTCTTGCACGAGGTTCAGCTTCTGGAGGGACTGTTCGTAGACCTGCGACCAGAGAACGACGCCGGAATCGGTGCGCACCAGTCGGGCCACGACCCTCAGCGTATCTCCTGAGCGACGCACGCTGCCGTCGAGCACATAGTCGACGGCAAGCGCGCGTCCGGCCTGCGCAACGCTCACCGACTTGCCTATCAGGTAGTAGGAGGACCGAAACCCCGGAGTGCGGAAGGCCGGATCATGCCCGAGTCGATCGGCCACCCCCTCGGTCATCTCATCTGCCAGTTGTTCCTGATCCATGCTCGGCGTCAGGTCGACGAAGGGAGCTACGCCTACACTGAACGGGGAGCCGCGTCGGTGAGTAGCCGGAAAATCAAATGGCCGCAGAAGAATCAGGGCCGCGAGGAGGCCGACCCCCGCCACCGCCGCGCCCACCGTCACTGCCCGACGATCAGGCCGCGCGGGCCTCTCGGGCACGAGCGGCACTTGCCGCGCGAGCGGATCGAGCGCCTCAGGCGATTGCCGCAGCTCCCCATCGGTTTCGATGACCGGAGCGATCAGGCGATAACCCAGCCTCGGCACGGTGGCGATGTAGCGTGGCTCCTTGGGATCATCGCCGAGAAGGCGGCGTAGCGTCGCGATCGCCTGGTAGACCGAGTCTGGTGTCACCACGACGCCGGCCCAGACGCGGTCGAGTAACTGGTCTATGCTGACCGTCTCACCGGGGTGTTGGGCAAGCTCACGCAGAAGCATCAGCGTCCGCGCCTCCACCCGCACGCTCTCGCCGCCTCGTGAGATCTGGCCAGCTACCGGATCAATGTGCCAATCGCCGATGCGCAAGAGCGGTGGCCGAAGGTGTCTTGGTGCGAGATCAGTATGCCCCAGTCCGGCGCCGTCTGAGAAGCGATTCAGAACAATTCAGGCCCTTTCAACGGACTCCTCAGGACTTGGCGGTCATCGCGGGCCAAGCTCGACCGGCGGCCATTCGCGCACCAACTCCCGCTCGAGGTCAAAGCCATGAGATCACTGCTCATCCGACTATCACTTGCTTTCGTATGGATGGCTGCGGCGCCTGCCGGCGCCCAGACGCTCCAGGACCTGAACGATGTGCCGGCAGGCACCTATACCGTGGACTCCAAGGAAACGCTTGTCAGGTACGAGGTCCTCCACTTTGGCTCGAGCGACTACTGGGGCACGTTCCCGGGTGCGACCGGGACGATGAAGCTGGATCCGGGGAATCTCGGGGCGACTCAGCTACAAGTGAAGGTTCCGGTCGCTACCGTCGAAACCACCAATCGCGAGCTCGATGGCGAGCTCTTTTCCGATGAGTTCTTCGATGGTGAGACTTACCCCTACCTGAGTTTCGTCGCGACCGGCGCGCGGCGGACCGGTCCGCGAACGGTGATGATCTCCGGCAAGCTGTCGATGCACAACGTGACGCTGCCCGTTGTGCTCGATGCAACCTTCATCGGCGGCGGGCCGAGTCCCTTCGACAGCAAAGAAATCATCATCGGCTTTCGCGCCACGGCTTCGGTGAAGCGGTCCGACTTCGGCCTCGGCAAATACGTTCCCATCGTGAGCGATGAAACTCACATCGTGATCAGCGTTGCGTTCAAGAGGACCTGATCTGGGCCGATCCAGGAGCCGACCATGAGATTTGACGTCTTCGCACTTCAGGCTGTCCGCCGGGTCAATCCGTAACGGTCATTTCGGACCAACGCCGTCCGTTCGAGGTCCAGATCCGGGATGAGCTGACCTTTGGCTTGTGCGGCAGAGCGGCCCAGCCTGGAGCACTGGCGGTGTTTGACGAGCCGCGGTAGGCTTCACCGGTCCTCACGCAAAAGAGACGCCAATGTCGATTAAACGTCCTTCCAAGAGCAGCGGAACCGGAGTACGCAGGCCAGTAACGTCGCCCGGCGTGCGTCACGTCGACGTCGTGGCGCAGCGTCAAATGGTTCCGGGGAATCTCTACTCCGGCTGGTTGTGTAAGAACAAGGCATGCGGCCTCGTGATCGCCATCGCACACCCACAGGCAGGAAGCAAGCCGTCCCTGGCCGATTCAGACGATCAGGTGATCGTGATCAAATGCCCGCATTGCGGCGACGAAAACCTGTACCGCTGGAGCGCCCGCGGGGAACACGCGTACACGGTAGCAGGCGCGGGCCCCTGAGCTCGGCGACGGCTCGAGCCGGTGATCATCTGTTGGGAAGTGGCTCACCCTTCGGCCACAGCAGCCACATCCGGCCAGGCTGCCGCATTTCGCCAGCCTGCGTTGCGGCCTGCGCTCCGATGCCCCAGAAGTAGTCTGCGCGGACGGAGCCGCTGATCGCACCGCCCGTGTCCTGAGCAAACACGAGTCGATCGAGCGCGACATTCGAGTCCGGAAAAGTCGTCGCCAGGAACACCGGTGCGCCGAGAGGTATCGCGGATCGATCGACAGCCACGGAACGGCCGGGTGTCAGGGGCACACCCAGTGAGCCCTTGGGTCCGAGCGCCGGACTGCCGAGCGGCTCCTCTCGGAAGAATACGACGCTCGGATCGGCATCGAGCAGTTTTTCCACTTTGTCCGGATGCGCCACGGCCCATGCGCGTATCGCAGGTATCGTCGCCTGGCCGCGCACGAGCTCACCATGGTTTACCAGATACTGCCCGATGGAGCGATAGGGATAGCCATTCTCGTCGGCGTAATGCAGGCGGATCGTCTCACCGGTCGGCAGCTGCACCCGACCCGAGCCCTGCACCTCGAGAAGGAAGGCCGAGAGGGCATCGTTTACCCACACGATCGCGTCGCCTTTCAACGCCGGGTCCCGGTTGAGATCCGCTCGACTGTAATACGGAACGACACGGTGACCCACCAGTCTCGCCCGGATGCGCTTGCCGCGAAGCTCGGGATACTGCGATCCGAGATCCACGGTCAGCAGATCAGGAGGCGGCGCATAGAGCGGTGTGGTGAATTGCTGCGATGGCTCACGCGCGCCGTAGAGGATCGGCTCGAAATATCCGGTGATCAACCCGACCGCATCCGCTTGCGCGCCGACCTGCTTCACGACCGCGAATGGCTCGAAGTAGCGCTCGAAGAACGCCCGCACAGCCTCTGAAGTCGCAGGATTTACCCCGAGCGCGGCAGCGCAGACACTCTCCCATTGCTTGCGGGCACCCGCAGCCTCACAGCTCGCCACGAATGCCGGCCAGGCATCCTTCGTCTCATCGCGATTCCATCCCGGCAGCTCGGACCAGGAGACAGGCTCGTACACGGTATACGGCGCCGGCGGTGCAGGTGGCGGACAAGTCCGCTGCGTGGCGCAGCCCGCCAGAAGCATGGCGCACACCAGAACAGCTCCCAAAGGCACGCGCACTAGCGCCATCGGAACAACTCCAATTATCGTTCCCAAGTTTATGAATTAATTATCTAATTCGCCATGGTGTCCGGGTCCCGGAAATCCGGCCGCGGCGCCAGTCGATCTACGGCACTGAGCGTGCCACCTGAAAACCAACATCGGCAACGTGACGCCGCGCGCCTCCTGCTCGAGGACCAGATCCTCGATGAAGCGCGCGCGGGCGAGGATAGAGGCGCGGAACGGGCGGGGGGCCATGCCCAGGCACTTGACCCTCCTCAAACGTGGCCGTATTTCTCGAGCGCTTCTGCCAGCGTGAGGCCGGCGGCAAGGTCGGAGCGGATGGCAACCTCGGTTTGCGTCAGCTTTTCCGCCTGCTCCAACACATGAGGAACGAGCGCAGCCGGAACGACCACCGCCCCGTCCTCATCTGCCAGAATGAAATCTCCCGGCGAAACACTCACTTCCCTGGCCGTAGCTCCCCGAATGGGCACCGGAACCTGCGAAGCGCTCACTTTCCAACGGCCGATCGACTGAATGGGCGTTCGATAGCGCGCGTAGACGGGAAATCCCAGCCGGCCGATCCACCGCACATCACGCACCCCGCCATCCACCAGCGCCCCGACACACCCCCGCTCCTTCATCCCGGTGGCGATGAGCTCGCCAAAGTAGCACACGCCGTCACCCTCCCCGGCCCACACCGCCACCTCACCGGGCGAGATACCTTGGCAGGCACGCATCTTCTCCGGATCACCCGTCTCGGGGTAAGACATCATCTGTCCGAGAATCGTGTAAGCCCACCCGGCGAGTCGGCCCGCGGTGCTGGGATAGGGCGAGAATTCAGCCGAAAGACCCTGATGCGGATATCCCAACTTGTCGAGCACATCGGCGACGTTCGAGGTGTCGACGCTGAGAAAGCGCACGCGCAGCGCCTCGCGCCTCGCTGCTGACTCAGAATCGGCTGTTACCGGCCGCGTACCGGAGGCTGTGTTCGAGGTCTGCATTTCGGGACAATCCGGGTTCAGTGACCGATGAGTCCGAGCTCGCGGAGATTGCGCTCGAGCTGCTCGATCGAGCTCCAGCTGAGTATCCGCGAGTTGCCGCGCTCATCGGGAGGGTTCTTCTCCAGCTGATCCGACCATCCTCCGCAGCCGGTGAGCGGCAGCAGCGGCCGGCGGTGCAGCCACGCCAGGCAGACCTCCGAAATGGTTCCCGCACGCCCTCCGATGACGACGCATGCATCACCTGCGAGGGCCATCAGCAGGTTTCGAGCATCTCCCATGCCGCAAGGGATGAGCACGGTGCAGGGCCACTCCCGAAGGTTGATGTCATCGGAAGGTACGATGCTGACGACCGTGCCACGCGCGTCCAGGGCTCGTTGTGCGGCAACGCGGGTGGCAGGGCTGCCGCAGCCACTCACCACGGTGATGCCGCGACGTGCCAGCAACTCCCCGGCCGCGCCCGCGAGCTCGAAGGCGGATGATCCCGGCTCGGCGCTGCCGAGGACACACACTTGCCGCGCTCTGCCCGAGAGCGCATTCGGAGTCGAATCGGTCATAGGGTGCAGTTCTCGCAGATGGACAGCGGCCGGCGCCGCGACAGCATCGCGAATGACTGATTTCGAGTCAATTGAGGCAGCCCATCCGCCCGGCGGGCCTTGCTCAGTAACCCTGGGTGCTCGCGACGGCTTCCGCCAGTACCTCCGCACCTGCGCCCGGACGCCTGGCGCCATCACTCAGCCTGCGTCGGAACTCATGCGCTCCGGGCTCGCCGACGTACAGGCCCTGCATGTGGCGGACGATCGCTGATAGCCGTTCACCGCGCGCCAGCTGACGCTCGGCGTAGTGCAGCATGCGGTCTATCGCGCGCGCACGCACCACGGCATCCAGCCCATCTCCCAATGAAACCCGGTCGCCTGTCGCCGCCGCTGCTTTGAATACGAGAGCATCGAGCCGGGCAAGCACCAGAGGTCGGTGATACGCCTCTCGTCCGAGCATGATGCCGTCCAAATCATCGAGCGCCCTGAGGATTGCATCCGGCTCGCGCAGGCCACCGTTGACTACCACCTGCAGACGTGGAAAGGCCTGCTTCACTCGACTCACGACCTCGTATTGCAGCGGTGGAATCTCCCGATTGTCCTGCGCCGACAGTCCGCCCAATACCGCCTTGCGTGCATGGACGATCACTGCATCACAGCCGGCATCACTGATCGTGCGCACGAAACCATGAAGCGCAGCGCTCTCCGCTTCCTCGAAGCGGCGGCTCGCCTCGACAGCCGCCCTGCCCCGTCCCTCTATGACGCCGATCCGCATCTTGACCGTCACCGGCACACGCACGGCTGCGCGCATGGCTGCCACGCAGGCCGCCACAGTCTCCGGCCGCTGCATCAGGTAAGCGCCGAACACGCCGCCCGTCGCCTTGTCGCTCGGGCAACCACAGTTGAGATTGATCTCGTCATATCCCGCCTGCTCTCCTCTTCGAGCGGCGGCGGCGAGCTCCTGCGGGTCGCAGCCCCCGAGCTGCAGCGCGACGGGATGCTCTTCGGGATCGAATTCCAGGAGTCTGCCGCTATCGTCGTGCAGCACATCTGCGGCCGCGATCATCTCCGTGTAGAGGAGCATTCGGGCCGAGAAGCCGCGGAGGAAATAGCGGCAGTGGCGGTCTGTCCGGCCCATCATGGGGGCCACGGCGAGGCGGCGATCTAGCTCATTCATTTAAAGGCTTTTCCTGCACCCGTGGCCCCTCCCATTGTATGGGATACGCGGGTGGCGCTGATCACAGACCGCGCTTCAGCGCCGGTCAGGTGACCGTGATCGAGTACCGCTCCAAGGACGAAGCCGCTTTGCAGCCGGCCGGTATCAGAGCCTCTATGACATGCTGGCCATCCCCGTGCACTGCCAGCCGGGCGTAGTGCACGGGAATTGCCTCGCTCCAGTTACAGGGGCGGATCCGCCCGGAAACAGTGGCAAGCGTTGCTACCTTGCGCTCCCGCCACGCGATGTCGAAGTCGCTGCACTTGCGCAGCTCCTCGATGAGCTCGCCAATGCCATCGCTCTGATCGCTCATCGCCCAGTTGATCCGCAACACTTGGATCATGTTGCGTATGCCTCCGTCTGCGGACTCATCCGGGTATAGGCGTCGGCGCTTCGGATCCATGAAGAATCGCCACAGAGCGTTGCGCTCCCATGGACTCCCCGAGTCGATGTCTTGCCCGTACAGGAGGCGCGCAGGGGAATTCGCCGCTACGACATCGAAGCGTCGGTTGTACAGAACGGCAGGAACCACCTTGAAGCTGTCCAGGATTCCCGGTATGGCCGCCTCGGTGTGATACGAAGTGATGCACGGCGGGATCGGGTCCTGCCGATGGCCCGCAAGCAGACGAAGGTACGCCGACTCGTCCTCGGACAGCCGCAATGCATTCGCGATGCGCTCCAAGGTACGTATTGAAGGGTGCACCTCCCTTCCTTGCTCGAGCCACGTATACCAAGATGGGCTGACGCCCGCCAGCTTGGCAACCTCCTCGCGGCGTAAGCCTCGAACCCGACGACGCCCATCAGTCGTGGCACCCGCCCCCTCAGGAGGCAACGCGTCCCTGCGAGACCGGAGGAGCTGGCTGATTTCGAATCGTCTTTCTTCTGGGCTCATACAGATCCCGATGGCATTCCAGGAGATCGGCCCGCGCCCGCGCGAGTCGCTGTCACCCCTCTCGCAGGGCACGCATCCAGGCGCCGGAGAGCACGAATCGCGGAAAGGTCACCCACTGCTCCAGGAGGATCCGCGACAGGGCGTTGAATGGGCTGGTGAAAGGCTCGGGCACCACGAGCTCCTCGCGATGACCGCGGCCCTGGGCGGCAAGGGCGAAGCCCGTGAGTGCGACGCCGCCGAGCGCCAGGGGCCACTGTCGCCCGATGAGTCCGGCGAGGAAGGCGATATTGCCGAGCAGCGCGAGTGGGACGAAAACGATGTGCAGGAGCAGATTGCGGCGCGACTGGTGGGAGCGCGGATAGGCCTCCCATTGCACGCGAAGCAGAGAAGAAACGCTCATAGGGGCAACCTCGAGAGGGTGGTTCAATATTGACGCCGTCAATATCGCTGGGGACATTGACGGTGTCAACATTGGGGCTTAGACTTCGGCAATGAGGAAGAAAAGCGCGGGTCCGGCATCCTCGCGGCGGGGCTATCACCACGGCGATGCGCGTAACGCACTGCTGACGGCGGCTGCAGATCTGCTGGAGAAGGTCGGCGCCGCTGGCCTCTCGCTTCGCCAGGTGGCCGAGCACGCCGGCCTCTCCCGGCAGGCTCCCTATAATCATTTCGAGAACAAGGAGGCGTTGCTTGCCGAGCTCGTCCGCGATGGGTTCGAACACCTCGCCGAGTCCCTGGCAGCCGGCGGAGACCCAAAATCGAGAAACGCGCTGGCGCGTGCCGCCGAGGCCTACATCCGCCGCGCGCAGAAGACGCCAGCGCTCTTCCGGTTGATGTTCTCCCGGGAGCTCGTGAATCTCTCGCGATTCCCGGCAGCTGCCCAAGCGGGTGCGGCCGCCTTCGGGAAGCTGAGGGAAATCGTCGCCGCGCTCACGCCCGCAGACAGGGTCGGGGAGGTGTCTCTCGCGGCCTGGTCGCTGGTGCACGGCTACGCCACACTTTGTATCGAGGTTGCCCTCGAGCCGATCGGCCGCCGCGCGGAGCGCGCCCAACAATTTGCCCGCATCATCCGGATTGCCGCGCAGACCGCGCGCGGCGGCGAGCCTTAGCGCACAATCTGCGGCGAGCTTCCTGAATGGGACGCGCTGTTGGCCACTACAACACTCACAACTGCGAGATATCCACGCGAAAATTCCCATTGCGTCGGCGCAGTCTGCGGCATCCGTGGAAGCGACGATGCTTCTCGATCTCTCGAGTCGACAGTGATAGCGGACAGCGCGCGCAGACGCACGGAAGCGATGACCAAGCGCTTACCGTGCGAGAACGCGAATATCAAGTTGTTCGCGTGCAGCAGTGAAAAAAGACTGTTACGATGATGCCGGCCAGTTATCGTGACGTGCCCAACTCGCAGTTGCGGCGGGTCCGCTGCGCAAATGCCATGATTGCTGATGATATGACCGCCAGTCATATGAATCCCTCATGTGAACACCCGCCTGCGCAAGGCAGGCGGCAGGTACGATTGCAATGACAGCGGAACTTGCAGTGCAACCGAAGCGTAAGCGCGAGGGCGATGGCCTAACCGCTCTTCTCACCGGGGCGAGCGGCGGCATAGGCTGGGAACTGGCCCGATGTTTTGCGCAGGACGGCTATAACCTGGTGCTGGCCGCGCGATCGGGTGGGCAGTTGCAGACTCTCGCCCGAGAGCTGGCGGAGGAATATATGATCTCCGCCGTGCCGATTACCTGCGATCTCAGCCAACCTGGCGCAGGTACACGATTGGTCGAGGAGCTCGACGCTCGGGGCATCGCAGTGGACGTCCTGGTCAACAACGCCGGTTACGGCCTACGAGGCGCTTTTGCCGAAAGCAATCTTGCCGGTCAGCTGGGCATGGTCGACCTCAACGTGCGCACCCTCGTCGAACTCACCAACCTGCTGTGGCCGCGCATTCTGAAATGCGGTCGCGGAGGACTGCTCAACGTCGCCTCCACTGCTGCGTTTCAGCCGGGGCCCATGATGGCAACTTACAGCGCCACCAAGGCATTCGTGCTGTCCCTCACCGAGGCTTTATGGGAGGAAGCACGGCCGACAAAGTTGCGCGTCTCCTGCCTTTGTCCTGGTGCGACCGCGACCCAATTTGCCGGTCGCGCCGGGATGGATCAGGCGCGGCTCTACCACGCCCGTGTCATGTCCGCGCAGCAGGTCGCTCGGCTCGGCTATCGCGCCTTCAAGGAGGGTCGGCGTATCGAGATCACTGGACTGGGCAATGCGCTGATGGTCCTGGCGGGCCGCTTTTCGCCTCGTCGCATCGTCCTGAAGATCGCGCGTCGGCAAATGAACACGCACCGGATGCCGTGAGCGGACTGCGAACCTGGAGCCAGTTGCGAGGCATCGGCCGTTGATGCGTCAGAGATACATTCGCGTAGACGACCTCGAGATAAACTTCGAGGAGGCCGGCCCCGAGAGCGGACCGAGCATTTTGTTCATCCATGGCTGGCCACAAGACGGTCATGCGTTTCGGCTCGTGATGGCGGGCCTTCAGGATCGCTTTCGCGTAGCCGCAATCGACCTGCCCGGGATCGGTCGCTCCAAGGGGCTGCCCTCGAGCGGCGCAAAACTTACCCTGGCCCGGTACGTTCACTCCGTGGTGAAAGCGGCTCGCCTGGAGGAACTGACCCTGGTCGGCCACGATATCGGCGGTCAGATCGTCTACGCATTCCTGCGCGCCTATCCGGATGCGATTGCACGTGCAGCCATTCTCAACGTGGTCATACCTGGAATCGCGCCATGGAGTGAGGTCATTCGCAATCCCCGAATCTGGCATTTTGGCTTCCACGCCGTCCCCGATCTTCCCGAACTGCTGGTCGCGGGGCACCAGATGCGCTACTTTGACTTCTTCTTCGATGCTATCGCCGGCGACCCGCACGCTTTACCGCGTGAGTCGAGGCGGCACTACGCTCAGGCGTACGCCACTCCCGACGGCCTCAAGGCGGGGTTCGACTGGTACCGTGCGTTCCACGACGACGAGAAGGATAATGTGAGCTCGGCTGGAACTCCGGTCCTGACACCCGTTCTCTGTGTGCGCGGTGACAGCGAGAGCGGCGATCCCGAAGCCTATTTCGCGGGATTGCGCACCGCCGGTCTTGTGAAGCTCACCGGCACCGTCATACCCGCTTGCGGGCATTTTTCTCTCGACGAACGGCCGGCGGCCGTAGCCAAGGTACTCCGAGAATTCATATCGGGATTTTGACGTCGAATCCTGGGAGATGCAGCTTCCAACTCGACGATGCGGGTCCGTGGCTGCATTTCAGTGTTTGCGGGACGTGCGGCCCTGCACCTCGACCTTGAGGTGACGGACGCCGGTATCGCTCAGGGAATCCGTGTCACTCCACAATTCCCGCTCGGCCAGCTCGGCCAGCGTCTGCTCGAGAGTCTCGGAGTCGCGGGGAGCGCTGCGACGGCGGCCGGTCTCAGGCTTCGGCACCGTCGCTCCATGAGAGACGCAACCGAAATCGAGCGTCTGATCGAGACGCTGCTGCACGAGACAGGGAATCGACGACGTCTCCATGCAGGCGTCGCGCGCGCGACCAACCTCCTCGTCGAGAACAGGTATCACTGCAGCCGAAGCGAAGGTCGCGCGTAAGTGCGCGGCGACCCGCTTAGCCGAGACAGGGTCCGGAAAGAAACCGAGACGCAGAAAATGACAGGAGCCACTCGCACGGCGGCTCTCGACGGCATAGAGCGTGAATGCCTTGAATATGGGGAGCGGGGGAACCCGGGCCGGGTCGATGGGCCGCGCCGACCAGTGCAGCTGGACGGCAAAGGAGACCGGTGCGCCTCGAATGACCGCCTCCCGCAAGGCCCGCCGCGTACCGGTGTCGTCGGGCCGGAGCAGCTCGATCTGCTCGCTGGAGGGCACGTCACTGTCGCCCGGAAGTGGCGCCGGGTGGCGCGCTCGCAGGATGTCGATCACCTGCGTATCCGTGAGTGAGCTGTTGTCGACCGGAGCGAAACGCGGGCTGTTGGGAGTTTCCTCCTGTGAATCAGGCCGCCACGCGGACTCCTCGGCATCCAATTGCCAGAATGCGGGCGGTGTAATGGTCGCGATCGCATCGGGATGTCGGCCGCGCACGGCTCGAGCCCACTTTTCCGCGTTGGTGAGCGTTTCGAAAAATCCCATGTGCAGGTACAGCTGCTCGCTGCCATCCGGCTCGCGCGCACGGCTCGTAAAGAACGTGAATGGCGTGAGCAGCGGCGATTGAGGCGGCCGGATCGAGACCGGCTCGATGAGCCGGCACAGCGTGAGCATGAATGGGCCGGTACCGGCCTCGCCTCGGTGCACTATGTTGGTGCCCGGAGAGCCAGCGGATCCCGTAGATGTCATGGGTTCCCCCGAAAATAAACGTCGACTCGCCGCCGGGAGGAACCGGGTCCGATGCAGTCGAGCGTGCACGCTCACACTTGGAGTGGAGTGGCAACCCCGCTGTCATAGACCGTTAAGCCCTTAGACCGGTAGCTTTGCGTCCCCGCCTTTCGGCGGGTTTGCCCTTATCGCCTCAAGCTCAAGCTGTCTCTAATCAGAGACGACTGAGATCAGGCTTTCCCCAAGCATGGCCCTTCAAACATGATATGTCCAGTAGCGAATCCGTCGCACTTTGGAGTCAGCGCCTACCCGCAGCGCCTGCAGGCGCTGTCCACCGCCTGCAGGCAGATATCGACATCGCTCTCGGTCGTCGCCCAGGACGATACGCTGATGCGCATCGCTCTGCGGCCGTGCCACGTAGTGCCGCCGCACCAACAGATACCATCGTCCTGTATCACTTTTATGACGCGATCGGTCCTCTCGCCAGCACCAAAAGACACCAGCACCTGGTTGAGCACCACCTCGTTCAGGATTTCGTGTCCGGCTCGCCGCAAACCGTCGGCAAACTGCGCGGCGAGCCGGCAAGTCCGCTCGATCTGATCGCCGATGCCCCGGCGTCCGAGGTAGCGCAGCGCCGCCCACAGCTCGATCGCGCGCGCCCGCCGCGAGGAATCCGGGCACCAGCGCATGGGGTCCCGTCCCGCGGGCTCACCGTAGTAGGCTCCGGAGACTGCCATGGCCTCTCGCAACGTCTCGCGTTGGCGGACGATGGCGATACCGCAGTCCTGTGGCGTGTTCAGCCATTTGTGCCCGTCCGTCGCCCAGGAGTCGGCCTGCTCGAGCCCCTCGGTCAGATGCCGGCGGGCAGGCGCTGTCCGGGCCCACATTCCAAACGCTCCATCCACGTGGACCCACGCCCCCGATCGGCGCGCAGCATCGCAAAGCGCTGCCAATGGATCGGAGCAGCCGGAATTGACGTTACCGAGCTGCGCGCAAACGATCGTGGGGCCGGACAGCCTGGGAATCGCGGTAGCCCTCATCCGTCCCTGAGAATCCGCTGGCACGGTCACGACCCGCCGGCGTCCCAGCCCGAGGAGAGCGAGCGCCTTCAGCAAGGTCGCGTGTGCTTCCTCCCCCACGACCACCGTGATGGGCGGAGCTCCGAAGAGGCCGTCCTGCTCCACATCCCATCCGACGTTGGCGAGAAGTGCGTGCCTCGCGGCGGCAAGCGCTGTCAGATGCGCCGATTGCGTGCCGACGACCAAGGCGCCTCCGGCCTCCTGAGGCAGCCCGAAAAGATCGATCAGCCACCCGAGGACGACTTCCTCGACGTATGCCGCCACCGGGGAAAGCTCGAACAAACACGCGTTCTGGTCCCATGCATCCGCGAGCCAGTGAGCTGCGACCGTGACCGGCAGGGACCCGCCGATGACCCCGCCAAAGAAGCGGCGTCCCATCACGGCCATCGTCGCAGGCGATCCGGCGCGATCGAGAAGGTCGAGGACGGCTTCAGGATCGTGCCCCTCCTCCGCAAGGCCGCCGCCCAGCTCCGCGAGTGATGCGATAGCAGCCGCAGACGGGCCCACGCGGCGGCTCTCGATCGTTGCGAGGTAGCGTACGGCGCGGGCCGCAGCGACTCGAAGGAGAGGTTCGTAACGATCAGCCTCCGACCGTTGCTGCCCCGCCGCGCTTGCGATCATGTTCTTCCGCTCTATAATGCCCATGCCCATTAGACTCACGAGATAGGCGGCGCATGTCAAGAGATCCCGCGCGTGCGGCGAGTCAGTTCTTCGGCGGCCGCGTGTGTTTGGACTTCGCCAACACGCTCGATTGGCGGCTGACTGACAGTCCCGTCGAGCTGATCCCGGATTACCCGGCCTTACTCGCCTGGAGCGAGCAGCGTGGGACCGTACCGGCACGCGCCGCCGCCAGACTCAAAGCCCGGGGTGCCAGCCGCACTGCAGCCGAAGCCGTCCTGCGCGAAGCACACCTGCTGCGCACCCAGATCTGGGCGATTGCCGAAGACCTGATAGGACGCCGCCGCGCGCGGCTGAGCTCGCTCAACAGGCGGCTGGCGGAGCTGCCCTCCCAGCCCGGCCTGCGAAGTGGAGGCAACTGCTACGTGTTCGAGCTCGACGGCACGGATCTGCGTCAGCCATTGTGGCCGGTCCTGTGGTCCCTCACCGCGGTGTTGGCGTCGGAGGACGCCGCTCGAGTTGGCTCCTGCCGGGCGGAGGGCTGCGGCTGGTACTTCATCGATGAGAGTCCCGGCCACTCCCGGGTATGGTGCTCGAGCGAGATCTGCGGTAACCGCGCGCGGGTTCGCCGGGCCTATGCGAAGCGCAGATCGCAGCCAAAGTCCGCCATCGAGTGAGTCGAGGTGTTGGTTGCGTGTGGGCTGATCACGATGTGAGCCGCCGTGCTAGGCCCGCGCCAGGCATCTGCGCACCAGGGACACCCAGAGCTCAACCCCCGCCGGCAGCACCTCATCGTTGAAGTCATAACGCGGGGAGTGCAGCCCGGGGTTCTCGCCGGCGCGCGCGGCGCCCAGCCATAGATAACAGCCCGGGACGGCCTCGAGCATGTAGGCGAAATCCTCCGAGCCCATGCTCGGGCGGGAATCGACGACATGCAATCGCGTTGCAGCGGCAACCTCACGCACGAGCTTTGCCGACGTCGGATCGTTGATCGTCGCCGGGTAGCGCCTCTCGTAGCGGACACGCGCAGTGCAGCCGAACCCTGCGGCTACGGAACCGGCGAGCTGCGAGATGCGTGCCTCGATGCAGTCGCCGACCTTGCTCTCGTACCATCGCGCCGTGCCGCGAATGACGCACTCGTCGGGAAGCACGTTCCAGGTCTCGCCGCCCCGGATCTGGGTCACCGACACGACGGCGGATTCGAGCGGATCGACGTTGCGGCTGACTATGCTTTGCAGAGACGAAACCACCTGCGCGGCGGTGAGGATTGCATCAGTACCCGCGTGCGGCATCGCGCCGTGCGCGCCGCGACCGCGAATGCTGATCTCGAACGTTGCGAATGCGGCCATCATCGCGTCATCGCGCGCGACGCAGGTGCCGATCGGAAGCGCCGGCCAGTTGTGCAGCGCATAGATGCTGTCGCAGGGGAATGATTTGAACAGCCCCTCTTCCACCATGCGCCGTCCGCCGCCTTCGTTCTCCTCCGCCGGCTGAAAGATGAAATGCACCGTGCCGTCGAGGTCGGCCAGAGTCGCGCAGGCACGGGCCGCAGCGAGCGCCATGGCCGTGTGGCCGTCATGCCCGCAGGCATGCATGACACCGGGCACGCCGGAGACATGCTCGGCGCCGCTCTCTTCGCGGATCGGCAGGGCGTCGATATCGGCCCGTATGCCGATGCTGCGCCGGCTGGTGCCGCGGCTCAGGGTCCCGACCACCCCCGTCCCTGCAAGGCCGCGATGCACCTTCAATCCAAACCGGTCGAGCTGTGAGGCGATGAACTCCGAGGTCTCGCGCTCGCCGAAGGCGAGCTCCGGATGACGATGCAGATGATGTCGCCACGAAACTGCCTCGGCCAGCAGGTCGGCGGTGCCGCCGCCCGTCATATCGCCCCCTTTCCCGGCTCGAAGATCGCGTAAAGCTTCTCGCAGGGTTCGTGCACGGTCCAGGCTCCCTCGAAGCCTGCCGGGATGACGAACGCATCGCCGGCGGTAAACGAATGGCGTTCCCCCGCGAGACTCTCGATGGTCACGCGCCCCGCTGTCAGCACGCAGAGCTCGCTTTCGGTATACCGCACGCGCCATTTGCCGGGGCTGGAGGACCAACGGCCGCAGAAGAACCGACCGGTGCCGTCGGAGAAGGCGTTCCATGCGCGGTGGACCGGCTTGCCGTCGAGCACACGATCCGGCTCGGGTCCGCACGCTTCCCACGTGGCTGGTCCGTCCAGATGGAGGATGGATGAACTCATGAGACTCACTCGGCTCGGCAGGGCGGCGGACGCTACTATATTGCGTGAAGGACCGCGGGGGCTGAGGTCTTCTGCGCATGCTATCGCAAGACGAGCTCGCTTGACCCCGGCACAGCTCAGGTGAAGGTGGCAATTACCCGGCAATGTCCATGAGTCATCGTTTATTCCAGGCCGCGCGCGCGCTCTTGTGCCTGCTTCCCTGCATCTTTTCCGGCTGCGTCTATTTTTCGCGGCATACCTTGCCGGGAGCCTGCGCCAATGCTCTTGGCTCCGAGATGCACAATTTCTGCGTCGTCAGCCCGGGCGTTCTCTGGCGTGGCGCGACCCCGGACCGGGCGGATGCGGCGTGGCTGGTTCAGCACGGCATCAGGACTGTCGTGAGTCTGCAGCTCGACATGCGGCATGCCTTCGAGTCGGCCCGCCTGAATCCGGGGGTCGCGCGCTCGGTCACCTACTTTCGGGTGCGCGATTTCGCTGCCGTCGACGTGTTGACTCACTACCACCTCGATGAGCGGGTGGCCTATGTGCTCGCGATCATCAACGAGGCGCCGAAGCCCGTCTTCGTCAGTTGCCGCGCCGGGGTGGATCGCACCGGCATCATTGCGGCGGCCTATCGGGTGCTGGTCGAAGGCATGAGCCGGGAGAAGGCCATCGCCGAGATGGACGGCTTCCACAGTCCCTGGGACCCGCTGAACGCGCGCTACGTGCGCAGCCTGTCAGGAGAGCGCAAGGCGCGCATCCTGCGCGAGGTGCACGAGCGCGAGCATCGGATACCGCCGAGCGGCGAGTTCGTCTGTACCAACGGCGGCTGCCGGTTCCAGGGAACGCAACAGTCCGCGGCGGGGCTCAATGCGTCGTCTCATTCGCCTCGAATGAGGTGAGGAGCCGGCCGCGATCTCGCCTCAGATCCTCTCCTGAGCGCTCTTTCGGCCAGGAAAGTCCCGGCTTGAGACCTTTCCAATAGATGCGCTCGATCTGCGGCGCCGGGTTCTCGTCTTCCCTGTCCCAGCGCATGCCGCGTGTCACTCGGGCCCAGTAGGCAGGTGTCTGCGTAAAGTGGAATGCGGCCGCCTTGCTCGCGCGCGTCCCGCCCATGAAGGCAGCGGCAAACGGCGCCGGCTCCGCTGCCTCGAACGTCCAGGCCTTCTGGCTGAGATCGAACACCGCCGACATCGGTCGCTGGTAAGCGTCATAGATCGAGAGATGATCGATGCCGAGAATGTCCTCGATGGTTGCCAGGACGTTTACCGTGGAATAACGCTCGCTCACGACCGCGTGATGCTTGAGGTACGGGCCGGCGAGAAAGCACACACTGCGATGTGCATCGACGTGATCCGGCCCATCCTGCGCGTCGTCCTCGATGATGATGATCAGAGTGGAATCGGCGTAGGGGCTGCGGGCCACCGCCTCGATCAGCCGCCCGACCGCATAGTCGTTGTCGGCGACCTGTGCCTCCGGCGTGCTCAGTCCGTCGATCGACTGGGCGAACTCACCGAGATGATCGCGCATCAGCCGCACCAGGCTGAGTGCCGGCAGATTGCCCTTGGCGAGGTACCGCTGGAATTCCCGCTGCCACTCGGCCTCACGGAAATAGTCGGGGAATCGCGTGTCGAAGCCGCGGAAATAGGGATCGGTCACGCGCGCGAGCTCACGGTTGGCCGGGAAGGCCACCTGTGTTCTCGTCCTGCGGGGCCACTCCAGCAAGGGAGTGGCGCGAGTCGGATTGTGATACGGGAGCAGATCGAGCATGAAGCCGTAGTTGCGCACGGAGAGCCCGGCGCGCATGGCCGCATCCCAAACATAACCCTGCTCGCGCTCGCCCTCCGGACCATCCGGCGCCGCTGCGTTGGCAGTCCCGGGAAGCAGGTTGGGATCATCCGGATAGCCCGGTTCCTCCCGCTTGCGCTCCGCCAGTGAGCCGATGGCGACATCCACGTCGCGATTGGTCCCCTCCCAGTCGTACGAGAGGCCGCGATCGGCATAGTTCACCGGGAGGTTCTTCACTCCGAGGTCGGACTCCATCGCCGAGGTGCTCCAGGGCCAGCCATTGCCGCTCACCTCCCCCGTATCGTAGAAATTGTCGAGCGTGACGAAGGTCTTCGCGAGGGCGTGAGCGTTGGGGGTGATGGTATGGCCGAACTCGGTGAGCCGCGGATCGCCGTTGCCGACCGGGAGGTCACCGAGAATCTGATCGTAAGTGCGATTCTCGCGCACGATGTAGATGATGTGCTTGATGCGCTGGTGCAGCGCCTGCATCAATTGCCGGTCTTCGGCATTCTCCCGGACGTAAAGGTGGTCATTGGCTGCCACGGTGCGGGTGAGCTCCGCCAAGTCCCGCGCCTCGGGTGCCGGCAGATCGAGGAATCCGGCCTTGGAGAGCTGCAGAATGTACTGGTTGGACGAGACGCAGTGAGCCTGCCGTGACTTCCTGAAATCGTTACTCGCGCAGTCGCCTGCGTTGGGTCCCGGAATGCTGCGGCCGTTGACCACATAGAGCATGCGGCCATCGGCGCTCACGCTGACCGAGTTCGGCCAGTACCCCGTCGGAATGAGCCCGGTGACCTGCGGTTCAGCCGTGTCGAGCGCGATGACGGCTACGGCGTTCTCGCCCCCGTTGGTGACGTAGAGGCGCTTCTCATCGGGCGAGAGGCTGACGCTGTTGGGCGCCACGCCATGGTAGTACGCGCCGCGCACCATCAGCGCAGGCGGCGCAATCGTGCGGATCACGTGTTCGATGCGGTTGGTGGCCGTGTCAATGACGGAGACGACGTCGGCGTTGTCACTGACTACGTAGAGGCGTGATCCTGCGCGATTCAGCACCATGCGGCTGGGGTTGCCTTCGACGGCGATCCGCCCGACCACCGCAGGCAGGGCTGCGGCGAGACTCACCATGTCGACCTCACGATCACGAACGCTCGAAACGTACGCCGTCTGATTGCCTTTGACCGCCACCCAGAGCGGATAAGTGCCGCCCCGGCCGCCATGTCCCGGCTGCAGTGAGAGCTCGGCGGCTCGACCGCCAGGCACCCCGTCCACCAGCGGCACGATGGAGAGCGAGTCGTTGTAGAAGTTGGAGACGATCAGTCTGGCAGCATCAGCCGTGACGGCGAGCCCCGCAGCCTCCGGCCTGGATAGGGCACCCGGCTGGGGCGGGAGGCCTTTTCCCGCGCCGTGACCGAGCTCGACCAGCGCTCCCGTTTCCTCGAACCAGGCGCTGCCGCGCCGTGCGAAAACGTGCACATCGTCATCGACACCCCCCGAAACGTAGAAGTGCCGGCCGTCGGGTGCGAACACAACACCCACGTAGGTGTTCGGCACCAGCAGAACCTGCCTGCGCACGGGGCGGTCGTGACTGATGTCATAGACGAACACGTACTCGTTCGAGGCCGCCGTGATCCGCGCGCCGGCTTTGTCGTAGAGCTTGTTGAAGCCGCTCGTCAGGATGAGGAGGGTCTTGCCGTCGGGACTCGTGACGGTGGTGACCGCTTGGCCGGCGACATAGCCGGGGAAACCGGGCAAACCGGGATTGAGGCGCGAAAAGCGGGCGCCCGCGGCGGCCGTCGGCGTGATCCTGATCCCGGACGGCGCATCGGGCGCCCGATGCGTCATCGCAACGGCTTTCGCCCTGGCTGCGCCATGAGGCAGCAAGCCGATGAGCGTGAGGAGCGCGAGCCGCGCGAGGCAGCGGCCTGCGGGAACTCTGTGGGACATCATGCGCAGCTCTCTCGGGCCGACCGTGTGAGCCCATAGCTTACAGGCCCCGGGGGCCGGCCGAGGAACCGTCTCACTACGGCCCTGCGGCGTACCAATCCAACACCCGCAGGGCGCGCAGCGTGTTCCAGCGGCTCGGCAGTCCCTCGCCCTCGTCCGTCGCGACGGGCATTCTGCCCGGGTATTGGGTCTCCAGGGACCAGCGGCCGCCCTCGTCACGCTTCGATGCGACGAGCGCGACTGCCTCGGCAACACGCTCATCGGCTGCGACTCCGGCGCGACGCAGGTAGTCAAGGCCGCGCAGGACGTCGTAATGCCACCAGGCGGGGAAGGCAAAACGGCTCCACTCCGCGCCACTTTTCCGATCCCGTTCGATCCGCTCACCCGTCGAGAGGCGCCGTAACAGGCGGCGCTCGAGAAGATATTCCTGTCCGCGCAGCCGTGCGGCCTCGATCGCGGCGATGCTCCCCGAGCCGGCAACCGCTGATTGCTCGAATTCCAGCAGCGCCTCGAGCACGCAGATCGTGGTGTTGAACGATGACCGCTGCGCGATCGGGCGCCTCGCAGTTCCAGCCGCCGTCGGCCAGCTGCTCGGCGAGCAGCCGGGCGATGATGTTGCGCACGTCCTGGCGAAAGTAGGCGCCGGCTGCCGCCACCTGAGCGTTGATACAGGGCTCGGTCTCGCCCTCGAAGAAACGGTTGTGATCGGCCTCCCGTGGTCCGCATCCCTGCCAGGTCACATGGTCCCGCACGCGACGCAACGCGCGCTGCGCCTCATCGGCGGCGGGATCCAGGCCCATTTCCCGCAGGAGCCACAGGACGTGCAGGGTCGAGTCCCAGCCGTGATTCCACGCCACACCACCCCACCGGCCATCGGGTTGCTGCAGGGCGAGCAGGCGCGCGCCTGCACCCTCGGCCGCAACCTTCGCTCGTTCGGCAGCGATCTCGTGTGGCGGCGCGCCGGTCAGGTCGCGCATGACCTGCCAGCGAATCGCGGGATCGGAATCCAGCAGCCACTCGATGACGGCTTGCTGCGCCCTCATGGCCGGCCCGGCGGGCGCGGAAGCTTCCTGCGAGACATCAATTGGCCACTTTCTGCCATGCCTCCTGGGCTGCCGGGGAGAGCTTGTCCATGTGCTTCAGGAACAGAGCCAGGGTCCACATCTGCTGATCGCTCAAGGTGTCCTTCCACGAAGGCATCGCGGTCCAGCGGATGCCGTGGGCGATCTTCCAGTAGGTCGCTCCCTCCGGGTCATCTTCCACGCCATGGTCTGCAAGCTGTGGCGGCCGAGGCGAGAGCCCCTTGGCCAGAGGCGTCGCCGACGCGGCGCCCTTTGCTGTTCCGTGGCAGCCTGCGCAGTACTGCCCGTAGAGCTGGATTCCAGTGGTGAGATTCTGGTCCGTGAGCGGTACGGGGTTCGGCTGTTTTGGCGCCTCCGAGCTCACCGTCGCATGCAGCGAGGCGCGGGCCGCCCACTTCTCGAGCGGCAGCGGCCCGGAATCCGCACCGGCCGACACCGTGCCGGTCGTGAAAACGAAATAGAGCGCGATGACGATTGCCACGATCGTCAACACTACGCCGAGAAGAAAGCTCTTGATCATCGCGGCTCCCCCGTCAGCAATTGCAGTCGTGACCTTCAGCCGTCATGGCGGCGGATGACCTCGCAACGCTCATCCGCGGCCGAGCAGCGCCGTCAGCTCATCGAGCTGTGCGCGGTAGCTGTCGAGCGTCTTCGCAGTCTCAACGGCGTACCGGCCGGCAGCGTTCCAGTCCCGCCCCTCCAGCGCCTCACGCACGGCGGGAATCGTCTTGGCACCGTAGCCGGTCAGCGCACCCGGCGCCTGCATCATGTTCCTGTACCAGGGGCGGCCCGGCAGGCCCGACTCATCGAGGAGGCGCTGCTCCATCGTGCCCATCAACTCATTGATCCGCCGCAGCTGGCCGGCGGGAATCGCGAGCCCGCGGGACACACGCGCATCGTAGGCCGCCTGATAGGCGTGCACGCTCTGTCGCAAGCCCTTGGCGGCTGCATCGAGCGGCGCAAGATCGATGCTCGGCACGTCTGACAGACGCTCGGGCGGGGCAACCGGGCGGGTCGGGTCGGCTGCGAGACGGTAGGCATCCGCAGCGAACAACTGGCGCTGGTGCAGCGCGGCCTTGCGCTCGCTGTCGACTTCCTCGTGGAGCTGCGTGAGATAGCGATCGAGACTCGCACTGAAATCACCGAAACGCAGCGGCAGCACCGGCGCATCGGCGGTTCGCATCACGATGTGACCGGCCACCTTGGCGAGCGCAACCTCGTACTCGAAGGTCGGATCGCCGAAGCGCACGAAATGATCGAACGAGTCATAGCGGGAATGGTAGATGCCGGCATCATCGTCCTCGCCCCCGAAGAGGATGTTGAGCGTGGCGATGCCGAGGTGATCCAGGAAGGCGCTGAAGTCCGAGCCGGAGCCCAGGGGATCGAGCGGGATGTCGCCGCCCTTGGCTGCCAGGGTCGCGAGCGCCTTGGTGTCCGGATCGGCGCCCGGCTCGGCGCCCTGTACTTCGACGAACGCCCGCTCACGCTGCTCGACACTGACATGGGTTTCCGGGTCGGTGACCCCGGCCGCGACCTCGTTGACGACGTGTTGCAGGGAATGGCTGCCGCCGGCGGAGAAGAACCCGCGGGCGTTGGTGTCGGAATTGAGATACAACACCGCCTTCTGTTGCAGCTCCTTGGCGTGCGTTTCCGCCCACTCGGTGGACCCGAGCAGCATCGGCTCCTCGCCGTCCCAGCTCGCATACACGATGGTGCGCCTGGGTACCCAACCCTCCCGGTGCAGGGCGCCGAGGGCCTTCGCCTCGCCCATGAGCGCGACCGTGCCCGAGAGCGGATCCCATGCGCCAAACACCCAGCCGTCGTGGTGATTCCCGCGAACCACCCATTGAGCGGCATCCGTCGAGCCCTTGAGCATCGCGATCACGTCGTAGACCGGCTTTCGACCCCAGTCGGACTTCACCGAGAGATGCACTTTGGCGGGTCCCGCGCCGATGTGGTAAGTGAAAGGCAACGAGCCGCGCCAGCTCTCCGGGGCGACCGGTCCGCCGAGCGCCTGCAGCAGCGGGGTCGCATCGGCATAGGAAATGGGAAGCACCGGGATCCTGACGATGCTCGCGGCATCCGCGACGGCCAGGTGCTTCGCACCCGGCACCGACCCGTAGCCGGGTGTGGTCGGATCACCCGGATAGCGGGCGATGTTCATCACCGAGCCGCGCTGCACTCCCTCGGGCGGACGCCAGCCGCCCTTGGGGTACGAGTCGCCCTGAAAATAGCCGTCATCCCGCGGATCGGAGTAGATGAGGCAGCCCACGGCGCCGTGCTCATAGGCAAGCTCCGGTTTCAGGCCCCGCCAGCCGATGCCGTAGCGTGCGATCACGATTTTCCCTTTCACGCTGACGCCGTACCTCGCCAGCTCCTTGTAGTCATCGGGCATGCCGTAGTTGACATACACGAGAGGCGCCGTCACATCCCCATCCACGCCGTACACGTTGTATGGCGGCAGCGCACCGCCGAGGGTCGACGTGCGGTCTCCTGCGACCGGCGGCTCATGGAGTGAGGCCTTGAAGGCCGTCGGCGCGAGCATCTCGACCAGCTCCTGCCGCGGTGTTGGATAGAGCACATCGAAAGTCTCGATGTGTGCATCCCAACCCCATGCCTTGAACTGTCGGAGCAGGGATTCGGCATTGGCCTTGTCGTGCGGCGAGCCGACCTGGTTGGGCTCGGCGGCAAGATCCTGCAGCCAGCCGCGCATCTCCGAGGCGCTGAGCTGCGCATCGAAGCGCTGTTCCAGATCGCGCTCATGGTCCGCACCGGCCGCGGTGAATCCCAGCATGGCGCCGCCCGGGGCAGTGTCCGCCGCTGCCGGAAGGACAGAGCCGACGGCGCAGGTCGCCGCCACGCAAGCCAGAGTCGACGCGAATTTGCTCGTCATTCTCATTGATCCCCTACGCTGGTCGGGTGCTCGGGCAGCTTCGGCAGATGCGGATGATAATCGAGCCAGGGAGCCCGTTCGTAGTGGGGAGTCGGACTCGCGGCGAGCTGCTGCATCGCAATTCCGACGGCCCGCTCGAGCTGCGGATCGTGTCCCTGGCGCACGAGCTCGGGATTCTGCCACACGCTGACATCGGGGCCGATCCCGTGATTCTCGACCGGAAAGGTGCCATCCAGGCCCTCGATGGCCTCGCGCGGGGAGGTGATACTGCCGCCATCCATCAGGTCCGGGTAGCCGCCTATGCCGACGAGGCCTCCCCAGGTGCGCTCGCCCACGAGCGTCCCGAGGTGATCCATCTTGAAATACCACGGCAATGCGTCACCGCCCGAGCCTGCGTACTGATTGATGACCATCACCTTGGGTCCGAAGATGGCCATCGGCGGGGTCACCGCCGTTCGTCCCCAGCGGTTGACCTGCAGAGCCATCGGCCGGAACTGCAGGGACTGGATGATGTAGTCGGAAAGCAAGCCGCCGTGATTGAAGCGCTCATCGATGATGACGCCCTGCTTGTCGACCTGGGAGAAGAAATACCGGTTGAAGTTGGTGAAACCGCCCCACGCGGTGTCGGGCAGATAGACATAGCCGAGCTTGCCGCCGCTCAGCCGCTCGACGAGTTGCCTGTTGCGGTCGATCCAGGCGGCATGCCGCAGCCCCTCCTCGCTCGGTATGGTCTTGACGGTGATCGGCCGCGACCCGGTGAGATCGGGATTCGGTCCGACGGTGAGAGTCACCGTCTTGCCGGCTAGGTCCTGGAACGCCTGATAGAGATTCATGCCGCCATCGAGCGGATTGCCATTGACGGCCAGCAGGTAATCTCCGGCCGCGACCTCGAGGCCCGGCTGCGCCAGCGGCGCGTACAGCTCCGGACTCCAGCGGCCGCCGTCGTAGATGCGGGCAATGCGGTAATGACCATGCTCGATGCGATAGTCGGCGCCGAGGAGGCCCACGCTGATCTCGTCCATCCTCGGCTCGTAGCCGCCGCGGATGAACATGTGCCCCACGGACTCATAGCTCATCATCTCCCTGAAAAGGAACGACAGCCCGTCGCGGCTGGCGATGCCCGGCAGGTAATGCGCGAATTCCTTCTCCGCTGCGGCAACGTCGAGCCCATCGTATGTCGGGTTGTAGAAGAAAGCGCGCTGGATCCGCCACGCTTCCCCGTACATCTGTGCCCACTCCTCTTCCGGCACGACCCACACACGCAGATCCTGTGTCTGCAGATGATCCGGCTTGGCGCCGGGACGCGCATCCGCTATGAACCAGTCATCGCCCCTGCGGTAGAGCATCTTGCCACCGCCCGCGGCCAGCTCGAAGTTCGTGACGCCACTCACCAGGCTCTGCGTCTTTCGCGACTCGAGCTCGAACTGCAGGATCGAGAGCGGCGGTCCGTTCGGGCTTCTGTCCCCACTCGTCTGCACGAGTGGCCCCTGCGCCAGGTAGAGCACACCCGCCTTGCCCGCCTCGAGATCCACGTAATCCGCGGCGGGTATCGGCAAGGGCACCGCACGCGCCTCGAGACCCTTGAAATCGATCGTGAGCGCCGGCGGCGGCTTCTGTTGGCTCGCAGCCCCTTTGCTCCCTTTGGCGGGTGGCGACGGCTTGGGTGGGGAGGTCTGCTCATAGCCGCTGCGCGGCGCCACCGGAGAGGCCGTGCTCGTCTGCAGCGTCACGGCGTAGACCTGCCGCGTTATCGGCTTTTCCAGGCGGGTCATGTCGAGCCAGCCGTAGGCGAGCGCGGTGTTGGTGCTGGAGGTGAAATACAGCTCCTTACCGCTGGCATCAAAGACCGGGTCGACACAGTCGCTGGTCGCGTCGGTAGCCTGGTGAGTCGAGCCATCCGCCAGCGAATAAATGTAGATCGCGTGCTGATAGTTGGGCATGACGCGCGTGAAGGCGATCCAGCGGCTGTCGGGTGACCAGCGGGCGCGCGTCGAGTGCAGTTGATCGAAATTGTCGGTGGCGACCTTCACCGGCCGCGGCGAGGGCTGCCCGAGATCGACGTACCAGAGGTTGAGCTTCTGGTCCGCGAACAGAATCTTCTTGCTGTCGGGCGACCATGTGGGGGTGTAGTAGTACGCATCGTCCTGACCGAGCGGGATCCTGCGCACGGCGCCCGTGCCGTCCTCATGACTGATGTAGAGGTCGTACTCCCCCGCCCGATCGGAGAAGTAGGAGATCGACTGTCCGTCGGGCGACCAGGCCGGATCGCGGTCCATCGCGCCCGGGCTGTGGGTGAGATTCTCCGCACTGCCGTGCTTGACCGGCACGGTCAGGATCTCGCCGTGGGCCTCGAAAACCGCGCGCACACCGTTCGGCGAGATATCGCCTGCAGCGATATCCTTGGCCACGTCCTCGAAATGCGATCGGCGCTGGGGAAAATCACCCGCGATCGTCACCGGCACCGGCTGACTGCTGCCGCTTGCGGTGTCGTAGATGCGCAGCTCGCCGAACTGCGAGTAAACGATGCCCCCCGGACCTGCAGACGCGGAGGTGATGTCGAAGCCGGTGTTGTCGATGACCCGCCTGACCTGCCTGCTGTCCGTGTCATACGAGTAGAGGGTGGCAGGGCCATCGCGATCGGAAAGGAAATAGACCGTGTGGCCGACCCACATCGGATCGCTCTCGTTGGCGTTCAGGTTCGGGATCCGCACGGTGCTCGAGTCCGACAGGCGGGTCACCCAGACCTGCGCATGCTGGCCGCCCTTGTAGTCCTTCCAGAACGGCTCCCACTGGAAACCGGGAACGTAGGCGATGCGGTCGCCGCCAGGCGAATAGGAGCCTGCCTCTCCGGTGGGCAGCGGCAGCTCTTCGGGAAAACCGCCCGTGACCGGCACCGTGAAGAGCTGATCCGGGTCGGAGAAGCTCTCTCGATGCGAGCTGAAGACTATTTTTTTGCCATCCGGCGTCCACCCAACGGCAATGTCTGGGTCTGGATGATACGTCAGGCGCCGCGGCTGCCCTCCGGTCGCTGGCACGACATAAACGTCCGTGTTCTTGTCATACGTGCCGCTGAACGCGACCATCGAGCCGTCGGGAGAGAAGATCGGCTTCGCCATGAGCCCGATGCCGCTCGCGAGGACATGCGCCTCACCGCCGCTGCGGGGGACGCTCCATAGCTCTCCGGCGTACTCGAAGACGATCTGCGTCTTCGACATCGTCGGATCATTGAGAAGAAGCCGGTCGGCTGCTCCTGCAGATAAAGACGCGACGAGCGCCAGCGTCGTGGCGAGCCATGTTCTCATGAGACCTCCGCGTGCGCCAAAGGGCTACAGACAACGACGGAAGTATGTCACGCGTCCGGCAGCCACCCCCTCGTGGCCTGCGACGAGCAGTGAGATGGGATAGACGAACAGCCTCTGGGCCGGCGGTCTAGGCCCCCCCGGACCTCGCCGGACGGAAATGAAGGTCCTGGTAGTCGAAGCTGAAATCGGCCAGCGGCGAAACCGGCTTCATGGCAATCGAGTGGATGTGCCCGCCCTGTACGTCGAATGTCACGTACGCATCCTCGATCCCACGGTCCGTCCAATGCGCGCGGAAGGTGTCATCGGCGACGTGCTCGAGCGAGCCCTCCATGCCCGGCGTGAGATCGAAGCGCAGCCACAGCTTGCCGCCGGTGCGGGCCGAAACGGTCATGGTGCCGTACCACGGATCGGAATACGTGCCCTCATAGGCGGCCATGGGGAGGGAGGATTTCCCGTTGGGTTGGTACTGCTGCGGCAGATTCTTCATCGCGGCCAGCGTCTTGCCGAGGATCTCCTTGCGCAGCGCCACCAGATTGTCGATCCAATCCGTCTTCGGCTGGCCGAGATAGTAGGCCAGGAGGTAGTCGACGACGGAGCGTCGGGAGCCGCCGTCCTCCGAGTTGATGACGACGGAAAAAGCGACGTGCCTGTCAGGAATGATGTAGAGCGCGGCCAGAGCACCAAAGACCGCGCCCGTGTGCTCGACCACCGTATGGCCGTAGTCGTCCTCCACGAACCATCCGAGCGAGTAGTCCTGCAGATTCGGTCCTGCCAGCAGGGGGGAGACCGCGCCGAAGGCATCCGAGGGAACCACCACGACCGGGCTCCAGAGCTCGTGCACCGAGTCGGCGCTGAGCAGAGCTCGACCATCGGGGAGCTTGCCGCCCTCCTCCCACATCGCCAGCCATTTGGCCATGTCGATGGCGCTGGCGTTGATCGACCCACAGGGAGCGGCCGCCACGGTATCGAGCACGCCTGTCAGTATTCTCTCCTTGCCCATGCCGCGGATCGGCCCATCCGTACGGCCGTGCAGCGCAACGGCGTTGGCGGCCGCCGGGTCGTAGAGGGTGCGCGAATCCTTCATGCCGAGCGGTGCGAAGAGATGCTGCGCGACGAAATGCTCCCAGGTCTCGCCCGAGACCGCCTGCACGAGCTGTCCGGCGACGATGTAGAGGATGTTGTCATAGGCAAACACCTCGCGAAAGCCGGTCCTCGGCTCGAGGTAGCGCAGCGCATGCACGATGTCCGCACGGTTGCGGGTCGTATTCGGCGTAATGAGGAGGTCGCCCTCCCCCAACCCGAGCCCACTGCGATGCGTCAGCAGATCGCGCACCGTCATGTGCTCGGTGACATAGGGATCGTACATCCGGAATCCGGGGAGCTTGTCCACGATCCGGTCGCTCCACTTCAACTTCCCCTCATCGACGAGTATCGCGAGTGCGGCCGAGGTGAACGCCTTGGTCTCCGAACCTATGGGGAACGCCGTATCCGCGGTAACGGGCGCTCGGGTCGCAATGCTGCGCACGCCGTAACCTTTGGCGAGTACCGTCTTGCCATTCTGGACGATGGCGAGAGAAAGCCCGGGCGCACCGAAGGCATGCATGGCGCGCGCGACGTATTGATCCAGGTCCGGCGGCGGTGCAGCCGGTGCGCGCTCCGCTGCCCGTGCCGGAGCCGATGCCGACACGGCCAGCAGCGCGGCGAACGCTGCGGCTGCCACCGCTACGCGCGCCAGGAGCTTGTCAGAACGAGATGAGGAAGTTTGCCAGGCCAAGATGAATCACTCCCCAGATGCCGTAGATTCCCGCCAGTCCCAGAATGAGCTCACCGCCGCGCGCCAGCACGCCGCCAGGCCCCATGCGCAGCCGCAGGCCCGCATTCACGATCATGGCCACGCTGCCGATGATCGCGAGCACGCCCAGGACGTAGAGCGGGATGAACCAGCCGAGCAACTCGCCGCTGACGACCGCATCGCGGCCCGTGAGGCTCGCGAAGAACGCCAGCCAGCCGACGATGAGCGCGAGATAGATCACCGCGCCTACCCGCGCGGCCAGCCGCAGCGACGCCTTCAGGCGCGGCAGCACGAGCGGCTGCCGGAATCGCCGGCGGATGATCGCGCCTCCGGCCCAGACCGCCACTGCCAGCAGGATGACCATGACGAAGAGGCCGCCCAGAAGGTGCAGCATCGAGCTCTGTCCGAGCCCATGCACCCGCTGGTTGATCTCCACCGGAATCGTGGCATCGGAGACCCAGTACTGGACGGCCCCCGCCTCGTCGGCCACGAATCTGAGGTGCGCCTGCCCGTCCACCTCCCTCCAGGTGAGCGGCGCTACCTCCCGCCAACGCTTCGGCACGCCACTCAGTTGTGTGAGCGCGCTCGTCTCGATTTGGCCGTCGGCAGCCGCAGTCACCGGCGACTGCCCGAGAGCGTTGAGAATCCGCAGAGCCGTGTGACGGCTCGAGGCATAAAAGCCCGTCACCCGCGCGGTATCCCTGGCCGTGTCGCGCAGCGTCGCCTCGACTGGAGGCGTGTAAGGGAAATAGCGGTCGAGAAAGGCGCGAAAGAGCGCAACCCGCACGTCGTCCGCCGCACCCGCGGTCCCGGTGCTGTTGACCATGATGAAGAAGCCGACGTTGCGATCGAGCAGCAGGTGCAGATCCGCGTGAAAAGCGCCCGTGTCGCCCGCATGGCCGACGATCCTCAAGCCGTTACGGTTCTCGTCGTAGAAGCCTAGATCCATGCCGTTCATGCCGGGAAGCGGACGGCCCTGGGGCGTGTGCATCTGCCGAACCGTTGCCGGCTCGAGGATCTGCGTGCCATCGAGACTGCCGCCGCCGAGCTGTGCCAACATGAACCTTGCCATGTCGGTGACGGTCGTGGTGAGCGCGCCCGCGGGAGCGGCCTCCACGTACTCGAAGGGAACCGGATCCTCATCGGACGACAGCCTGTAGCCTGTCGCCATGTGCGGCTGCATCCTCGGCGGCAAGGGCTGCTGGAATGTCGAGTCAGTCATCCGGAGTGGCAGCAGGATGTGCCGGGCGATGTACTCGTCGTAAGGCTCACCCGAGATCCGCTGAACGATATATCCCGCGAGCGCCGTCGCGTAATTGGAGTATGCGACGACCTTGCCCGGAGGATGGAGCACCGGTGGCATGTGCTGCAGCAGGAACTTCCGCAGCGGATAGAGCTGATTCGCCTCGTTGACGAAAAGATCGGTGACCGCATCCTCGAACCCCGTCGAATGCGTCATCGCATCGCGCAGCGTGATCGGGCGTCCGAACGGCTCCGGCACCTCGAAATCGAGATAGGCGTTGATGTCCCGATCCAGATCGAGCCTGCCCGCCTGCACGAGTTGCATCACCGCCGTCCAGGTGAAGAGCTTCGATACGGAGCCGGCGCGAAAGAGTGTCTGATCGGCAATGACTGGACGCCTGCTCTTCACGTCGGCAAAACCGTACCCCTTGGCGAATAAAATATGACCGTCCGCGACCACGGCGATGGCGGCGCCTGCGATGTTTGCCTGCCCAATCGCGTAAGGGGTCATTCCATCGAAGAACGCTCCGAGATCGGCAGGGGTCATCTGGTGCGGATCGGCTGCTGCAGCCGGCATCCGCTCGTCAGCGGCCCCACCCTGAGCAGCGAAGGTGAGCGACATCACCATCACACCCGCGAGCAGGCCCGCCAGCCGCCTCACTCCCCGCCTGCCCGCGCGACTCATGCTGATGCGCCCCCAGCGCTCAATAGCGAAAGCTGAAGCTGGCAAATCCGAAGGCGAAGATCGCCCAGAGACCGTAGAGCGCCCAGAGGGCGAGAACCACTTCACCGCAGCGCACCAGCCACCCGCCAGGCCCTCGCATGACGCGGCTGACCGCTTCCACCAGTACTGCGAGCGCACCCAACAGTCCCAGAACCCCCACGATATAGGCGATCGTGAGCGCGCCGTTGACGCTGCCATTGGTATTCAGAAGAAGGTCGAATACGCCCACCCACGCCACGACCAGGGCCAGCATCAGCAATACGCCAATTCGGGATGCGAGCCGCAGGCGTTTCTCCTGGAAGGTGACGAGAAGCGGCGTCTTGAAACGACGCCGGACGATCGCACCGCCGATCCAGATCGCCAGCGTCAGCCCGAGCACCGTGAGGCACACCGAGCCCATCCAGGTCAGCCGCCCTTTCTCCATGAGGCCGTGGACCTTCTGGAAGAGCATCACCGGAATGAAATCGTCGGAGATCCAGTACGCGACCTGCCCGTCGGAGTCGGTCACGAACTTGAGGTGTGTCTGTCCGCCGACCTCGCGGTATGTGAGGGGACCGACCTCCCGCCAGTGCTTCGGCACGCCGGCAAGATCCTTGAGCACGGACACCTCGATCTCGCCGTCGGGCAGCGCGGTCACGCTCATCTGCTCGAGGCCGTTGAAGATCCGGAATGCGCTCTCGAGACGGCGGGACACCTCGTACCACCCGGCCACGCGCGCCGCATCCGCCTGCGGATGGGGAACCGTCGATTCCGCCGGGGGCGTGTAGGGATAGTATCGGTCGAGGAAGGCACGGAAGATTCCCGTGCGAACATTCTCCGCAGCGCCATCCTTGCCGAGACTGTTCAGCGAAATGAAGAGACCCACATGCTTATCCAGCAGCAGATGCATGTCACTGTGAAATGCGGTGGTGTCGCCCGCATGCGCGAGGATGCGCAGCCCGTTGCGGTCTTCCTGATAGAAGCCGAGGGCAAAGCCGTTCATTCCCGGCGCCATCCGTGAGGTCGGTGTATGCATGAGCTGCGTGGTCGCGGGTGTCATGATCGAGGCACCGGCATAACTGCCGTTCTCGAGCTGTGCGATCATGAAGTGCGCCATGTCGACGGCCGTGGAGCTGAGCGAGCCGGCAGGTGCGATCTCGATATCCTCGAAGGGAACGGGCTTATCGTCCGAGGCCTTGACGTAGCCCTGCGACATGTCCTCGGCCAGCGTCGCCGGCAGCGGCTGGTCGAAGGTCGAGCGCGTCATGCCGAGCGGCTGGAAGATGTGGCGCGCGATGTACTCATCGTACGGCTCGCCCGAGACGCGCTGGATGATGTAGCCGGCCAGCATGGCCCCATAGTTCGAATACGCCACGACTTTGCCGGGCGGGAAGATCTGCGCCGGCAGGTGCCGGATGAGATAGTCCCGGTAGGGAATGAAATCCTTCGGCGACTGCACGAAGGCACCGGCGATGGTGTCCTCCCATCCCGGGGTGTGGGTCATCAGGTTGCGCAGCGTTATGGGCTTGCCGAACTTCTCCGGGATCTTGAAATCCAGATAGTCATTGACATCGCGATCCAGGTCGAGCTTTCCGGCTTGCACGAGTTGCATCACCGCCGTCCAGGTAAAGGTCTTCGAGACCGATCCCGGACGGAAGAGCGTACGGTCGGCCGAGACCGGCCGGCGCGTCTTCATGTCGGCGAAGCCGTAGCCCTTGGCGAAGATGATCTGCCCGTCCGCGACCACCGATACGGTGGCCCCCGCAATATCGCCGCTCTGGATGGCGTATGGAACGATTCCGTCCATGAACGCAGCAACGTCCGCAGACGTCAGAGCGTTGGTATCGGGAACTGCGTCCGCGGCGCAGGCGACCGCGCCTCCTGTCAGCAACAGGAGAGCCATTGTCAGGGCAGCGCCGCCCACGTGGGTGGTGCGCCGGCGCCGGTCATTGCTCGTTGGGTTACGCATCACGCCCTCTTCTCATACTCTTTCGGCCTGCCGCTCCGCAGCGGGACGCCCCCAGCCTTCCGGACACCATACCGTGCCTCGCTCATAGACGGCACCCGGCGCGCGGTCCTCGGCCAGAAACAGGGGTGCATCGAGGTCGACCAGATCGCAGCGCTGACCGACCAGACATCCCGGCGCCATCGCGAGCGAGGTACCTTCCATGCAGCCGACCATCGGCTTCATGCCGAGGCGGCGAATCTCCGCCGCCATCTGCAGCGCCTCGGTGAGCCCGCCGCACTTATCGAGCTTGATGTTGACCACGTCGAAGAGGCCGACCGCGAGCGCCAGGTCGGCGAGGCTCTGCACGCTCTCGTCAGCCGCCAGCGGGATCGGCGAATCGAATCCGGTGAGCTCCTGCTCCCGGCCGACGCGGACCGGCTGCTCGATCAGTTGTACATCCGCCTCGATGAATGCCGGGAGAATCTCACGCAAAGAGACAGCGTCATACGCCTGGTTGGCATCAACGCCTATCCAAGCGTCTGGCCGCGCAGCTCGCACAGCACGCAGCCGCGCGATGTCGTTTTCGCCAGTCAACTTCAATTTGAGGCGTTTGGCGCCGCCGTACGCGCCCGCGGTGCGCGCCATCGCTTCCGGTGTGTCCGCGCCGACCGTGCAGGTCGTAGGAAGCGGCTTCGGAGCGTGGAGCCCGGCGATCCGCCAGGCGGGCATGCCGGAGACTCGCGCCTCGAGGTCCCACAGCGCGCAATCGAGCGCATTGCGTGCCCCGCCGGGCGGCAGCAGCGACCAGAGCGCCTCGCGTGTGACACCTTGAGCAATCAGCGGTCGCAGCGCCTCGAGCTGTCGCGCCATGCTTTGCGGGCTCTCACCCCGGTAGTGGACTCCGGCTGCCTCCCCGCGGCCGGAGATGCCGCCTTCCGTCACGGTCACGACGATGATGTTCGCCTCCGTGAACGTGTAGCCGGTGATCCGGAAAGGCACGCGCAGCGGCCAGCGCTCGAAGTCGATGTGAAGATCCATGGCCCCCTCAGAACGAGACATCGACACTGAGCCCGATGGTGCGGGGCTGCAGGATCGAACCCTTGGCATCGATCGGATCGCCGAGAATATCGGTCTCCCTGACTACCGGTGCCTGCAGCGCACGCGAATCGGTGAGATTCTTCGCGTACAGCAGCAAGGTCCAGCGATCACTGTCGATGCCGGCGTGCAGATCGAGCGAGTGATAGCTCGGAACGATTACCCCGGCGGGATTGCCTTCGATCGCCGAGAACTGCTGTCCCACCTGGCGCAAGCCCCCACCCACGAAACCGCGCCACAGGCCGCCGAGGGGAAAGTTGTAGTCGGCCGTGACCGAACCGCTCCACCTCGACACCTGTGGCAGCCTATCGCCGGCGACCGCCCCCAACGAGGCAACGTCAGTCGTCAGGAACGCGTCCGTATAGGCAACAGTCGCGCCCAGCGTGAGGCCGGTGAAGGGCAGATAGCTCGCGCTGAGGTCGAATCCCTCGCTGCGCGCCTTGCCGGCATTGGCCAGGTAGGTTGCGCTGCCATCCGGAGTGGCGACCTGGACCTGGATGTCCTTCCACTGAATGTAGAATGCCGAGAGATCGGTGGTGAGCCGATTGCCGAGCAACGTCAGCTTGATGCCGGGCTGATAGTCGATGAGCCGCGACGAGTTCACCTGCTGCGGAACCACGACCAGAGGAACGAGCACGTTCGGCGAGCCTGGCTGATAGCCGCTCGCCACCCGCACGTACACGATCGAGTTGCTGTTGATCCGGTAGCGGGGGCTCGCGACGAACGTGACCACGCTCTCGCTCGATTTGAAGATCGGCGTCGCCGAGTCCGACCCGAAGAGCGCGCCACCCGAGAGCTCCTGGAAGTTCTGATCGTTGTGGGCGTAGCGCAGGCCGCCGGTCACGTCGAATTTCGGTGTCAGGTGCCAGGTGAGGTCGCCGAACGCGGCGTACTCACGATAGATGCTCGGGAGGTCGGCATGCGCAAGATCGAACCCCGCTATGGGCGCTCCGTCGGCACCGAGGGTCAGGTAGTTCTGGTTGTTGCTCCCCTGCTCGTGCGTGAAGAACCCGCCGAGCAGCCACTCGAGAGTCTCACCCTGCGGCGAGGCGAGCCGCACCTCCTGCGTGAACTTCCTGAGATTGAGGTTCTTGGCGAGGTCCACGCCCGCGGCGCCGAAAGACGAGAGAAGCGGACCGAAGAAGACCGTGCTGTCCTCATTGTCGACGTTGCTGAAGCGCTGATAGCTCGAGACGGAGGTGAGCTGCGCAAAGTGCAGGTCGTACTTCACCGTCGCGCCATAGATCTGGATTTCCTGTTTGAAGGGCTCGGGAATCGCATTGTCGTTCGTGAGGTCGCCGTAGAGCGGCTGTGAGCCGGTGGTGTAGTCGAGTGCCTCGGTGCCGAGTCCCTCCGCCACCACCTTCTGATCCATCACCGAGAGCTCGACGGAAAGATCGGAGCCGGGCCGCCACAGTGCCACGAGCCGGCCGCCGTACTCGCGGGTGCCATTCTGGTGCCTGGCGCCGGATAGGCCGCTGTCGATGTACCCGGGCGTCCACTGATCGTAGGCCGAGGCGCGCAAGCCGAAATGATTGTCGAGCAGCGGCAGGTTAACCATGCCGCGCACGCCAAAGCCCGGCGCGCCGGTGCCGTGGACGCTGAAGAGGCCTGTCCCGAGTCGGGCTGAGAACTGGTTGAGATCGGGGGATGCCAGCACGTATTTGAGGACTCCGCCCATGGTGCTCGCGCCATAGAGGGTACCTTGCGGACCGCGCAGGACTTCGACCCGATCGAGGTCGTAGGGCATCAGATCGAGGGTGAGCGCCTGGGCCGATTGGAAACTGCCGCTCGAGCCGATGGGAATATCACCGACGTAGACGCCGACTTCGTCTGCGGCTCCCAGTGGCGGGACGCCATCGAGCGTAATCGTGTTGAGACCGGGTGCCCCCTGGCTGGCGAGGCTCAGGCCCGGCACGTACGACACGTAGTCCGCGAGACTGGTGGCGTGCGCCCGCTCGAGATCCGAGCCCTTCAGCACGCTGATCGATGCGGGCACCAGTTGGATGTTCTCGGTCCGCTTCTGCGCCGTCACGATGACGACCTGCAGCTCATTCTCACTCGCAGTCCCCTGGGCCGCAGGGGCCGCCGCGAGCGCCTGCGATCCGATCGTCAGCATCGAAGCGGTCGTCAGAAGCCCGCCGACCCACTTATTGTTCGCTTGCATGGCCGCCTCTTTCGTGTCGCGAGCAGCAAATCTAGCTCTCAGTTTCCGATTTTGCAACTTTTTTTCTACATAGGATATCCTCGACAAATTGCCGCGACTGCCTTTAAATTCGGCCATGAGTACAAGGGCACCAAAAGCGGCGGACGCAACCGGCTACGGGCGCGTGACGGCACATCCCGGGGCGGCACTGAAAGCCCTGCGCAACCAGCGCGGCTGGACTCTGGCGGAGGTGAGCAAGCGCACCGGCCTTCCGATTTCGACGCTGTCCAAGATCGAGAACGAGCGCATCTCACTCACCTACGACAAGCTCGCGCTCCTGAGCGCGAGCCTGAGCGTCGATATCTCTCAGCTCTTCGCGCCGCCCCTCGGGATGCAGGGCGCGGTCATCGGCCGGCGCAGCTACACGCCGGTCGGACAAGGGCAGATCATCGAGACCGGCAATTACGGCCATACCTATCCCGCGGCCGACTTTCTCAACAAGCGTTTCATTCCCATCATCGCCGAGCTACGCGCCCGCTCGCTCGAGGAATTCGGCGAGCTCATCCGCCATCCGGGCGAGGAATATGCCTATGTGCTGGAGGGAACCGTGCTCTTTCACACGGAGCTCTACGCTCCGCTCACCCTCCACAAGGACGACTCGATCTATTTCGACAGCGGCATGGGCCACGCGTATCTCGCTGCCGAGCCCGGCCCGTGCCGCGTGCTCTCGATCTGCTCGGGCCCGGAGTCGCAGCTCAAGGAAGCGTTGCAGCGCGAGACCCCGGTGAAATCCGCGCAGCGCGGCCGCAAGGGCGGTTAGCCGCGGCCGAGCGGATCGGGCACGCGCGGAAAGAACTCCTGGTCGCGCTTCTTGCGGTAGTCGATCGCGGCGAAGTTCATCTGCAGGGCGCCCGGAGTGGCGACCGCAATCAGCTCATCGGCGATGGGCGCGAAATTGGCCTGGAAATGCCAGCTCGATTTCACGGCGATGATCCTCTTCGGCGCCAGATCGATGCCGAGCCCGGTAAAGGCGTCCGGCGAGAAGGTCTGAGTGCGCACGCTCATGACCACGACATCGATGCCACTGATGCGCAACCAAACCGAGTCGCCCATGGGGCAGCGGGACGGGCCCAGGTCCTGTTGAGTATGATCGGAGACGAACGCCTTTACGGTCGCGACGACATCCAGCGGATCTCCCGAGGCCGGTCCGCATTTGCCTCCGATGCGTAGAGGCAGCGTTGCGCCGACGCCCGCTTCGGCACAGGTTTGCACGGTCACCGGATCCCAGATGGAGCCATAGGCCGCGTTTGCGACACCGGCTTGCAGCATGGCCCTGAGAAGCGACACGTTGTCGCTCGGCGCACCGCCGCCCGAGTTGTCCGCCGTATCTGCCAGCACCACGACACCCGGATGCCTGCCGGCGCGATCGAGCGCCGCGGCGATACCGGGGTAGCGAGGCAGGAGGGTCTCGCGCCGGTCGTAGATGGCGTGGCCGATCTCCGTCGCGACCGACTCGGCGAGGCGCCGGTCGCCATCGGCGATGGCCAACACCTTGGAGCCGGTCTCGGGCGTGTCCCCCCAGGGAAAGCCATGGCCAAAGCTCACCGAGAGCACTCCCGGCCGACGCTCCGCTTCCTTCATCCTGCTGACGAGCCCTGCCATCGGCTCGGTGGTCGTCGGGTAGAAACCGACCATGCGGCAGTCGAAGAGGTGCATGACCGGATGGCATTGCCCCGCGGCCGCCCGCATGCAGATCTCATACAGCTCGCGCCCGCGCTCGGGGTAATCGACATGCGGATACTCCTTGATGAGCACGATCACATCGGCGGCCTCGATCATCGCCGGCGTCAGGTGACAGTGCGGATCGAGCAGCACGCCTATCTTCGCGCCGGGTCCGAGGATGGCGCGTGCTCTGCCGAGGATGTCGCCCTCGCAGTCATCACAGCCCGTCGACACCATGGCGCCATGGAGGAAAAAGAGCGCGACGTCGAACGGCTGGCGGGCGCGCAGCTCCGCCAGGATCTCCTCGCGATACTCCTCGTAGACCCGTTGCAGGGTCGGCCCGGACGGCTGGGCGTGGGCGAAGAAGCTTTCCACGAAAGCGTGGCCGTCGCGCGCGGCCAGCTCTTTCCAGACCCCGGCGAGCACGCCCGTCTCATCGTCACGGCCGCGCGTGGTGGCATCGCCGCGGAAGGGGCCGACTTCCGAGAATCCACGCCTGCCCGTCGGCCATGGGGCGAAGGTATTGGTCTCGGTGATGAGTCCCGCCGCGAACACACGCATGCTCTTTCTCCAATTTTCCAGTTGAGAAAAAACTTTCTATACGCTAAAACTGACTCCACTTCAATCTATGCGGGAGTGTCCCGAGTCCATGGATGTCAACGGTCACGAGAGACCCTACCCCCGGCCGGCCACGGCCTGGTGGGGCGTCTGTCTCTTCACCCTCGGGGCCATCCTCTCCTACACCGACCGGCAGATCCTCGCCATTCTGGTCGATCCCATCAGGGCGAGCCTGCATCTCACCGACACCCAGCTCAGCGTGCTGCAGGGCGCAGCCTTCGCCGTAATCTACTCGTTCATCGGGCTGCCGCTCGGCCGCATCGCCGACCTGGTGCCGCGGCGGGCGCTGCTCGTACTCGCCATCACCCTCTGGAGCGCGGGCACGGCGGCCTGTGGCCTCGCGCAATCCTTTGACGGGCTTCTCGGCGCGCGGCTTCTGGTCGGCATCGGTGAGGCGGCGCTCGCGCCCGCCGCGATCTCCCTCATCGGCGAGTATTTCCCGCCCGATCGCCGCGGCACGGCGATGGGTGTGTTCCTCGGCGGAATCGTCATCGGCGCCGGTGCGGCCATCGGCATCGGCGGTGGCCTGCTCGAGCTCGCACAAGGGAAGTTGCTCCAGGGACTGCCGTTGATCGGTATCCTTTCACCCTGGCGCATGGTGCTCCTCCTCGCGGGAGTCGCCGGGCTCGCGGTGGCGGCCTCGATGCTCACGCTGCATGAGCCGCCGGGGCGCACTTTCTCACCTGCCAATTTCCGGGCGCGCCTCTTCGGGCTGGGTGAGATCGCACGCGCGTTCCGCCGCCACGCGGGCCTGCTGCTGCCGCTCTATGGGGCGCTCGCCTTCTGGTCGATCGTCGACAATGCCCTGCTCTCATGGGCCCCCGCCCTGCTGATGCGCCGCTTCGCCTGGTCGCCTGGAAACGTCGGCGCCAGTCTCGGGGCGATCGCCATCGTCGCGGGTCTCATTGGCACCCCGGCGGGCGGTTTCATTTCCGACCGGGTCACCGCGCGCTGGGGCATGCGCGCGCGATTTCCGCTCCTGGTGCTGGTAGCCGTGACCGGAGTGCTCGGCATTCCGGTCGGCCTGCTCGGCACTCCAGCCGGGGCGCTGGCGAGCGCCTGCTGCTGGATATTCGTCTCCTCGGCGCTCGGCACCATCGCCATCGCGACGATACTCGACCTGCTGCCGCAGGAAAGCCGCGGGTTCGGCATCTCCACCATCGCCTTCAACAACATCATCGTGGGCCTCGGCCTCGGGCCCACGCTGGTCGCGCTGGTTACCGACAGGGTTTTCCACGACCCCCAGGCCGTCGGCTACGCGATGAGCTGCATCATTGCGCCGTCGGTCCTCATCGCCATCCTGCTCTACGCGGTCGCGATGCTGCGCGCAAGCCAACTTCACGCCTCGTCCCAGAGTCTTTCATGACCGGCTCGCAACCTGACATTCTCATCATCGGGGCCGGCATTGCCGGCGCCTCGGCAGCGGCCGAGTTGGCACGTAGCCATCGCGTGCTGCTGCTCGAAGGTGAGGATGCCGCCGGCTATCACTCGACCGGCCGCTCGGCGGCGGTCTTCTCCGAGTCCTACGGCAATGAGCCGGTGCGTGCCCTCTCCAGGGCGAGCCGCGACTTTCTCTACCGCCCGCCGGCTGACTTCAGTGCCCATCCTCTGATCAAACGGCGCAGTTGGCTGCACGTTGCATCCGAGAGCCAGGCTGCCGCGCTCGCGCGCTTTCTTGCCACCGAGGATCTGGCGCCGCGCGTGCGCCGGGTCAGCCCCGAGGAGGCGCTGGCCCTGTCTCCTCTTCTGCGGCCGGAGACGGCGGCGGCCGGAGGCGCTTACGAGGAGGATGCCGCGGACATCGACGTGCACGCACTCCATCAGGGCTATCTCCGCCTCTTCCGCCACCGCCGCGGCACCATCCTGACGGGTGCACAGGTGACGGCGCTCGCGCACAGCGGCGGGAAATGGCGCATCGAGAGCACGGCCGGAGACTTTCACGCGCCCACCGTCATCAACGCCGCCGGGGCCTGGGCAGATCGCATCGCGAGCCTTGCCGGCGTCCCGCCGATGCACATCCAGGCCTGCCGCCGCACGGCAGCGCTGATCGAGCTGGCCGATGGGCAGATTTCGGACACGTGGCCACTCACCATCGACATGGAAGAGGCTTACTACTTCAAGCCGGACGCCGGGCTGATCCTGCTCTCACCGGCCGATGAGACTCCCGTGGAGCCCTGTGACGTACAACCGGAAGAGCTCGATGTCGCGATCGCCGTCGACCGCCTGGAGAGGGCCACGCGGGTAACCGTCAAGAGGGTGCGGCGCCAGTGGGCAGGACTGCGGTCATTCGCGCCCGACCGGTCACCCGTCATCGGCTTCGACCGCGCCGCACCGGGATTCTTCTGGCTCGCCGGCCAGGGGGGATACGGCATTCAAACAGCTCCGGCCGCGGCGGCCCTGGCCGCAGCACTGCTGCGCGATGAAGCGCTGCCGCCGGCAGTCGCAGACTTCGATCCGGCCCTGGTATCGCCGGCCCGCTTCGCGGGCTCCCAAGGCTACACGGCGCAAGTCCAGCCATGACGAGCCTCGCGCCTTCGTCCGCCGCCGGCCAGGAGAGGACGTGGTTCGGCCATCCGCGCGGTCTGACGATCCTCTTCCTCACCGAGATGTGGAGCGAGTTCTCCTTCTTCGGGATGCGGACGATGCTCGTCTATTACATGACGCAGCAGCTGCTCATCTCGCAGGCCCACTCCTCGCTCATCTACGGCTTGTACAATTCCTTCGCCTACTTCACGCCACTCCTCGGCGGCATCGCATCGGACCGCTGGCTGGGCCGGCGCCGCGCGGTGCTTCTCGGCGGCGGCCTCATGGCAGCCGGGCATTTCATGATGGCATTCGAGGCCTCCTTCTACCCGGCGCTCGCCACGATCGCCTTCGGCAACGGCCTGTTCCTGCCGAGCCTTGCCAGTCAGATCAACGAGCTCTACGTCGACGACGATCCGCGCAAGTCCATCGCTTACAACATCTACTACGTGGGCATCAATCTCGGCGGGATGTTGGCTCCCTTCGTTTGCGGCACCGTGGGTGAGCTCTGGGGATGGCACTGGGGCTTCACGCTCGCGGGCATCGGGATGGTGGCCGGGCTCGTCATCTACATCCTGGGTGCCCCGCTTCTGCCGACGGAGCAGGGCGCACCGCGTCGCGCGACCGCCGATCGCACGGCGGGAAGCGGTAATTGCGCGCGACTCGAGCCGCGGATCATCCTATTTCTCGCCGTCGTTCTGCTGCTCGTGATCATCTACCGGTCCGCCTACGAGCAGGTCGGCAATACTGTTGCATTGTGGGCAGAAACCGGCGTCGATCGCAGGGTTGGCACCTGGACGATACCAATGACGTGGTTCCAGGCATTGAACCCGCTCGGCATATTTCTCTTCACACCGATCGTGCTCACCTGGTGGTCGCGGCGTGCGGCTCGCGGCAAGGATCACTCGGCGGTTGCCAAGATGGCGACCGGAGCACTCATCCTGTGTGCATCCTTCCTCCTGCTCTCGGGGGCGGCACTGCATGCGAGCGGCT
>Ga0070741_10001162_pt1 | contig 83045 bp, 84 predicted proteins | sample Coa_R1_4_FD_66440 | JGI IMG/M metagenome (GOLD analysis project Ga0070741, IMG submission 66440) | Surface soil microbial communities from Centralia Pennsylvania, which are recovering from an underground coalmine fire - Coalmine... | ecosystem: Environmental > Terrestrial > Soil > Unclassified ...
GGACAGCGTGCCGCTGGCGAAGGAGAAGATGCTGGCGGCGTGAGCGGGAGCGGACACGAACGTGAACCCGACACCGAGGACCGGACGATCACGTGTCAGATCAGGTACCGACTTCTACAGTTCATGCGACCGCCGCGATGAGATCCTGGTGGAGTTCGCCGGTGACCGGCTGCAGGAGCTGCCGCATCGACTCCGCGCTGAAATAGCGGCGGTCGGCCACGGCCCACTCGTCGTCCTGCTCAAGGAGGATCGCGCCGACCAGACGCAGCAGCGCGCCGCGCGTCGGGAAGATGCCGACGACGTGCGTGCGCCGCTTGATCTCCTGGTTGAGCCGCTCGAGCGGATTGGTGGAGTGAAGCTGCCGGCGATGGGCGGCGGGGAAATGCAGATAGGCGAGCACGTCTTCCGCGGCCTCCTCCAGGCGCGTGGCCGCCGCGGGGAAGCGCGGGCGCAGCCCCTCGACGACCCGGCGCAGCTGGGCGAGCGCGCTCGCGTGATCCGGCTGGGCGAAGATCGTCCGCACGACCGCCGCCACCGCCTCGCGCGCGCCCTTGGGGACGACCGCCAGGAGGTTGCGCATGAAGTGGACGCGGCACCGCTGCCACGTCGCGCCGGTCAGCACCGTGCCCACCGCCTTCTTGATCCCCTCGTGCGCATCCGAGATCACCAGCCGCACGCCCGGCAGACCGCGCCGCTTCACGTCCCGCAGGAACGCCGTCCAGCAGGCCGCGTCCTCCGACGGGCCGGCGTCGACACCGAGCACTTGGCGCTCGCCCTCGGCGGTCACGCCGATCGCCACCACGGTCGCCATCGCGATCACCCGCCCGTCCTGGCGCACCTTGTGGGAGGTCGCGTCGATCCAGAGGTAGGGATGCTCGCCGGTGATCGGCCGCGTCCGGAACGCCTCCACCTCGGCGTCCAGGGCCTCACACACCCGCGAGACCTCGGACGTCGAGATGCCCTCGAGCCCCAGAGCCCGCATGAGCTCATCGACCTGGCGGGTCGAGACGCCGTGGATGTAGGCCTCCTGGACCACCGCCACCAGCGCCCGCTCGCCCCGCCGCCGCGGCTCGAGCAGCGACGGGAAGTAGCTCCCTGGCTGCACCTTCGGGATGGCGAGCTCGAGCGTCCCCACGCGTGTGTCCCACGTCCGCGTCCGGTAGCCGTTGCGATACGCGGTCCGCTCCTCCGTCCGCTCGTACCGCTCGCCGCCGATGCGGCTCGACACCTCCGCCTCCATCAGCGCCTGGGCGAGCACCCGCACCCCCTCCCGCAGCACGTCGCCGTCCTGGTCCGCCAGGAGCTTGCCGACGAACGCCGACAGGTCCATCCTCCCCTTGGCCATCGCCTCCTCCTTCGCGCTTTCCGCCTGGCAGCGTGCGCGGGGGGAAGATGCGCGATGGCCTTTTCCTTTTCCACCGAGGGGCCTCGGCTACTCTGCTCGAATTTCCACCACGACCGGGGACACTACCTGCGCCTGCGCACGGACGCCGCGAAGCGCTTCAAAAAGGTCGCGAACGCAACGGCGTTGATCTGGCGGATGCTGATGGTGGCCGAGCGGCGATTCCGGCGACTGGACGCGCCGGAGCAGCTCGCCGCGGTCTACAACGGGAGGAAGTTCGCTGACGGGAAACTTGTGAAGGAGAAGCAGTCGCTGAAGACCGCCGCCTGATCTTCACGATTTACAATGTTACAGTGAGCGGTCAGTCTTCTTGGCGCTCGACGTTTGGTGCCGTCCCCGTTTCGGTTGAGAAAGAAAATGCCGTATCCCTCCGGGGACTTGGGCAAGTCCGGTCGCCCGAAGGCGACCAAGGAGGGATACGGCAATGGCGAAGGGTAGCAGGAAGCAGAAGCGGAAGGCGAGGCAGACGGAACCGGCGGCGGGGACGCGGATGGGCGAGCCGGAGCTCGAGCTGTTCGGGCCCGATCCCCTCGCGCAGCGGCTCCGCGCGCTGGTCGGGGGTTTCATCGAGGACGCCGTCGCCACCGAACTCGACGAGGTCCTCCACGCCTGCCGGTACCAGCGCACGGGCGGCGAGGGCGAGGACGCCCGGCGCGGGTACCGGCATACCTTCCGGACCCGCGAGCTGACCACGAGCTTCGGCCCGACGACGATCCACGTGCAGCGCGCGCGGCTCTTCGACCAGGATGGCGCCCCCAGTGAGGAATGGCAGTCGACGCTGGTGCCCCGGTACGCGCGCCGCATGCGGGCGGTCGACGACGCGATCCTGGGCACCTACCTCGCCGGCGCCAACTCGCGGCGCATCCGCGGCGCGCTGCGCCCGCTCCTCGCCCACGCCCCGCTCTCCAAGAGCGCGATCAGCCGCGTGGTCCAGCGGCTCAAGCAGGCCTTCGAGGGCTGGCGCACCGAGCGCCTCGACGACAAGCCGGTCGTGTACCTCTTCCTGGACGCGATCGCCGTCCACGTCCGGGTCGACGGCGCCGTCCAGTCCACGCCGATCCTCGTCGCCTTGGGCGTGACCGAGACCGGGGAGAAGGAGCTCCTCGGCCTGCAGCTCATGGCGAGCGAGTCGACGGCGGCCTGGAAGGCGATGGTCGACGACCTCGTGGCCCGCGGCCTGCGAGCGCCGCGCCTCTGCCTCATCGACGGGAACGCGGGCCTACGCCGCGCGGTCGGGGAAACCTGGCCGGCGGCGGCGGTGCAGCGGTGCGTCGTGCACAAGCTTCGCAATCTGGAGGCCCACTGCCCCAAGCGGGCGCTGGACGCCCTGCGGGCCGACTTCCACAAGATCACCGAGGCCAAGAGCCGGGCGGCCGCGGAGAAGGCCTACGCCCGCTTCGTCGCCTGCTGGCAGCGCCGCTGTCCCGGCGTCGCGCGCAGCCTGGCGGAGGCGGGGAAGGAACTCCTGACCTTCTTCTGCTTCCCGCGCGCCCAGTGGAAGTGCCTGCGGACCACGAAGGCCATCGAGCGCCTCCACGAAGAGTTCCGGCGCCGCATCAAGACGCAGGCGTCGCTGCCGACCGAGGCGAGTGTGCTCTACCTCTTCCATGCCCTCTACGCGAGCGGGCAGATCCGGATGCGGCGCATCGATGGCTGGCAGCACCTCGCCAAGGTGATCGCGGCGGATCACCCCGCCGCCTTGACGCGGGCCGCGTGAGATGCTAGAAAGCCTGTCAACTGTCCCCAGACGGACCGGTCATTTTTCAACCGGACTCGCGACGGCACCCGACGTTTCCCACCACGGCTTGTCAGGTCGAGCGTTCGAGTCGCCACAAGGCGATGTAGAGGTAGGGAGGAAACTCATCGGGTCTGGTCAGGCAGCGCCAGTTCCTCAAGTCCTGAGGTAGCGCCGCGATGGACTCGCCCCACTTCTCCAGGGGGTTGGGATACACGAACGCCAGAATCCACTTCTCCCCTGGCCCTGTCAGTCGGCTCAGCTTCCTTAAGTCCCTGATGAGCCCCACCTCATCCTCGCGAAGGTAGAAGCGGAGATTCCTCGGCGTGCCCGCTGCCTGACTGATGCAGAGAGCCTTCGACTCGCAGTAGTGCGTCTCTCCTCCAAGGCAAACCACGAAGTCGATCTGGATGCGGCCCGTCTCCCTCGTCACGCACTTCTCACGGTCAAATGAGTCGATCCGTCGCTGTCGTCGTAACTCATCCAGAAGGACGAACATTTCCCCCTTGAACCACCCCTCCAGTCGCGAATCGAGGGCCGCGAAGGTTCTGAGGTACTGCTCCTTCGCAACGAACCACTCGCGGATGGCAGGAAAGATCGCGGTCACGTTGCCTTCGCCTCGCCCACAGGGAGAGTCGAGTCCGCGTGCGAGAGCATTAGCCTTCGCGCGCCTGTTATCTCCCCGCGCTCGTCCACCGTTATCTCGACGCTGGCGCTCTTCGAGACATCTCTCCCCCCGTCCTCAATGGCAACGCGCGTGCTCTCGATCATTCCTCGGATCACCTCCATTCCCTCGTTGAGACGGCGTGCCGATTCCTCAACGATGGTCCTCATTTGAGCTTGCCGTGATTTGTTTGTCGCGGCTGTACGGTATTTCCGCACCAGCTTGGTTTCGGCTCCTGGAACAGCCGCTACGAGTTGCCCTTGCTGGTTAGCAAACTCCGTGAGATCGGCTTCCACCTCACAGAGGATTGCAAGCGCGTGCGCTTCGTGAAGCCCTACCGCGCCGCGAACCTCGGCGCCCGTTACGCGGATGGCGGCACTCACGAGGTATCGCCTCCCAGCTGCCTCAGCCTGCTCAACGCAACGCAATCCAGCCTTCAAGACCTCCTGCGGAGAGCCTCCAGTCGGGAGAGCCTCAAACTTCGACACCTCGTCAGCGAAAAGCCTTCGGAGCTGACCCATGATCCGCCCACCCTCCACGTCGAGGTCTTCCAGCTTGATCGCGTAGACGGCGAGACTGCGCTCTGTGAGGTCGCAGGACTTGATCATGTCCGCCATGCGGTGGACGTGCCGCAACAGGCTCTCAACCGTGGCGTCGAGTTCGTGTCGTTGGAAGCGATGTAACTCACCAACCCGTTGTTCGATTCCAGCGAGGCGCTTCTCTATATCCGCGAGGTACTTCTGCGCCGTGGCTATGGACGCGAGCTGGAACACCACGCCAACAACGACGGCAGGGTTGATCGCGCGTACCAGGCGTCCTTGTTCAATGAACTTACGAGAGCGAGTATCGACAGCGAGAGATCGGATTCCAGGCGGGCCGACCTCCGTGCTGATGGGCATGTAGCTGTACGCCCCTGTACTCAACCTCGTTCTCACGTCCTTCGAAAAGATCAGCAGGTAGCGACGGGAGGTTAGCTCAGTCGCCAGCTCAGTGCTCGCGATTAGTGCACGCGGCGCTTGCTCGAAAAGGTGCTGGAGATTTCGGCGGAGATCGTCGGTTAGAGGCAACTCCTCCAGCGTGTCGGGACTGAAATCAGGGGCGGGGCGGATTGTTAGGAGTGGGTCGTCGGGATACCCGAGCACAATGGCGTCCGCCGATTCGCTGGTAGTGACGGCGACTGTGGGGTTTACGGGCGAACGCGGGCTCCCTGCGGCGGAAGGGATCAAATCAACGTCGATCTCTGCCGACTGGACGGTAGGCGGCACCGTCCCCGTGGCCTGCTCATCGCCTCGGCTACGCCTCCGTTCGCGCAGATAGAGTGCGAGCGCAAAAACAGCTGCCGCCACTACGGCGAGGTCAACTAGGAGACGGGGGGTAATCGTCTCACTCATCGGAAGAGCCTCGGCTTGTCACTCCCACCGATCCTTTGCCTTCGCCGCGCCCGTCGTCTGCCACTGCATGTTGCTCGGGTCGTCGGCGCCGCCCCGCTTGAGTGGCATGATGTGGTCAACGACGTAGCCAGGGCAGGCACCCGAGGTCTTCCCCGTCGATGGACACGGATGGTGGTGCTTGAAGGCGAGCCTGGCGCTCTCGCTTCGCCTGATGTGCCCGTGGCTTTCGCGGGTGACGCCGACTGCGCCACGGGTCGAAGAGTGGCTGGCGAGGGGACTCGCGTGCGTCGAGGGACGCGCAGAGCTTGATGCCGCAGGCGTGTGGTAGGTGTGCGGCGTGCTCCGCGTGTAGGGGGCGACGTAGTGCCCGCTCCGCGTCGTGTAGCCGTCGACATGGACGCTGCTACCTGACTTTCGTGCCCACCCCGCTGTTGGCAGGGCGAACAGAATCAGGAAGACGGCTCGCCTCAAGCGCACCTTGGCCCCTCCCACGTGGCGACAGGAAGAGTACCACGGTCTGCTACGGAGGCGTCAAGATTTCGAGCCCTCGGCGCGACGGTCGCGTGAGGACCGCTGGAAGTGCTCAGATCTGATCTGACAATGTGCTAAACGGTCCTCGGTGTCCTTGCCCGCGATGAGCGGGGGAAGCGAAGGAGGAAGCCGAGGATGAGCAAGGACCAGAAGGTCATCAAGGTGAAGGTCGGGCTGCTGGAGTTGGCGAAGCAGCTCGGCAACGTGTCCCGGGCCTGCAAGGTCATGGGGTACAGCCGCGACAGCTTCTACCGGTTCAAGGAGCTGTACGCGAAGGGCGGCGAGGCGTCGCGCTCGCGATCGAGCAACCCACGTGGGGCCAGGTGCGAACCCGACATCGAGGCCCGAACGATCACGTGTCAGATCAGGTACCGACTTCTACACGTTCATAATGCTCCGATCTTGGCGTTCACGATGGTCCAATCTTCGCGTTCACGATCGACCGAAACCCGCAGTCTGGAAGTCGAGATAGATGGCGGGCTGGCCAAGGCTCGCGAGCGCGCCCCCAGGCCGCGCGACACCCACGTCCGCCCGGCGTGAGAGCCCAGGCCCGGGGCCGGAACGTCCGAGATGGGCGTTGCGTCATCCCGCGCAAAAAGGGGGTTTCTAGCAACTACCCGCGCTTCCACGCCCGGACCGTGACGGAACGCACGCGCTCGGCGACGGCCGCGACGTCGATGCCGGCTGCCTCGAGCGTTTGCAGGAGCGACGCCGGCACGAGCGTGAGCGCCATCTCGCCGAAGGGCTTCTCGTCGACGATCTCGACGTCCTCGAGCCCCGCGTCAGCGACCGTGCGCAGGTAGTCGGCGCGCAGCGCGGCCCCGGCGACGCACCCGGTGAGCGCGGCGACGCTGGTTGCGACGGCCTCGGGCAGGGGCGCGTCGAGGACGACGTCGCTCACGACCATGCGCCCGCCTGGCCGGAGCACGCGCGCGATCTCGCGATAGACGGCTGCCTTGTCGGGGACGAGGTTGATGACGCAGTTCGAGATCACGAGATCGACCGAGGCGTCCTCGAGCGGCAGCGCCTCGATCTGTCCCTCCCGGAACTCGACGTTCCGATAGGCGCCGCGCGCGGCGTTCTCCCGGGCGCGCGCGAGCATCTCCGGCGTCATGTCGACGCCGATCACCCGCCCGCGGTCGCCCACCGCGCGCGCGGCGAGAAAGGCGTCGAGCCCTGCCCCCGAGCCGAGATCGAGCACGGTCTCTCCCGGCCGCACCCCCGCATGCCCGAGCGGCGCCCCGCACCCAACGCCGAGGTTCGCACCCTCCGGGACGGCCTCGATGTCCTTCGCCTGGTAGCCGAGCCGCGGCGCGACCTCCGCCGGGCGCAGGCCGCAGCACGAGGCTTCGGGGGTGGGCCGTCCCGCGCGCGCAATCGCGGCATACCGCTCGCGGACGACGCGGTGGACGGCGTCGGGTTCCTTCTCGGGGCGCGTGCTCATGCGTCTTCCTCCTCCGTGCTGCTTGCCGCACGCATCGATCCATGTCAATATCGATCTGTGTCGATCAGAAGTCGGGCTCTGCGCTGCTGCGCGCCGCTTCTGCAGCGGCGCCTCGGCCGCGAGGAGGCGGATGTCCTCGCGCGAGCGTTCAAGGCGATGGCCGATCCCGGGCGGCTGCGGCTCTTGAGCCACATCGCGGCCCAGCCGGGCGCCGAGGCGTGCGTCTGCACGCTCGTCGGGCCGCTCGGTCTGGCGCAGCCGACCGTGAGCCATCACCTCAAGGTCCTCACCGCGGCGGGTCTGCTCTCCCGCGAGCGTCGCGGGACATGGGTCTTCTACCGCCTCGTTCCCGAGCGCCTGGAGGCACTGCGCGAAGCGCTCGCGCTCCCCGCCGAGAAGCGCCCCCGACCGGGCCAGGCCGCACGGCGCGGCGACTGGCGCTCCTCCTCATGTCCGACGGGCTCCTGACGGATTGGGGTGAGCCGCCCTGGCAGGTCGAGTTCGCCCTCCCGCCGACGGTGCCGCCCGCCCACGCCGAGGTCGCTGTCATTGGTGGCGGCTTCACGGGGCTGTCGGCCGCCTGGCACCTGGCGCGCCGCGGCCTCCGCCCCGTCGTGCTCGAGGCGGCGACGATCGGCGCGGGCGCAAGCGGCCGCACCGGTGGCATCGTGCTCGAGGGCACGGCGGCGGGGCCGCGGGACGGCGTGGCGGACTGCCTGCCGACGCTCGCGCGCGTCGTCGCCGAGGCGGCGATCGAGTGCAGCCTCGCGCTCCCCGGCTGCTGGCAGATCGCCCACGAGCGCGGGGCCGCCGGGCCTGCGTGGTGGCGCGACGGCGACGCTGTGCTGCGCGTTGCCGGCACCGAGGCGGGCGGCACCATCCACCCGGGCGCGCTGATCGCGGGCCTCGCGCGCGCCGCTGTCGCCGCCGGCGCGGTGCTCTGCGAGCGGGCCTGCGTCGAGCGGCTCGACGTGGGGACGCCCGCGCGCCTCACGGTGGGCGGCCGGACGCTCATCGCCGAGCGCGTCGTGGTCGCGCTGAACGCCTACACGACGCGCCTCTTGGCCCTCGGCGACGATTTTACCTCCGCCCTCACCCTCGCGCTCGCCACCGCTCCCCTCGAGGAGGAAACGCTCGCGGCGCTCGGCCTCGCCGGGCGGATGCCGTTCTACACCCTCGACCTGCCCTACCTCTGGGGACGCGTGGCTCCCGACGGGCGGCTCGTCGTGGGCGCGGGGCTCGTCTTTCCCGCGGCCGGCCGCGACGTGACGGCCGTCGGCATCCGCGATCCCGAGGCGGCGGCGGCGCTCGCGCGTCTCGAGGAGCGCGTGCGCGGCCTCCACCCGGCGTTGGCATGCGCCCGCGTGACCCATCGGTGGGGCGGGCCGATCGCGTTCAGGCGCGGGCGCGAGCCCCTCCTCGCCCGCCTCCCGCACGCGCCGACGATCGTCGTCACGGGGGGATACGCGGGGCACGGGGTCGCGCTCGGCGTGCGGATCGGGGCGCTCATCGCCGACGCCCTCGTCGAGGGGACTCCCCTTCCGGCGTGGGGAGCCCTCCGCGGCGGCGCCGGTTGATCTGCGGCCCCGGCTGCGGCAGCTTCGGGGCCATGCCCCTCTACGAGTACGTGTGCCGGCGCTGTGGTCGCGGGTTCGAGGAGCTGGTGCGGGCGGATACCGTCGTCGCCTGCCCGGGCTGCGCGGCGACCGACGTCACCCGCGTGATGTCCGTGGTCGCGATCGGGCACGCATCCGACGGCGCCCCGCCGGCGCCGGGAGCCTGCGGCACCTGTGGCGATCCGCGGGGCCCCGGCGCCTGCGCGATGGACTGACGGGCGTCAGTTCACGACGCCCAGCTCCCGCCACGCGAGCGTCCAGCGCGCCTGCCAGAGCCAGAGGTTCACGGGCGCGTTGTGCGAGAAGAGCATCGAGGGGTCGCAGGGGTACTCGCCCTGGCAGAGGGTCGGGGCGACGATCTGGGTCACGGCGACGCCGCCCGGCCAGCCGTAGGAATAGGTGACCGGCGCGGGGGGTGCTGCGGCCTCGCGGGCGGCACGCGCGGCGTGGAGCTTGTCGTAGGCCTCGAGGTCGCGCTCGATCGCCTTCATGTCCGGGGCCGACACCTCCGAGGCGAGGGTGCCGATCGTCCCGGTGACGACCGTCGCGTGCGGCGGGACATGCTCGCTCACGTTCGAGTAGTGGAGCTGCCCGCGCGCGTCGCGCCAGCGCCACACGTCGGCGTGGACCAGCGCGGGAACGCAGAGGCTGGCGAGGAGCAGCAGCGTCTTCATCTTGGATTCTCCCTTCTCCGTGCGGAGCGGCCGCGGCGCGCTCCGTGGCGGATCCGCTACCTCAGCCCCGGGGGCCTGTCCATCACGCCTGCCATGGCGGATGCCCATTGACCTGGTGCGTCGAGGGAGATACTAAACGTTCAGTATGTCCACGGTCGGGCGTCCGAAGCGTGGAGAGCGCGCCGAGCCGTCGCGCAAGCAGCTCATGGTGGCGGCAATCGACTGCTTTGCCCGCCTGGGCTATCAGGGCACCTCGATCGACCGCATCGCCCGCCACGCCGGGGTCACGAAGGGCGCGGTTTACTGTCACTTTCGCGACAAGGAAGACCTCCTCTTCGAGGCCGTGAAGGACCGCGTCGGGAGCTTCGAGCACCAGGTGCTTCGCGCGGTTCCGCCGGGCCAGGATGCCGTGCGCGCGCTCCGCAACGTCGCCGACGCCTGCTTCTTTCACGCCACGGTGTCGAACCATCGGCGGTTCATCATCACGCTCATGGTCGAGGCGCTCGACACCAACCCGCGCCTCTCCGCCGAGTTTCGGCAGATGCTGCGGCGGTTCCGCGCCTTTCTCGCCGGCATCGTGCGCATCGGCCAGCAGCAGGCGGTCTTCCGCAGCGACGTCGAGCCCGAGATTGCAGCCTCCGTGCTCATGGGCGGGATCATGGGCGCGGAGATCGAGCACTACCAGGACCCGGAGATGGTCGACCTGCGGCGCGTCCTCGATCACATGATCGAGCAGACCCTCGTCTGGCTCGCGCCCGCGCGCGCGTCCACGGCGGCCTGACGGAGAGAGGGACACAGAGATGGTGAGCTTCAAGCCGACGGAAGAGCAGGAGCTGGCCCGGGAGACCATGGCGTCGTTCGCGCGGGAGGTGCTCCGCCCCCGGGCGCGCGAGGCCGACGAAACGGGGCAGGTCGCCCCCGAGATCGTCGTGCGCGGCTGGGAGCTCGGGCTCGTGCAGAGCACGATCCCCGAGGCCAACGGCGGCTACGGCGACGCGCGCTCGGCGGTGACGAGCGCGCTCCTCCTCGAGGAGCTGGCCTACGGCGACCTGGCGCTCGCCCTCCACCTCCTCACCCCGCGTCTGTTCACGATCCCGCTGGTGGTCGCGGGCACGCCGGCGCAGCGCGCCGCCTGGCTGCCCCGCTTCACGACCGCCGAGTTCACGGTCGGCACCGCGGCCTTCGTCGAGCCGGACTGGGCGTTCGATCCGACGGCGCTGGCGACCCGCGCCGAGCCCGCCGGCGGCGACTGGGTCCTCCACGGCAGGAAGTGCCTCGTGCCGCTCGCCGACGCCGCCATCGGCATCCTCGTCTACGCCACGGCGCCCGACGGTCCCGCGGCCTTCATCGTCGAGCGCGGGGCTGCGGGGCTCCGCGTCGGCGAGCGCGAGAAAAACATGGGGATCAAGGCGCTCGCGACCTACGGTCTCACGCTCGACGGCGTGCGCGTGCCCGCCGCGGCCCGTTTGGGCGAGGGCGCGCCGATCGCGCCGCTCCTCGACGCCTCGCGGGTGGCGCTGGCCGCGCTGGCGGTCGGTCTCTCTCGCGCCGCCTTCGAGTACGCGCGCGATTACGCGAAGGAGCGGCGCGCGTTCGGGCAGGCGATCGCGCAGAAGCAGGCGATCGCCTTCAAGCTCGCCGACATGGCGATCGAGATCGACGCCATGCGCCTGCTCGCCTGGGAGGCCGCCTGGCGGATCGACCGCGGCCTGCCGGCGACACGGGAAGCGGTGCTCGCGAAGGACTACGCGGCGCGCGCGGCGCTCAAGATCGCCGACGATGCGGTGCAGATCTTGGGCGGCCACGGCTACATCCGCGACCATCCGGTCGAGCTCTGGCTGCGCAACGCGCGGGGCTTTGCGACGTTCGACGGCCTCGCCATCGCTTGAGGGAGCGACGAACATGATCGACTTCGAGCTGTCCGAAGCCATCGTCAACGCCCGGCAGCTGTCCCACATGGTGGCCGAGCAGATGATGCGGCCCATCTCGCGCTACTACGACGAGCACGAGCACGAGGAGCGGCCGACCGAGTTCTGGAACACCATGTGGTCGGTGTCGGGGAAGACGCCGCTGAGCGGCGGGAAGCGCCCGGAGGGGCCGTCGGAGAAGAACCTCGCCATGTGCGTCACCGTCGAGGAGCTCTCCTGGGGCGATGCGGGGCTGTACCTCACCATCCCGAACCCGGGGCTCGGCGGCGCGGCGGTCGCGGCCGCGGGCACGCCGGCCCAGAAGGAGCGGTTCCTCGCGCGCTTCAACAGCGGCGAGCCCAAGTGGGCGGCGATGGCGATCACCGAGCCCGGCTGCGGGTCGGACAGCTCGGCCATCCAGACGACCGCCGTGCGCGACGGCGATCACTGGGTGCTGAACGGCACGAAGATCTTCTGCACGAGCGGCCTCATGGCGGCGGAGAAGTCGGACGGCTTCGTGGTCGTGTGGGCGACCATCGACCGGTCGGCCGGCCGCGCCGGCATCCGCGCGTTCGTCGTCGAACACGGCACCCCGGGCATGTACGTGACCAAGGTCGAGCACAAGCTCGGCATCCGCGCCTCGGACACCGCCACGCTCGTGTTCGAGGACTGCCGCGTGCCGCTCGAGAACATGCTCGGGAGCCCCGAGATCCCGAAGACGCAGCAGGGGTTCAAGGGCGTCATGGCGACCTTCGACGCCACCCGCCCGCTCGTGGCGGCGAGCGCGCTCGGCGTGGGGCGCGCCGCGCTCGACTTCGTCCTCGACACGCTGCGGGAAAAGGGCATCACGATCCGCTACGGTGCGCCGCCTCACAAGCTCACCGCGCTCGAGCGCGACGTGATGGACATGGAGGCGCAGCTCGAGGCGGCGCGGCTGCTCACCTGGCGGGCGGCGTGGATGCTCGACCAGGGCCTGCACAACAACCTCGAGGCCTCGATGGCCAAGGCGAAGGCCGGGCTCGCCGTGACCAACATCACGCAGAAGGCGGTCGAGCTGCTCGGACCGCTCGGCTATTCGCGCGAGCTGCTGGTCGAGAAGTGGATGCGCGACGCGAAGATCAACGACATCTTCGAGGGCACGCAGCAGATCAACCAGCTCATCGTCGCGCGGCGCATCCTCGGCTACTCCTCGGACGCGCTGCGGTAGCCGTCGTGCTCGATCCGGGACCGCTCCTCGGGCGCCTGCCCGACTGGCGCGAGTTCCTGACGCTGGCCGAGCTGGCCGCCAGCTCCGCGGCACTCGCCGCCGAGTTCCCGGGGCTCGTGCGCCGCGAGGTGATCGGGCAGTCGGCCGAAGGCCGTCCCATCGAGCTCGTGATCATCGGGCACGGCCGCCATCCCGCGCTCCTGGTCGGCGTGCCCCATCCGAACGAACCCATCGGCACGCTCACGCTCGAGTTCCTCTGCCGGCTCCTCTGCGAAGATGCCGACGTGCGGGCGCGGCTCGACGCGACCCTCTACGTGATCAAGGTCGCCGATCCCGACGGCCTCGTGCTGAACGAGGGCTGGCTCAAGGGCGCGTTCTCCCCCGCGCGCTACGCCCTCCACTTCTATCGGCCGCCGCACCGCGAGCAGGTCGAGTGGGGCTTCCCGGTCGACTACAAGACGCTGCGCTTCCCCAAGCCGACGCCCGAGGCCGCCGCGGTCATGCGAGCGATGGAACGCGCGCGCCCGCGGTTCTTCTTGAGCCTCCACAACGCGGCCTTCTGCGGCGTGTACTTCTACGCCTCGCAGCGGGTCCCGGCGCTCTTTGACGCCTTCGCCGCGCTCGTAGCCGCCCAGGGCCTCGCCCTCCACCGGGGCGAGCCCGAGGTGCCCTATCTGCGCGCGCTGGCCCCCGGAGTCTACGCCCAGTTCGGCATCGCCGAGACCTACGAGTACCTCGCGCGCACGCTCGGCGGCGACCCGGCCGCGCACCTCGACGCCGGGACCAGCTCCGACGACTGGCTCGCCCACGTCTGCGACGCCTTCTCGCTCGTGTGCGAGCTGCCCTACTACACGGCGCCCGGGCTGGCCGACCCGACGCCCGCGGGCATGAGCCGGCGCGAGGCGCTGCGGGCCGGGCTCGTGCGCGAAGAGGCGCTCGTCACCGAATGCGCCGCGGCGTTCGAGCCCATCGCCGCGCGCGTCCCCGACCACCGTCTCACCCGCTCCGTGCGCGACTATCTGCGCCGCGCCCCCGCCCACCTCGCCGCCTACCGTGCCGAGATCGAGCAGCCGCAGTACGCCCGGGAGGCGACGCGCGCCGAGGCGCTCGACGCGATGGTCTGCAAGCCCTTCTATCGCGTGCTCTACCTGGGCGAAGTCTTCCGCCTGGCGGATCTCGTGGGCGAGCACGCGCTCGCCGAGCGGCTGCGCTCGCGCATCGAGGCGCTCGCCGCCGAGCTCGCGCGCGAGAGCGAGCTGCGCGTCCTACCGCTGCGGCCGCTCGTCGCCGTCCAGGCGGGGGCGGCGCTGCTTGCCCTCTCCGCGCTCGCCGACGGCGAGCTCGGCGCCGCCTCGAGCTGAGGTCAGGGGGCCAGCACGAGCACCCGGGGCTCGGTCATGGCCTCGATGGCCGAGCGCACCCCCTCGCGGCCGAGGCCGGACTCCTTGGTGCCCCCGTAGGGGTAGCTGTCGACGCGAAGCATCGGCGAGTCGTTGACGATGAGCGCCCCCACCTCGAGCTCGGCGAAGGCGCGGCGGACGAGCCTGAGATCGTTGGTGAAGAGGCCCGCCTGGAGGCCGTAGCGCGAGGCGTTCACGCGCGCGAGCGCCTCGGCCGCGTCACGGTAGCGGTCGAGGGTCACCACCGGGCCGAACACCTCCTCCTCGGCGATCCGCACGCCGCGGGGCACCGCCTCGAGCACCGCGGGTGTGACCACGTTGCCCGCCGCGCGCGTGCCGCCGCAGAGCAGGCGAGCGCCCGCCGCCCGCGCCTCGGCGATCCACGCGAGCACGCGCTCGGCGTTGGCCGCGTCGATGAGCGGGCCCACCACCGTGGCGGGGTCGAGCGGATCGCCCACGGGGAGCGCCGCCGTCTCGGCGAGCAGCCGCTCGCGGAAGCGCTCGTAGACGTCGTCGTGCACGAGGATGTGCTGGACGGAGATGCACACCTGCCCGGCGTAGGCGAAGGCGCCGACGGCGGCCTTGCGGGCGGCCGCCTCCACGTCGGCGTCGGCATGCACGATGAGCGAAGCGTCGCCGCCCAGCTCGAGGAGCACGCGCTTGCGGCCGGCGCGCGCCTTGAGCGCCCAGCCCACGCGCGCGCTCCCCGTGAACGTGAGCATCCGCAGGCGTTCGTCGCCCACGAGCGCCTCGGCGAGCGCGACCGGACAGTGGAGGACCGCGAGCGCCCCCGAGGGCGCCCCGGCCGCGGCGACGATCTCGCCGAGCCGCCGGGCGGTGAGCGGTGCCTGCGGTGCCGGCTTGAGGACGACCGGACAGCCCGCAGCGAGCGCTGGTGCCACCTTGTGGGCGACCAGGTTTAAGGGGAAGTTGAACGGGGTGATCGCCAGCACGGGGCCGACGGGCACGCGGGTTACGATCGCTTCGTAGCCGCGGGTGCGCTCCTCGATGTCGATCGGCGTGGGCTCGCCCGCGAGCCGTTTGGCCTCCTCGGCCGCGAGCGTGAACGTCGTCACCGCGCGGGCCACCTCCTGGCGTGCGAAGGCGATCGGCTTGCCGGCCTCGAGCGCGATCGTGCGCGCGATGTCCTCCGCCTCGGCCCCGATCGCCGCCGCGATGCGCGCGAGCGTCGTGCTGCGGTCGAAGCGCGAGAGGTGCCGGGTGACGGCGAAGGCGCGGACCGCCGCGGCAACCGCCGCCTCGACGGCCTCGGGCCCGGCGACGGCGATCCGGCCGACGAGCTCGCCCGTAAACGGGCTCCGAATCTCGGCCTGCTCTGCCACGTGCGCCTACCCGCGCTCGCGTGCCTGCCACGCCTCCTCGAGGTCGGTGCGCGTGAACAGCGCCTCGAAGCCGGCGCCGAGCGCGTCCAGCGCCGCCGTCACGCGCGCGCGGCCGCCGTCCTCCTCGCGGTCGACGAGCACGATCCCGTGCACGACGCGGAGCCCCTCCTCGCGGCACTTCCCGACGGCGTCGATCAACGAGCGGCCGCTGGTGATAACGTCCTCGACCACGACGACCGCATCGCCCGGGCTCGCCGAGCCCTCGAGCCAGCGCCGCGCGCCGTGCTCCTTCGGCGTCTTGCGCACGGAGAACCACGACAGCGGCCGGGGGGTCGCCGCGCTGTAACAGGCGACCGCCGCGGCGATGGGGTCGGCGCCCATCGTCGGGCCGCCGATCGCCACGGCGCCGGCGGGGACGCGCGCGTGCAGGAGCGCACCGAGCAGGGGGAGCGCCGCGTGGTGGGTCGTCGTGAGCGAGCACTCGATGTAGTAGTCGCTCGTGCGTCCCGAGGCGAGCCGGAACTGCCGACCGGGCGCGCGCAGGTAGGAGCGGCGGACCAGCAGATCGAGGAGCTGCTCGCGCAGGGTCATGCACGCGGATACACCGCGTCGGTGAGCGGCGCAACGGACCCGCGCGGCGCCGCGGGCGCGACGGGCGCTACGCCGGGGCGAAAGCCGTCCCGACCGAGCGCCCGCCCGCGGGCGGGCTCACTTCGTGCGCGCGCGACGGCGCACCGCCGGGCGTGCGGGCTCGGTCTCCATCTTCGAGACGATCGACTCCGCCCGTCCCGCCGCCCGGTCGGCAGCGTCGGCCGCTGCTTCGACGCGTGCCGCCGCGGCCTCGGCCCGCTCGGCTGCCGCCTCGGCGCGGGCGAGCGCGCCGCCCCGCGGCGTCGCGCCGTGGCTGCGCGCCCGCGGCGCCAGCGCCGCCACCTCGGCATCGGAGAGCGTGTGCTCGGACTTCTCGACCGCGATCGACGGCCAGCCGAGGATGTAGGCTCGCGCAAAGGCGATCGCCTTGTGCCGGTCGAGGTAGTAGAGCGTCACCTGGTGGTCGTCCCAGGGCGGCATGTCCGCGAGGAAGCTGCGCTCGGCGACGTCGGGCATGCCGTTGCGCTCGATGTAGACGGCCAGCAGCCGGTTGATGCGCATCTCGCTCTGCAGCTCGGCGTCGTCGAGCTGCCGCGGCTGGTCGGCCCAAACCCCCGCCGTCCCCACGAGCAGGACGGTCGCGGTCAACCACGCTATGACACCACCTCGCATGCTACCTCCTCCTCCTGGCGGCCCCACCGACCGCCCCGGGTTCAGGATACACGGCCCGGGGGGCAGTGTCATGCACCGGCTTGCCTCTCCCGGTCGGCATCCACTAGCATGCCGCCCGGGTAGATCCCGGCGGATGCTTCCCGACCCGCTTCTGATCGCGGTCGCGTTCGGCCTCGTCCTGTTGAACGCGGCCTTCACCGCGGCGGAGTTTTCCATCGTCCGCGTGCGGGCGACCCGAGTCGCGGAGCTGGCCGCCGAGGGGGACTGGCGGGCCCGGTCGGTCGAGCTGATCCAGCGCCGGCTCGACACCTTCCTCTCGGCCACGCAGCTCGGCATCACGCTGACGAGCCTCGGCCTTGGCTGGATCGGCGAGCCCGCCTTCGCCCACGTGCTCGAGCCGGTGTTCGCCGGCCTCGGCATCACCTCCCCCCGGGCGATCCAGAACACCTCGGCGGCCGTGGCCTTCGGCGCGCTCACGCTGCTGCACATCGTGGTGGGCGAGCTTGCGCCGAAGGGCTATGCGATCCGCTTCACCGAGCGCGTCGCGCTCTGGGCCGCGCTGCCGATGCGGCTGTTCCAGTTCGTGTTCTGGCCGGCGATCTGGCTGCTCGGCGCCGCCGCGCGCGGAACGCTGCGGCTCCTCGGCGTCACCGCCGAGACGAGCGGCGAGCTCGCCCACAGCGAAGGCGAGCTCCGCCGGTTGCTCGCCGAGTCCCAGCGCCTGGGCGTGCTCTCCGAGGAGAAGCGCGAGCTGCTCGCGAACGTCATGGAGTACACGGGGCGCGCCGCACGGCATGTGATGATCCCCCGCGCGGACATCGCCTACCTCTCGCTCGCCCGCTCGCTCGAGGAGAACCTCGCGGTGATCAGCCGCACGGCGCACACGCGCTTTCCGCTGGGGACCCTCGACATCGACCACGTCGTCGGGATGATTCACGTGAAGGACCTCTTTTTGCGCCGCGATCAGCTCCGCACCTCGGAGGACCTGCTCCCGCTCAAGCGGGAGATCCTCTTCGTGCCCGAGACCCGCCCGCTCGATGCGCTCCAGCGCGACTTTCAGCAGCACCGCACCCACATGGCGATCGTCGTCGACGAGTACGGCGGGACCGCGGGGCTCGTCACGCTCGAGGACGTGATCGAGGAGATCGTCGGCGACATCCAGGACGAGTTCGACCGCGAGCCCCCGCGCGTCGAGGAGACCCCCGAAGGGCTGCTCTTCGCCGGGCTCATCCCCATCGGCGACGTGGCCGAGCGGCTCGGCGTCGAGCTCGCCGCAGGGCCCGAGGTGAGCACGCTCGCCGGGCTCGTGACCGAGCGCCTCGGACGCATCCCGCGGCCAGGGGACACGGTGACGGTTCCGGGCTTCGAGCTGAAGGTGGTCGACATGCGGGGCCGGCGCGTGACCAAGGTGCTGGCGGTCGCCAGGCCCGAGGCGGGGGAAGCGGCCGTCGCGGGCGCGCGCGGCGGCGGTTGACACGGGCGGCGGTTGCGCGCACGAGGTCGCCATGCTGGGCTTCGATCTCACCCCCGAGCAGGAGCAGCTCAAGGAGACCGCGCGCCGGTTCGCCCGCGAGGAGATCCTCCCGGTGGCGGCGCGCTACGACGAGGAGCAGACGTTCCCCGCCGACGTCGCGCGCAAGGCGTGGGAGCTCGGGCTCATGAACTTCGAGGTGCCGGCCGCCTTCGGGGGGCCGGACCTGGGCGTCCTCGACAGTTGTCTCGTGCTCGAGGAGCTCAACTACGCCTGCTCGGGGATCACCAACGCCATCGCCGCCAACGGCCTCGCGGCCACCCCGCTCATCCTCGCCGGCACCGAGGAGCAGAAGCGCCGCTACCTGGGCCAGCTCACCGCCGAGCTCACCTTCGCCGCGTTTTGCATCACCGAGCCCGGCGCCGGCTCCGACGTGGCGGGCATGACGACGACCTACCGCGCGGTCGGCGACGAGTACGTGCTGAACGGGACCAAGCACTTCATCTCGAACGGGACGGTGGCGAGCTGGTACGTCGCCTTCGCGACCCGGGACCGCAAGGAGCGCCACGCCGGCATCACGGCCTTCGTCTTTCCCGCCGATCTGCCCGGCATCAAGAAGCACCGCATGAAGAACAAGCTCGGCCAGCGGGCAGCCGACACCGGCGAGGTGGTCTTCGAGGACGTCCGCATCCCGAAGAGCGCGCGGCTCGGGGCGGAGGGCGAGGGATTCAAGATCGCCATGCGGACGTTCGACCGCAGCCGGCCGCTGATCGGGGCGATCGCGATCGGCATCTCGCAGCGCGCCCTCGACGAGTGCGTCCGCTACGCCAAGGAGCGGCAGCAGTTCGGCCAGCCAATCGCGTCGTTCCAGGCGATCCAGTTCATGCTCGCCGACATGGCCATCGAGGTCGAGGCCATGCGGCTGCTCACCTACAAGGCGGCCTGGATGGTCGACCGCGGTGCACCGGCGCCGATCGTGTCGAGCTACGCGAAGGCCTTCGGCGCGGATCACGCGATGCGCATCGCCACCGACGCGGTGCAGATCTTCGGCGGGTACGGCTACATGAAGGAGTATCCGGTCGAGAAGCTCATGCGCGATGCGAAGCTGCTGCAGATCTACGAAGGCACGAGCCAGGTGCAGCGCGTGGTGATCGCCCGCAACCTCCTCCGGTAGGTCGGCTTGACACGCGCGCTCAGGCAGGCCCAAGAATCGTGTGTGCTGGCGACGGACGAGCGCGACGCGCGGGGGCGCAAGGCCGGCGCGTCGCCCGCCACGGTCGACTGGGCGAACTGGATGCGGGGGCTCGGGCAGTCGAAGCGGCGGGTGCGCGAGCTGCTCGGCCTCTCGCAGGAACAGCTCGCCCGCCTCGCCGGGGTGAGCCAGGGGGCCGTGAGCCGGCTCGAGTCGGGTCGCGCGCTGGCGACGCCGCTGGTCGTGGTGATGAAGATCAACGCGGCGCTCCGCCGCGCCATGGCCGGCATCGACCCGGCGTTGCTCTCCGAGGAGGCGCGGCGGCTCCGCGACGCCGAGGATCGCGTCGCGCCCGACGGCAGTCGCTTCGAGGACGTCCCGCTGCTCAAAGACCCCCATCTCGAGGAGCTGGTGCAGGTCTACCGGACCGTCCCCGAGCGGCGGCGACACAAGCTCGTGGCCGTCGCCCGGGCCGCGGCGGCGGCGCTCAACGAGAGCTGACGGGGGCACGATCGCGGTTGATTCGCCGGGGGGCCCTCGCTAAGGGTACGCGGCTTTCCATGGCGACGATCCGCAAGCAGCACGGGCACTACCTCGAGGACTTCCGTCCCGGCCAGCTCCTGCGCCACAAGGGCGGGAAGACCATCACCGAAGGGCTGTTCGCCGTCTTCACGGACTTCTCGATGACGACGAACCCGCTGTCGAAGAACGTGCGCTACGCGCGCGCCTACGGCTTTCGCGGGCTCGTGGCCCCGCCGGGACTGGTGATGAACGTCGTCTTCAGCCAGAGCGTCGAGGATGTCTCCGAGAACGCACGCGCGAACCTCGAGTACATCGACGTGCGCTTCGGCGTGCCCGTCTGCGTGGGCGACACCATCGAGGCGGAGTCCCTCATCCTCGGGGTCAAGCCCTCCTCGCGCGACCGCGACCGCGGCGTCGTGCACGTCCAGACCACCGGCCGCAACCAGGACGGCGAGGTGGTCCTCACCTTCCAGCGCAAGGTGCAGGTGTGGAAGCGCGACGTCGACGCCCCGGTCGCCGACGCCGCGGTGCCGCCGCGGGAGATCCCCGTGTCGCTCGCGCTTCCCCCCTACGATCCCGCGCGGCCCTATCGTGAGCTCGCCTATCTCAGCAGCCCCGATACGTACCTCGAGGACTTCCGTCCCGGCGACCTCTTCGAGCACGTGCGCGGGCGGGTCGTCACCACCGATCACATCATGCTCACGGGCATGCTCGACAACACCTCGCAGGTGCACTGCAACCAGTGGATGATCGACCAGGATCCCGAGCGCTACGTGGGCGGCCAGCTCATCGTGTTCGGCGGCATCCCCTTCAACCTCTGTCTCGGCATCTCCTCGGCCGACGTCGCCGACAACGCGCTCGCCGACGTGCGCTACGCAACCGGCCGCCACACCGCACCCGTGTTCGCCGGGGACACGGTCTTCGCCTCGACCGAGATCCGCGAGATCCGCGACTTCCCCGGCCGCCCGGACCTCGGCATCCTCGTGAGCACGCTGCGCGGCCACAAGTTCGTGCGCCGCGACGGGCAGGTCGAGCGCGTCCAGATCTTCGAGCTCGAGCGCGAGCAGGCGCTCAAACGGCGCAGCCACTACGCCTGATGGCGAAGCGGTGGCTGCTCAAGACGGAGCCCGGGACGTACTCGTGGCAGGACCTCGAGCGCGACGGGCGCACCGTGTGGGACGGCGTCCGCAACGCGCTCGCGCTGCGGCACCTCGCGGCCATGGCCGTGGGCGACGAGGCGCTCGTCTATCACACGGGCGACGAGAAAGCGGCGGTCGGGGTGGCGCGGGTCGTGCGCGGGCCCTATCCCGACCCCAAGGCGGCGAATCCGCGCGTCGTGGTGGTCGACATCGAGCCGGTGCGGGCGCTGCCGCGGCCCGTCTCGCTCGCCGAGATGCGGAAGACCCCGGCGCTCGCGGGCTTCGATCTGCTGCGCCTGCCGCGGCTCTCGGTCGTCCCCGTCTCGGCGCCGCAGTGGGCCGCGATCATGCGTCTCGCGCGCGCGTAGGGGCTGGCCCGGGTGCGCCCGCTTGGGTGGGTGGTGGCGCTCCTCGGCGGGGTGCTCGCCGTGCGCAGCGCGCTCCTGCTCGCTGGCCGGGGCCGCCCGCGCCGCGGGCCCACGCCGGCGTTCGTCCTCGCCGGGCCCTATCGACGCACGCGCAACCCCCTGCTCGCGGGCGTCGTGCTCGCGCTCGGCGGGCTTGCGCTCGCCACCGGGTCGCTGCGCCTCGCGCTTGCGGCCGCAGGGTTCGCCCTCGCCGCGCACCTCTGGGTCGTGGGCGTCGAGGAGCCGCGGCTCGGCGAGCGCTTCGGTGCGGCCTACGCCGAGTACCTCCGTCGCGTGCCGCGTTGGATTCCGCGTGCGCCGCAACGGGGCACTCGGCGGGCCGCTCGAGAGTCTCGTTGAGCTGGGAGCGGGGCGGAAGGCCGCCACCCTCCGCCCCCTTCGACACTGCCTCCGCCGTCCTCCACCGCGCGAGCCACTCCACCACGTCCGTCCGACCGCCGCACCGCCACCACCACCGGCCGCCGTCTCGCGCTCGACCCAATCCCCAGTCCGAGCTCCCGGGCGGCCTGGGTAGCAGCTTCCATGCCTGCCGGTTTGCGGCATCCAGCGACTTCGGAACTGGGGGCCTCGCGCACGCCGAAACATCGGCGCTGCAGGGGGTTACAGCGAACCTGCCGCCGCTTCTCCGGGGGCAGCGGGCCGACGCGCCGCGTTGCTTCGCTGGCGGCGGCTGCACAGGAATGCACAGCCCGCGGTCGCCTTGCGACGGCCGGTGCCCGTGGCTAACGTCGAGCGCCCCGCATGACGGACTTCCGCGCAAGCGCCGAGAGCGTCCCGGTCACGGCCGTCGAGCAGCTCGTGGCGGGGTTCCACGAGGCCGGCAAGCCGCGCGAGCGCTGGAAGATCGGCGCCGAGTACGAGAAGGTCGCCGTCGACCGCGCGACGGGTCGTGCCGCGCCCTTCTCGGGGGCGCGGGGCATCGAGGCGCTGCTCTGTGGGCTCGCCGAGCGCTTCGGATGGACGCCCGCAACCGAGGACGGCCGCACCGTGGCCCTTGCGCGCGAGGGGGCGTCGATCACGCTCGAGCCGGGGGCGCAGCTCGAGCTCTCGGGGGCGCAGTTCCGGACGCTGCACGAGGCCGAGCGCGAGCTCGCGACGCACGTGCGCGAGATCCTCAGCGTGGGCGACGAGCTCGGCCTCGCCTTCCTCGGCCTCGGCATGCAGCCCATCTCCCCGGTCGAGGAGATCGAGTGGGTGCCCAAGCGCCGCTACGCGATCATGGCGCCGTACATGACGCGCGTGGGTCGCCTCGGGCACCGCATGATGAAGCAGACCGCCACCGTGCAGGCGAACATCGACTACGCGGACGAGCGCGACGCCATGCGCAAGCTGCGCGTCGGGATGGGCATCGCGCCGCTCGTGAATGCGATCTTTGCGAACTCGCCGGTGAGCGACGGCGAGCTCAACGGCTTCCGGAGCTTCCGCGGGCACGTGTGGATGGACACGGATCCGGCGCGCTGCGGGCTTTTGCCGTTCGTCTTCCGCGAGGGCGCGGGGTTCGCCGACTACGTCGAGTGGGCGCTCGACGTGCCCGTTTACTTCCTGCTGCGCGACGGCCGCTACGTGACCGACGTCACCGGCACGCCGTTCCGCCGGCTGCTCGCCTCGGGGCAGGCGACCCTCGACGACTGGCAGCTTCATCTCACCACGCTCTTCCCCGAGGTGCGCCTCAAGGGCTACATCGAGCTGCGCTCCGCCGACAGCCAGCCGCGCGAGCGGCTGCTTGCGCTGCCCGCGCTGGTGAAGGGCATCTTCTACGACGCCGATTGCCTCGAGGCCGCCTACGACCTCGTCAAGCGCTGGTCGTTCGAGGATACGGCCGCCCTCTACCGCGAGGTCGTCCGCGCCGCCCTCGCCGCGCGCCGCGGGCGCGTGGCGGTGCTCGAGTACGCGCGCGAGCTGCTCGCGATCGCCCGCGAGGGGCTGCGGCGCCAGCAGGCGCTCGACGAGCGCGGCGAGGACGAGCGGACGTACCTCGTCTGCCTCGAGGAGGAGCTGGCGGCGGGCAGGACGCCGGCCGACGTGATCGCGGCGGAGTGGGCACGGGAATGGAGCCCGGAGCGGCGGGTCGAGCGGCTGATCGCGTCGACGGCCTACCGGGCGTGAGCCGCACCGCGTCACGGGCCGGCCGCGATCGAACGGGATCGCCGTCCTGCCCTTGCGTTCCTGACGCCCCTGGGATAAGGGGCCCTAATCCCTTTGCGCAGGCTTTTTCATGCCGGGATGAGTTCTTTTGCAACTCGGCGGCGTGGTAGGTCAGTGGGCCAGTTGAGCCCGTCCGGGGGCGACAGCGACTGCGCCCACCGGAGGAGGGGTAGATGGTTGCAAAAGGCAAGCGAGGTTTTTCCGGAGGACACGATCGGCTGACCGGGCTCTTCGAGCCCGACGTGCTCCTGCCGGCCCAGTTCTTTGCGGCATTCCGCCGGGCCGGCGGGCTCGAGCGCGAGCGGTTGCTCATGCTCGCCGTGCTCGAGGACGCGATCGACTGCTACCAGAAGTACGCCTTCGCGCGCGATCCGCGCGGTCGGCAGATGTTCGAAGAGTCGTGCGAGTGGGTGAACTCGACCGACCGCGGTTGGCTCTTCTCCTTCGAGAACATCTGCGACACCCTCGAGATCAACGCCGACTACGTGCGCCGCGGCCTGAGCGAGTGGCGCGACCGCCACCTCGACGCGCGCCCGGCGCGGGCGGTGAACGTGGGCGGCGACGGATCCGACGCCCGGGCGACGGCCTAGCGCACCGTCACGAGCACGCGGCGCTGCCGCGGGCCGTCGAGTTCGACGAGCATGACGGCCTGCCAGGTGCCGAGACAGAGCCGGGCATCGCGGACCGGGATGGTCTCCCCGGGTCCGAGGATGGCCGCCTGGATGTGCGCGGCGGCCCCATCGACGCGGTCGTGGCGCCAGCGGCCCGCGGGCACGAGGCGGTCGAGGGCATCGAGCACGTCGAGGCAGACGTTCGGGTCGTCGTTCTCGTTGATGACGATGGCCGCCGTGGCATGGGGCGTGTAGACGCTGCAAAGGCCCTCGGCGAGCCCCGCGCGTGCCACGATCTCGGTGACGCGGGGCGTGAGATCGACCATCTGCCGTTTATCGGTCGTCCGGACCTGCAGCTCGGTCATCGCTCCCCGACCCTAGCATGGCGACGGGGGTGCCGTCCTGCGGGGAGATCGGCTCGGGCACGCGCGCGCCGTCCTCGAGCGCGGCGAGCAGGCGCGCCTGGTCGACGCGCGCGGCAAGCCCGCGCCGCTCGATCGCCGCGAGCGCCTCGTGGTAGCGCGCCGGCGTCTGGCCGTAGATGTCGTCGTGCATCTCGACGAAGACCGTGCCGCCGCGCGCGCCCACCTTCACCGTCTGGTAGGTGAACTCCCCGGGCGTGCCGACCGGCACCAGCGGGAAGAGCCGCTCGATGTCCTCGGGGTAGAGCCGCACACAGCCGTGGCTCACCTGCATGCCGACGCCCCACGGGATGTCGGTGCCGTGGATGCCGTAGAGCGGGAGCGTGAGCTCCAGGCGATACTTGCCGAGCGGGTTGTCCGGCGCGCCGCCCGGAATGAGCTTGCGCGGGTCGTTGCGCTCGCGGATGTGCTCCTCGCGGATCGATTCGGGGATGACCCAGGTGGGATTCACGGTCTTGCCGCGGATGCGGAACTTCGCCCGCGGCGTCGGCCAGTCGTCGCGGCCGAGGCCCACGGGGAAGGTGTAGATCGTCATCGTCGAGGCCCCCTTTTGGTGCTGGTAGTAGAAGAGGCGCATCTCGGGGATGTTCACGACGATGCCGACGTAGGTGCAGCAGGGCAGCACGTACTGCGTGGGCAGAAGGATCGTCGCGCCGACGGGCGGCACCCACGGATCGATCCCGGGGTTGGCCTCGACGATCTCGTTGTAGCCGAGGTCGTAGTAGCGGGCGAGGTCGATCAGCGTGTCGCCCTTGCGGATGCGGTAGAGGCGCACGTCGCCAATCACCGTGTCGACGGGCGTGCCGTCGGTCTGGGTGGCGACATGGAAGACTTGAAGCGGCTTGCGCGCGAAGTCGTCCTCGGTGAACGCGCGTGCCTGGGTGCTCCAGACGAGCACGAGGGCGACCGCGACCGCGCCATACGCCGTGCGAGCCGTCACCGCCCGCACGGTAACGGGCGGCGGCGAGAGAGACAAGCGAACGGACGCTCAGAGCGGCACGCCGGCTGCGCCGAGCCGCGCGCGCAGCGCCTCGACGTCGACGTCCGCGAGGGCGGTCGCGCGCGGCAGCGCGAGCGCCACGGCGAGCGCGGCCGCCTGCCCCTCGCCCATGCACGGGCCGATCACGCGCACCGAGGCGAAGCCCTCGCGCGTCGCCGAGAGGCAGCGCCCGGCGACGAGGAGGTTGTCGAGGCCGCGCGGCACGAGGCAGCGGTAGGGCACCGTGTACCAGAGGCCGTCGTCGAGGAACCGCCACTCGGTGCGGCCGTCCTCGACGTGCAGCTCGATCGGCCAGGCGCCCGGGCAGATGCCGTCGGCGAACCGCCGGCCCGCGAGGACGTCGTCGCCGGTGAGCGCGTAGAGGCCCTCGATGCGGCGGCTCTCGCGGATGCCGAGGCGCGGGGCGGCGTCGGCGAGGAACGCCTCCTCGAAGCCGGGCACGTGCGCCTTGAGGAACTCCGCGCAGCGCTCCGCCTGCGCGCGGCCGCGCATCTCGCCGAGGGTGAGCTCCGCCGCATCCGCGCCGTCGATCGCTCGGCCCTCCACGGCGACCCGGCTCATGGCGACCAGCACCTCGCCGGGCCGGCCCGTCGGGATCACGTTCCCCGATCGGCGCGGGAGCCCGGCGCTGGCGAAGTGCCGCTCGAGGAGGTCGCCGAGCGCGAGCAGGTGCGGGAGCGCGCGCTCGAGGTCGACGTGCTGCATGTAGAACATCATCGACGGGTACTGGAGCGGCCCCGCCGCCGCGGTCGGCGCCCCCGCGGCGCGGGCGAGCGCCGCGTCGCCGCTCGCGTCGACGAAGTACGCGGCCCGCATCGCGACGCTGCCGCCGCGCGTGGCGACGGTGACGGCGGCGATCCGGCGCCCGGCGAGGAGCGCGCGCACGAAGCGGGCGTGCAGGTAGACGCGGAGCCCCGGCGTCTCTTCCGCCATCGTGTCGTAGAGGCGCTTGAGCGCCCAGGGGACGTAGGGCACCGCGGCGGTCGTCTTGAAGGGGACAGGTCCGTAGCAGCCCCGCGCCGCCTCGAGCCGTCGCAGCACCTCGGCGGGAAAGCCGCCCATGAGCGGCCGCAGCTCGCCGCCGCGGTCGCGGTAATAGAACCCGCAGAACGTGCCGACGCAGCCGCCCGTCGACATGCCGCCCAGAAACGGCGCGTCGTCGACGAGCACCGTGCCGAGCCCCGCGCGGGCCGCGGTCACCGCGGCGGCCATGCCGGCCGACCCGCCGCCCACGACCACGAGGTCGGCGTCCTCGACGACCGGCAGCTCCTCCTCCGGGACGAGGACGCGCGCGGCGGCCATGCTATGTCCCGGCCTGAGGCTCGGCGCGCAGGCGCTCGGCCACGGCGGGCACGGCTTTGAGCAGCATGTCGAGGCGCGCGCGTGCCGGACCGATCACGGCGGCGATCGCCTCGTGGTACGCGGCGAGCGCGCGGTCGAGGTCGGCCTCCTTGCCTGGCACGATCCCGTTGTCGGCGGTGAGGCAGGCGTTGACCGCGTCGGCGAGCGCCTCGAGCTTCTTCTCGGTCTCCTCGTCGAGCCCACCGGTGACGACCTCCGTCCAGAGCCGCGTGAAGGCGAAGGTGGCCGGGCTCTGGCGTCGCAGGCCGCCCGAGAGGTGGAAGAGCCGCTCGGCGATCGCCACCGGCGTGTTGAGCCCGCGGCGCGAGGTGAAGGCCCCGAGGCTCGCCAGCCGGTCGCGGAGCCGCGCCGTGCCGAGCTGCTCGGCGAGGATGCACACGGCGTCGGTGAACTCCCGCGGCGTGAGCGCGGCCATCAGCCGTCTGATGGCGCGACGGCCCCGGGGCTGTCAACGGCCCTGGCGCCGTGGTAGCGGGGCGGCATGACGACGGAGATCGCGCTCGTGACCGGCGCATCCAGCGGGATCGGGGAGGCGCTCGCGCGCCGGCTCGCGGCCGACCGCCGCGCGCTCGCGCTGGTGGCTCGCCGCGGCGAGCGGCTCGAGGCGCTCGCGGCCGAGCTGCGCGCGCGCCACGGGATCGAGGTGCATCCGATCGCCCTCGACCTGATCGCGCCCGGGGCTGCGGAGCGGCTCGTGGGGGAGGTCGAGCGCCGCGGCCTCACGGTCGACTGGCTCGTGAACAACGCGGGCTTCGGCACGACGGGCCGCTTCGACCGGCTCCCGGTGGCGCGCGAGGTCGAGGAGATCCGGCTCAACGTCGAGGTGCCGGTCGAGCTCGCGGGCCGCTTCCTTCCGGGCATGGTGGCGCGCGGCCGGGGCGCGGTGATCAACGTGGCCTCGCTCGCCGCCTACGGGCCCATGGCCTACAGCGCGACCTACGCCGCTACCAAGGCGTTTCTGCTGAGCTTCTCCGAGGCGATCGCGGCCGAGCTGGCCGGCACGGGCGTCCACGTCCTCTGCGTGTGCCCGGGCTTCACCCGCACGGAGTTCCAGGAGAAGGCGCGCGTCGACACGCGGAGGGTGCCGGGGCTGGCGTGGATGACGGCGGAGGAGGTGGCCGACCAGACGGTGCGCGCGGTCGGGCGCACCGCCGTGCTCGTCAACGGCACGCTGAACAGCCTCACGTCGATCGCCATGCGGCTCGTCCCGCGCGGGCTGATCGCGCGCACGACCGCGCGCGTTCTCGCGCCGCGGGCGTGAAGCCGGCGCGAGGGTTCCCCCTCACATTGGCTGGGCCAGTCAGGGCTCCTGTTTTCGATTTGAGGCGAGTTCGCTAACGTGCGGCCAGGCTGTTTTCACGGCCGCAAACAACGGAGCCGATGGTCACCCTGCCCAAACGCCAGCTGCGGTTCGGCCCACGAATGATGGAGACCATGGGTGGTGCAGCATCCGCGAAGGATTCCTAGCGCGCCACACATCCCACCGATGCCGAGCGGCACCACGACCACACTGCCCCCCTGGGGCACCAAGAAGATCGCTTCCACCTATCAACCCGACGCCGACGTGGTGATTGTCCACGGCGACTCGCTCACCACCCTGCGCCGCCTCCCCGACGGGTTCGCGAAGCTCATCATCACCTCCCCGCCCTACAACCTCGGCAAGGCCTACGAGAAGGCCACGGCCCTCGACGAGTACCTCGAGACGCTGAGCCCCGTCTTGGACGAGCTCGTGCGCGTGCTCTCGCCCCAGGGGTCCCTCTGCTGGCAGGTGGGGAACTACGTCGAGCGGAGCGAGGTCTACCCCCTCGACATCTTCTACTACCCGATCTTCAAGCGGCTCGGCCTGAAGCTCCGCAACCGGATCGTGTGGCACTTCGCGCACGGGCTGCACGCCTCGAAGCGCCTCTCCGGCCGCTACGAGGTGCTGCTCTGGTTCACGAAGACGAACCACTACACGTTCAATCTCGACGCCATCCGCGTCCCGTCGAAGTACCCCGGGAAGACCCACTTCAAGGGCGAGAAATATGGGCAGCCGTCCGGGAACCCGCTCGGCAAGAACCCGTCGGACGTGTGGAAGATCGTGGCGCGCGACTGGGAGAGCGCGCTGTGGGACATTCCGAACGTGAAGGCCAACCACCCCGAGAAGACCATCCATCCCTGTCAGTTCCCGATCGAGCTCGTCGAGCGCTGCGTGCTCGCGCTCACGGACGTGGGCGACTGGGTTCTCGACCCGTTCTCCGGGGTCGGCTCGGCGCTGATCGCGGCCCTGGCTCATGGCCGGCACGCCCTTGGGTGCGAGAAGGAAGCGGACTACGTCAAGATTGCCCACGAGCGCATCGCGGACTTCAACGCGGGGACGCTCAAGTATCGCAAGCTCGGCACGCCCGTGTTCCAGCCGACCGGCCGCGAGAAGGTCTCGCAGGTCCCGCTCGCGTGGCGCACCGCGAAACCATCGGCATGAGGATCGCGTCGCCGGCGCGGCGCTGCCCCCGTGGCGTATTGCGCGAATCCCCGCGCCGCGCGCTAGCGCGGCACGATCAGGTAGAGCGTCCCGCGCTCGCGCGTGCGCCCGGCGAGCAGCTCGGCCTGCCGGCCGCTGCCGAGGAAGAGATCCGCGTGCGGTCCCACGATGGCGGCCCCCGTGTCCTGGCTCACCACGAAGCGGCGGTAGGTCGGGGTCACCAGGTAGCCCACGGTGCCGAGCGGGACCCAGCGCGGGTCGGTCGCGATCGAGCGCCCGGCGGTGAGCTCGACGCCGAGGCTCCCGACCGGGCCGCCGTCGGCGATGCGGAAGAACGTGTAGCGCTCGTCGATGGCGAGGATCTGGAGCTGCTTCCACTCGGGCAGGGCTTCGAGCGCCCGGCGGATGTCGGCCATCGAGGTGTGGTTCGGCTGGAGGTAGCCGCGGGCGACGAGCGCGCGGGCGATGCCGCGGAACGGCCGTCCGTTCGTGCCCGCGAACCGCACGCCCCGCAGCGAGCCGTCGGGGAGCCGGATGAGCCCGGAGCCCTGGATGTGGAGCGTGAACAGCGAGACCAGGTCGTCGGTGTAGGCCAATTCGAGCCCCTTGCCCGCGAGGGCGCCGGCGTCGATCTCGGCCCGGCTCAAGTACGGGACGAGCCGCTTGCCCTCGATGCGGCCGGAGAGCGCGCGACAGCCGTGACAGCCGGCGGGCAGCACCCGCGGGTCGACGTCGACCAGATCGGGCGGGCGCGCATAGATCGGGTAGCGGTAGACCGCGTCGCGCGTCTCGCGCGCGAACAGCTCGGGCTCGTAGTAGGCGGTGAGGAGCAGCGGCTGGCGCACCCGCAGCACGCGCAGCTCGCGTAAGATCGCCGCCCGGCGCGCGCGCGCATCGGGGAGCCCGAGGATCTCGCGCAGGCGCTCGGCGGCCGCGGCCGCGCTCGCGTTGCCGCTGCGCAGCAGCGCCGGCAGGGTCCGGTCGAGCGCGACCCGTGCCGACTCGGCACCCCCGTCGTCCTCGAACGACGGCGCCCGCCACGCCGCCACCGGCTCGACCGGCCCCGTCGGGCGCCGCAGGATCGCGCAGCCGCCGAGCGCCGCCGCGAGCGCGAGCGCGACGGCGCACCGGCTCAGGCCGCGTACGCCGCCTGCGCTGCCGCCAGCGCCGTGCCGGGGGCGACCCGATGCCCCTCCGCGCGCAGTGCGTCCTCGAGCGCCGCGAGCACGGCGAAGACCCACCGCCGCCGGCTCGACTCTCCCATGAGTCCGATGCGCCACACCCTCCCCTTCATCGATCCGAGGCCGCCGCCGATCTCGATGCCATGCTCGGCGAGCAGCCGCCCCCGTACCCGTGCCTCGTCGACGCCCGCGGGGGCCGCCACCGTCGTGAGCATGGGCAGCCGGTGGCCCGCCTCCGCGACCAGCTCGAGCCCCATCGCCTCGAGCCCGGCGACCAGCGCCGCCTGGTTGCGCCGGTGCCGCGCAAAGCGCGCCGCGAGCCCCTCCTCCAGCACGAGCCGCAGCGCCTCGCGCAGCGCGTAGTTCATGGTGATCGGCGCCGTGTGGTGATAGACGCGCTCCGTGCCCCAATACTGCGCGAGCAGCCCGAGGTCGAGGTACCAGCTCTGCACCTTGGTCTTGCGCCGCCGCAGCGCCTCGAGCGCCCGCGCCCCGAAGGTGACGGGCGCGAGGCCCGGCGGGCAGGAGAGGCACTTCTGCGTGCCGCTGTAGGCCGCGTCGATCCCCCAGGCGTCGACCTCGACCGGCGCACCGCCGAGCGAGGTCACGCAGTCGACCAGGAAGAGCGCGCCGTGCTCGTGCGCGAGCCGGGCCGCGTCTTCGAGCGGCTGCCAGGCTCCGGTCGAGGTCTCGGCGTGCACCAGCGCGACGAGCTTCGGCCGCTTGGTCTCCCGCAGCGCGGCCTCGAGCTGCTCCGCCCGAATCACCCGCCCCCACGGCGCCTCGACGCGTCGCACCGCCGCCCCGGCCCGCTCGGCGACCTCCGCGAGCCGGCCGCCGAAGACGCCGTTGACGCCGACGACGACCTCGTCGCCGGGCTCGACCAGGTTGACGACGCACGCCTCCATGCCCGCGCTGCCCGTGCCGGAGATCGGGATCGTGAGCGCGTTTTCGGTGGCGAAGACGGCGCGCAGCATGGCCTTCACCTCGTCCATCATCGCCACGAAGGCGGGGTCGAGGTGGCCGAGGAGCGGAGCGGCCATGGCGCGCAGCACGCGCGGGTGCACCAGCGACGGACCGGGGCCGAGCAGGATGCGCTCGGGCGGGGCGAGCTCGCCGGGCAGCGTCATGAGCGGGCGCGTACTGTACACGAGGGCCCTGGCGTCCGCCAAATCCCGCGGTGTAGGTTCGTGCGCGGTGCCCGTCTCGCTCACGGCACGGCTGCGCGCGCTCGTTGGCGCCGACGGCGTCGTCGACCGCCCGGAGGCGCTCGCCGTCTACGAGTGCGACGGCTACACGCTCGCGCGCGCCGCCCCCGAGGTGGTGGTGCTGCCGCGGACGCCCGCCGAGGTCGCGGCGGTGGTCCGCCTGCTCGCCGAGGCGCGCGTGGCCTTCGTGCCCCGCGGCGCGGGCACCGGCCTCTCCGGCGGCACGCTGCCGATTGCGGCGCCAGTGATGGTGTGTACGAGCCGGCTTCGGGCGATCGAGCGCATCGACGTGGGGAACCGTCGCCTCGTCGCCCAGGCCGGCGTGGTGAACCAGTGGGTCACCGACGCCGTGCGCGCCCACGGCCTCTGCTACGCGCCCGACCCCTCGAGCCAGCCCGCGTGCACGATCGGCGGCAACATCGCCGAGAACTCGGGCGGCCCGCACACGCTCAAGTACGGCGTCACGACCAACCACGTGCTCGGGGTCGAGCTGGTCCTCGCCTCGGGCGAGGTCGTGCAGCTCGGGGGCCTCGCCGAGGACCGGCCGGGCTACGACCTCACCGGCCTCGTCGTCGGCGCCGAGGGGACCTTCGGCATCGTCACGCGCGCGATCCTGCGGCTCACGCGTCTGCCCGCCGCCTGCCGGACGCTGCTCGCGGTCTTCGCGTCGGTCGACGCGGCGAGCGCGGCCGTGTCGGCGATCATCGCCGCCGGCATCGTGCCCGCAGCCCTCGAGATGATGGACCAGCTCATCGTGCGCGCCGTCGAGGCGGCGTACGGGGCAGGCCTCCCGGCCGAGGCCGGCGCCGTGCTCCTCGTCGAGATCGACGGCCCTGCCGCGGGGCTCGATGCGCAGGCCGCGCGCATCGAGGCCCTCTGCCGCGCGCACGGCGCCACCGAGGTCCGCCACGCCCGCGACGCGGCCGAGCGAGCCGCGCTGTGGAAGTGCCGCAAGCGCGCCTTCGGCGCCGTGGGCCGCCTCGCGCCCAACTACTGCACGCAGGACGGCGTCGTGCCCCGCACGCGCGTGCCCGAGATCATGCGCGCGATCGCGGCGGCCGCCGCGCGCCATCGGCTGCGCATCGGCAACGTCTTCCACGCCGGCGACGGCAACATCCACCCGATCCTGCTCTTCGACGAGCGCGACCACGACGAGGTGGCCCGCGTGCTCGCCGCCGGACGGGAGATCCTCGAGGCGTGCGTCGCGCTCGGCGGCAGCCTCACGGGCGAGCACGGCATCGGGGTGGAGAAGGCCGCGCAGATGCCGCTGCTCTTCGCGCCCGACGATCTCCTGGCGATGACCCGGCTGCGCGGGGTCTTCGACCCGGAGGGCCGCTCGAACCCGCACAAGATCTTCCCCGACGCCAAGGTCTGCGTGGAGACGCGCACGCCGCGCCGACAGGCGGCGCTGTGACCGTCGACGGCGTGGTGCCCGCGTCGGTGGTGCGGCCCACGAGCGTCGCCGAGGTAGAGGCCGCGGTGCGCGCGGCGGCTGCCGAGGGGCGCGCGCTCGTAGCCGCCGGGCGGGGCGCGCACCTCGCCATCGGCGCGCCGCCGCGGCGGCTCGACGTGCTGCTCTGCCTCGAGCGCCTCGACCGCGTGCTCGCGCACGAGGCCGCCGACATGACCGTCACCGTCGAGGCGGGCTGTTCGCTCGCACGGCTCGCCGAGGTGTTGGCCGCGGCCGGGCAGTGGCTGCCGCTCGACCCGCCGTGCCCCGAGGCGACGACCGTGGGCGGGCTCGTCGCCGCCAATCTCTCCGGGCCGCTGCGCGCCTCGCAGGGCACGGTGCGCGACTTGCTGCTCGGGTTGCGCGTCGTCGGCGCCGACGGCGCGCTCGTGACCGGGGGCGGGCGCGTCGTCAAGAACGTCGCCGGCTACGACCTGCCGAAGCTCCACGTGGGGGCGCTCGGCAGCGTCGGCGTGATCGTCGAGGCGACGTTCAAGGTGCGACCGCGTCCGGCGTGCGAGGAGGCCGTCGTGCTCGCCTGCCCGCAGGTGCGCGCGGCCGCCGATGCGGCCCTCGCGGTGCGGGATGCGGCCGAGCCGCTCTGGCTCGAGATCGACGGCACGACGGTCGTCGTGGGCCTCGGCGGGAGCGCCGAGGAGGTGGCCGAGGGGCGTGCGGCCGTCGGCGCCGTCGCCGCCGCGCGCGGGCTCGAGGCGGTCGAGGTCGCCGACGGCGCGGCGGTGCGGGCGCGGCTCGCCGCATTTCCGACCGAGCCGGCGGCCGCCGTCCTGCGCGCGGCCGTGCTGCCGCTCGACGTGGGCGCGACGCTCGCCGACGTCGAGGCGGCCGCGCGCGCCGGGGGCGCGCGCGTGCGCTGGGCGGCGCACGCGAGCTGCGGGGTGGTGCGCGTCGCCGTGGCGGAGCCCGCCGCGGTGGCGCCGCTGGTCGGGGCGCTCAGGCCGCGGATCGCGGCGCGCGAGGGGACGCTCGTGGTCGAACGCGCGGCGGCCGCCGTCAAGCGCGGGCTCGACGTGTGGGGCGACGCGGGCAGCGGAGTCGACCTCATGCGGCGGATCAAGGCCGCATTCGATCCGGCCGGCATCTTCGCGCCCGGGCGCTTCGTCGCGGGGCTCTGACGTGCGCTTCGCCGATCCCGCCCGGCTCGCGGCCTGCGTCCACTGCGGGCTCTGCCTCGCAGCCTGTCCCACGTACCTCGAGCTCGGGACCGAGGCGGACTCGCCTCGTGGCCGCATCCATCTGCTCCGTGCTCTCGAGGAGGGCCGGCTCGCGCCCGGCGCCGAGGTGCGCCGGCACTTGGACCTCTGCCTTGGCTGCCGCGCGTGCGAGACGGCGTGTCCCTCGGGCGTCGAGTACGGCGCGCTGATCGAGACGGCGCGGCCGCGCATCGAGCGCCACCGGCCCGCACCGGCGCGGCTCGCCCGGCGAACGCTCGCCGCCGTGTTTGCCCGTCGCGGGCCGCGCACGCTCGTCTTCGTAGCCGCCCGGGCCGTGGCCGGTGCCCCGGGGCTCGCGGCGCTCGCGCGCCGGCTCCAAAGCCCGCTCCTCGCCTCCGTCGCATCCCTGCCCCGGCGTGCGGTGCGGCGGGCGCCCGAGGTGAGCGAGCCCGAGGGGCGGGCGCGCGGCACGGCGCTGCTGGTGACGGGCTGCGTCGCCGACACGCTCTTCTCGGCCACCAATGCCGCCACCGCGGCGCTTCTGCAGCGCGCGGGCGTGCGCGTGCTCGCTCCCCGCGCGCAGGGCTGCTGCGGTGCCGTGGCGCTGCACCTGGGCGTCGAGGAGGCGGCACGCCGCGCGGCCGCACGCCTGGTGGCGCTCGCCGCCTCTCCTGCGGTCGACTGGGTGGTCACCAACGCGGCGGGCTGCGGCGCGCTCGTGCGCGAGTACGAGAGGCTCCTGCCCGAGGATCCGCGCGCGGCGGCCGTGGCCGCCAAGGCGCGCGATGCGCTCGCGCTGCTCGCCGCGCTCGGGCTGCCGCCGCCCGAGCCCGTGCGGCCGCGCACGGTCGCCGTCCACGATCCGTGTCATCTCGCCCACGGCCAGGGTGTGCGGGCCGAGGTGCGGGCGCTGCTCGCGGCGGTGCCGGGGCTGCGGCTGGTTCCGCTCGCCGAGTCCGACGTGTGCTGCGGCAGCGCCGGGACCTACAACCTCACCGAGCGGGCGATGGCGGCGCGGCTGCTCGCGCGCAAGCTCGATCGCGTCGCCGCGAGCGGGGCCGAGGTGGTGGCCGCGGCGAACCCCGGCTGCCTGCTGCAGATCCGTGCCGGGGCGCTCTTGCGCGGGCTTCCCGTCGCGGTCGAGCACCCGATCGACCTGCTGGCGGCGGCGCACCTGGGCGAGCTCGGCGAGCCCGGTCCGGGTCGACCAGAGCGAGGATCTTCGCAACGGTCTCCTGCAGGACATCGGCCGGCAAGACGCCGATGCGCCGCGCGCCCTCGACGCCAAGCCCCCGCGTGATCGCGCGCTCTTGACAGTGTCAGGCGAGGCCGGGTAGAGGCAGCGCCCCATATGAAATCGATTCTCATTTTCACAGGCCTCGTGCTGGTGGCGCTGGCTGCGAGCGCCACCACCACCGCCGCCAGCGTGCTCGTCCCCCAGACGGCGCTGCCGGGCGACTGCGTGCCCCGCTTCGCGCTGCCCCTGCCCGTCTTCGGGCCCGCGGGGTCGATGCCGCGGGTGCAGGCGGCGCGCCATCGCGTCCTGCGCGTGACGATGGTCGAGACGAGCCAGCAGGTCCTACCGGCCGGCGGCGACACGTGCGGGCTCGGCGTGGTGTTCAAGCCGACGCGGGTGTGGGCCTATGCGACCGCCGATATGCGGGGCCGGACGCTCGCTCCCGCCCACTGGCCGGCGGTCACGATCGACGCACGACGGTTCGTGCCGACCGAGATCGAGTACGTCAACGCGCTGCCCTCCTTCGGTGCGGGCCTCGTCCAGGGGCTCCTCACCGTGGACCAGACGATTCACTGGGCGAACCCCACGGCCGCCGCCTGTGTCGACGGTCCGCCGCGGACCGACTGCGAGACCGGCGGGCGCAGCCCCTTCACCGGGCCCGTTCCGGCGGTCGTGCACCTCCACGGCGGCGAGGTGCCGTCGGCCTTCGACGGCGGGCCCGAGGCGTGGTTCGCCCCCGACGGGGCCAAAGGGACCACGTACGCGAGCCGCAGGCCCGCGGGGGCCGGCGCCGCAATCTATCGCTACCCGAACGGCCAGCAGCCGGGCACGCTCTGGTTTCACGATCACGCGCTCGGTACCACGCGCATCAACGTCTACAGCGGCCTCGCGGCCTTCTACCTGCTGCGCGATCGGCACACCGAGCCGCGCCGGCTGCCCCACGGGCCGTACGAAATCGAGATGCTTCTGCAGGACCGCCAGTTCGACACGGCCAGCCAGCTCTTCTGGCCTGACGGCAGCGGCGCCGACGTGGAGCACACGAGCCTCAACGGGCCGCCGCCGAACCCCGATCGCCACCCGTTCTGGAATCCCGAGTTCGTGGGCGACGTGGTGACCGTCAACGGCGCCGCCTGGCCCTTCCTCGTCGTCGAACCGCGCCGCTACCGCCTACGGTTGCTCGACGGCTCGAATGCGCGCTTCTACCGATTGCACTTCGGTTCGGTGCCCGTCTACCAGATCGGAGCCGACGACGCGTACCTCGACGCTCCCGTCCGGGTTTCCGAGGTGTTCCTCGCTCCCGGCGAGCGCGCCGACGTCATCGTCGACTTTGCGGCGTTCGCCGGCCAAGAGATCACGGTGACCAACGACGCGCCCGTGCCCTATCCCGACGGCCTCGTGCCCGGCACCGATCAGCCCGGGATGGCCGACGTGATGCAGTTCCGCGTGCGCGCAATCCCCGTCAAGGACACGAGCTGCGATCCGGCCTCCCCGCGCCGCCGCGGCCGCCCGGCCCCATGTGGCCGCCCGGTCCCGGTCGTCCGCCTGACGGACGGGAATGGCCGTCTGGCGCCCGGAGTCCAGGTCGATCAGCGCCGGCAGCTCGTGCTCAAGGAGTTTGCCACCGAGGCGGGGCCCGTCGAGGTGCTGCTCAACAACACCCAGTGGGACGGCCTCGATTCGCCGGCGGTCCGCGCGGCCGCTCCCGACGGCGTGACCGAGAAGCCCCGCGTGGGCTCGACCGAGCTGTGGGAGATCATCAACCTCACCGACGATGCGCACCCGATCCACACGCACCTTGCCCAGTTCCAGATCCTAAACCGCGAGTCGTTCGCCGACGCCTACCGCAGCGCCTGGGGCGCGGCCTTCGGCATGCCCGCGGGCTGCGTCCCGAGCGGCGACCCCGAGAACCCGTGCCCGGGCTACGGCCCGCCGCTCCCCTACGCGATCCCGAACGCCGACGGGGCGATCGGCGGCAATCCCGCGATCGGGCCGTTCCTCATGCACGACGCGCAGCCGCCGGCTGCCGAGGAAGCGGGCTGGAAGGATACGGCGAAGGCGTATCCCGGGCAGGTGCTGCGGCTCCTCGTGCGCTGGGCGCCTACGACGACCCCGGTCCGCGCCGCCCGGCCCGGTCGCAACCGCTACCCGTTCGATCCAACCACGGGCCCGGGCTACGTCTGGCACTGCCACCTCCTCGACCACGAGGACAACGAGATGATGCGGCCGTACGCGGTCCTGCCGTGAGCGCGGCCGGCCGCGCTACCCCACCGTCACGCCGGCCAGGCGGCCGGGGCGGAACATCACCTTCCGATCCTTCACCACCAGCTGATCGTTCAAGAAGAGCTGCACCGCCTTCGAGAGCACCTTGCCCTCGAGGGCGCGGCCCTTCGCCTTGACGTCGTCGAGGGTGTCTTCGCCGACGCGGATCTGGAAGACGTCCTGCAGGATCACCGGCCCCGCGTCGAGCTGCTCGGTGACGAAGTGCGCGGTGCAGCCCGAGACGCGCACGCCCTCTTCCCACGCCTGGCGGTAGGCGTTCGGCCCGGGGTGGTAGGGGAGCAGCGAGGGGTGGATGTTGATGATCCGGAACGGGTAGCGGTCGATCACTCGCTTCGAGAGGATCTGCATGTAGCGCGCGAGCACCACGAGGTCGACGCGGTATTCCGCGAGCTGCGCGAGCAGGAAGTCCTCGTGCGCGGCCTTGTCGGTGGAGGGCGACCAGCGGAACGGGAGGCCGTGGGCGCGCGCGAGCGGCTCGAGGTCGGGGTGGTTCGAGAGCACCACCACGAGGTCGCCGGCGAGCAGCCCCGCGTCGCGGTCGCGGACGAGCTGCTCCAGGCAGTGCGGCTCCTTGGTGACCAGCACGGCGACCCGTCGACGCTGGGTCGGCGCGCCGGCGAGGCGGATCGTCACCTCCATGCCGATCTCCTCGCCGATGCGCCGCAGCCCAAGGACTAAGTCGTCGAGGGTCGTGTTGAGATCGGTGAGGTCGACCTGCATGGTCATGACGAACAGCCCGTCCATCACCCGCTGCTCGATGTCCTCGATGTTCGTGTTGCACGATGCGAGGTAGGTCGACACCCGGGCGACCACACCCTTCTGGTCGCGGCCGATGATCGAGATGATTGCGAGGTTGCGTGACGCCATGGCTCAGTCCGGCAGCCGGCCCGTCTGTCGCCACCAGCGGACGCTGTGCCCGGGGGCGTGGAGGAAGATGCCGCCGTCGAGGTAGAGCACCTGCCCCTGCATCCACGCGGCCTCGGGCGAGCAGAGGAAGCCGACCAGGTCGGCGACCTCGTGCGGCTCGCCCACCGCGCGCAGCGGTGTGGCCGCAGCGACCTCGTCGTAGAACGCCCGCTTCGCCTCGGCGCCCCCGAGGTAGAGCTCCACCGAGTCGGTGGCGACGTAGCCGGGGTTCACGCAGTTCACCGTGATGCCGCGCGGCCCGAGCTCGACCGCGAGGTAGCGCGTGAGCGCCTCGAGCGCCGCCTTGGCCGCGGCGAGCACCCCGTGGCCGGCGACGTAGCGATGCGTGTCCATGCCCGAGATCGTGACGATGCGCCCGCCCGCGGGCATGCGCGGGGCGACGCCCTGCACGATCTGGAGGAAGGCGCCGATCGTGATCGCGAACGTCTTCTCGACGTGGTGCGGACGCACCGCGAGGAGCGGGCGAAACGCGGTGGCGGCCGCGTTGGCGACGAAGATCCCGACCGGCTCGTCGGGCAGCCGATCGAGGGCCGCCGCCACGGCGGCCGCGTCGCCGAGGTCCGCGCGCAGCGCGAAACAGCGGCGGCCGAGCGCCGTCACCTCTGCCTCGACGGCGGCGGCCGCGGCGGCGTCGCGGCGGTAGACGAACGCCACGTCGTGGCCGTCGCGTGCGAGCCTGAGCACGATCGCGCGGCCGATGCCGCGCGAGCCGCCGGTGACGAGCGCGAGCGCCATTGCGGCCCTCCCTAGCGCAGGGAGCGCGACGGCACCAGCGGCGACGGGCCGGCCAATGGCGCCCCATTGGCCGGCCACAGCCGCGGTCTCATGGCCGACATTCCTCTGCCTTGACCCGGACAATCGTGCCGGCTACGGTCGCCCCCCGTGCTGATCCCGATCGAGCGGCGGGGGGCCAAGCCGGTGTTCCGGCAGATCGTCGACCACCTCCGCCGGAGCATCGAGGCGGGCCGCCTGGCGCCCGGCGCGCGGCTGCCCCCGATCCGTGCGCTCGCGCGGGATCTGGGCGTGAACCGCGAGACGGTCGCGGGCGCGTATCGCGAGCTCGAGGCGCTCGGGTTGACGGAGTCGGGCGTCGGGCGCGGGACCTTCGTGCTCCCGCGCCCGGCCAAAGCCGAGCCGGCGCAGCCGGCGACGGCACGCCCCTTCCACCCGGTGCTCTCCCGCACCGTCGGGGCGCTGGGTGCGCTGCCGGCCGTCGACTACGCGGCCGGTCCCGGCGCGGTGCGCCTCGAGCGCGTGCCCGGCTGCCCGTCGCACTACCCAGCCGACGAGTTCCGCCGCGCCCTCGCCCATGTCATGCGCCGCGAGGGGCGCGCGCTGCTCGAGTACGGCGACCCGCGCGGCCACGAGGGGCTGCGCCGCGTGCTGGTCGAGCGGCTCGCGCGCGCGGGCATCGCCTCCGACCCCGACGACGTGGTGGTGACCGGCGGCTCGACGCAGGGGCTCGCCATCGCCGCCCGGCTCTTCTGCGACCCGGGCGACGCGGTGGTCGTCGAGGCGCCCAGCTACCCCGGTACCTTTGCCACCTTGCTTGCCGCGGGGCTGCGGCTCGCGCCCGTCCCGCTCGGTCCCGACGGCCTCGACCTCGACGCGCTCGAGGCCGTGCTCGCCCGCGGCGACGTCCGCCTCGTCTACACGATGCCCACCTTCCAGAACCCGACCGGCATCTCGACGACGCTCGAGCACCGCCGCCGGCTGCTCGCGATCACCGCGCGCCACGGCGTGCCCGTGGTCGAGGACGACTTCGAGAAGGACCTCTGGGTGCGCGGGCGGGTCGCTCCGCCGCTCAAGGCCCTCGATCGGGCGGGCAACGTGGTCTACCTCGGCACCTTCTCGAAGGCGCTCTTCCCCGGCGCGCGGGTGGGCTGGCTCGTGGGCGACCGGCGGCTCGGCGAGGCGGCGGTCGCGCTCAAGCGCTCCCTCGACCTCGCCTCGAGCCCGGTGCTCCAGGCCGCGCTCGCCCACTTCTGCCAGAGCGGCGCCTACGACCGCCACGTCCGCCGGCTCGCCCGCGAGCTCGGCCGCCGGCTCGACGCCGCCGAGGCGGCGCTCGCGGAGCACCTGCCCGAGGGCTCGACGTTCACCCGCCCGCAGGGGGGCTTCGTCCTCTGGGTGACGCTGCCCGCGCCGCTCGACACGCTCGCCCTGCTGCCCGCGGCACGCGCCGGCGGCGTCGTCTACTCGCCGGGGCAGGTCTTCTTCACCGACCAGCGCCGGTCCTCCGCGCTGCGCCTCTCGCTCGCCCAGGCCGACGCCGGCGAGATCGCCCGCGGCGTGCGCATTCTCGGCGCGGTGGCGCGCGCGGCGCTCGCGCGACCCCGCGCGGCGCGGGCCGTGCACGAGGGGCCGCGCATCCACGTGTAGCAAATGGAAAGGAGCAATCCGATGTCCGACGAGCAGTATCGCCTCAAGGTGGGCCTGGCCGAGATGCTCAAGGGGGGCGTCATCCTCGATGTCGTCGACGCCGAGCAGGCGCGCATCGCGGAAGGGGCGGGCGCGGCGGCGGTGATGGCGCTCGAGCGGGTGCCCGCCGACATCCGCCGCGAGGGCGGAGTGGCGCGCATGGCGGCGATCGAGCGCATCGAGGAGGTTCGCAAGGCGGTCTCGATCCCGGTGATGGCGAAGTGTCGCATCGGCCACACCATCGAGGCGCGGGTGCTCGAGGCGCTCGCCGTCGACTTCATCGACGAGAGCGAGGTGCTCACGCCCGCCGACCACGAGTTCCACGTCGACAAGCACGCCTTCCGGGTGCCGTTCGTCTGCGGCGCGCGCGATCTCGGCGAGGCGCTGCGGCGCATCGGGGAGGGCGCGGCCATGATCCGCACGAAGGGCGAGGCCGGGACCGGCGACGTCGCCGAAGCGGTGCGCCATCTCCGCCGGATCGGCCGCGAGATCCGCCAGCTCGCGGCGACGCCGCCCGAGGAGCTGATGGGCGTCGCCAAGGCGATGGGCGCGCCCTACGACCTCGTGCGCCGCGTGGCGGCCGAGGGCCGGCTGCCGGTGCCGAACTTCGCCGCGGGCGGGATCGCCACCCCGGCCGACGCCGCGCTTTGCATGGCGCTCGGCGCAGAGGCCGTGTTCGTGGGCTCGGGCATCTTCAAGTCCGCCGATCCCGAGGCGCGGGCGCGCGCCATCGTGCGCGCGACCACGCACTGGCAGGACGCGCGCGAGATTCTCGAGGCGTCGCGCCATCTGGGCGCGGCGATGCCGGGGCTCGCCCTCGACGCGATCCCCGAGCCGGCGCGGCTGGCGGGGCGGGGCTGGTGAAGGTCGGCGTCTTCGCCGCGCAGGGCGACTTCGCGGCGCACGCCCGCGCGCTCGCGCGCGCGGGGGCCGCGGCGGTGCTCGTGCGCAAGCCCGGGGACCTCGTCGGCGTGGAGGCGCTGGTGCTGCCGGGCGGCGAATCGACCGCCATGCTGCACGCGCTCGCCCGCGACGGCCTCGAGGCGCCGCTCGCGGCGTTCCTCGCCTCGGGCCGTCCCGTGCTCGCGACGTGCGCGGGGACGATCCTGCTCGCCCGCGGCGTGCGTCACCCCGCGCAGCGGTCCTTCGGCGTGCTCGACGTCGACGTCGAGCGCAACGCCTACGGCACGCAGGTCGACTCGTTCGCGGCGCCGCTCGACGCGGGCTCGGCGTTCCCCGGGCTGCGCGCGATCTTCATCCGCGCCCCGCGCATCGTGCGCGTCGGCCCCGGGGTGGAAGTGCTCGCGCGGGTGCGCGGCGATCCGGTGCTGGTGCAGAGCCGGCACATCTGGGCGGCGACGTTCCACCCCGAGCTGGGGGACGACGACCGCGTCGTGCGGGCGTGGCTCGCAGGCGACGAGGTCGCGGCCGCGCACGCTGCGCCTGCGTCCTCGCCGAGCAGCACCCCGCCCACGGATTGAACACCGCCCCGGCCCGAGCCTCCGTCGCTGCTCGGAGGGACCGTCCTCCTTTCGGCGGAGGCGGTCTTGCGGGCGCCGACGGGGTACGCGGCTTGCTGCACCGCGGGCGAGCAACGACGCCCCGCGGCCGGCGATGGGTCCTCCCCCATGTGGCTGCGGGGTGTCGTTTGCGCTGGCGCGCCCCGTGCTACGGGAATCCGTGGGAGCCTTCGCCACGATGCGCCCCCGTCTGGCCGAGATCGAGCGCACCATCGCCCGCTGCCGGGTCTTCCTCTCGCTCTCCGCGCTCGTCGCCGTCTACATCGACCCCACGCGGCCGACGCTCGCGCGCTGGCTCCCGCTCACCGGGGGGCCCTTCATGCTCGACCCGGTGGCGCTCGCGGTCCTGGCGGCCCACCTCGTCTACAGCCTGGCGGTGTACCTCGTGATCGACCGCCGGCCGGCAGCCTCGCGTCCGCTCGCCGTCGTGTGCACGTGGGTCGATGTTCTCTCCGGCGCGCTGATCGCGCTCGTCACCGAGGGGGCCAACAGCCCCTTCTACGTCTTCTTCGCATTCGCGGTGCTCGCCGCGGGTTTTCGCGCGGGTCTCCGGCTCGCCATGAGCGTGACGGTGGCGAGCGTCGTGCTCTACTTTGGGCTCATCCTCGCCGCGCGGCCCGAAGGCCTGTCCTTCTACGCCGTGCGGCCCGCCTACCTCGCCATCATCGGCTACCTCGTCGGCGATCTGGGCGAGCAGCGGCTCGCGCTCGAGTCGCGCATCCGCGCCCTCGAGGCCGCCGCGCAGCGCGAGCGCATCGCGCGCTCGTTGCACGACGGCTACGCGCAGGCGCTCGCCGGCGTGACGCTGCGGCTCGAGAGCTGTCGCCGGCTCTTGCGCCGCGGGCGCGCCGAGGAGGCGCTGGCCGAGCTCACGGACCTCAAGACGGGGCTCGATCGTGAGCACGATGCGTTGCGCGCCTACATCCGCTCGCTGGTGGACCTCGCGGCCGCGCGGGTCGCCGCCGCGGGCGGCGGGGCGACGCGCTTTGCGTTGCACGCCCGCTTCGAGGGCTCGCTTCTGCTCGTCGAGCATGTGCTGCTGATCATGCTCGAGGGGGCGCGCAACGTCGGGCGCCATGCGGGCGCGGCGTCGGCGACGATCGCGGCGGCGGCGCACGGGGGTACCGTGCACATCACGATCGACGACGACGGCGTCGGCTTCCCGCCGGGCGCCCCGCCGCCGTGGTCCATCGCCTCGCGGGCGGCGGAGCTCGGGGGCGCGGTGCGGCTGCGCGCCGGGGCGGGCGGCCATGTCGAGGTCGAGCTGCGGGGGACGTGACGATGCCGGCGCCGCTGCGGCTCGTGCTCGCCGACGACCACGCGCTCTTCCGCCAGGGCTTGCGGTCGATGCTCCGCCTCGAGCCGGAGGTGGTCGTCGTCGCGGAGGTGGAGCGCGTGGCGGAGATTCTGCCCGCGGTCGAGCGGACGCCCTGCGACGTGCTCCTGCTCGACTTGCAGATGGACCGCAGCGCCCTCGCCGACGTCGAGGCGCTCGCCCGCCGCGTGCGGGTCGTCGTCTTGACCGCGAGCGAGCGGCCTGCCGAGGCGCTGGCCGCGCTGCGCGCCGGGGCGCGCGCGGTGGTCTTCAAGCGCTTCGCGATCGAGACGCTCATGGAAGCCCTGCACGCCGTCACGGCGGGCCACGTGTGGATGCCGCCCTCGCTCCAGGCCGAGCTGGTGGCGCACCCTGCCGGGCCCGCAGCGGCGCTCACCGCGCGCGAGCGCGAGATCGTACGGCACGTGGCGCTCGGGCTGCGCAACGCGGAGATCGCCCGGCGGCTTTCGATCGGCGAGGTGACGGTGAAGACGCACCTGAACAACGTCTTCCAGAAGCTCGCCGTGCGCGACCGCGTGGAGCTCGCGCTCTACGCCGTCCGCGTCGGGCTGATCGCGGTTTCCGACGAGGCCGGCTGAGCGGCGGGCGGCTGTGCCTGCGCACCCGACGGGCAGCAGCCCGCTCGGACGCTGGGCAGCGCCGTCCACCCTTCGGCGGAGGCTGCCTCCGCCGCACGGTCGAGCCCGGGCAGGCGCGGCGCGGGCGGGGTCGCCGAGGCACGGGTGTTGCTCCGCAGGCGGGCAATGAAGCGCATCGACGCGATCATCAAGCCCTTCAAGCTTGATGAGGTGAAGGAGCGGCTCGCGCGCGTGGGTGTCCAGGGGCTCACGGTAAACGAGGTGAAGGGATTCGGCCGGCAAAAGGGCCACACCGAGCTCTACCGTGGCGCGGAGTACGCGGTCGATTTTCTCCCCAAGGTGCAGATCACGGTGCTGGTCCCCGACGAGCGCGTGGAGCAGACGGCCGAAGCCATCGTGGGAGGCGCGCGCACCGGGACGATCGGCGACGGCAAGATCTGGGTCACGGCCGTCGAGGAGGTGATCCGCATCCGCACGGGCGAGCGTGGCCCCGCCGCCGTCTAGGCCCCGCGAAGGAGGAACGCGCATGGCGACGACACAAAAGGGAGCGACGACCGCGCAGGGCTGGTACCTGTTTCTCTTCCTGCTCGGCTTCACGCTCGGCCCCGCAGGCCTCTACGGCCTCGGCTGGCCCGTGGCGCTCATCGGCTTCGGGATGCTCGCCGCGAGCTTTGCGGGCTTCCGATCGATCAAGGACCCGCCGGCGCCGCTGGCCGAGACCCGCGAGGCGCCCGCCGTCGGGACGCACGCCGTCAAGAGCTACTGAAGAAGGAGAGGCGATCATGAAGGCACTCGGCTTGGCGCTGGTGGTGGGCGGCTGGGTGATCGCCGTCGGCGGGCTCGTCGCGAGCGAAGCGCTCGCGCTGCGCCTGGCGACGGCGCTGCTCGGGCTCGCCGCCTCGCTCGGCGGCATCCTCACGATCAACCAGGGACACAACGAGCACGCGATCTGGAAGCGGAAGGGAGCGCTCTCATGAGAGACGTAGGCTGGCGGCGGCTCTGGGCGGCCGGGCTGCTCGTGGCCGCGATCGTCTTCGGGGCGCCGGCGCGGGCGGACGACGAGCCCCCGGCGGCGCCGCTCACGACGGCGGACTTGAAGCAGGTCCCCGTTCCCAGCACCGAGGACCTCGCCAAGGGCGATCCCGGCGGCACGCTCACGGGCAACGCCGGCGACATCGTCGTCGCCGACTCGAAGGCGGGCCTCACCTTCGCCGACGTGGTGACGCAGGTGGGGCAGAACCGCATCGCGATCAACTTCGTGTGGACGCTGATCGCGGGCTTCCTCGTCATGTTCATGCAGGCGGGGTTCGCGATCGTGGAGACCGGCCTCTGCCGGGCGAAGAACGCGAATCACACCATGATGATGAACTTCATGGTCTACGGCTTCGGGCTCTTCGCCTACTGGGTGATGGGCTTCGCCCTGCAGCAGGGCGGGTCGGCGGGGATCGGCAATCTGGGCGGCGTGCAGGCGCTCAACGACGAGTTCAAGCTCACGCTCTTCGGCAAGGACTGGGGCCTCTTCGGCACCAAGGGGTTCTTCCTCGCCGACACGACCTACGACGTCGGCGTCATGGTGCTGTTCCTCTTCCAGATGGTGTTCATGGACACCGCGACCACGATCGTGACCGGTGCCGCCGCCGAGCGCTGGAAGTACGCCGCCTTCGCGATCTCGACCTTCTTCCTGGGCGCGATCACCTACCCGCTGTTCGGCAACTGGGCGTGGGGCGGCGGCTGGCTCTCGCAGCTCGGCGCCAACTTCGGCCTCGGCCACGGCTACTGCGACTTCGCGGGCTCGGGCGTGGTCCACGCGGTGGGAGGCCTCACGGCGCTCGCGGTGAGCATGATCCTCGGGCCGCGCATCGGCAAGTACAACCGCGACGGCTCGCCGAACGCCATCCCCGGCCACGACATCGTGCTCGTGCTCACCGGCTGCTTCATCCTCGCCTTCGGCTGGTTCGGCTTCAATCCGGGAAGCACGCTCGGCGCGTCGGGGGCCGGCAACCTGCGCATCGGATCGATCGCCGTGAACACGATGCTCGCCGGTTGCACCGGGTCCTTCGGAGCGATCCTCTACATGTGGATGCGCTACGGGAAGCCCGACGCCTCGATGAGCGGCAACGGGCTCCTGGCCGGCCTGGTCGCGATCACGGCGCCGAGCGGCTTCGTCAATCCGACCGGCGCGGTCATCATCGGCTTCGCCGCGGGCTTCCTCGTCTGCATCTCCGTCGAGTTCATCGAGCGCGTGATGAAGGTCGACGACCCGGTGGGCGCGATTTCCGTGCACGGCACCTGCGGGCTCTTCGGCGTGCTCGCGGTCGGGCTGTTCGCCGACGGCAAGAGCAACTACGGCGGAAGCTGGAACGGCGTGGACGGCTCGGTCACGGGGCTCTTCTACGGCGATCCGGGGCAGCTCGTCGCGCAGGTGATCGGCATCTCTACGCTGGTCGGCGTCGTCTTCGCGCTCTCCTACGTGTTCAACACGCTCGTGGACGTCTTCGTCGGGCAGCGCGTGAGCGCCGAGGTCGAGCTCGAGGGGCTCGATCTGCCCGAGATGGGGGCGCTCGGCTATCCGGAGTTCCAGCTCGTCACGCCGGGGCTCGGGCGCTCGATCGAGGTCGGGGGTTGACATGACGGGTCAGGTGGTCTTCGGATTGCTGGTCGTGGCGGTCTTCGCGCTCGTGCAGCTCCTCAAGCCGGGAAGGAGCCTCTTCGACCGGTGACGGCAGGCGAGCCGCGGTCGCTCCTCCGGGACTTGCGCCACGCGCTCGAGGTCGCCCAGCGCGACTTCGAGCGCGGGCATCTGCGCGAGGCGATCGAGGTCCTCGAGCGGGTCGCCGCGGGCGGCGGCGGGACGGCGGCGGTCCACACCATGCTCGGCGTGGCCCACGCCCGCCTGCGGCAGGTGGATCGTGCGTTCGACCACCTCGAGCGGGCGGTGGCGCTCGATCCGACGGCCTTCGGGCCGCGCTGCGCCCTCGGCGAGCTCTACCTGCGCCTCTGCATCGTCGAGCAGGGCCGCGAGCACCTCCGGCACGCGCTCGAGCTGGCGTCGAGCGCGGAGGAGCGCCGGTGCGTGGAGGGCCTCCTCCGCGAGGAGCGGGCGCGCGACAAGCGACGGGCGCACCGCCCGCACTTCTGGAAGCCGTTCTTCGGGGGACACGCGCGGTGAGGCTCGCCATCGCCGCCGCGGCGACCGCGGCCGTGCTGCTGGTCGGATTCCTGGGCGCGCCGCTCGTCCCCGTGCTCGCCGGCGCTGCGGCCGCGGGCACGTGGTCGTGGTGGAGGGCGCGGCCGGGACTGGCGCGCAGGCCGCGCTGAGACTGCCGGTCGAGCTCGGGGAGCTGCTGCCTGCGTGGAGCGTGCTGCCCTTCGCGGGCATGCTGCTGTCGATCGCGCTCCTGCCGCTGCTGGCCCCCGCGTTCTGGCACCGTTGGTTCCCCGCGGTCGCGGCCGCGTGGATGGGGCTCACGGCGATCCCCTTCGTGGTCGCCTTCGGCGCGCGCGCCGCGCACGAGCTGGCGCACGTGGCGGTGGCCGACTACCTGCCGTTCGTCGTGCTCCTCGCGACGCTGTTCACGATCGGCGGGGGCATCCACGTCCGCGGGTCGCTGCGGGCGACGCCGTGGTCGAACGCCGCGCTGCTCACGATCGGCGCGGCGCTCGCCTCGTGGGTGGGCACCACGGGCGCGGCCATCGTGATGATCCGCCCGCTTTTGCGCGCCAACCGCGCGCGCCGCTACAAGGCGCACACGGTCGTGTTCTTCATCTTCCTGGTGGCGAACATCGGCGGCGCGCTCACCCCGCTCGGCGACCCGCCGCTCTTCTTGGGCTTCCTCCACGGCGTACCGTTCTTCTGGACGTTCGGGCTCTGGAAGGAGGTGCTGCTCGTCGCCGGCCTCGTGCTGGGGATCTACCTGCTGCACGACCTCCACTACTGGCGGCGCGAGGCCGCGCACGTGCGCGAGGCGCCGCCGGGGCCGCGCGAGCCGATCCGCATCGAGGGATGGGGGAACGTGCTGCTGCTCGGCGGCGTCCTCGCGGCGGTGATCGTCTCGGGGACGTGTCGGCTGGGCGAGGTGCGGATCCTCGGCGTGCCGCAGCGGCTCGAGAACCTGCTGCGCGACGGCGTCCTGCTCCTCCTGCTCGCCGTCTCTTGGCAGACGACGCCCGCCCGTGTCCGCGCGGCCAACGAGTACTCCTGGGCGCCGATCCGCGAGGTCGCGATTCTCTTCGCCGGGATCTTCGTCACGATGATCCCGGCGCTCGCGATGCTCCGCGCGGGCGACCGCGGCGCGCTTGCCCTCGTGATCCGCGCCGTGCGCGAGCCCGCGCACTTCTTCTGGGCGAGCGGGCTGCTCTCGTCGTTCCTCGACAACGCCCCCACGTACTTGACGTTCTTCTCGACCGCGCTCGGCCGGCTCTACCCCGGGGCGCCGGAGGCCGCGGGCGTCCCGCGCCTCCTCGCCGAGCACCCGGCCTACCTGCGGGCGATCGCGACCGGCTCCGTGTTCATGGGGGCGAACACGTACATCGGCAACGCGCCGAACTTCATGGTGAAGGCCATCGCCGAAGAGGCGGGCGTGCCCATGCCGTCGTTCCTGGGCTACATCCTGCGCTACAGCCTGCCGGTGCTGGTCCCCGTGTTCGGCATCGCCACCTGGGCGTTCTTCGCGGACCCGATCGCCCGCTGAGCTCACGCCGGCGCGTCGCGCAGCACGCAGGTCGTGGGCGCGTACCCCATCGCCGCGACGCAGGCGTTGCAGTGCGTGCACCCCGCCTCCTCCGCCCGGCCCGCCGCGAACGCGTGGACGAGGTCCGGCCGGCGGATGAGCGCGCGGCCGAGGGCGACGAACGCGAAGCCCTCCGCGATCGCCGCTTCCATCGACGCGAGGCGGTCGAGGCCGCCGAGGAGCATGAGCGGCGTCGTCACGGCGGCGAGGAAGCGGCGTGCCTCGGGCGCGAAGAACGCCTCCTCGAACGGCCAGTCGCGGAACATGAGCCGGCCGAGGACGCGGAGCGCCGTGCGGCGCACGGGGTTCGGGTCGCGCGCGAAGAGCGCCGGCAGCGGGCTCTCGCCGCGCAGGAGGTACATGGGCGTCTTTCCGGTGTGGCCCCCGGTGAGCTGGAGCGCGTCGACCGTGCCGTCGGCCTCGAGCAGGCGGGCGACGGCGAGCGCATCTGCGAGGCGGAGCCCGCCCGGGAACCCGTCGTCCATGTTGAGCTTCGCGTAGACGGCGGCGCGATCGCCGGCCGCGGCGCGGACGGCGCGCAGGACCTCGCGCGGAAGGCGCGCGCGGTTCTCGATCGAGCCGCCCCACCGGTCGCGCCTGCGGTTGTTGTAGGGGCTCAGAAACTGGCTCAAGAGGTAGCCGTGTCCCACGTGGACCTCGAGCGCATCGAAGCCGGCCTCGACGGCGAGCGCGGCCGCGCGGGCGAACTGCGCCACCACGCGGGCGATGTCGTCCTCGTCCATGGCGCGGGCCCACGTGCGCGCGTGCGGGCTGAACGTCGCGCTCGGGCCGAGCGGCCGCGTGCCGGTCGCACGCGGGTCGGCGAACCAGCCGGCGTGCGCGAGCTGGATCGCGGCACGCGCCCCCTCGTCGTGCATCGCGGCGGCGAAGCGTCGCAGGCCGGGGAGCGCCTCCTCGCGGAGCCAGATCTGATCCCGGAACGTTCGCCCCTCCGGGGCGACCGCGCAGTACGCGAGCGTCGTCATCGCCACACCCCCCGCGGCGAGCTCGCGGTGCCACGCCACGAGCGGCTCGGTGACGAGGCCGCCGGCGGCGCGCGTCTCGTAGGTCGCGGCCTTGACGACGCGGTTGCGCAGCGCGATGGGGCCCAGGCGCGCGGGCGTGAGGAGGCGCAGCGTCGCGGTCACGCCGGGACGGCCGCGCCCTCGTAGGTCGCGGTGAGGAGGCGCGCGCCCCTCAAGTAGAAGCGGTCGAGCGTGGCGAGGCGGAATCCCGCGCGGGCGAGGAGATCGTCGATCTCGCGGTCGAGGTTGCAGCCGCCGGAGATGCGTCGCCAGAGGGGGTTCAGCCGCCGCTGCCAGGTCCGCACGTCCGGCTCGGGCGCGAGCCCGTGCTCGACGAAGAGGAGTTGCCCGCCGGGCGCCAGGACGCGGCGCATCTCGGTGAGCGCGCGCAGCGGCTCGGGGATGCTGCAGAGCACCCAGGTCGTGACCACCGTGTCGAACGACGCCGTGTCGAGCGGCAGCTCCTCCGCCGAGCGCTCTACCAGCTCCACGGGGAACGAGACGCCGTCGAGCTTCCGCCGCGTCATCGCGACGAGCTTCGCCGACGGCTCGACGCCGACGAGCGCCGTCACCTCGCGCGAGTAGTACGGCAGGTTGAGCCCCGAGCCCATGCCGATCTCGAGCACCCGCCCCCGCGCGCGCGGGACGACGACGGCACGGCGCCGCCGCACCTCCGCGTTCCGCATCACGAGGTCGATGAGCGATGGAACGATGTGCTCGCGGTAGAAGCCCATGAGGCACTCTCGGCCGACGGTTGCACGGCGCGGTCGGCCGACGCAACCCGCCGTCCGCGCCGGACGGCCCGCTGGCTATTATCCGGGCCGGGTGGCAGAAGCCTGGCGTGAGCACTGCCGAGCCCGCGGCGCGCATGGCGTGGGGCGATTGCTGGCTTAGCCCCGCCCCCCTGCAGGAGGGGCTCGCGGCCGAGGTGAGGCGCGGCACCGGCGGCATCCTCCCGGGCTGGGCACCGCGGCTCGCCGCCGTCCCGTGGGTGGTGCGGGCGAACGCGCGCTTCGTTGCGGCGCGCTTTGCCTACATGCCGCCCGCGCTCTCCCGCTGGATCGACCTCGTGGTGAGCCAGGACAATTCGTGCCGCTACTGCTACGGGGCGACGCGGACGCTGCTCAAGGTGCTGGGCTACCGCGACGCGCAGATCGACCGCATCGAGCGCGACGTGCACGCAACCGAGCTTCCCCCCGCCGAGCAGGCGGCGCTCGAGTTCGCGCGCAGGGTCTCGCACGCCAATCCCCGCCCGAGCCCGGCCGAGCGCGATCGGCTCGCACGGGCGGGCTGGGCGCCGGCGGCGGTCGCGGAGATCGCCTACGCGGCGGCGGCGGCCGGGTTTCCCAACCGCATCGCCACGGCGTTTGCCATCCCGCCCGAGCCGTTCGAGCGCTGGGCCGAGCGCCCGCTCGCGCGCCTCGTCCGCCCGCTGCTCGCCCGCAGGCTGCGCGGCCGGCCGGCGGCGCCGCTCACCGCCCCGCCGCCGGCCGGGCCGTGCGGCGACGTCGTCTCCGCGCTCGGCGACTCGCCCGGGGCGCAGGCGCTGCGAGCGACGATCGACGAGGCGCTCGCATCGTCCGTCCTGCCGCGGCGGTCGAAGCTGCTGATGCTCGCGGTCGTGGGTCGCGCGCTCGACTGCCCGCGCTCGGAGGCCGGGGCACGGGCCGAGCTCGGCGCGTGCGGGCTCGAGCCCGCGGCGCTCGACCGGGTGCTCGCCAACCTGGGCGGCCCCGAGCTCGAGCGGCGCGAAGCGGCGCTCCTCCCATTCGCGCGCGAGACGGTCCGCTATCAGGCGAGCGTGCTGCAGCGCCGCACGCGGGCGCTCGCCGACGCGCTCTCGGTCGCGGAGGTGATCGAGGCGGTCGGCATCGCGGCGCTCGCCAACGTCGTGGCGCGCCTCAGCATCCTCCTCGATCGGTGCTGAGCGCCCTGCTCGCCGCCACGGTCGTGGTGCTCGCCGCCGTCGCCTGGTGGCTCGACCGCCGCACGCGCGAGCTGCGGGGGCGCCTGGCGCGGGCCGCGGGCGAGCTCGAAGCGCTGCAGCACGCCTTCGCCCGCTTCGCGCCCTCGGAGGTCGTCGAGCGCATCATCGCCCAGGGCATCTCGACGCGCTCGGAGACGAAGGAGGTGACCGTCCTGTTCGCCGATCTCGTGGGCTTCACCCAAGTCGCCGAGGCGCTGCCCCCCGATCGCCTGGTGGCGCTTCTCAACGGCTACTTCGCCGCGATGGCCGAGGTCGCCGCCGCGCACCGCGGCCACCTCGCCAAGTTCATCGGCGACGGTTTCTTGGTCCTCTTCGGGGCGCTCGAGCCGAATCCGTGGCAGACGAACGACGCCGTGCACGCGGCGCTCGCGATGCGCACGGCGCTCGCCGCCTACAACGCGCGCCTACGCGCCGACGGGCTGCCCGCGCTCACGGCCGGGATCGGCATTCACCGCGGCCCGGTGGTCGCAGGCGTGATCGGCAACGCCGCGCTCATGGAGTACGGCGTCATCGGCCGCACGGTGAACGTCGCCGCGCGCGTCGAAGGGCTCACGCGCGTGCACGCGACCGACGTGCTCGTCACCGAGGCGGTCGTCGCGCATCTCGACGGCCGCTTTCGCCTCCGGCGCATGCCGCCGGTGGAGGTGAAGGGCATTCCCGAGCCGGTGGTCACGTTCGCGGTCGACGGCTTCGAGGCGTAGCGGGAGGACGCCGCCCGGGCCTGCGCTCCGCTCAGCGCGTGAACTCGATCGGCTGTCCGCACGCGCTGCCGCCCGCGTTGTAGTCGTAGACGAGGCGGCCGCCGTAATCGGCGCCCTTCGTCAGCACGGCGAGCAGGACGAGCAGGCCCGCGGCAAAGAGGGCGCGGCCCCGCCGGGGCGCGGGCCGCGCGAGCAGCGCCCAGGCGGTGAGACAGAAGGCGAGCGCCGTCGTCGCCAGCATCCACCGCTCGTGGACGTCGAGGAGCCGCTCGCGGACCGTGGGGTCCACCATGACCCCGTCGCTCGCGTAGAGGCCCGTCGCCGCGGCGACGCCGGCGCCCGCCGTGCCGAGCGCGAGGACCCAGAGCCCCGTCCACGCGAGCGACTCCCGCCCGGCGAGCGCGGCGAAGAGGTAGAGGAGGACCGCCGTCGGCAGGAGGGCCAGCGGAAAGTGGACGACGAGGGGGTGGAGGTTCTGGAGATGCGCCGCGCCGGGGAGAATCGCCTCGAGCACGCGCCGCTACTTCACCGACTCGACGGTGAGGAAGCTCGTGCCGCCCTTCGCGTAGGCGTGCCCGGTGACGGTCGCCTGCTCGCCCATCTTGTCGACGACCTCCGTGGGCAGCGCCGTCTTGTCCTTGGCCGGCAGGAGCACGTAGAGCTTCTCTGTCCCCTTTTCGAGGAGCCCGACGGGGATGCCCTTCTTTGCGCAGTCGAGCCCGCACTGCCGATGGCTCGCGCCGCGCGCCCCCATCGTCGCGTAGCAGAACGTGTCGACGACCTCGCCGGTGACCGACACGTCTTTCTGGCCCCCCTTCTCGTCCGCCCGCGCCGGGGGCGCGGCGAGGGTGAGCACGAGCCCCAAGGCCGCCACGATCGTCACGTTCGTCATGTCTGTCCTCCATCTTGGCGCCCGCGGCAGGCCGCGGGCGGCTTGGGTTCCAGGGCGATGATCCGGGCGAGGACGCACGCCACCAGGCGATCGCAGCGCGCGAGGCCGAAGTCGAACGCCTCCCGCACGGCGCCGTCCACCTGGCGTGCGAGCGCTGCCTGCAGCAGGCGGCGCGCGCGGTAGAGGCGCGTCTTCACCGTCTCCTCCGGAATGCCCAGGCAGGCCGCCGTCTCGCTCGTCGACAGCTCCTCGACCGCGCGCAGCACGAAGACGGCGCGATGGGGCGCCGGCAGCGCCTCGATCGCCGTCTCGAGGAAGCCGACGAGCTGCCGCGCCGCCGTGCGGCGCTCGGGGCTGCTCGCCGGCGATGCGTTCACGGCCTCCTCGATCGCGCCGTCGGCGCCGTCGGCGAACCGGCCGGCGCGCCGCGCGCGCCCGAGCGCCTCGTGCACGGCGATCCGGGTGAGCCAGGTGGCAAACCGCGCATGGCCGGCGAACTGGTCGAGATGGGCGTACGCGCGGACGTAGGTCTCCTGCATGACATCCTCGGCCTCGTCCGGCCCGACGATCGCGCGCGCGGCGCGGTAGAGCCGGCGGTTGTAGCGGCGCATGATTACCTCGAAGAGCGCCGTCTCGCCGGCCCGCACGCGCCCGACGATCTCCTCGTCGGTGAGCTCCCGTGCGCGGCCCGCACCCGTCGCTGCCAGGGTCTCCATGGCACCCGCCTCCGAGATGGAGTCGCGGCGGGGGAAAAGGTTCCCGCCGGGGCGTCGGCCCCTCACCCGATCACCCCCTCCGCCCGCAGCGCCGCGCGCTCGGCCTCGTCCAGGCCGAGCAGGTCGCGCAGCACCTGGTCGGTGTGCTCGCCGAGGAGCGGCCCGGGGCCCGCGACCGCCGCCGGCGTCTCCGAGAGCAGAAACGGCGGCCCGTCGAGGCGCACGGTACGGCCCTCGGGCGTGGGCACGGCGACGAAGTGCCCGCGCGCGGCGAGCTGCGGGTCGCGGGCGCAGAGGTCGCGGGCGTCGGCGACGCGGCCCGCCGCGACCCCGGCGCGCTGCAGCGCCGCCATGGCGGCGTCGGCGTCCTGCGTGCGGGTCCACGCGGCGACGTGGCGGTCGATCTCCGCGGCGTGCGCGGACCGCCCGGCGCGCGTCGCAAAACGCGGGTCGCGCGTCCACAGCGGGCTGCCGAGCGCCGCGGCGAACCGCTGCCAGTCCTCGTCGTCGAAGACCGTGATCGCGAGCCAGCGGTCGTCGCCGGCGCAGGGATAGACGCCGTGCGGGGCGGCGGGGCCTTCCGGCGAGGCGTTGCCCGTAGCGGTCGAGGTGCGGCCGTCGAGCGCGCGCGCGAGGAGCTCGGGACCGACGAGGCTCGCCAGGACCTCGAGCTGCGAGAGGTCGACGCACTGCCCGCGCCCGGTGCGCCGCCGCTGCCAGAGCGCGGCGAGCACGGCGAGCGCGGCCAAGTTGCCTGCAGCGAGGTCGGCGTAGGAGTAGCCGAAGCCCGCGGGCGCGCCGCCGGGCTCGGCCATGAGGAGCGTGTAGCCCGCGAGCGCCTGCAGCGTGGGCCCGTAGCTCACGTGATCGCGCGCGGGCCCCGTGAGCCCGAAGCCCGTCATGCGTACCGAGATCACGTCGGGCCGCAGTGCCACGAGCGCCGCGTGGTCGAGGCCGAGGTTCGGCATCACCCGCGCGCTGAAATTGTCGATCACGACGTCGGCGTGCGGGACGAGCCGGCGCACGAGGTCCACGCCGCGCGGCCGGCCGAGATCGATCACGACGCTGCGCTTGCCGCGCATGAGGCTCCCCGAGAGCCCGCCGCGGCGGTCGCCGAAGTCGGCGGCGCCCGGGCGCTCGATCTTGATCACATCGGCGCCGAGGTCCGCGAGGATGCGGGTCGCCACCGGGCCGGCGACGACCCAGGTGAAGTCGAGCACGCGCACGCCGTCGAGCGGGCGCGTCATCCGGCCGAGAGCGTCCACCCCCGGTCGGCGACGATCCGCTCGGCGATGCGGGTCTTCACCGCGATCGTGCGGATCGGGAAGAAGGGCACGAGCCGCTCGAGGCGGGCGAGATGCCCGCGCAGCTCCTCGTCGGTCGCCGCCTCGTTGGCGAGCAGCCGCCGCGCCCCGTCGGCGATGCGGTCGACGGCCGAGGCCGCGAAGACGTGCGCCATGTCGCGCTGCACCGCCGTCGCCTCCTCGCCGTGGCGCTGGACGAGCGCGACCGTGCGCGCGAGCGTGCTGTCGGTGGCGTAGAGGTCGATCACCATGTTGGCGAGGATCTCGAGGTGCTGCTGCTTGCTCTTGAGCGATGCGAGCTCGCGCTCGACCATGACCTTGACGGTGTACGCCACCACCCGCCGCGCCATGTCGACGGCGTGGCGCTCGCGGGCGAGCGGCCCCTCGGGCCCCGGCGGCCGCCGGCTCTCGTCGTCGATCTCGGCGGCCACGCGGCGCACGAAGTCCAAGTAGGGGAGCCGGCCCTGGCCGACGCGCTTGAGGAGCGTCGCCGGGATGATGAGCCGGTTGATCTCGTTCGTCCCCTCGAAGATGCGGTTCACGCGCGAGTCGCGGTAGTGGCGCTCGATCGGGTAGTCCTCCGTGAAGCCGTAGCCGCCGAGGATCTGCAGCGCCTCGTCGGCGACGAAGTCGAGCGTCTCGGTGCCGAAGACCTTCGTGATCGAGTCCTCGATCGTGTACTCCTCGATCGCCTCCTCGATCACCCGGCGGTCGTAGTCGGCGGCGGCCGGGTCGAGCCCCGCGATGCCCGCGTCCATGAGCGCGGCGGTGCGGTAGCTCTGCGAGTCGGCGGCGTAGATGCGCGTGGCCATGTCGGCGATCTTGCGCTGGATCATGCCGAAGCTCGTGATGGGCTGGCCGAACTGCCGCCGCTCGCTCCCGTAGCGCACCGCGACGTCGAGGCACTCCTTGGCGACGCCGACCGCGCCCGCGCCGAGCTTGAAGCGGCCGATGTTGAGGATGTTGAAGGCGATCTTGTGGCCCTGCCCGACGGCGCCGAGCACGTTCTCGACCGGCACGCGCGCCCGCTCGAGGATGAGCTGGCGCGTCGAGGAGCCGCGGATGCCGAGCTTCTGCTCCTCGGGACCGGTCGACACGCCCGGGAAGCCGCGCTCGACCAGGAAGGCCGTGAAGTGCTCGCCGTCGACCTTGGCGAAGACCGTGAAGAGGTCGGCGAACCCCGCGTTGGTGATGAACTGCTTGACGCCGGTGAGCTCGTAGTGCGTCCCGTCCGCGGTCTTGACCGCCGTGGTGCGCGCGGCGAGCGCGTCGCTGCCCGAGTCGGGCTCGGTGAGCGCGTAGGCGGCGAGCATCTCGCCGGTGGCGAGCTTGGGCAGGTAGCGCTGCTTCTGCGCCTCGGTGCCGTAGTAGAGCAGCGGCAGCGTCCCGATGCCCGTGTGCGCGCCCCACGAGACGCTGAACGACGCGCATTTGGCCGAGCGCTCGGCGATGAGCAGCGAGGTGGTCTTCGGGAGCCCGAGGCCGCCGTAGCGCTCGGGGATGTCGACCATGAGGAGCCCGAGCTGCCCGGCGCGCTTCAAGAGCGCCGGCATCACCCCCGGCTTCTTGGCCTCGATCTCGGCCAGGCGGGGCAGGACCTCGCCCGTGACGAAATCCTCGGCGGTGCGGGCGTAGAGGAGCTGCTCTTCGCTGAACTCGGTGACCGTGAAGCGCGGATCGTCGAGCGGCGCGATCAGGAAGCTCCCACCCCGCGGGGCATTGCTTGTCTCCATCGAAAACAAGATTTCACACTTCCCCGGACGAATCCAGCCAGGCCGCCCGCACCGCGGCGCTGTCCTCTCCCACCAGCGGGGGGCGCCGGGGCGCCGTCCAGCCCGCGAGCCGAAACGGCGGGCCCGGGTAGGGGAGGGTCCGTCCCAGCTCGGGGTGCTCGATGGGCACGAAGAAGCCGCGGGCGGCGAGCTGGGGGTCGCGGAGCAGCGCCTCGGGCGGGCGCACCGCAGCGTACGGGAGGCGGCGGAGCTGGGCGCCCTCGCACAGCTCGGCGACCGTATAGCGCGCGGCCCAGGCGTCGAGCGCCGCGAAGAGGTGCTCCGCCCCCTCGCGCCGGCGCTCGATGTGCTCCCAGCCGGGATCGGCGAGGTCGCCGGCCATGCCGTCGGCGCGCATCCACTCGACGAGCGAGGTCCAGTCGCCCACCGTGCAATGCAGCACCGGCCCGTCGCGGCAGCGGCCGACGCGGAAGAAGCGCGTCCAGTGGAGCGTCCCCTGCCGGTGAGCGACGAGCCCCGACTGGTGGAACTGCCCGGGCACGTGCTCGAGCGAGGCCGCCACCGCGGCCTGCAGGCTCACGTCGACGTGCTGGCCGCGGCCGGTCGCCGCGCGGGCCAGGAGCGCGCTCACGACCCCGATCGCCGCGAAGGCGGAGGCCTGGTGGTAGGCCTGCAGCCCGAGCGCGCGCAGCGGGGGGCCGTCGGGGTGGCCGTTTACCGCGAGCATGCCGCCCATCGCCTGCGCCACCGTGTCCGATGCGCGCCAGTCGCGATAGGGCCCGCTCTGCCCGAAGGGCGTGATCGACGCGACGACGAGGTGCGGGTGGCGTGCGGCGAGCGCCGGCCCAGCGCCCGGCGGGCCCGTCTCGATCACCACGTCGGCACGCGCGAGGAGCTGCTCGAGAAGCGCCGGCTCCGCCACGATCGAGCGCTTGCCGAGCGCGTAGAACCAGAAGAAGACGCTGCGCGCCGCGTCGGGCACGCCCTGCCAGAAGGGCGGAATCGCCCGCAGCGGGCTTCCCTCCGGCGGCTCGACGAGCACCACGTCCGCGCCCAGCTCCGCGAGCAGCCGCCCGCAGAGCGCGCCCGGGCGGTCGGCGAGGTCGAGGACGCGGAGGCCTGCGAGCGCGCCCGTCATCCGAGCGCGACGAAGAGCTCGCGCGCGGCGTCGTCGGTGAGGCGCGAGACGCTGGTCACGCGGTCGCTGAGCGCGGCGAGCGTGCCCGTCCGGGCGCCGCCGCCTACGTCGATCAGCACCGAGAAGAGGGCGAAGCCGAGGCGGGCCTTCTCCCGCCGGAAGCGCGCGAGCCACGCGGGCGAGACGTCGCACTCGCCGTCGGTGATGAGCACGATGTCCCCGCGCCGCCAGCGCGCCGCGCCGAGTGCCTCCACGGCGGCGCCGAGCGGCGTCTCGAAGTCGGTGCCGCCGCCGGGGAAGTACTCGGCCACGTCGAGCGCGCGGTCGACGTGCACGGCGTGGTGCGCGCGCGGGTTCAGGTCGAGCGTGAACAGCGGCGTGTCGGCCGCCGCGAAGCACACGAAGCGGAAGAGGCGGCGCTGGCGGCGCGCGATCTCGAGGAGCGTGAGCGCCACCGCCTTCGCCCAGATCTCCTTCTCGCCCGCCATCGACGACGAGCCGTCGACGCACACGATCATGGGCCCGCGCCCCGATTCGGCGCCGCGCAGCCGGTAGACGAGCAGCTCGCCCTCGAGGAGCCGGCGGCGGAAGTCGCGGCGGAGCAGCGGGTGGCGCAGCGCGAGCAGCTCCGGCGGCAGGAGCCGGCCGAAGTCGGCGCCCCACTCGACGGCGTGCACCTCGGCGTTGGCGCGCTCGAGCGTGCGGCGGCGGAGCGCCAGGGCTTCGGCGCGCATGCGGCCGACGAGCGCCGAGAGCCGCCGGAGCTTGGGGTTGGTCGCGAGCCGCCGGCCGAGCTCGATCTGGCGCGCGGGCGAGAGCCGCCCGCCCGCCCCGACGCCCGTGCCCCAGGCGCGCGCCTCCCGGGCGACGCTGGCGAGCTCGGGGGCGAGCGCGGCGGCGGCGGCGGGGAGCATGGCGCGGGCGCGTTCCGGCATCTCGCCGAGGCGCTGGGCCACGTTCTGCGCCTTCTGCCGCAGCCGCGCCTCGGCGACGCGGGCCGCGTGGGTTGCGTCCTCGCGCGCGGCGCGCGGGGCCTCGGCGAGCGCGTCGACCGCCTCGCCGCGGCGGCGGAGCTCGTCTTCCTGCCGGGCGAGGTCCCAGAGATCGAGGAGATCGCCGCGCGGCACGAGACGCTCCGCGCGCAGCGCATCGAGCACGCGCGTGCCGAGCAGCAGGGCGCCGAGCCCCGCCTGCGCCTCGTCGAGCTGGGTCTCGGCGCGCAGCGCGGCGAGCGCCGGGTGGCCGTCGAGCGTGGCGAGCAGCGCACGGTTGAACGCGGCCGCGGGCGCGACCTCGTCGGGGGCGCGCAGGCGCGGGTCGAGCTTGAAGAGGAGACAGAAGAGGTCCTCGAGCAGCTCGCGGAAGCACGGCACGAGCGTGCCGCCGCGCGCGGCGAGCTCGGCGAGCGCCGGACTCGCGGCAGAGAGCTCGGCGAAGGCGCTCCGGTCGTAGGCGTCGCTCGCGACCCAGCAGTGCTCCCGGGGCGGGATGAGGACCGTCCGCGCCATTCACAGCCGCGCCAGCATCTCCTGCTGGATCTGCGCGATCTCCGCCCGCAGCGTCTCGGCGCCGTCGACGGGCCGCCCCTCGGCGCGCGCCCGGGCGAGGATGTCGTCGACCTTGCCGAGGATGCTGCGCACCTTGGTGTGCGCCTCGATCGCCGCCCGCGTGCGCTCCTCGCGCGTGTCCCAGTCGCGCAGCGCGTAGTCGCGCAGCTCGCGCGACTGGAAGAGGAGCACCCTCACCTCGTCCTCGTAGCCGCGCAGGCACTCGCGCACGGCCTCCTGCACCGTCGGCCGCTCGGCCGGGTCGCGCCAGAGCACGTGGACGAGGAAGCCCACGTCGTCGTCGGCGACCGCGTCGCGCCCGGCGAGGTAGGCGTGCCCGCGCAGCACGCCGAGCGCCTGGACCCACCGGCGGTCGGAGGCCACCACGCCGCGGCCGGCGAGCGCGCGGCGCAGCGCCGTGAGCGTCCGCAGCACGTGCCCGGGCAGCGGGAGCGCGGCCGCCTCCGCCCGCGCCGCCTCGAGCTCGGCGAGCGTGAGCGTCGTGCGGCCCGCGGGCGGCCGGGCCTGGAGGAGCTTCAAGAACCGGAAGTCCTCGGCGATGTAGTCGACCACGAAGCGCAGCAGGAAGCGGTCCTGCAGCGCGAGCAGCTCGTCGTCCTCGGGCAGCTCGTTGGTCGCCCCGAAGAGCGTGACGAGCGGGACGCGTACGACCTCGCGACCGTTGTGGAAGCGGCGCTCGTTCATCACGCCGAGGATCGTGTTGAGGATGGAGGAGCTGCCCTTGAACACCTCGTCGAGGAACGCCACGTGGGCTTCGGGCAGCTTGTGGGTCGTGAGGCGGCGGTAGTCGTCCTCCTCGAGGGCCTTGAGGCTCACCGCGCCGAAGAGCTCCTCGGGGGTCGTAAAGCGCGTGAGCAGCCACTGGAAGTAGCGGGCGCCCGCGATGCGCCGGCAGATCTCGTCGGCGAGCATCGACTTGGCCGTGCCGGGCGGCCCGATCACGAGCACGTGCTGCCCGGCAAGGAGTGCGACCAGGGCCCCGTCGATCAGGTCGGCGCGCTCGAGGAAGAGCTGCTGCAGCTCGTCGCGGATCGTGCGCAGCCGCTCGCGGAGCGCGGACACGGCGCGAGGATAGGCACGCCCGGCGCGCCTCGCAACCGCGGCCGCCGTCGGGCATAGTAGGAGGCCCATGGCGACCGGCAAGCGCACCGCGCTCGCACCCCGCCGGCCCCCGCGCCGCCGCAGCCTCGTCGCCGATCTGCTCCCGCGGCTCGAGGCCGAAACCGGCCTCACGCGCGAGGAGACCTTCGTCCGCGAGATGATCGAGACGTGCCTCAAGCTGCTCCGCGACGGCACGAGCCTCGGCGACATCAAGGTGCTCAACGGCGCGCTGCGCGAGCTGCGCTACGCCTTCAAGGTCTTCGCGCCCTATCGGCATCTCCGAAAGGTCGCCGCCTTCGGCTCGGCGCGCACCGCGCCGCAGACGCCCGAGTACCGCGCCGCCTACGAGTTCGCACACCGCATCGCGGCCGAGGGATTCATGCTGATCACCGGCGCAGGCGGCGGCATCATGCGCGCCTACCAGGAGGGCGCCGGGCGCGAGCGGAGCTTCGGGGTCAACATTCGGCTCCCCTTCGAGCAGGAGCCGAACGAGTTCATCCGCGACGACCCGAAGCTCGTGACGTTCCGCTACTTCTTCACCCGCAAGCTGGTCTTCCTGAAGGAGGCCGACGCCGTCGTGCTCTTCCCCGGCGGCTTCGGCACCCACGACGAGGGCTTCGAGTCGCTCACGCTCGTGCAGACGGGGAAGGGCAAGCCGATGCCGATCGTCTTCCTCGACGCCCCGCGCGGGACGTACTGGAAGACGTGGCGCCGCTACGTCGAGGACCACCTGCTGCGCCGCGGCCTCATCTCCGAGGAGGACATGAGCCTCTTCAAGGTGACCACCTCGGTCGACGCCGCCGTGGAGGAGATCCGCGGCTTCTACCGGGTCTACCACTCGTCGCGGAACGTGGGCGAGCGCTTCGTGATCCGGCTCACGCGCCCGCTCGCGCCCGCGGTCGTCGCCGCGCTCGCCCGCGACTTCGCCGACATCGTGGTCTCGGGCACGATCGAGCAGGGCGAGGCGCTCGCCGAGGAGCGGGAGCAGGAGCCGCAGCTCGCCGCGCTGCCGCGGCTCGTGTTCCACTTCAACCGCACGAACTTCGGGCGGCTGCGCCAGCTCATCGACCGCGTAAATCGCGAGGGCTGATGTGCCCGGCGCTGCCCCTCGCCCCGCCGCGCGCAGCCTCGCCTGGCGCGCGCGCGAGGCGGGATGGCCGAGCGTTCCTTGACGGACGCGCCGCGTGCATGCTTGAGAGTACCCGGGGTGGTTGCGATAATCGCGCCGCATGCGTCCCGGCGGTCGCGCGCTGGTAGCGGAGGCAGGATGAGGGGGAGCTGCGCAGGGATCGTGCTCGTGCTGATCGCCGCCACGGCGCGCGCCGCGGCGGGGCCGTCGCTCACGGCGCGGGCGGCGATCGCGATGGACGCCGCGACGGGCGAGGTGCTCTACGAGCGCGCGGCCGATCTCCCGCTGCCGCCCGCGAGCACGACCAAGGTGATGACGGCCATCCTCGCGCTCGAGAGCGGCCGGCTCGACGAGGAATTCACCGTGAGCCGCTTCGCCGCCGAGACGGCCCCGTCGAAGATCAACCTCCAGCCGGGTCAGCGGATGCGGCTGCGGAACCTGCTCTACGCCGTGCTCCTCAACTCGGCCAACGACGCGGCCGAGGTGGTCGCCGAGGGCCTCGCTGGCTCGCAGGAGGCGTTCGCCGCCCGCATGACCGCCAAGGCGCACGCCATCGGCGCGACGAGCGCGCACTTCGCGAACCCGCACGGCCTCACCGCCGAGGGGCACGTGGCGAGCGCGCGCGATCTGGCGCTCATCTTCCGCTACGGGCTGCGCATCCCGCTCTTCCGCGAGATCCTGAGCACGCGCAGCGTGGCGGTGCCGATCGATGCGCCGCGGGTGCGCCTGGTCTCGCTGCGCTCGCACAACCGCCTGCTCACGGCGAGCCCCGACCCGGTGATCGGGAAGACCGGCTACACGGTGCCGGCGCGCCGCTGCTTCGTCGGCGCGACCGAGCACGACGGCCGCGAGGTCGTGATCGCGCTGCTCGGCGCGACCGATCTCTGGGGCGACGCCCGCCGGCTGCTCGCCTGGGCCTACGGGCGCGAGGAGCGGCCGCCGCTCATGATGGCGAGCATGGTGCCGATGCCGCACTTCCACCGCCGCCGGCACCTCCGATCGACGGTGGAGGCGGAGCCGGCGGTGGTGCGCGTCGAGCACGCGGTCTTCTCCGTCCAGGTCGGCCCCTACCGCACCCGTCGCCAGGCGGCGGCGGCGCGCCTGCGGCTCGCGAGCCGCGGCTACCACGCCGAGCTGAGCGGCCGGGTGCTCCGGCTCGGGCGGTTCTCGAACCGGTCGCGGGCGAGCACGCTCGCCGCACGGTTGCGCCTCAGCGGCTACCGCTCGACGATCGTCTCGCTGAACTGACCGCCGGCACGGGCGGCGTGAAGGAGAGCCGGCGGGCCGCGCGCACCCGGTGGCGCTCGAGGGCGAGCGCGATCAGCCGGTCGACCACCGCCGGGAAGGGAAGACCGCTCGCCGCCCAGAGCCTCGGAAACATGCTGCCCAGTGTGAAGCCGGGGATCGTGTTGATCTCGTTGACGAGGACGCGCCCGCTCGGCTCCTCGAGGAAGAAGTCGACCCGGGCGAGCCCGGCGCAGTCGATGGCGCGAAACGCCCGGATGGCGAGCTGCTGCATCGCGGCCGCGGTCTCGGCCGGCAGCGGTGCCGGAATCACGATGCGGGCCCCGGCCTCGACGTACTTGTCGGCGTAGTCGTAGAACTCGTGCGACGGCACGAGCTCGCCCACGACCGACGCCTCCGGGGCGTCGTTGCCGAGGACGCCGCACTCGAACTCGCGCGCCGCGACGGCCTCCTCGATCATCACCCGCGGGTCGAAGCTCGCCGCCTCCGCGAGCGCCGCCGCGAGCTCCCCCGGCCCGTGGACCTTGGCGATCCCCACCGACGAGCCCAGGTTCGCGGGCTTGACGAAGCAGGGGAAGCCCAGCTCGGCCTCGATGCGCGCGCGCACCGCGGCGAGGGGCTCGAGCGCCGGGTGGGCCACGAGCCAGCGACACACGGGGAGGCCCGCGTCGCGGAAGACGGCCTTCATCGTCGGCTTGTCCATGCCGACGGCAGAGGCGAGCACGCCCGCGCCGACGTAGGGAATGTCGGCCAGCTCGAGCAGCCCCTGCACGGTGCCGTCCTCGCCGTAGGTGCCGTGGAGCACCGGGAAGACGACGTCGAGCGGCACGGCGGCGCCGCCGCCGAGCGGCACGAGCGCGCGCCGCGTCGGCTCTGACGGAAGCGTCACCTCGACGCCGTGGTCGGGCATGGGCTGCAGCGCCTGCTGCGCCTCTTCGAGGAGGTGGAGGGTGTCGATGCCGGTCCGCCAGCGACCGTCCTTGCCGATCGCCACCGGGACGACCTCGTAGCGTGCGGGGTCGAGCGCACGGATCACCTGCCACGCCGAGCGCAGCGACACCTCGTGCTCGCCCGATCGTCCCCCGAAGAGCACCCCGACCCGCACCCGCCGCGTCATCGCCCACCGTCTCCTCTCGGAACCATGCGGCCTCTCTCGACTTCTGGCACCGGCCTCGCGCCTTTACAAGCCGCGGCGCCGCCCCCCGAAAAAAAGCGGCGTCCGCTATCTTTTCTGCTTGACAGCGCCGGCGACCTTTTGTAGAAGGGCGCCGCTGTCGAAACCGATCGCGTCGTCCGGCGAAGCCCTCCCGCCACCACGAATGTCCGCGACTGCTCCCGCGGTCCGCGTGTATCCGTGTGGCGGCGAGCGCGAGTCGGCGAGGCGGGAACGAAGAGGAGACGATCCGCGCGGGGCGTTGTCCCCAGGTGTTCACAGCGAAGCGAGGCGAGGGTGCTGCGGCAGGGGCCCGGGGGCTCGGTGGGAGCGATCGAGGTGGGGGCGCTTGGCGCAGAGGTCGGGTCGCGGGGATGCATTACTGCTGGGTCCCGGGTCCCTGCCGCAGCACCGTTCCCCCGGCGAGTCGCAGCGGGTCGATCGGCTGGCCGTGGGAGAACTCGACGGCGTTGCCGTCGGGATCGCGTATCAGGCAGAAGTAGCCGACCACGGGGCCACCATCGGCGGGGTCGAGCTCGAGCACGCCTTCGCGACGCGCAGCCTCTGCGACCGCGTCGACCTCGGCGCGTGAGGCGAGGGCGAAGCCCAGGTGCTGGAGGGTAGAGGGCGCGGGCGGTCGGGGCCCCGCCACCTCGAAGCATACCAGCACGAACGTCGGGTGATCGGGACGCTCGCTGAGCCAGACGACCCGCGTCCCGCCGCGGTCCGTGCGGTCGTGGACGACGTGAAGCTGCGCGTGGCGGCGGTAGAAGTCGATGGTGCGCTCGAGGTCGCGGACGCCGAGCGCGATGTGCGTGAGCACGGGCTTCATGCGAGCTTCGCGGCCACCGTGTCCGCCAGCAGCGCGGCGAGGGCGCGCCGCAGCTCCGGCAGCTCGCAGCCCGCGGCCGCGGGGTGGCCGCCGCCGCCGAGGGCGCTCGCGAGGCGGGAGAGGTCCACCGTCGCATCGGGCGAACGGCGGAGACTCACCGTGAGGCTCTTCGCGTCGTAGAGGGCGAAGACGGCCCCCGGGGTCTCCCGGCCCCAGGCGTCGGCGACCTCGCTCGGATGGCCGTCGCAGACGGCGGCGACGAGCGTGACGCTGCCCACGCGCCGCTCGACGCGGCTTGCGCGCGCCACCGCGAGGCTGCGGGCGATCTCGGCACCGACCCGCGCGCGGGCCGCCTCCATCCGCGGCGTGTAGGTGACGCGCTCGTCGATCGCGAGGAGATCGGGGTAGGCGTCCGGCCCGAGCGCCCGGACCACCCACGCGAGCTCGCGCGAGCCCGGCACGCGGTGGAGCCAGCGGTCGTTGTCGTCGGCCATCGCCACCACGGGGGCGAAGGCCGCAAACCGCGGCGCGGGGCGTCCCTCGGCGGCGAGCTTGCGGGCGAGGTGCTCGTAGACGAGCCGCGAGGCCGCGTACTCCTCGCTGAGCACCCGCTCGGCCAAGGGCACCTGCACCGCGCCCGTGCGGAAGCGCTCGAGGGCGCTCCGGTGGTGGTCCACCCAGTGAATGCGCATGCCCGCCGCGGCGAGCCGGGCGAGATGCGCGTCCGTGTCGGGCTCTTTCCAGGAGATGTCGGTGATCCACAGCTCTTCCGGGCGCGACGGGTCGCGCACGAGGCCGCGCAGCACCGCATCGACCTCGCTGTTGCTCGCGAAGTGAGGGACGACCTCGGCTTCTCCCTCGTAGTAGCGCGCCACGGCCACCGCGGCGGCGACCCCGTCGAGACAGTGGGGCCCGTGGCTCACGACGTGCACGCGCGGGATCATCGAGCCCGGCGATTATGGCCGAAGGCGGCGGGCGCGGGAAGCGAGGAGCGGAAGCACACCCGCGTCGTAGACGAGCCGCTCCCCCTCGACGCGGGCGAGCGGGGAGAGCGTGTGGCGGCGGACGGCGTCGGGCGCGAGCAGGTGGATCACCTCGACGTGGCGGACGACGAGCGCGTCGGCGATGAGCTGGCGGTGGCACCGCCACGGCACGGCCTCGGCGCAGAGGACGGCCGTCGGCCGCTCGGCGGCGAGCGCGAGGAGCCGCGCGAGACCTACGTGGAACTCGGGGGTGTCCATGTGGTCGGCGTAGCCGCGGAAGCCCGCCGCCCGCCACGCCGTGTGCGGCGAGTCGGGCCGAGCCCGGCGCCGGCCGCCCAGCTCGGGCAGCCAGTCGTAGCGCAGGCCCGCGGCGGCGAGCGCCTCGGCGAGCGCGGCGCGGGCGAAGTGCGGGTGGCGGCGGGAGGCGGGATAGGAACGGACGTCGGCGATGCCCGCGACGCCGTGCGCGGCGAGCAACGCGAGGAAGTCGTCGAGCGGGCGCGTCGAATGGCCGACCGTGTAGACGGTCACCCGGGGAGTGTAGCAGAAGGCGCCCATGCGCTGGGCTATCGTGCTGGCCGTCGCCGTCGCCGGCTGCGTCGCAGCCTCGCGCTACGCGGTGGTCCGTCCGGGCCTCGACTGCGACCGCGCCACGCGGACTGCCTACCGCGCGCTGCGCGAGCTCGGCTACCGCGTGACCGAGCTCATCCCGCCCGAGGGCGAGCGGCCGGGCGTGATCCGGGGCGAGCAGCGCACGCCCGAGGGGACCGTGCGGCGGGGCGCGGTGCGCATCGCGTGCTCGGGTGCCGGCGTGGAGCTGCAGCCGATCGAGGACACGCCGCTCTCGGACTTCGCGTTCAGCCGCGGTTTCGACTACAGCTTCACGAACCTGCTCCAGCTCCCCGACGTCTCGGCGCCGCGGGCGGCCGGCGGGCTCGAGGTCCAGGTGCATGCGCTCGAGCGCGTCGAGGCCCGCCTCGACCTGGGCGGGGTGCCGACCCAGGGCGACGCGGTGGCGATGCGCATCGTCGTCCGCAACGGCACGGACCGGGCCGTGACCGTCGACCCCGCCGACGTGGACGTGGTCGCCGCCGACGGCGCATCGGCGGCGCCGCTTGCGGGTGCGGCGCTCGACGCGGCGCTCGCCGCCGGGCCGGCGGGCGAGCGGGTGCGCGCCGCGCTGCTGCACAAGCAGCGGGTGGCGCCGCACACGACCGTGAGCGGCTTCCTCGTCTTCCCGCCCGGCACGTATCGCGAGGCGCGGCTCGCGCTCACCGACGTCGAGACCGACGAGACCGAGGGCTTCGTCACGCCGATCGAGTGAGCCCTGGCTACCGGCACACCTCCGGCTCGAGCGCGTGGAGCTGCGCCTCGAGCACGTCCGCCCCGGCGCTGGTCGCCCGCCCGCGCGAGCTCCGGACGAGCTCGCACGCCTGCGCGCGGCGGCCGTCGGCGGCGAGCAGCGTCGCCTGTGCCAGCCGCGCCTCGTACCACGACGTCCCCCCGGTCGCGCTCGCATCGACCACCCGCCGCCAGTAGGCGAGCGCGGCCGCGCGATCGCCCGCGGCGTCGGCGGCCCGCGCCGCACCCCGCAGCGCCTCGAGCGATCCCGGCGCGTCGGCGAGCACCCCCTCGTAGAGGCGGCGGGCGCCGCGGGGATCGCCGGCGCGAAGCGTGAGATCGGCGAGCGTGAGCCGGTCGGCGATTTCCCCGCGGTCGCGCACGAGGCGCGCGTAGACCTTCCGCGCCATCGCGGTGGCGAGCGCGCCCATCTCGCCGCCGGCCTGGGCGCGGCCGGCGAGGTCGCGGCCGAGGAGCGCGAGCGTGCGGCGCGTCGTGTCGCCGCCGTCGGCGGCGGCGAGGTAGGCGTCGAGGTCGGGAGCCGCGGCGGCGAGGTCGCCCGCGGCGATGCGTGCGCGCAGCCGCAGCTCGAGGGCGCTCGGTGCCAAGGCGCGGGCGTCGGGGAAGCGGGTCTCGAAGCCGTCGAGCAGGCTGATCACGGTCGCGTGATCCGGCGGCTTGGCCTTGGCCGCGACGAGCGCGGCGAGCAGCGTGGCGCGGGCGGCCGCGGCGGCGTCGGGGCCGCGGGCGGGCGTGTCCTGGATGAAGGCGCGGAGCGCCGCGAGCACTTCCGCCCGCTCGGCGGCCGGGGCGGCGTCGAGGCGGGTCACGCGGCACTCGAGGATGCCGAGGCGCGCCCGGGTCGCGAACGCGCCGGCGCCGACCAGCGCGTAGTCGCGCTCGGCGCGCGGGCAGTCGCCGCGGGCGCGCTCGAGCTCGGCGAGAAGGAAGCGCGCCTCGGCGGCGCCGTCGGCCTGGGGCCAGCGCGCGAGGTAGGCGGTGAGCGCGCCCTCGAAGCTGCGGTCGAGCCCCGGGTCGGCGGCCCGTGCGACGTCGAGGGCGCGGAAGCGGTAGTACGCCGCCTCGCGCGCCCGCGGTGCGTCGGGGAACTCGCGCAGCAGCGTGGCGAATTCATCCGCCGCCTCGCGCGCCCGGCCCGCGTTTAGGCGGCAGCCCGCGTCGAGGAAGAGCAGCTCGGGGCGGTGGCGCGCCCGGCCGGCATCGTGCACCCCGGCGCTCGCCTCGGCGAGCGGGGCGACGTCGGCACAGCGCTTGCGGTCGACGGCGAGCTGGGCGAGGAGCCAGAGTCCGTAGCTCGAGCGCACGCCGGTGGGTTTCCCGTCGCCCAGGCTCGACGCGATGCGCTGCTCGACGCGCCCCGGCCAGGGGCCGCCCCGGGCGGCGAGCCCGCGGGCGAGCGCGGTCGCGTCCTTCTCGGCGGCAAGGTCACCCGCAGCCGCTGCGGACACGAGGTCGCCGAGCCGCGCGAGCAGCGCCTCGGGGTCCTCGGCCGCCGGCTCCTTCTGCCCGCTCGCGCGCCGTCGGGCCTCGGCGAGCGCCGCGCGCGCCTTGGCGGCCGTGCGCGGATCGGCAGCGGCGGCCTCGAGGTCCTCGATCGCGTTCTTGGTCTCGCCCAGGTCGAGGAAGGCGAGCCCGCGGCCGTAGAGGCTCTCGGCGTAGATCTCCGGCACGGCGTTGACGAGCAGGAACTGCGTGAACCCCTGGGCCGCCTCGTGCAGGAGCTGCTGGCGGCGCGCCTTGTCGGCGACGAGCTGCGCTCCCTGGTAGCGGACCCAGGCGAGGTGGTAGGTCACGACCAGCGAGGCGATCTCCGGCTCGCGCCAGCGCGGGCTTCGGTAGAGGGCCTCGAGATCCCCGTCGCGTTCGGTCACCTCCTCGCGCATGCGGTCGAGCTGGTCCTTGAGGTCGGCGAGCGTGCCTGCGAGCGCCCGCTCGAGGTCGGGAAACTCGGCGGCCGCCCGCGCCCGGTCGCCCCGCTCGAGGAGGGCGTAGAAGGCCTTGCTGCGCTGCTCGAGCTGCGCGAGGCTCTCGGCCCGCGCGGTGCCGGCCAGGGTGACGAGGAGCAGCAGGCCCGTGGCGAGGCCGCGCCTGCGCACGCTCACTCCGAAGCGAGCGCGAACCCCGTCGCGCCGGCCTCTTTGGCGAGGCCGAGCACGCGCACGACCTCGCCGAGCACGACCTGGCGGTCGCCGGCGAGGATGACGGTCTTGTCGGCGCTGTGGTCGATGGCGTCCTTGAGGGCGCTCGCGACGGCCGCGTCGTCGCCGCCCACGGGGCGCTGGTTCACGTAGATCTCGTGCGACGGCGTCATCGTGACCATGACGCCGCGGGTCTCCTCCTCGTGCGACTCGGCCTTGGGAAGGTTCACGTCGGCAGCGGGCTTCACCAGCGCCGAGGCGGTGATCATGAAGATGATGAGCAGCACGAGGAAGACGTCGGTGAGCGGGGTGACGTTGATCTCGGCGACGAGCCGCCCGCGGTGATGCGTCTTAAGCGCCATGGCGTCCTCGGGCGGCGACGAGCGCCTCGATAATGCGTCCGCTGCCGATCCGGAGGCCCGCGTCGATGCGCTCGACGCGCGCCTGGAAGTAGTTGTAGAGCGCGACCGACACGATGCCGACCGCCAGGCCGAGGGCGGTGGCGATCAGCGCCTCGGAAATGCCGCCGGCGACCACGCCGAAGCCGCCCGTGCCGGTGATCGCCATGCTGTGGAAGGCGCGCATGATGCCGAGCACCGTGCCGAACAGCCCGATGAACGGTGCCGCCGAGCCGATCGTCGCCAGCACCCAGAGGGAGGCGGCAGCGCCCTGCGCCTCCTCGAACTGCCGCTGCTCGGCGATGCGCTCGAGCTCCGTTATGTCGGGCGTGCCGTCGCGGGCGAGCATGCCGGCGTAGACGCGGCGGGCGGGACAGGCGCGGTGCCGCTCGACCAGGTCGCGGGCCGCGCGGAGGTCGCCGCGCGCGAGCAGCGGCACCACGGCGGCGGTAAGCCGCGCGGTCGAGCGGAGCGCGCCACGCAGCGCCCACGCGCGCTCGAGCGCCACCGCCACGACGATCACCGAGCAGACGAGGAGCGGGTAGGTGGAGATCGCCCCCTGACGGACGAGGGCGATCAGGTCGAGGTTCGTGTTGTCCATGGTCGATCCTCTCCGAACGGATTACGACAGGCCGCGGGCGATGCGCCCCACGTCCTTCTGCCACTGGGGGCCGAAGGTGAGGACGAGCACGTGCTTGACGAGCGCCGCGTCCTCGCCGATGGCGACGAACTCGCCTCCCCCCTCCTTGGCGATCTCGCCGAAGCTGTCCCGCAGCTCCTGGTAGAAGGCCGGCAGCGGGGAGATCTGCTTCGGCTCCTCCCCGTAGAGCCACTTGTAGAGCTTGCGCTCGTGCTCCTCGTGGAGGCGGAGGCTCACGTCGATCGCGCTCACCTCGCCGCCGCCGGCGCGCCACTCGGCGATGAGCTTGCGGATGGCGGGGACGTCTTGGGCATGCGGCGGCGACCCGCCGACGAGCACGATCACCTTCTTGGCGTCTCGCCGCCACTTGAGCTTGTGCATCGCGCAGTCGAGGCCGTCCTTCACCGCCTCGGGCCAGTCGCCCCCGCCCTCGGCGACCAGGCCGTCGAGGAACGTCCGCACCTTTTTTGCGCTGAAGGTGAGGTCCGTCCACTTGACCAGGAAGTCCTCGCTGCGGCGCGGTGCGGTGGCGACCTCGTCCTGATCGCGGTCGCGGTAGGCGACGACGCCGATGCGCGCGGTCGGCACGAGGCGCTGGAGCGTATCGGCGAGATCGTCGAGGTGGTGCTTTAAGTCGTCGATGACGTTCTGCATGCTGCCGGTGGCGTCGACGACGAGGGCCACGTCGAGGCCGACCTTCCGAAGCCCGCCCACGTAGCGGCCGAAGCCCGCGCCGAGCGACCAGCCGATCCCGCCCCCGCCGCCGCCGAGCCCGAGGCCGCCTGCCCCCGCGCCCGCCGCCGCCAAGCGCGCCCCCAAGTCGACGCCGGCGCCGAGCGGGCGCGCGGGGGGCGCGAAGCGCACGACGGGCGTCACCGCGGCCGGGCGCGCCGGCGGCGGCACCGTGACACCCTCGGCCGCCGTCGGGGCGAGCAGCGCGTGCAGCGTCGCGTCGGCCGTCGGATCGCGCGGCGGCTCGGGCTGCGGGATGTCCTCGAGGGAGTAGATCTGCCGCCGCCGGACGGCCCCGAGCCCCGCCCCGCCGCCCGCCCCGATGCCGAGGCCCGGTCCCACGCCGAGGCCGAGCCCGCCGCCGATGCCCGCCACGTCGAAGACGAGCAGCAGGGCGACGAGCGCGTGGAGAGCGGCCGAGGCGACGAGCGTGGCTGCGAGCCGACCGGCGCGCGGCCGGGTGGTGGCGTCGAGCGAGTGGCGGGGAGTCATCGGACACGCGGGGGCCGACCGTCACGCTGTAACGGGGCCGAAACGGTGTCAATAGCGCCCCGGGGCGCGCGGACGGAACTTCGGCAGCGTGATCTCGGGCGTCACGTCCTCGAAGACGACCTCGACCGGCAAACCGATGTGGATCTCGTGCGGCGCCACGCCGAGCAGGTTCGAGATCAGGCGCGGCCCCTCCTCGAGCTCGACGACCACGACCGCGTAGGGCACCTCGGCGGCAAAGCCGGGGTGCAGGGCCTGGTGCACGATCGCCACGCTGAAGACCGTCCCGCGTCCCGACACGCGCTCCCACTCGACCTCGCGCGAGAGGCAGTGGCTGCAGAGCTCGCGCGCGGGAAAGCGGCGCGCACCGCACCCGCGGCAGCGCTGGACCACGAGCTCGTGGCGGCGCGCGGCCTCCCAGAAGGGCGCCATCGCGGGCGTCACCTGCGGAAGGGGCTTGGCCGGAGCGTTCACGACGGCTCCCGGGCGAGCACGAGCGTCGAGTGGGTCGAGAGGAGCCCGCCGTTGCCAGAGACGAGCGCGACCTCGTGTCGCGGCACCTGCCGGGCCCCGCCCTCGCCGCGAAGCTGGATCACGGCCTCGGAGACGGGGGTCATGCCCCACATGTAGTAGCTCGAGAGCTGACCGCCGCCGGTGTTGAGCGCAAGCCCCCCGGGCCCCGTGTGCCGCGCCGCCACGAACGGCCCACCCTCGCCCTTGGCGCAGAAGCCATAGTCCTCGAGCGTGACGATGACCGTGAACGTGTAGCAGTCGTACAGCTCGATCACGTCGACGTCGGCGAGCGAGAGCCCGGCCATGCGGAAGGCCGTCTCCTTGGCGAGCGGCGCGCCGGAGGCGAGCGTCTCGGCCGGATCGCCGCCGGGATGCCCCTGCCCCATGCCCTGGATGTAGACCGGCGGCTTGCGGAGATCGCGGGCGCGCTCGGCGCCGGTGACGATCACCGCGAGCCCGCCGTTGGAGACGAGGCAGCAATCGTAGAGCCGGAACGGCTCGACGATCCAGCGCCCGCGCCGGTAGTCGTCGAGCGTGAGCGGCTGCTCGCGCATCTGCGCGAGCGGGTTGAGATTCGCCCACCGGCGCTGCGCCACGGCGACCGCACCGAGCTGATCGGGTGTCGTCCCGTAGCGGTGCATGTGGCGGCGGGCGACGAGCGCGTACATGGCGTTGACGCCGAAGAAGCCGTAGGCGGCTTCGAAGCCGCGCGCAAAGGCGAACGCCTGCCCGCTCGAGGCGCGCTCGCCCGGTGCGGCGGGTGGCTTGAGGGGCGTGTCGGCGAAGACGCACGCCACGGTGGTCGCGAGCCCGGCCGCGATCGCCTGCGCGGCGTGCTGGATCATCGCGCAGGCGGTCGCCCCGCCGAGGTTCATGGTGGCGGAGAGCCGGAGGTCGCGGAGCCCCATCGCCTGCTGGAGGGCGAACGACGCCATGGTCGTGTCGCCGCCCCAGGCGATCCCCGGGTTTACGAGGAGCCCGTCCAAGTCGGTGCGCCGAAGCCCCGCGTCGTCGAGCGCGAGCCGCACGGCGTCGACCGCGAAGCCGAGCGCGCTGCGGTCGAAGACGCGCCCCTGCGGCGTGATCCCGAGCCCGACCAGCGCAGCCGCCCCGCGCAGCGGGTGGCGTGGCATGGGCCGCCGTCTACGGCACCGCGGGAGCTAGCGCAACAGGATGCGGAAGTGGCGGCGGAGGATCTCCGCCTGGTCCTGCACCGAGGCGCTGCGGCGCGCCGCCATGAGCACACCGACGAGCTCCTGGTCGCCGGCTTCCTTCGCCGTCACCTCGTCCTGGACGGCGTCGAGGATCTCGTGGATGAGGCGCGGGATCTCGCGCTGGGGGATCACGAGATCGCCGCGGCCGAGGGTGCCCGTCCAGTTGGACGCGTAGGGACGGAGCACGCTCAGCAGCCGTTCGGTCGCGTTGCGATCGCCACGCATGCGTCGAGGCGGACATTAGAGCACGCTGCGCGCGGCGCGCAAGGCGCGCGGCGCTTGCGGGCGTCGCACCGAGGCGCTACGCTCCGCGCGCGCAGGACGATGCCGAGCACCTTTCAGCCGACGACGGCGTCCGCGGCGGTCGAGGGGCTGCCGCAGGTGTTCGACGCGGCGGCGGCGGCGGGCGTCGAGGCCGTCGTGCTCTTCGATCTCTCCGGGCGCGAGCCCGGGCAGTGGACGGTGGTGATCCGCGACGGTGCCTGCCGCGTGATGCGCGGACGCACCATGGAGCCCACGGTCACGCTCACGATGGACTCCGACCTCTGGCTCGCCATCGCCCGCGGGGAGAAGAGCGGGCGCGAGGCGTTCATGAACGGCGAGTACCAGGTGAGCGGCGACCTGGCGTTCATGATGCGCTTCGGGAAGCTCTTCCCGGTTCGCTGAACCGCCCGCCTTGACAGGGCCGAGGCGCCCTCCGTAGGGTCGCCGGCATGCGCGTCTTCATGTTCCACCTGATGCCGTGGGCGTACCTGCCGCCCACCTACGAGGGGCCGGCGTGGGTGAAGTGCCCGAACAGCCTCTACGACGCGCAGCGCGGCCACCAGCTCTACAACCGCTACCTCGACGAGCTGGTGCTCGCCGACGCCCTCGGCTTCGACGGGGTGTGCGTCAACGAGCACCACGCGAACGCCTACGGCAACATGCCCTCGCCGAACCTGATCGCCTCGATCCTCGCCCGCCAGACCCGGCGGGTGCGCATCGCGGTGGTGGGCAACGCGCTGCCGCTCTACAACCCGCCCACCCGCGTCGCCGAGGAGTTCGCGATGATCGACGTGATCTCCGGCGGGCGGCTGATCGCGGGCATGGTGGTGGGCGGCGGCCCCGAGTACTACTCGAACGGCATCAACCCGGCCGAGGCGCGCAGCCGCTTCTACGAGGCGGTCGATCTCATCCTGCGCTGTTGGACCGAGCCCGGCCCGTTCGTGCACACGGGCAGGCACTACCAGCTCCGCTACGCCAACCCGTGGCCGACGCCGCTGCAGAAGCCGCACCCGCCCATCTGGATCCCGGGCGCCGGGAGCTACGAGACCATGGATTACGTCGCGCGGCGCCGGTGGGCCTACATGGGCATTCCGTACTTCCACAAGCGGGTGTTCAAGAAGAACTTCGACTACTTCCGCGAGGCGTGCGCGCGCGAGGGCTACACGGCTGCGCCCGAGCAGATGGGATGGCTCGTGCCGGTCTACGTCGCCGAGAGCGATGCCCGCGCGCGCGCCGAGTTCGAGCCGCACCTCTGGCACTTCGCACACCGGCTGCTCCCCGGCATCACCATCAGCCCGCCCGGCTACACCTCGGCGCGCTCGGCGCTCAAGGTCCTCTCGGCGTTCGGCGACTTCATGCTCAACGTGACGCGCTGGGAGGAGATCGTCGAGGGCGCGTACGCCATCGTCGGGAGCCCCAGGACCGTGCGCGAGCGGATGGTCGAGCTCGCGCAGTGGCTCGGGGTCGGCAACGTGCTCGTGCTCCTCCAGCTCGCCACCCTCCCGGCCGATCTCACCCGGCGGAACATGGAGCTGTTCGCGCACGAGGTGCTGCCGGCGCTGCAGGGGATCGGGGCAGCCGCGGAGGGGGCGGCGGCCCATGCCTGAGCGGCGCACGATCGAGGTCCGCGGCAAGCGTGTCCGCGTGCTCGTCGGCGGGCAGGGGCCGGCCCTCCTCTACCTCCACGGCCTCGGCGCGGACGTCGACTGGCTCGAGGCGCACGAGCGGCTTTCCGCGCGCTTCACCGTCTACCTCCCGGCGCACCCGGGCTTCGACGACTCGAGCGGCGTCGAGGAGATCGACGGCGTCCTCGACTACGTGCTGCACTACGTCGACCTGCTGGATGTGCTCGGGCTCGCGGCCGCGCCGGTCGTGGGCACGTCGCTCGGGGGCTGGATCGCGGCCGAGCTCGCGGCGCTCTACCCCGAGCGGGTGGCGAAGCTCGTGCTCGTCGACGCCGTGGGGCTCTGGATCGACGCCGCCCCGCTCGGCGAGCTCTTCGGCTCGACGCCGCCCGAGCTGGCGCAGCTCCTCTTCCACGACCAGCAGCACCCGATCGCGCAGATGATGCGGGCGATCACCTCCTTTGCCGAGGTTCCCGAGGAGCTCGCGCTCGCGCAGATGAAGGCCATGGAGGCGGCCGCGAAGATCGGCTGGAATCCCTACCTCCACGATCCCAAGCTCGAGCGGCGGCTCTGCCGCGTGACTGCGCCGACGCTGGTGCTGTGGGGCCGCGAGGACGCGTTCGCGCCGCTCGTCTACGGCGAGCGCTGGCGCGATCGTATTCCCGGCGCACGCCTCGAGGTGATCGGGGCCTGCGGCCACCTCCCCGCGATCGAGCGCCCGGAGGCCTTCGCGGCGGCCGTCGAGCGGTTTCTCGCCGCCTGAGCGCTCAAGTTCCTGCCCCGAGCGCCCGAGATATCCGGCATGGTCCTGCCCGTGCAGGAGGCGGCGGGGCTCGCCGAGCCGGCGCCGCGCGGCCCCGGCCCGGCCGGCGATCCCGCGCGGCGGCTCGAGCGGCTGGCGACGCTGGCGCTCGCGCTGGTCGGCGTCCTCTCCGTGGGCAGCTACCTGCTCTTCGCGCGGGCGCTGCGCCAGACGGCCGCCGACGCGCCGGTCATCACCGTGGCCGGCCGCCAGCGCATGCTCACCCAGAAGCTCACCAACCTCGTGCTCGAGATCCAGGTCGCGGCCGAGCGCCGGCAGTTCGCGTTTCTCACCGGCGATCTCCGCTCGGCGTACGAAACCTGGGCCTTCGCGCATCGCGGGCTCCAGGCAGGCGACCCCGAGCAGGGGCTGCCGCCGAACCGCAGCCCCGAGGTGGCCGCCGAGTTCGCCCGCATCCAGCCCGACTACGATGCGATCCGGCAGGCGGTCGAGCACCTCCTCGACTCGACGCGCGCCACCTCGCCCGAGCAGGCCTACGCCGAGATCTCGAGGGAGGTCCTCCAGTTCCTCGACCACACCGACCCCTACGCCGACGGCATGGACCGCATCGCGGCGCTGTTCCTCGCCGAGGCGCAAGGCCGCGTGAGGCGCATGAAGGGGACCGTGCTCGCCCTCACCGGGCTCACGCTCCTCGTGCTCCTCCTCGAGGGGCTGCTCGTCTTCCGCCCCGCGGCCCGCCTGATCCGCCGGCAGTTCCACGAGCAGCACGAGCTGGCCCAGGAGGCGCGCAAGCTCGCCCTCGTCGCCAGCCGCACCGACAACGGGGTCGTCATCACCGACGGGGCCGGGCGCACCGAATGGGTGAACGACGCCTTCACGCGGATGACCGGCTACACGCTCGAGGAGCTGCGCGGAGTGGTGCCGAGCTTTCTCCTCGAGGACGCGGACCTCGACCCGGAGACACGCGCCGACCTCGGGCGGCGGCTCGCCGCGGGCCAGACGATCCGCGTGGAGCTGGCGCACCGCCGCAAGGACGGCTCGCTCTACTGGGGCGACCTCGAGGCGGTGCCGATCACCGACGGGCAGGGGCACGTCGAGCGGTTCATCGCGATCGAGCGGGACGTCACCGAGCGCAAGCGGGCGGAGGAGCAGATCCGCCGCTACACGGCCGAGGTCGAGGCGTCGCGCGATCGGCTGCGCGATCAGGCGCGTGCCCTCGAGCAGATGACGCGCGAGCTCGCCCTCGCGCGCGACCAGGCGCTCGCCTCCGCGCGGGCGAAGTCGGAGTTCCTCGCCAACATGAGCCACGAGATCCGCACGCCCATGAACGGCGTGATCGGGATGATCGGGCTCCTGCTCGAAACGCCGCTCACCGACGAGCAGCGCGACTACGCGCTCACCGTGCGGCACAGCGCCGATGCACTTCTCACGGTGATCAACGACGTGCTCGACTTCTCGAAGATCGAGGCGGGCAAGCTCACGCTCGAGACCGTCGACTTCGATCTCCGCACCGTGCTCGAGGAGGTGAGCGATCTCCTCGCCCCGCGCGCCTACGAGAAGGGCATCGACTTCGCCTGCGTGCTGCCGCCCGAGGTCCCGAGCGCGCTTCGCGGCGATCCCGCGCGGCTGCGACAGATGGTGCTCAACCTCGTCGGCAACGCGATCAAGTTCACCGAGCGGGGCGAGGTGGCGATCGAGGTGCAGTGCCTCGAGGAGACGGGCGATCGCGCCACGATCCGCATCGCGGTGCGCGACACGGGGATCGGCATTCCGCCCGACCGCCACGCCGCGATCTTCGAGAGCTTCACCCAGGCCGACGGCAGCACCACGCGCCGCTACGGCGGGACGGGGCTCGGGCTCACGATCAGCCGCCAGCTCGCCGAGCTGATGGGCGGCCGCATCGGGCTCGAGAGCGCCCCCGGGCGCGGCAGCACCTTCTGGATCGACGTGCCGTTTGCGAAGGTGACCGGCCCCACGGCCGCCGACATGCTGCCGGGCACCCTCGTCGGCCGGCGGGTGCTCGTGGTCGACGACAACGCCACCAACCGCCGCGCCTTCCACGGGCAGCTTCGCGCCTGGGGGATGCGGCCGCTCGAGGTCGGCAGCGGGCCGGAGGCGCTCGCCGTGCTGCGCACGCAGGGCGACGACGACGGCTTCGCGCTCGTCCTCATCGACATGCAGATGCCGGGGATGGACGGCGAGCAGACCGCGGCGGCCATCAAGGCCGATCCACGCCTCGCCGCCATCCCGCTCGTGCTGCTGTCCTCGGCCGGCGTGCGCTTTTCGAGCGATGCGGAGATGCGCGCCAAGGGCTTCGCGGCAGCGTTGACGAAGCCCGTGCGCGCCTCGCGGCTCTTCGACACGCTCGCCGAGGTGCTGGGTGCGCTCACCCCCGCCTGCCGCTACCCGCGCCGCACGCCGGGGTCGAAGGAGGACCGCATGCCGAACCAGCCGCCGGAGGGGCTTCGCGTGCTCCTCGCCGAAGACAACCTCGTCAACCAGAAGGTGGCGCGACGGATGCTCGAGAAGTGGGGCTGTCAGGTCGATGCCGTGGAAGACGGCCGCGCGGCGGTCGCGGCCTGGGAGACGGGCAGCTACGACGTCGTGCTCATGGACGTGCAGATGCCGGTGTTGGACGGCTACGAGGCCACCGCCGAGATCCGCCGCCGAGAGGAGGGGACGGGGCGGCGCACGCCCATCGTCGCGATGACGGCGCACGCGATGGCGGGCGACGAGGAACGCTGCCTCGCCGCGGGCATGGACGGTTACGTCGCCAAGCCCGTGAAGCCCGAGGCGCTGGCCGCGGCGCTCGCCCGCTTCGGCCGCGGCGCACCGGCGCAGGCGACCGTGCTCGACCCGGGGCGGCTCGAGGAGCTCTGCGGCAGCGACGCCGAGTTCCGTCGCGAGGTCCTCCGCGACTTCCTCGAGCTCGCACCGCAGCTCCTCGCCCGCATCGACGCGTCGATCGCGGCGGGCGACCCCACCGACGTCCAGCGCGCGTCCCACTCCTTGAAGGGCAGCTCCCGCACGCTCGGCGCAGCCGCGCTGGGCGCGGTGTGCGAGGAGCTCGAGAGCCTCGGGCGCAAGGGCGCGCTCGACGCCGCCCGCGACGCGCTGGCCCGCGCCCGCGAGGCGTTCGCACATCTCCGCGGGGCGCTGCACGCCTACCTGCCCGACGGCGAGCCGGCGTAAGCGCTACGCCCCGCTCGCGAGCGTGGCCACGGCGAGCCAGAGGCTGAGCACGCCCATGACGACCACGGTGATCCACGCGACGGCGTTGAGCGCCGGCGAATTCACGTGGTCGCCCATCAGCTCGCGCTGGTTCACGAGACGCAGCATGAGCACGAGCACGACGGGCAGGAGGACGCCGTTGGCGACCTGCGAGAGGTACATCACCGGGAGCAGCGGGACCCCGGGGAGCAAGATCACGAGCGCCCCGAGCACGATCAGCCCCGTGTAGAGCCCGTAGAAGTGCGGCGCCTCGCGGAGCCGCTTGTTGACCCCCGTCTCCCAGCCGAACGCCTCGCAGACGGAGTACGCCGTCGCAAGCGGCAGCACCGAGGCCGAGAACACCGACGCGTTGAAGAGGCCGAAGGCGAACAGCGCCGCGCAGTAGGCCCCCGCGAGCGGGTGCAGCGCCTGCGCGGCATCGGCGGCGCTGTCGATGGGGATGCCCTGGGCGTTGAGGGTCGCCGCGCACGCGACCACGATGAAGAACGCGACCACGTCGGTGAAGACGCAGCCGCCTACCACGTCGAGGCGGGAGTAGGGGTAGTCCTCGGCGCGCACCCCCTTCTCGACGATCGCCGACTGCTGGTAGAACTGCATCCACGGCGCGATCGTCGTGCCCACGAGACCCACCAGCATCGTGAGGTAGGCCGCGTCGACCGGCACGCGCGGCGCGAAGCTGCGCGCGGCCACCGTCGCCCAGGAGCGCACGGCGAGGAGCCCCGAGCCCACGTAGGCGAGATAGAAGACGCAGGCCGCGAGGAACACCTTCTCGACCTTGCCGTAGTTGCCGTAGACCACGAGCCACCACACGAAGGCCGCCACCAGCGGCACGCTCACCCAGCGCGAGACGCCGAAGAGCTCGAGACTCGCTGCGACCCCCGCGAACTCCGCCATCGTGTTGCCGAGGTTGGCGAGCAGCAGGAGGACCATCGCGTAGAACGTGATGCGCACCCCGAAGTGCTCGCGGATGAGGTCGGCGAGCCCCTTGCCGGTGACCGCGCCCATGCGCGCGCACATCTCCTGCACGACCACCAGCGCGACCGTGATCGGCACGAGCGTCCAGACGAGCGCGTAGCCGTAGCGCGCCCCGGCGAGCGAGTAGGTCGTGATCCCGCCGGCGTCGTTGTCGACGTTGGCCGTGATGACGCCCGGGCCCATCACGGCGAGGAAGCGCAGGAGCCGCGGCCAGACGCCGGGGCTGCGGCGCTCCCCTTCGCCGGGCGCCTGCGCTATCGCTTGCGGCCGAGCTTCCACTTCCAGGCCAGCGCCGTCATGTGCGTGAGCACGTCGTCGACGGTGACGATGCCGAGGAGCCGCTCCTCCTCGTCGAGGACCGGCACGGCGAGGAGGTTGTACTTCTCCACCACCTCGGCGACGCGCTCGCGGGTGTCGTCGGGCCGCACCGAGACGATGTCCCGCTCCATGATCGCCTCGAGCGGGGTTTCCGGCGCGGCGACGAGGAGCTGGCGGATGGTGATCACGCCGCGCAGCCGCTGGTCCGGATCGACGACGTAGAGGTAGTAGATGAATTCCACCTCGGCCGCGCGCGCCCGCAGCCGCTCGAGCGCCTCGGCGCACGTGAGGTCGGCCGGGAGCGCGACCAGCTCGGTGGTCATCATGCCGCCGGCCGTGTCGGGCTCGTAGCGCAGCAGCTCGGCGACCTCGCGGGCCTCGGCCCGCTCCATCTTGGTGAGCAGCAGCTCCGACTCCTGCTCCGGCAGCGCGGCGAGGAGATCCGCCGCCTCGTCGGGCGGCATCTCTTCGAGAATGTCCGCCGCCCGCTCGGGCGGCACGCTCGCGATGAGCTGCTCGCGGATCTTGGGCTCGACCTCGGTGAGGGCCTCGGCGGCCGCCTCCGGGGCGAGCGCGCGGAAGACGGACTCGCGCTCGCGCCCGTCGAGGTCGCTCAGCACGTCGGCGAGCTCGGCGGGGTGCAGCTCGGCAAGCTCGCCGCGCGGCAGGCTCAGCCGCAGCGCATCCCCGCTGCCCGAGAGCGCCAGCGGCTGGACGTAGCGCCAACTGATCAGGCGCTCGCTGGTGAGGTAGCGGGCGCGCGGCGAGAGCCGGCGGACGGCTGCGTCGATGGCCGCGTCCCACCCGAGGCGGCGCATGAGCCCGCGAAAGCCCACGTCGACGTGCACGAGGTGGAGGTCGCCGCTCGCGACGCGCAGGAAGTGGAGGTCGTTCACGCGCACGACCTTGGCGCCCGAGGTGTCGACGATCTGGCGGTCGAGGAGCGTCGAGCGGACCCAGTGCTCGCCCTCGGCCTGGAGCGCGCGCCCCGGGACGAGCCGGCCGACGGGGACGCCGAGCCGGACCACGCCGTCGATGGCCGCGACGTCGCGCCAGCGGGCGGTGAGCGGAAAGGGCTCGAGCCGGCCGCGACGGACGACGAGGGCGGTCACCGGCGGGAACGTCTCGGCCATGTTCACCGCGAGATCGTCGAGGCGCCCGACGACCTGCCCCGCCGCGTCCACGACCGGCCGCCCGTGGAGCCACGAGTAGAACACGAAGGGGCCTTCGCCCCGGGCCGGCTGCGTCCCCGGCGCGTGTGCTTCGGCTTGGTTGGCCATCGGTCATGCCCGTTCGCCCACCCCTATCATCGGGCTGCGCGCATTTGAACCGGGCCCGGGCGAGGGCTATTGCTCGGGGGCGATGGCCACGATGATCACGAGCGAGTGCATCAACTGCGGCGCCTGCGAGCCGGAGTGTCCGAACACGGCCATCTACCAGGGGGGGGTGGAGTGGCAGGCGCCCGACGGGACGATGCACCCGCCGCTGTCGAACGACATCTTC